>OKSB01000044.1_pt1 | contig 110753 bp, 143 predicted proteins | sample 1601171 | NCBI WGS metagenome assembly OKSB01 (sample SAMEA3541496, study PRJEB24748) | human gut metagenome | biome: human gut; feature: human-associated habitat; material: faeces | place: China | collected 2012 | reverse complement strand
AACAGGAAAAAGCAAAAAGAAGAATGCGTCGAAGAAAAGATCATTTTAAAGCGGTTAGAAAAATGAACATCGATAAGCAGGTTAATGTGGGTAAAAACGGTGCACTGATGTATAACAATCTTCATCAGTATAGCAAAAACAAAATTCATTGTTCTTGTCCGTTATGCGCATTTAATGGAAAACACAATGGTCATCTTGTGTTTAAAAAGATTTACACAGAATCTGACAGAAGAAAAATGGATTCCATGGATCTTAAAATGAAAGAGTATATGTCTGGAATGGAAGATCTGTGGGCAGATGAGGGTGAGCTTGGAAAACCGCGTTGTTATTGTGAAGAATGCACTTCCTGCTACGAGTGCAATAGGCATTGTGATGATTATGAAGACCTTATGCCTACCAATCGAGCATATTATAAGCACGATGATTATCCAACTGTTTGGAAGGATGATTCTGAAGATGATTGTTATGATGCTGCTAAGGATGATTATTGCGATGATTATTGGCTTGATGACTGGGATGATGTTTACGATGACTGGGATGACTAAAAACGTATCTTAGTTATTCAATAATTGTTATTAAACGAATTATTGGAGATTATTTATGAAAAGGAGAAAAATATGATTGATACAAACATTATGATTAACTTTTTAGGAACATATGCAAACGAGGAAATTTCTAAAGATCGCTACGGAAACAAAACAACTGTTTTAGTGGAGTTTTCTGAGATTTGTAAGGATTCTGGCAAGTATATTTGTATGCTCGCTGAGTATTATACTAAGCAGGGCATGGAAAATCATTCAGATGCTTTTTCATCTGCTGACGACTATGAAAAATTGCAGGAAAAAATGGAGCTGAAGCTTTATTATTTGATTAAAAAGGCATTATGGCTTAACAACCGCTGTAAGACTATGACCGGCCAGCCATTTTTAACAAGACGGCTGGATCAGAATTCAGTAAGAGATTGTGCAAAGTTTGTAAAGGAACTTTATCGATCATTAAGAAATTATTTAGAGACAGTTGTCACAGATGAAGAAGAGGAGCCGTCTGAGCGATGCGCGTAAAAAAAGAGGGATAAAACCCTCTTTTTTATTATAAAATATTCTGTTTTTCAAGATAAGCTAAAATAGTATCAATATCATCAAATGCTGATTCTGCAAAAGAACAATTCTCTATTTTAGAATTTGGGCTAGTATAATTTGGCACCTCTGTAGATTTGGCATTTGCTAATGAAGCTAATCTTTCTTTAAAAAGAGCTTCAAAATCAATGTTATCAATATTGTCTTGAGCCTTCTTTGATTTTTTATAAAATGCCGTCATATCCTCAGTTCCATTTCTCTTTTTTGTATATTCTGCGAAACAAATGATTTTTTCCATAGTATTGCCTTCCTATATTATTCTTTCTTTATAAATAATATGTCAGCAAAATGAATTCATTTTTTCGGTATAAAATATTTATAAACAATCTGGAGCATTGATTGTGTTTACTTTTTGCCCGGCACATATATAATATATAAATTTCAAATAAGACTTCATATTCTTCATGACCTTATTTTTCTCCTATCTGACATATTAAATATGAAATTTAAAAACAAAAGAAAAAAGGAGGATTTTTTATGAAACAAGTATTACAAAAGAACCATCGATTTTCATTTGGCATTGATTTTGATGATGTTTTGGCTCCGTTAAATGATGTGGCAGTTGAGCTTGCTAATGAAAAATATGGATTAAATTTAACAATAAATGATATTACTTGTTGGGAGCATACAGAGAAAACAAAAGTTGTTAAAGAATTTTATGCACTAAAAAGCACATTAGATAAACAGGTCGTGCCTGAAAGTGCTAAAAAGTTTATCAAAGAATTACAGAAATTAGGAGATGTGTATATCATTACGGCAGTTGTTCCGGAACTTATGGGGGTTCGGATTCAACAGATCAAAGCTGCCTTTCCGAATATTCCTGATGAAAATATTATTATGGGTTATGCTAAGAATCTCGTCCATTTTGATGTTACATTAGATGATGGACCTCACAATATTTTAAAAAGTACAGCAACTTATCCGGTTCTATTTCGTAAGCCCTGGAACCGAATGTTAAGCGGAGTATTGGCTGTTAATAATTATGATGAGTTTTTGACTTTGGTTCATCAGATAAAAAGTGCATTTATGGAAGAAAAAAAGGAAATGATCAAGCCTACAATTATTGCGTTAGTCGGACCATCAGGAAGTCAAAAGAATAAATTGGCGAAACAGTTAGAGAAAATAGGAATAGGAGAAATCGTTTCTAGCTATACAACAAAAGGATCGATATTTAATCGATCCAAAACACATTTAAGTTCTGAAAAATTCCAGACATGGAAAAATGAAGGAAAGCTTTTCTCGACTACAGTATATGCTGGATATGATTATGGAACAAGTAAAGAAAGCATTGATAGTAAATTGTCTCAAGGTAAAAATGTGATCATGCCATTAGATATTTGCGGAGCCATAGGACTGCAAAGATTTTATCCAACAATTCTTATTTTTTGCAAACAGAGTCGAGAAAAAATGATTGAAAACATTCTTTCTGATCCGGAATCTGATAATGAAGAGAAAAAATTCAAATTGCTTTCAATGGAAAAAGAAATCGAAAACGCTAGACTCTGTGATTATAAAGTATGCACAAGTAATATCGAGGATGCTGCTAAGGAAATTTTTGAAAAATTGCTAACCAGTATTGAAAACCATGAAGTTGATAAAATTGCTAAAAACCCTAAAAACGCAGCATCGACATATTCAGATGGAAAAGATGAGAAATCTTACGTTGGCGCATTAGAGGTCGCAAAATACATTTTGGCAGAATGCGAAAGGATGGAAAAGCCGATTACAAATTCTCAATTACAAGTATTATTGTATTTCGTGCAAAGAGATTTTTTGCAGATAAAAAGAAGACCAGCTTTTAATGAAAAGTTTTTGGCGCATCCATTATGGCCAATATGTATGGATGTTTATTATTATTATTGCGGATATGGCTGTATGCCAATAATACCAATATTTGACCCTTCAGTAGAGAATATCTCTTTGCCAAATCATTATACGGAAATTGTTGACCCGATTATCAAAATCTTTTTGCGAAGTGGAGATCGGTTTCAGCCAGGAGAAGTGAGTAAAAATATAGGGGCATGGGTTAAGACGAGAGAATATGGAGAACGAGAAAGGATAGGAAATCCTGAAATACCAATAGACTTGATAAAAGAAGATAAGTGAAAGAATGCAAAAAGCAACAAGAAATTAAACCTTGTCGCTTTTTGTTTTTTGAATCTGACATATTAAATAAAAGATAAAGAATAAGGAGAAAAAATAATGTTTTATTTAAAAGAAAACTATATGCGTTTACTAAAGTTTTGGGTTATAGCGTTTGTTATTATGTGTGCTATGCTGTCACCACAATGCATTTTTGCAGCACAAAATGCAGAGCTAAAAGAAACATCAGGATGCATTGAATATGATGATTATAATGTTGTTGGGACAAATGATCAAATAATAGATGGTTATATTTTTATTGGAGACAGCAGATTTGTAGGAATGGATATGTACGTTAATATAGAAAACACTTCAAATCAGTTTTTGATTGCAGAATGCGGAAAAGGTTATCAATGGCTGAAGGATGTTGCTGAGCCTAAAATCGATGAAGTGAAAAAACAAAACCCGCAAATTAATACCTGGCATTTGATTATTAATTTAGGAGTAAATGATCGCTATAATAAAAATGCATATGCTGATGAAATAAATAAGTTAGCCCAGAATAACGATATTTTTTATGTATCTGTAAATCCAGCTCAATGCTTATATACAGAAGATGCCGAAACAATAAAAGAAATAAATGCGGAAATTGATGATTTTAATGAAATGTTGAAAAATTCAGAAGCCGTTCATTTTTATTTAGATACAAATTCATATTTGCAAGATACGGGCTTTCAAACAGCAGATGAGATTCACTACACGAAAGAAACCTATAAAAGTATTTATAACTATATCGAAACGGAACTGAGCATTATAAAAATTTTGCAGGAATAGTATTGTAACTATTTCTGCATTTATTTTTTTTATATTTTTTCTGACATATTAAATATGACAGCACATGTTGAGGCAATGAGTAAGGTTGAGGTTATTTTATGAGTAATTTAGATGTTTTTTTAGAGAACAATAAATGGTTAGAAACACTTCCTAATAAAGAATTGGATGAACCAATAGAGGAGACTAGAAAAAATAATAACATAGTTTGTAATAGAAAAAACGTTTTCGGTAAATATGATTCTTCAGGTTTCATTCAATATGTTAAAGAAAAATCAAATATTAAAGAAAAAGCAAAGGAAGGATAATGTATGTTAGATTTTTTTAGAGAAAAGCGGCCAAGTGAGAATTTTCTACTTGTAGCAGATACACATAATCAATTGCAAAATAATGATGACTTGGAAAAGTTTATTAACATAATTGGAATTCCAGGATCAGCTCATCAAAAGTATCAACATATTTTACTTTTGGGAGATATTTCGGTAAATGATATTGAATGTATACGAAAATTATTACCGAAGTTATTTGAGAAAGGAGAAGTATATGGTATTTATGGAAATCATGATTCAAAGAAAACGTTTGATTGGTTTGGAATACATGACTTGCATGGACGGATGGCGCATGTTTCTGGGATCAAGATAGCTGGATGGGAAGGAAGTTCGAAATATAAAAATGAAAGATTCCCTTCTATGCTACAAAGTGAAAGTATCCAATATGCAAAAAGTATATCGATTTGTGGAGAATCCCCAGATTTATTAATTTCGCATGATAAACCAAGAACGGATTGGGTAAAAAAGGAACATGCTTTAGAAATTTTAGAACATCATGTTGGGTTAGCTGGAATTTATGAATATATGAAAATAGCAGATATTCCAGTAAATATTCATGGTCATTATCATACTAATTACGCAAAACAACTCCCCAATGGTTCTGAGGAAATTTGTATTTTTCCATTTGCCTGTTTAAGAATTTGGAAAGATCGAGCTTTTCGCATATATGACATGAATGGAAAAGAAATTCAGTAAAAAATATTCTGTACCGAAAAAAGTTCTGAAAAATATCCGACATATTATATATGAAAAGAAAAAACAAGAAAAGGAGAACAAGTGATATTATTTATCTCTTGACAACACAATATTAAAATGATATTGTACTATTAGCTATAAAAGTGGCAGTTAGTTGCACGAAGCAACCCTTTTAATCTCACGAAGAGACGCTAATCCCGAAAGGGAAAATTTTGGCTCACGAAGAGACGCTAATCCCGAAAGGGAAAATTTTGGCTCACGAAGAGTCGTTAAGTCGCGGGACATTTGTCTTGCGGCTTTTTCAGTTTAAGAAATAGGGGCATGTAAAACAAAACTTATATTTTATTTTTCTGACATATTATTTTAAAGAATATTAATATATATATTATTTATGAAAATAGGAGGAAATTAATATGAATAATAGACGACTGGTTAGTGAGACTTTATTGCCGGCTGTAGAAAATGTATTAAAGAGAAGGGCAATTCCATATAAAATGGAAAAGGGATCTGATGGCAAATTTTATTGCCTATCGGATTTGTCGGCGAATAATTTTCATAAGATTATCGTTCGAGCAAAGATGGAAAAAGAGACAGAAGAGCAAGGATTAACAATTCCTTATATTTCCAAGATGGAAATGGATGACTATGATGTCATCGAAGAATTAAATGGCGTATTTGTCGTTCATGAGTAAAAACAATGAGCAATGAAAAATGAAAATGGATCAATTTCACTGGACAGTCTGCAATGACTGTCTTTTTTTATACCCACGATGGGAAGGAGAATAATTATGATTGAAGAAAACAAAAGCTTTTGGGAAAATTGCGGACATACATATGAGGAACATGTCGATGTCGATAATCAGGATCTGAAGAATCGTGTTATGTTTGGAACATATGAAAGCGGAAGATTTGATGGACAAGGCAAATCAATTTGCTCCCGTTTTTCATCAGAAAAAATTGCTAAAATAGCTATTGAAAGAGCGATTGAAATAAGATGTTCTGAAATTGAAGAGTGGATGAAATTGGGCTATCAGGAAGAAATTATTGTAACAGTCAATTTTAGTAAAGCTATTGGAGTAGGATACGCAAAAGGTACGAACTTACGAAAAGATCCTTATTTGATGTATTCTATTTGCGTGGTGTTACGTGCAGATGCTCATTTCCGTTCATATTCTATAGTAACGGCTTACCCAACACCGAATAGAAATGTTGGAAAGCAAATTGCTAAAGACAAAAAAGACTTTTATGAAGAGAGAAGAGCCAGAAGAACTCAGAGACAGTGATTATTTTTGATTTCACAAACATTTAAAAAGTCATGTTCCTTTTATAGGAATATGGCTTTTTGTATTTTCTATATTTCTGACATATTAGTTATGAAATGAATATTAAGAAAAAAGGAGACGGTAGAAACAATATGGATAAATATTTAGAACAGGCAAAAAATTTTTTAAATAAGGCAAATGCAAAATGTGAAATTGTGTATGGCGGTATTTCGCGGAATGAAAATTGGGAAGAAAAAGAAAAGAGAAATTGGTATGATGTAACAATCTCTACACCAAGAGGCAAAATGGTATTCACGTTTTGGGATAGTATTTACAACACAGAAATTTCCATAATGACATTTGAGAAATATGTAACGAAGAAGCTCGGGTACAACAGAGTTGAGAACATGTTATATAGCGAAAAGGTAAAGGCGAAAAATGATTTAACCAAATTGAAGGCAGAGGCTGTACCAGATGAATATAATGTGCTTGCTTGTTTGCAGAAATATGATGTAGGAACTTTTGAAGATTTTTGTTCAGGGTTTGGATATGATGAAGATAGCAGAACGGCAGAGAGAGTTTACATTGCAGTTACCAAGGAATATAAAGACTTGACAAGAATTTTTACAGAGGAACAGATGGAAGAATTAAGAGAAATCCAGTAGGAGGAATGATCATGAGTTACTTGTTCTTATTTAGAGAAAAAGATTCTGATGACAGAGATTGTTGTGCATATATTGATTCAAAGAATCCACGATTTGAATGTAGTCATTATTTTGGAAGTGGCAACTTAAATGGGGCTTGCTATAGTGGGCATGAATTTCCTGCTTATGAAGATATTGAAACAGTATTAACTAAGGCAGAATATAACGAATTAATTCAGTTTGACAAGGCAATTAATGATTTAGGTTATGGTATCACAAAGGGAGATGAACGTTACAACAAAGGAATTGAGTTAGCAAAATCAGTACAGCATATTTATGACAAACTTGAATCTGAAAAGGCAAAAGAATTTCAGCAGAAAATCATTGAAAGTGAAATTGAATATATGAAGGAAGAATATTCATTGGATGATGCAGATATAGAGAAGATATTCGATGAATATTATCTGGATTACAGAGACAGAGGAATTATTAATAGTGTATACGAAGATAGTTCTGATTTAGGATATAAAGAAGCATGGAGTCTTGGATATATCAAGAATGGAGATTCCGTTGCAGAAAAATATTTTGATTATGAAAAGTTTGGAGAAGATTTAGTCAATGAGGATGAAAGTTATCTCGAACTTGATGATGGACGAGTTGTAAGCCTGAATTATTAGAGGGGAGTAAAAATTATGTATAAAATAATTGACAGATCGATTATGCCAGATGGAATGAGAATACAGCTTGAAGATTGGCATGATGAAAATTCAAAAGAATATCCTAACTTACATGGATATACGATTGGCGCTTATCCAGTACCCCAAAATACAGATAAAAGAGGATTAATAAGAGCAGGTAGAACATTCAGATTAAGTATTGTTAAAAATGAATATGAAAAATATACAGATGATATGGTGCTTGCAGATTACGAGACATTGAAAAATGGAACGAAAACACTTACTGATCTGCGAGAACATTTTTGGAACAGAGAAAAAGATGCATTTTACTTAGGGTTGACTGATAAAGAACCCGAGTGGTAAAAAACTTCAGATTCAGAAATAAAAATCAAATAAGAAAAGGAGATCGAAATTATGAAACGTAATGAACAGAAGATTACAAAAGAAGTAACAGAAACTATTGTAACATTTATTGCAAGTGATGGAGAGGTGTTCGAAAATGAGGAAGATTGCGCCGCATATGAAAAATCTTATGTATGCACTATCAAGACATGTTTTAAGAAAATTCCACACTTAGAGAAAGCTGCATCGTCATTGTATATGCAGTATGGAAATGAGGAAGATGAAGCATATATGTTAATTCCAAGAAATATTGAAGATGTATATGCTGTAAACAGAATTCTTGATTATTGTGATGGACTTTATGGTTCGACTTATCTGACGCCGCCAAGACTTACTCAGGACGATATTGACAAAACTGTTCTTATTAATTTTGGCAATGAAGGAATGGAAAGCGGATGGTATATGATGCTAAGAAAAGATGAATACCTTAAGCAAATTTCAGATGAACTTAATAAGTGCGAAACTGAAATTAAGAATGAAATTGTAACCCAGAAGTAAGAATACAGAAAATAATAGGACAGATACAGCAATGTGTCTGTCCTAATTATTAGGAACGCATAAATAACGTGAAAACTGGAAAATGGAGCAAATATTCTGGTGATCAGTTAAAGGGCTTGTAAAGGACTGATTGTTAAACAGCCAAAAACACAGATCCTCTAAGCGTTAGCCCTAGGGAGTGTCAAAAGGAGAATGCAATAATGAACGGATGTAAGTATGTATCAAAAAAAGATAAGATGACAGAATTAAATACATTTGATTGGAGTGGATTTCAGCCAAAAAATTTACAAATGTTAAATAAAGAAAAGAATCCGGATATATATGGAACAGTTTATATCGCATATAAAAATCAAAAATTTATTGCAGATGTGCAATGGGAAACAAAAGAAGCATATGACCGAAATGGAATTTCGATTAATTTGTATTGTTCCAATGCTGAGGGGAACCATTGCTATTGGATAGAAGACATTCATTCAATCGTAACTGCAACAAATTATGAAAGATTCAAAAATCGAGCAGAAAAAGAGATCTTAAGTATTTTAAAAGATTTTTGCGATAGCAACACAAGGTTATCTAACTAATAAGCAATATAAAAAGAAGTCTTTGACTAATATTAAAAACGTCAGAGGCTTCTTTTTTGTTTTTCTGTATTTCTGACATATTAAAATTGAATATTAGATGCTAAGAAAATAGGAGGAAAAATGGAAGTAAAAGAATATAAATTATATAAAACTGCAAAGAAAACTGCTGCTGAAAATCATTTAGTTATTGCCAATAATTCTTATTTAAAAAATTTACGATTATTATTTGATTTTTCGTTATTAGATGGAATTTCATCAATTCCCGATACTGAAAAAGATTATATCAAAAGAGAAGCATTGAAACATATTTCTCCTGCGAATCGAGAACAGTTTTATGGAGTATTCGAAGAAAACACGGGATTTAATGGAGAGGCGTTATATTACAAACATAGAGTTTACTCTGATAATGGATGTAAGTATCTTTATGATATTATACAGCTCGCTAAAATACATCATATAAGCTATGAAAAAGATGGTTTTCAAAATCATATAGTTTCCCAATGCGATACACTTTGCGGATACGCAGAACCAATTAGTGATATCGAAATTTGAAAAAATATATTGAAAAATATTTATAATTTAGCTGGCAAAACCTCGAACCTTTAGGTTCAAGGAGCGTCAAAAGAAAGGAAAGAAAAGTATGGTAGAAATTAGAATTAACAATACTGGAGATGGGTTGGGTTGGTTATATAATAACAATCAAAATTGGAAAGACTATTGCGATTGTGAAAATTTCGATGAACAGGTTGTTCTTACAGGTAATAGAGATTTTACAGGCTGTGCTGAAGCAGAATGGTATCAGAAAGCAAAAGAGGTTTTAGATAATATTGATTGTTATGACGAATATCCAACGGATGTATCTGATGAAGTGAATACAAAATTAAAGGAAATGTATGATAAATGCAGATGCACAGCAGATATCCTCGTTGAGGTAATCAGACTCCTTTATCCCAAAGATACCTTTAAAACTGGAACAATCAGAGGATATTGTCAGGGAGATTGGCAAGATTATATTGTTAAGGGAGATGATGTGGATACAGATTTACTTGAAGCAATGTATTTTGGGAAAGTTTCTGATATTACCGTTACAATGGACGAAGAAGAATTTGGAGATGTAATCACTCATGATGAACTATGGAAAGCAGAAAGAGAAGAGGGGTTAAAAGAATTCTTTAGAAAAAGATATGGAATTGATGAAAATAACGAAATTCATATTTGGCAGGCTGAGGGCTATGTAAAAATACTCGATTGGAAAGAGGTTGCGTAAATCGGGTAAAAGATAAAGAAATAAAAAATGTAAAAATGGAGAAGTTCCTTATTAATGGGAATTTCTCTATTTTTTGTTTGGTCTTTTTATATTTTCAAGATCTGACATATTAAAAAAGAGAATAAAATTATTGAAAAATGGAGGATACACATATATGAATATGAATGATTTGAAATGTAATTGCAGCTTAAGAAAAAGTAGAAATATTCAAACAGACTCGGAGACGGGGATGGAATATGCTAAATCTGTTGCTGTCAAAAAGGTGTTACGAGAAGCATTAGAAAACAGTTATACCAAAAAAGATATTATGGATAGATTGGAGGAAGAATTTAAATATGTAGATTTCCCTACCGAAAAAACAGGTGATATTATTTCAAAAGACATGGCAGCTTGTTTATGGAGATATATCGTCGAAGAAAGAGCTTTAGGCCGTACAATTAAATTTGTTGAACCTATAAAGTTAAATATCTTTGATACAGAAATTACTGTTAGACCAGATTTTATTGTGTGCGGAGCAAATTCCTTTGAAGTTGTAAAAATCAGAGCATCTAAGAACTATATGACTAAAACTGAGGAAATGGAAGACAAGGAATTATACGCATTGTTGCAGTATGGAAAAGCTTTGATTCCAGTAAATACCGTAGGAACTGTAACGGCATCGTATTATTTTTTACGAAAGAAAACAGATTCTGTAAAGGATAATATTTTTGATCCAGGATTTTTTGATGATGATTCTGTAAAAAACGGACACACGATTATCTCTTATGCAGATTATATTGTGGATAAAACTTACAATCCGGAAGGAGAGAAGAATCCACTGGATTATAAATTTGAGAAAATTTACAATGATTTTTTTGTTGGCATTTCAGAAGAAGACGTTGATACAGAAGAATGTGAGAGATGCGATTTTAAGAATATTTGTGGTTATAAAAATGCTCCACAGTATATTGTGAAAGAACATAAAGTGAAATCTATTAGTGATTTATCTCTTACAAGTATGCAGGAAAAAGCCATTTCAGCTAAAGCAGGATTATATAGAATTAACGCCGGTGCAGGAGCAGGAAAGACATTGGTTGTCGCTCTTCGAGTAGTTAATCTTTTGTTAAGTGGAGTTAAACCAAAAGAAATTTGTCTGTTGACATTTACAAATGCCGGGGCAAGTGAAATGAGTGAAAGAATTCAGCTCTATAATGCTGATTTTGGAACAGGAATGGATACTTCTAAAATTGTTTCATGCACCTTTAATAGCTTTGCGAATATGGTAATCGAAAAGCATTGGAAAGATCTCGGTTTTACAGAAAAACCATTGCTAATTGATGATGTAGAAAGGCTGAGTATTATCGATGATATTCTGGGAAAAACATATATTCCTGGTCTTGATTATAGAAACTATGATGAAGATCGCGTAAGTTTGAAAGGAGCGTTAGCTGTTACAGCAAAAGCGTTTTCTATTATTAAAACATATCAGTTAAATAGAGGGGATGAAGATATCTTACAGGAAAAAATGAGAGATATTTCTCGCTTTATTTCTGATCCAATTGCATATACCCAGCTGTTAGAAGCATATGACGATTATGATCAAATTTTGTTGAACAATAATTTGATTGAATATGCAGATCAAGAGATTTTGATGTTTAAAATGCTTGAATTAGATCCATATTATTTTGAAAAAATGGGATTTAAGCATATTATCGTTGATGAATTCCAGGATAGCAATGAACAGCAAATTCGATTAATTAAAGAATTGAGGAGCTGTCCAAGCTATGAATCTTTAATGGTTGTAGGAGATGACTCTCAGTCGATTTTCTCATTTCGGGATACAACGCCAGAATATATTGTTCATTTCTTTGAGCTTATGGGCGAAGACGGAGAAGATTTCTTCCTTTTGGAAAATCATAGGTCAACGCCAGAGATAATTGATTTAGCAAATAAAATCAATGCCTTAAACAAAGAAAAAGTGGACAAAAATTTAATTGCCACTAGAGACCATGGCAAAAAACCGGTTGCAAAAGGATATTTCTCTAAAGAGGATGAATTAGAAGAAGTCTCCAATAAAATCAAACAGAAAATCATTGGAGAGGGGGCAAAGGCAGAAGATATTGCATATATCGCATCCGACAAATTCCAGTTACTGGAAATGGGAGATATCTTGACTGAAAAGGGAATCCCGTGGGTTATGTTAAATCCGGAACCTGTATTAGAGGATGCTAAAGTTGTGGCAACAATCGCTTTAGCCAAGGCAATTGAAAATTATGATAACACAGAAGCTATTTTAACTTATCTGAATGTTTTATATAGCAATAAGCTTTTGGTAAAAACAGATGAGGAAATCAATACTTTGATTGTTGGGATGCAGGAGCAGATTAAAAAATTCTTGATGTTGACAGACAGAGACAAACAGTTTGGATTTTTTGAAATGACAGATCTCTTAAATGATGATGAGGATGAATTGTTTGAAAATTTTATAGAAAAGTTAAAACATAAAAAGACTTTTGAACAGGTCGCAGAGTATCTTCGTAAATTCGAACGATTTGGGAAAAATGTGACATACAAAAGAACAAAAGATTATCCAGGAGTTGTTTTAACAACAGCTCATTCATCCAAAGGATTGGAATGGCCAATAGTCTTTGCGGAAATCACTAAGTTCCATAAAAAAATTTTCGGAGGAAATGGAGCGTCAGGAAAAACAAGAGATCAGGCAATTGAAGAAATGAGAAGACTTCTTTTCGTTACCATCACAAGAGCGAGAGATGAATTATATGTAGTTGGACAATATAAAGCTTTTGGCTCGAAAAAAGACAGGGTTTACAATATGTTTCTTAAAGAAGTGTATGATGCCCTTGATTTAGCCTATGATCCTATTGATCCGATGGAAGAAGAAAGGGAAAGAGCGGCAAAAGAGAGAATTAATGCTCGATCAAGAGAACGAAGAGCAAAGAAAAAAGCAGAACTTATAGGATTAGCAAATGCAAAAGCTGTGTAAAATTATAAAAGGCGTGAGAAATCACGCCTTTTTCATGCCTTTTTCTGACATATTAAAAGAAAAATTAAAAGAAAAAGGAGATTTTCAATGTTACAGATTTCTACATTTTTTATACAGAATAGTGATGAAGCAACTTCATTAGAAAAGAAAAATCATGAAAATGCTTTTGAATATTTGCCAGAAGCGAAAGCTAAAACATATAGTGAACTTTTGGATAATAAAACTGGCGTAGGATGCACAATTCAATTAGTCCCTTCAGAAAAGGAAGGGGCTAAAGAAAATGCGTTAATTGAAAATGGGATGAATTTATATTTGTTATCTACAGCCAGAAGAGCCTTCTTGGAAAAAGATTGCGATTGTTTGGTTAGCTTATCGTTTAATGAAGATAGTCCGGAAAACAAAAATCGAAATGGGATGATTGTTTATGCCATTTTAAAAACTGATAATCGTAAATATATAGATGATATGTTGCCGGATATTTCAAAATATATTTGTGAAAAATTAGGTATTGAAGAAAGTAATACTGAAGAAATAGATAATAACAGAATGAGTTCTGAACAAAGAAGCGAAAGTAATAAAAGTAATGATGACAATGAAAGTAAGAAAAGCGCAAATGAATCAAATGAAATTAGCAATGAGGAAATAACGAATTGCAGAGAGGAACAAAAAAAAGATAAAACTTCTGATGCTTTAGATATAATGCCAACAACCGTTTTAATCCAAAAACAGGCTATAGATAATTACTCCTTGAATAATAAAGAAAGAAATGTGTCTAAAAAAACAGAAAAGGTTTCAGAAAATTTAAAATCAAAAAAAATAACAGAAGAAGATATAGAAGATATTTTTTCTATTGCTCAAAAACAAGAAAAAACATCTAACATAGAAGAATTTGAAAAGTTTGAATTAGAAAATAATGAAGAGAATCAAAAAAATGAAAAGATGGATTCTTTTTTTATAGAAGAATCTGATAAAAATGAAGAAAAGCTATTTTTGGATGAACCACACGAGATAGAGGATGAAAATGAAACAAAATTTCAAAAAAAAGAAAATAAGGAAGAGCAACTAAAAAGACAAAAAGAAACACAAAAGGAATTGTTAAAAAAATCATCGAAGAAAGCCCCTTTTTTAAATGTAATTGATAATTATATTCCTGATAGCAACTTGGAAAATAAAGAACTTTTCAAAACATATCACGATGTTGATTACAACATAAAAACAACTGCTTCTAAAGATAAAATAGATAAACTTTTTAATCAGGCACTTAGTTATTGCTATCAGAATAAAAGAAGTGAACTTTCTCATGCACAGGAAGGATCTGGAGATATCAAAGCTTTTTTGAATACAATTGCTATTTATGTAAAAGATAGCTTAGATCTTCCAGTTGAAGACCGCGATTATTTTATGGATAAAATAAAAAGAGCTTTATTCTCTTATTATATTTTAATCCCATTGATTAACGATCCTCAAGTTTCTGATATAAAGGTACTTGCCCCAGATAAAATAAATGTAAAAATAGATGGCATTCATTATAGTGTAGATGGATTAAAATTTGTTGATGCAGACGATTTTCTTACCTTTACGCTTGGATTAATGCGCCGAAATGGAGCTAAACCGATCAATGGTATTTCAAAATTTACAGATACTAAATTCTGTGATAATTATATCCTCCGATTTGATGTAACGTTCCCTCAAATAAATGTAAGCGGATTCCCTGTTGTTCATATTAGAAAAATGGAAAAGAACAAAATGATGATTTCTGATTTAATTAAAGCGGGAATGTTGGATGAAAAAATGGCAGCTTATTTTAAAGATAAGTTGCGGACAAGTAAAGGTATCGTTATTGCTGGACCATCTGCATGTGGAAAATCAAAGTTCTTAAATGCGTTAGTAGAAGAGATTCCTTTTACTGAAGCGGGATTAGCAATCCAGGAAGCGGATGAAATTTTTGCTAAAAATCATCCCAATATTATGTGCCAGCATATGTATTTTGGCGCTAATGGGAATGTTTTGGCTGGAATGGACAAACTTGGAGAAAATGGACTTGTATGCGATGTTAAATATTTTATTATTGGAGAAATCAAGGGCGCTGAGGCAAGAGACTTTTTGCGAGCAGCTAATACTGGCCATATATGTCTATGCACAGTACATACGCCGTCAGCAGAAGAAACAATTCCTCGATTAGCTGATTATGTAATGCGCGGAACAAGATATAGTATGGAAGAGGCAGAACGACTTTTAAAGGATTTGGAAATAATTGTATATGTTGATAGATTTAAAATCCGGGAAATAACAGAAGTCCTCGGGTATGATGAAGAACAAAAAAAATTAATCTATCGAACAGTATATCTAAGAGATTACCAAAATGAAAATGGAAAGAGTGCTTAAAAATATAGATTTTGAGTATAGAAATGAGTGGAAAATATGCATCCACTCATTTCTTCATTATAAAATATTTTATTTTTCTGACATATTAGTAATATAAATAAAAAGAAAGGATTTTTTGTATTATGAAATATATATTAAAATATCAGCGATATCCAGTAATGGAAATCGATCTTACTCTGACTCCACATGGAATAAATTTCAATCGAATCATCAAGATAATTGATCGCCCATTATTGCCATTCGCATTGCAAAATGTGCAAATTTCTGATATGTTGCAGGAATTTAAAAGATGGTACATACAAAGATTAATGCCATCTAATCGAATTGGTGTTGAACCGGCGATTAAAAGCATGAGCATGACCAAGGAAAATAATATTAAAGATTTAGATTGGAGAGGGACAATAATGCTAATGTCTCTTTTAGCATATGGCCGAAATATGACAGATAAATACTGGTTGTCTCCAACAAGAGATATTGTGATAAACACTGGAATGCCAACACATGGGTTAAATGGAATAATGCTGAAATCAAAGTTAACTTATAAAGGATTAGATTTTCATAAAAACGGAATTGCAGAAGACTATGGATATGTGATTTTAAAAAATGACGGAATGCCTAAGAATTCTATGGATTTTAATTGTCCAGATTTTTGCACAAACGGCAAAGAAAAGAAACGATTTGTTAAAGATCCGGCAGGTTTTTTCTGGTTAGAAAAATACGTATCAACTAATTTAGAAGAATTTAAAAATAAGGCTAGAAAAATGACGCTGGCATATAATGAACAACCAGATATTTTTCAAGGATTTCAATTTGTTTTTGATGAAAATACAATTCCAATAGGCTATAAAACAAGATGTTTAACATCAAAAGATGTTGAATTGGTTACGTTGAAAGATATTTGCCTAAATGTCGATTATAAAGACAAAACCATCACAAAAGATCGTATGATCGAAAATTTGCAATCATACATTTCAGAAAAGTCAGCAAAAGATTTTATTGAAATTATTTCTGAATATATCGAACCAGAGAAAATTCCTGATAATTCAGGTGTCCTTATCAACACAACATCAAAGAGTATTATTCAAAAAGTTGCATGGATGTAACAATTGTAAGAAAAATTAAGGAGAGTATTATGGAAAATTTTAATGATAAATTAGACGCTATTTTTGAAGTTATTGAAAACATTCCGGCGGACGCATCATATATTCCGACCGTTGAAGAACTAAGAAAAAACAAAGTGGAAAAAGATATTGAAAAATATTTACCATATCTTTTATGGGTATCAGAAATGCTTGTGGGGACAAAAAATAAAAAAGAAAAAGAAACTAATCGCTATATCAATTATTTAGTAAGTCAATTAGAAGCAGCAGAGGGGTGATTTTCCCAAAGGAGGAATTATGGCCAAAAATGAACTGGAAATGATCACAAAATCAACCAATATTGTGGCGTCAGCGATCACCGATATGCTTACGTCTCTTAGTTATATGAGGCTTAATGAAAGCCTTAGAGAAACTGAAAGATTAAAAGCAGAAATGCTTTATAAATTAACAAATGGTGGAAAAACAGCTCCGTATTTGCAGGAATACGGGGCGGAAAATGTCAAGTTTTCTTTATTAATGAGAAAAAAAATTGAAGAATATAACTTGACTGCTGATCCAGAGGATAAAGTTAACTTTTTTTTCAGTGAGACATTGGATGGGCATAAAGTATTATGGACCGATGAGCAAGGTGCAGCCAAAATCAATGATCTTCGAAAAGAATTATTAATTGCTTTTGGAGATTTTTATTCTGAAATTAGTCCAAGTGAATTATACAGAGCTAATATGGGAAATGAAGTCGTGACATTTAATGGCGTCACAGAAAAAGAACTCAGTATATTAAAAAGCAATATGGGACCGGGCGGAGCGGCATTTTCTTTTGCTACTATTCCTAATGGAGACGGAACATATAATGTTGAAGTAAACAAAAAAGATTTTATTGCAGGTGAAAATAGAGAAGACTTTTTAGTCAATCTTATTCGTGCAAATACAATAGAGAATAGTGCAAGGAATAGCTATCTTTGCAATGAGTTAGCTTATGAAAAAGATTTAAAAGAACGCATGATAAATTATGATTCCGAATCGCCAACATATGTTACGTCAGCAACAGACGGTGGCAGATATATCAAGATTACGAAAAATGAATTTTCTGTTTATAATGTTGGTTTGGATGCAAATGATGTTCGACAGCAAATAGAACAACAAGTAAAACTAAAGGATTCATCACCAGAAAAATATAAAGATGAACTATACAAAGCAATCATTTCTTTTAACCGACCAGTAGAAATTAACGATGATATATGGAAAGAGAATGAAAAGCAATTTGAAAACTTGTATGGAAAAGAAGGAGATCTTTATGCAAGAGAAACCAAAATACAAGCAGCCATAATGAGAGATCTTGAAAAAACTAGAATGAGCTTCCCATCGGTTCGGAGCAAAAAAGCCCCAGATTTATTGAAACAGTTAGAAAGACAGGCTAACCGATCATTGGCAGCAAGTATAGCTGCAAAAATTGTTTATGATAAATTAAATAAAGGAGAAGTTATTGATGCCGCTCAGATTCCCGAAATGCTCAATCGAAAAGAGGTTGATCGAATTATTAGAGTTGCTTTTTTTAAAGAACACTTACTTCATATGCAGCCGGATATTCATAAAGAATTTATAGAACAAATAAAAAATACCGATTTGTTTAAACAATTTGAAGCGGCATTAGTTAATCCAGATCTAAAAGATGAAATGACAAAATTGATAGAAAATTCCTATGAAGATTTTTATTTTGAACTAAATAAACCTCTGCAAGAAAAAATAAAAAATGAATATCGTAAATTTGAAAATGAAATAAAAACAAATTGTGAAGCTGCGATAAATAAAGGAGTTTCAAAAAGCACCGAACAAACTATTGAACGAATAAAAAATGAAGAAACTGACAAGACGCTTCAGATCATTTTAGCAAAATGTATTACCGGAAAAACTTTGGAAGGAATCCGACCATTGCAAACCGATATCCAGGTACTCCGTAATGCTGAATTTGATGATGAATTAACAAGATTATTTGCTCAAAAGTTAGAAAAGAAATTAGAAGAAATTACAGGAGAAAAAGATTTATCGCCAGATATTTTAAAAACAGAAGCTTATGAAGAAGCTGTTAAAGCAACATCAGAAGAAATTTTGAGGGGAATTAAAGAAAACACATTAAAGAATGAATCCCCTAAATGGATGTCAGTTATCAAACATGCTGATTATATCGGTGGAATTGATGAAGAAAAACTAAAGGAAATTGCTGATGCGGCAATTTCTATAGGAGATTATGATTCTAAGTGCCGAGAAATTCAACCACAAGATTTGAGCTGGGCCACAGATTTAGAACAAGAACAACCAGAAAAATGGGAAATGCTTCAATACGAACATAATGAAGAAAAAATAGGGCAAATATTAAAAGAATCGATTATGATTGAAGACGTTGATCTAAATGGCTCTATTGAAAAAATGCAAGGGGTTTTCCACAAAAATTTAGAACAATATAATATTGACGATTCTGAAAGAGATGTAAATGGAGAAGTTGATATGGACATGGATTTTGTTAGTCGAAATGTTGATGGTGAAGCATTTGATGAAGAAAAAGAAACCATGGATGAAAGATTCGATAGAACAGAAGATGAAGAAATTCCTATAGATGTATGATGAATAAAAAGCAACCGCCTTTTCTTTTTGAGAAGGCGGATTTTCTTTAACTTAAAATAATCTTATTTCTATGACTTCTCAAAATATCTGACATATTAAATTTGAATTGAAGAAAGAACAAAGGAGTCTCCAATATGAAAAAAAGTACATGGAATATATATCCCGATATAAAACCTGCAGATATACCAGAAACAGAAGATTTTGGTATTGAATATGAAGTGAAATATAAAACGCCAAATGGTGAAATCAAGACAATGATAACGGAATGGTTGTGGGAAAGGGAATGGAATTGCATCTATCCTGTCATAGCGTGGAAACAGCATAATTCAATTATTTCTTTTGCAGAATACAAATCAAGATGCAAAAATTATAAATAATTATTTTCTGTACCGAAAAATAAATTTTTAGAAACATCTGACATATTGAATATGTAACCAAAAAACATAGCACACAGGAGGAATTGAATATGAGTGAGAATATTACTTCACCAGAAAAGAACACTGTAGAAACTACAGAAAAAAAGCCAGCAATGTTTTCTAAGATGACTAGAAATCTTATGATTGTCACGGGCGTCTTGGTTATTGCAGCTATTGTTGTTGTGAATTTCCTGTAATCAGGAAATTCACAATATTCTAAGATTTGTAGTTCACAACGCACAGACAAAAATGTGTAAAAAACAAAACTAAGAAGAAAGAGGAATTAAATTATGTCATTATTAAATTTATCACTTATACCAATTATTGTTGCAGTATTAGTAATTGCATTACTTTGCATGGGATACGTGAAAGCGCCGCCGGATATGGCATATATTATTTCCGGTGTCAAGAAGAAGTCCAAAGTAGTCATCGGAAAAGCGAGTATTCGTATTCCATTTTTTGAGCGACTGGATAAGCTGAATCTACGGTTAATTCCAATTGACGTTAAGACAAGCAATGCTGTACCGACAGCAGATTACATCAATATCAATGTTGATGCAACCGTCAACATTAAGATCAGCAACGATCCGGAGAAGCTGCGGCTTGCGGCAGAGAATTTTTTAAATAAAAACACTGAGTATATTGCCGGGGTAGCAAGAGAGGTTCTTGAGGGTAATGTGCGTGAGATCGTCGGCAAGATGAAGCTCGAAGAGATGGTGTCTGACCGTCAGAAGTTTGCTAATCTGGTTAAGGAAAATGCAGAGCCGGATCTTGCAGCAATGGGACTCGATATTATTAGCTTCAATGTCCAGAATTTCGTGGATGGCAATGAGGTTATTGAAAATCTGGGTATTGACAACATTGTAAAGATCAAGAAGAGTGCAGCGATTGCTCGTGCCGAAAGTGAACGAGATATTAAAGTTGCTCAGGCAAATGCAGACAAGGAATCCAATGACGCTGCCGTAGCCGCACAGACTGAGATTGCAAAGAAGCAGAATGAACTTGCCATTAAGAAATCTGAACTTCAGATGGAAGCAGATACAAAGAAAGCAATGGCTGACGCTGCTTATGAAATTCAGAAAGAGGAACAGCGCAAAACAATTGAGATCACTACCGCAAATGCAGATATTGCAAAACAGGAGCGGGAAATTGAGTTGAAGCAGAAGGAGGTTGCAGTCAAGGAGCAGTCTCTGGAGGCGGAGATCAAGAAACAGGCAGAGGCAGATAAGTATGCGGCACAGCAGAAAGCCGATGCGGAGTTATATAAACGACAGAAAGAAGCAGAAGCAAAGAAATATGAAATGCAGCAGGAAGCAGAAGCTATGAAAGCGAAAGCAGAAGCAGAAAAATACGCTAAAGAACAGAATGCAGAGGGTATTCGCGCCATTGGACTTGCAGAAGCTGAAACTATTAAGGCGAAGTCGGTTGCAGAAGCTGAAGGTATCGAAAGAAAGGCAGAAGCACAGGCAAAGATGGGACAGGCGTCTGTAATTGACATGTTGACAGCTGTTATCCCGGAAGTGGCAAAGAGTGTAGCTGAGCCGTTAGCAAAAGTTGACAAGATCACAATGTATGGAGATGGTAATTCTACTAAATTAATTGGAGACATTACAAACTCTGTGACAAAAGTAATTGCTGGAGTAGGAGAATCAACAGGAGTTGATATTTCCAAAATGGTAAAAGATTTTGCTGAAAAAACTAATGACAAGAAAGATGGTGATGTCATTGTAGACCTTGAGGCAAATGCGAACACCAATGATAAAGCAATTGACACAAAGGATGATGACGATTCAGAGGATGTAGATTACAGAGAAGAGAAGTGATGATATCATAATACATACAAAGGAGAGGGAAACTTCTCCTTTTGTGATATATTAAATTATTTTTTAAAACAAAAAACTTCTGTACCGAAAAATTTTTAAAAAATTTTCTGACATATTATATATGGATCTTTTAAAACAATTAGAACCTGCAAAGTCTGCTGGCATACCAGAAAAGTATAGGTTCACAAATTCCATTATTATTTTAGGGCAGTATGCCAAATACGGACCATTAGTTCAGCTGGTAGAACGCTCGGCTCATAACCGGGAAGTCGTAGGTTCGAGTCCTACATGGTCCATTTATATAATAGTTAAAAATTTATTTTTAAATAAAAACTTCTGTACCACTGCTGTACCGAAAAGTTTTTAAAAATATTTCTGACATATTATATATGAAATCAAAAAGGCGCCTTGATCTAATGGTTAGTGATATCGCTCTTTCACAGCGAAAATGCAGGGTTCGAGTCCCGCAGGCGTCATTCTCTTCTTAAAAGAAGAGACGTTATGTAATAAAAAGTCGTACTATGTAATGGCCTCCTTTCTGGGATAGACATATTGGCCGGATGTATCTGTCCTCATCACAACCTAAACATAGGCGGCTACGGGATATTAGCTCAGCGGAAGAGCAATCGACTTTTAATCGATAGGTCTCGGGTTCGAATCCCGGATGTCCCATGATAGGTCTTTTGCCTTTAAAGGTTTTTTCCTTTATCGCAAAAGTGGCAACTTGTTTTAGGTGTTTTGATTCATCTAAGCAAGAAAAAAATCAGAAAAAAAAAGATGTTGCGAAAGCGCGCGCAAGTAACGGCATCAGTTCATATCATTAATCGCCGACTGATTTGGAATACCTTTGTTGGGTGTGAACAAATAACTTTGAAAAATAAGTAATTTGGAAAATAAGCAAAAACATATATGATGCAGTACCGAAATGGTTATAACGGCAATCCCTGCTAAGGATTTGTGCTGAATTGAGTAAGCATGGAGGTTCGAATCCTCTCTGCATCGTTATAACAATTTAATATATGCCATATGTCCGGGTGGTTGAGGGAGCGGTCTTGAAAATCGTTGGCCTATAAAGGCTTGCAGGTTCGAATCCTGTGTATGGCGTTAAAAGAAAAAATATAAATATATTTTCTCTTTTTATAATAAAGTAATGGGCATTCGCCAAGCGGTAAGGCACTGGATTTTGATTCCAGCATCCGTAGGTTCGAATCCTACATGCCCAGTTAATATTCTCCTATAGCTCAGTTGGTAGAGCACACGACTGTTAATCGTGTTGTCGTAGGTTCGAGTCCTACTGGGAGAGTTAGCAATGTGAACGAGAGCACGGGATAGTTCTTAAAGCTGCAAATTTACGGGTTCGTAAAGCGAAAAAGCGCATTGCTTAAATATTGCGGAGTAGAGCAGTGGCAGCTCGCAGGGTTCATAACCCTGAGGTCGCAGGTTCAAATCCTGCCTCCGCCATTTCAATTAATATAATTTACGCCCAAGGTGATGTGGTTCGTTGCAACTGGCTTATATCCAGCGATTTTGGGTTCGATTCCTAATGGGCGCATTAAATTTCTTGGCATTTATCGTTTAGCGATATTGTAAGCCCTGTTACCGCATTTTGGTAGAGCCGACTATATAACGACTCTAGTGCGCACGAAACTTAAATGCGGTATATCTATTAAACTCTGTTCCGGATTTCATATGATTTTCGGGACGAAATCCCAATCAAGAGTTTTGAACTGCAAACAGACGCAAATCAGTTTGGGTTTTAGGAGATATGGGTTTTTCTTATATAAATTATACCAACGCATTCAGTATCCATTATTTTGATGGATATTTTTTATTTTTCATTTTTTTCTATTTTTTAAGTATCTGACATATTAAATATGAAATGTTGATTAAGAAAAAAGGAGATGAAAAAATGGAATGGAGAAAAAATAAAAATTTATTAGGAAGTAATGATTTTCTAGCATATGAACAAAATCTTTTTGGGTGTAAAAATCCGGAAGAAAAAGAAACAAAAGAATATAAAATTCCTAATTTAAAAAAAGTTATAGATCGTATTTTGGAAGCAAAGAAAAATAATGAATTGATTTACACAGTGGGAGATTACGATGCTGATGGAGTGTTTTCTTTAGCAGAACTTGATCTGTTGTATAAAGAATTAGGTATTAAAAATTATATTTTGAGAACACCTCGAAGAATATCCGAAGGATATGGATTATCATTTCATATTGTAAAGGAAATTATTCAGTATGAACCAGGGCTGTGTATTTTAGTTGATAATGGAATTGCCGCTTATGAACAAGTTGAGGAGCTTATTAATTATGGATGGGACATCATTATAATGGATCATCATCAGCGTCCAGAAAATAAAGAACTTCCGCCTGCGGATATTATTATTGATCCAGAAGCAATTCCTGGCCAAGCAGATTTTATTCATTATTGTGGAGCTGGATTAGTGTATAAGCTTGCAGAAAACATGTCAATTAAAGAAGAAACAAAAAAACAGATTTTATCCTATGCAGCGATTGCGACATGTGCAGACTGTGTGCCGCTTGTCGATATCGAAATGCATACATATGATAATTGGCTGATTGTTCGTAATGGTTTAAAAAACATAGTAACTCCATCTGGCCGAACAAAATCTTTATATGTTTTGCTAAGAAGTATTGGAATTGATTCATATGTTACAGAAAGTGATTTTGGCTTTCGAATTGGACCAATCGTAAATGCTTCCGGTAGATTGTTTGATGACGGAGCACAAAGAGTACTAGAGTATTTCACAAATAATGATGCAAGTTTTCAAAATATGGAAGAGGTGGCGGCAGAATTAATTGCTACAAATAACAAAAGAAAAGATGTTCAGAAAAGTGTACTTGAAAAAGTGAAAGAAAACATCAAAACGCCATCAGCAGGAATTCTTGTTATTTATGAGCCAGATATTCCGGAGGGAATTGTTGGATTGGTTGCAGGAGATTTAACCAACAATTACAAAATTCCATCTATTGTCCTTACAAAGGATAGTAATGGAGAATTAAAGGGATCTTCCAGATCAACAGATAATGTAAATATTATTGAACTTTTATTTAAGTGCCAAAAATATTTGTTAAGATGCGGCGGACATAAAAAAGCAGCAGGACTAGGGTTAAGCTTAGAGAATCTGGAGGCATTCAAAAAAGAAATTGAGGCATTGGCTGGGCCTTATGAAAAACCAAGTGATATTGCTTATTATGATTATTCTATTATGGTAAATGAAGCAAAAGGTTTATGGGAACAAATTGAAAAATATGCTCCTTATGGAGAAGGAAACTCTTATCCATATTTAGAAGTTAAAGATTTCGATATTTCTGATGCTAAAATTATCGGAGCAACACATAATACGCTTAAGTTGACTGGAAAGAAAGGACTAGGCTTATTTGCCGTTAATTTTACTGGTGTTGGGAAAGAGGAGTATACAGAATTAGGATTGCCAGAAAAAGTTAATTTATATGGTCAACTATCTGTTAATATGTGGAATGGAAGAACAGAACTACAAATCCGATTTGATGAAATGAAAAAGAAAGATTAGAAATAGGAAGGAGATTTTTTTATGAAGACAAATACGAAATTAAAAAACATAAAGAGGAAAGAGTCCTTTTGGGAATTATTTTACGACACATTTAAAGAACAGATTGAATTCGCAATAGGGTGTATAATACTGATTTGTTCGTTTGGTGGAAATTTTTATGCTCTTCGCAAGATATATTGTAAAGAAGATATTTTTGCATTAAGTACGTTTGCTATTCTTGCAATGATAGTTGAAATCGTTGGCATCCTATTGATATGGACTGTAATAGAATTATTGCATATATGCTATCGATCATTATCATTAATTAACCGCCTCACATATATTCCGTTAACATTTGAAGAAATGAAAGCTGTTGGAATTAACGTAGACTCAAATAAAGGAATTGAGAAAATAGTCGCTGAAATTATATATTTTTTAGCCGAAAATATTTTATGCGAAAAAACAATTGAGGAAGCTTATGAAGGACGATGGATTTTTTCTAATGTAAAATTTGCATTTTATAACAAATGCGAAGAAATTAAAAGTCTTATTCCGTATATGGAAATTATTAAAAATTTAGCGAATTATGATGAATTGCAGGAAATTGTTTCATTGCCAATAAATGATGAAAACAAGGAGACGATTATTGAAAAGATAACAGAATTTCTTCATAATGAAAATAAAAACGACCATTCGATAGGTTAAAAAATCAAGAAAGAGGGGAGCGTACTGACATCCTCTCTTTTTTATGGCTATTTTTATAATTAAAATCTGACATATTGTTTTTAAGGAGTAGACCGGAAAGGTTCGGTTACTTATATCCGAATAGTTCACGAAGATAAGGAAAAGGAAAAGAGGTGTTTTTATGGTAAAAAACCATTCCATTATTATAAATAGTAAAGAATATATTGTAGGACAGAAATATAGAATATTTTCACCTTTAAATGCTCCGTATCTATATGTAAATCCAACTAATTTTGAAAATCAACAGAGATTAAAAAATACATTAAAAAACAATAATAATGCTATTAATTATTATGTTGGCCGTTTGGTCCAAATTCCAAGAATAAAAGAGAACGGATATATTGGAAATCTTATGTTTTTTGCAATGGATGATGTTATTTATGGAAATGGAGCATATTTACAGGCTGAACCAATTGATATGATTCGAGCCAATATAACAAAAATTAAAGAATACTAAACAAATTGTATTTGATTTGCAAAATGAAGCAAAAATTGCAGATGTATGAATATTAGAAGATGGCGATGAAGCAAGAAGTCACGAAGTTTTTATCTTCGTGGCAGTTCACAAGAAAGGAACTTTAATACTTTATGGGACAAATTACATATAATACTATTTTTTCTGAAATCCAAAAATATATGCTTATGATGCAATGGGCCGAAACATTGATTCGATATTTGAAGGATAAGGGATGCACAAAAAATGATGAAAAAATTCTTTCGGCTAATTTTATTAGAAATACCGCATTTACGGGATTACTAAGATGTAAATTGGATTATACATACAATGATACAAAAGACGAAATAAAGCTGATGTTAGACAATGTGATTTACTCTTGTCCAACAATTGAAATTGTTAAAATTCTGGGAAAGGACGTTTATCAAATTTTAGAAAACGTTAATCCTGAAATCGTGAAACAGGCAGAAATAGAGTTACAAGAAAAAACATCATTATTAGAGCGAGTAGAAAAAACAACAAAAACAGCAGAAGCAAAAGATATTGAAGAAAACAAAAATAAGAAAGATGAGAATATCAAAGATACTAAACAATATGAAAAAGCACCAGATGAAAAATCGAAAAAGAAAAATAGTTTAGCTGCTGATACCATAGTAGAAAACATAGAATTTCCTGCTAAAGAGAGTGATCCTAAATCAAAAGAAGAAGAAACAACAAAAAAGCCAGAGAGGGTTAATGCTATCTATAATGATAATATCAAAGAAAATAATCAAAAACGCGAACAAAATATATCGAATAAACCAATTATTCGTGAATTAAGTTTTATGAATGTAGAGCAAAAGACAAAGCACTTAAATTCATTTGTATATGAAAAATTTTTAATAAAAACTAAAAATGTTGAAAGAACATATATTGCTTTCCCAATTAAGATTTATGAAAATGAAAATAATGCACCTTTTGTTTTGCTAGATATTTCTGATCCTAATAATTATAAGACGGTTCCTCTTAACGATAATAAAATGGCTTATTTTACAATAGAAGAAATTGAGTTTTTGGCAAAAATTATATTTGTAAACGGTAAGTTTAAAAGTATTGTCACAGAAAAAAATGGAGAAACACGGGCTTTTTCAATCTCAACAATTGATCATTCTTATTGCCATTCTCAAGAAGTAGGATATGGGCATATATGTTTTAAATATCAAAAAGAATATATTCATATTTTCCCATTGGCTTCTCAAAATGATAAGACGGGAAATGCTCCCTTCATATATTTTATTACAGATGAAATGGGGAAGGTTATTGCAGATCCTCAAAAATATAATATTTCGGAAAAAGTTTTAATTAATGGCAAAGAAATAGAATTACTATGTTATTGGAAAGACCAATTATTGATAAGCGAATGTTTATAATAAGCAAGAAAATAAGTAAGAAAAGAAGAAATTTAAGGGGTGCTTTATTTTTTCTTCTTTTCTTATATTTTTTCTATCTGACATATTAAATATGAGATTTACATTAAGAAAAAAGGAGAAAATTAAAAATGTCAAATGGAAATAAATACATTTTAACTATTAAAAAAACTGTTATGCAAAGAAAGGGTTCTGAAGTAATTTCTGTTTTGCAAAATGGAAGTAAGGTAACAGGAGAAGTATTTATTGATAATGATCCTGTAATGAATCGATTAACCGTTTACTTAGACACAAAAAACAAAGAAGACGCAATTGGAATGGTAGAGGCTATTACAAATGAAGATGGCTCATTAGCTTTTCCGGCAGAAGAAATTCGACCAATGCTTAAAATCGGATATACAGCTGAGATTATTGGATTAGGATCAAATACAAATACTTTCATGATTAGTTTTACAGAAATTGTCCCAAATGTAAAAAAGAGACAAAATAAATCAGAAGATTATGAAACAGAAATCACAAGAGTTGTTAATGCAGGATATTGCACTGAAACAGAAGTGCGAGAAAGAATTTCTGTTATGGAAGATTTATTTATTCCAAAAGAAATGATTGTTGATATTTTGAAGAGATATCGGAACTATAAACGTCCGGCAAAACGTCCCTCTACTATTTTTATTGATCCATATGGCGAAAACATGGCAATTATGCGTCAGGCATTTATTAATGTGTTGACAGGAAGAGCGCAGATTTTTGAAGGTCCAAAATCTGTTGGTAAAAATGTGGCCGTAGAAACAATCGCTTGGCTTTTGAATATGCCAATGTATCTTATCACGTTTAATCGTTATATGAGTGGCGACGATATTTATGGCACAAAAACAACTGTTTCGCCTGAAATTGCATCATATTCTAGCGAAGAGTTGGAAAGTATGGCAACATATGAATTGCTGGCCAAATCTGGAGAAAAATTATCAAATAATCAGCTCCAGGAAGCAGCAAGATTTATGGCATTATCTGCAAAAGCATCCGCAGTAAGCATTAAACAGGAAGACTCTCAGTTGGTTGATGCACTAAGTGATGGTGGAGTTATGTGTTTTAATGAAATGAATTTAGCAGAAGCAAATTTTTTTGCAAGTTTTGCAAATCAAATCACAGATGGCACAGGTTTTTTATTTGTACCGGGTATTGGCAGAATAGATATCAATCCAGATTTTGTTCTTGTCGGAACACAAAATGGAGGATATCTAGGAACAAATGAGCAAAATGCAGCAACAATGTCTAGATTTGCTTGCTTACAATTTGATTTTCCGGGTTCTATAAAATCACAGCTTGAAGCAGCTGTGGGAAAGAAAACATTAAATACACAGTATTTTTTGCAGTGTGATGAATTATACAAAGGTTTTTTAACTGCCGTTAAGAGCGGCTATGTAAGAGATGATTGTTTGAATATTCGAGGTATTGTTGCAGCCTTAAAAGCAAAAGCAGCCTACCCGGAATACACAACACTTTCTCAGCAAATTAGAACACAAGTCATAAATACATGTGCGGATTCAGATCGAGGAAATTTGATTGCACAGTTAGAAGATAAAATCAACTTGTAAAAATAAGACAAAAAAGAAAATAGGAGGATTTTTTATGACTATTCCAATAGCTTTAGATAAAAGCGGAATTAAAAATTTTACTAAAATGTTTTCGTACCGTATCGGATTCGTAAATCGAGAAGGCGAAGACGATGAAACAGAACTTGATGCTCTTAGCAAAAAAGATCTTAATGAATTATGGAAAACTCTGCATGAAGAACTGAATTGTGAAGTAGATTCTGTTACTTATATTGAGAGAGTTCCATATGAAGCATAATTAAAAATGAAAAAGGCAGGAGAAAAATGTACTTCTGCCTTTTTGGATTTTTTATATCTCTGACATATTATACATGACAATAAAAATAAAGAAAAAAGGAGAAAAAATGTTGAATTTAAAAGAAAAATCAATATTAGCCTCAAGATATTATCGCTATTTTGATGCTTTTATGAAAATTGGATTATCTACCTTACCAAGAAAAATGATTCCGATTTTAAAGTTTTCAGAAAAAGAAAATACATATTCTGATGGTGGTAATAGCATAATTGTAATTGGTCTAGAAAATCCTCTATATAAAGCATGTCAGGATGAAAATGATTTTATATGGATTACACAATATTTATTAGGACATGAAATGCAACATGTGTTGTCAACAACTGAAAAAGCTTGGAAATGGGGAATTAGCCAAGGAACTAGATTGGTTTGTCAAGAAATTTCTAAGCAAATTGAAGGACCCAACAAACGTCGTTTTCTTAAAGAAAGTGATTATAACTATTTTGTAAAAGATATGCAAGATAAAGGAATTTTAATTTCACTTCAGCAGATTCGGACTATTGTTCATTTTATCCAGAATAGCTTGTGCGATGGAAGAATTGAGAGATTAAGAGCAATAAAACGTCCAGGCTTTCGAAAGCTTATGATTGCAGGAAGAGGATATATTTGGAAAGAAACTCCAATACAAATCCGCAAGGCTTATGAGGATCTGAGTGCAGAAGAAAAATTATCAATTAAGCTAAACCAAATTTTAAGTTTAGCGACAACTTCTTTATATATGAAAGACTTTTTAGAAACATATATGGAAACTCCACTAAAAGAGGATATTGATAATTTTATTCCGATTATTGCGAAAGGAGTAAAGTCTTCCAATTGTCTAAAATGCATGAAACAGGCTATCGAAATTGATAAAATGTTAATTCCAGAAATTATTGAAGTTTGCAAGCTTGATCGGATGAATGAGATTCTTCAGAATTTGCCAATACCATCGAATGATGCAAGTTATAAAGGATCTTCTGTAACAGAAGAATGCGGAGCAGAAAATGAAGATGGGAATGACAATAATGATAACAATAAGAAAAAAGACGATACATCAACATCTAAAAAACACATCGATTCAGATCCCAATGGCAATGTAAAGGATGAAACAAAAGATTCCGAAGAACTAAAGGATTCAGATCAAGTACAGTCAGTAAAAAACGACTGGGGCATCAATGCAGGAAAAAGAAATATTGGAGACACTTCTTCTATTGAACTATCAGATGAAATGATCAACAGACTTAATGAGGAAATTGAAAAAATTATAAAAGAAGCAGCTGAAACGGCAAAAGAAAATACTTCTGCCATTTGTTCTTCTATAGCAGTGCAAAAAATAGAAAAGGAAACGCCGGATAATTCAGTCCCAACAACAGCTGAAGGAGTAGCAGAAAAGTATTCCGAATCTATGCATTTTGAAGAAAAACATCGGATGTATGATCTTAGTTATCCTTTGCCTTTTGAATTGGCAGGTCGAGCAGAAAAATTTACTCATGATATTGAAAAACTGCTGCATAATCAACAGGAACCATATGTCCGTGGAAGGATGTCCGGGATGTTAGACAGTGGCAAACTTTCAAAACTTCTTATGAAACAAGGAGACTTTTACAAAAAACAGGGAAAAATACCTGAATTTAATGGGTGTGGATATATTCTAATGGATAATTCAGGATCAATGGGAAATGGAAGAGGCTCAAAAAGAGAATATGCTTGTGAAGCAATGGCAATTATTGAAGAGGGTTTTAAACGATATATGCCAGTAAAAATTACAGCTTTTGATGCTTGTTCAAATAATTTTGTTTTACATGAAGTGATCAAAGGCTTTGATGAAAAAATGAATGCATCTTGTTCATATAATTTTTTTATGTCAGGTCGAAGTGGAAATGGGAATAAAGATGGATTCTCTATCCGCATTGCAACAAAAGAATTATTAGGAAGATCTGAAAAAGAAAAATTATTAGTTGTTGCTTCTGATGGTACACCATCATGTTATCAAAATTATGTTGGAGGAATGGCAGATGTTAGAGATGCGGTAAATGAAGCAAGGAAAGCCGGAATAAAAGTTGTAGGCATATTTTTTGCGGACGATGTAAATGACTGCAAGGAAGCAAAAGAATTTCAATCTATGTACCAATTTGATTGTGTTTGCACAGTACCAGAAATGATCGAAGATGAATTGACGAAGGTAATGACAAGATTTATGTTTGGTTAATAATTTTACTTAGTAAAGACGAGTTGATGAAAATAGCTCGTCTTTATTTTGCTTAAAATCTGACATATTGATAATAAATAAAATTATTAAATTGTAAATGAAGATTGGAGAATAATTATGAATAAAAACACATGTTATAAAATTTTAAATGAAACATTGATTGATAAGAAAGAAAAAGACACACCATTTTTACCAGGAATATTATATCGAACAGGATATGAACTAACCAGTACCTTAAATGGATTCCATTATGTTAAAAAGTTAGAAGATCTTGAACCGTATTTGTCTTGTGAAAATCCATACAAAAATATTGTTTTTGAATGTGAACATGGAGATGAATTTACCAATGATGGCGTTCTCTTTGCAAGCGACTCTATTCAAATTATCCGAGAAGTACCATTTGATGAAATCATTAAATATGTAAAAATCAATCAGGCAAGATTGAAAACCGAAAATCCTAAATTTTTAATCAAACTTGGCTTTTTCCATAAAGAATTCGCAAAAAGCCGAGACGTATCTATTAGGGGATTAGTTGGGAGATGTGGAGATTCTGAAATTCGGAAAGAATTGCGTAAGGATTTTAATCCCATAGTTCGGGAACAGGTTGCATTAGCGGGACATTATGAAGATTTGATGATCTTACGAAAGGACCGAAAAAAAATGGTTCGCGTTGCTGTTGCAAAAGCTGGAAACAGCAGAGTTAATGCATCTATGATCCATGACCCGGCATATGAAGTACGGATAGCTATTTTAGATACTGCGGAACCTAAAATCATTAGCTTAATGCGAAAAGACGAAAACTGGCAAGTGCGAATGGCAGTTGTAAATGTTTGCGATATGGAAGATCTTGAAGAACTATGCATGGACAAAAATTATTTAGTAAGAAAAAATGCATGGATGAAAAAAGAAGCATTAAAAGAGAAGGAATAAATCCTTCTCTTTTTTGTATACCGAAAAAAGAAAAAGGATATCTGACATATTAAAAATAGGCAAAAAAGAGGAGAAGCAAGATGCAGATAAAAGGTTTTTTAACAAAAGAAATTTTTAGAAATTATCAAAACGGATATTCTATTTTTTCATTAAAAACAGATGATAAGACAATAACGTGTGCTGGCATAATACAAAAATTCCCATATTATACACCTTTATGTTTAGAAGGTGAATATGGACGAAATTCTAAATATCCAGAAACATTCATAATTGATTCTTTTATGGGATGGAATACAACAGAACAAAATGACATTTTATATTTAGCGAATGGTTTAGATATTAGTGGACTAACAATAAAAAAAGCAGAAAAAATCATAAAAACCTTAAATATGCCTGTGTTTGAAGCTGTCAAAAAAGCTAATTCTGAAAAAGAATTTGCAACGAAAATACCTAACATTGATCAAAAAATCAGTCATCAAATTTACACAAAAATCAAGCAAACAATAGATTTCCGAACACTTTTCGATGAAATTGTTCATGCTGGAGGTAATTATTCTGATGCTATAAAAGTATTTGAAATATATGCAGAAAAAAGTCAAGAAATGTTATTGAAGCATCCATATATTGTTGGAACACTTTTGGAATGGAAATTTGATATGTGTGATCAGATAGCAAAAGAACATTCTATCAAAAGTCTATCATTAGAAAGAGCAAAAGGAATTTGCAAATATATTATGACACAATCTTTAAATGACGGAAATACATATGTGACACTTGAAGAATTTTCATATAGAGCAAATCATCTTTTAGCAAACAGCCCATTAGGAACAGTCCCAATTTCATTTTTGCTATCATTTTTACTTACTGAAAAACAATATGTGCATCATGTGAGAAAGGGAGAAATGCGATTTGCATTAAAAACTGTTCATGATAATGAAAACATTCTTGTGAAAAACATTTCAAGATTATCACAAACCTCAAAAACATATAGTTTCGATAAAAAAGCAATCGAAAACATTGAAAAGGAAACTAACATTAGTTTTTCAAATGAGCAAAAGAAATCTTTTGATTCTTTAAAAACATCAGGAATCAAAATTATTACAGGGGGTCCTGGATGCGGAAAGACAACAACGATTGATGGCTTAATTCACTATATTAAAGAAGTATACAAAGAAGATGTTTGTTTATGTGCTCCAACAGGATGTGCAGCACAGCATATGGCAGAAAAATCGGGAATGCAAGCAAGTACATTTCATTATTTATTAGGTATCAGACCGTTTGACACAGGTTGTATTCCTGATTTTAATAGTCAGACTCAACTTCCTTATCATTTTTTTATCATTGACGAATTTTCTATTGCAGATATTGAGATGACAGCATTGTTATTTGATGCGATTCCTAATGATTCTTGCATAATTATTGTTGGAGATCCAGATCAGTTAGAAAGTGTTGGACCAGGAAATGTTTTAGAAGATTTTATTACTTCTGGGCTTTTTGAAGTATATCATTTGAATACAATCTTTAGGCAAAAGAAAGGTTCAAACATTATTCTAAATGCCAAAAAAGCAGCGGTAGGAAATTCAGAATTTACCGAAGGAGAAGACTTTGCCTTAAAACATTTTGATAATGAAATGGATGCTGTAAATGCCTGTATTTCGTATTCACTGCAAAAAGAAGAAGGGGAATGCCAGGTGCTTTCTCCCATGAAAAAAGAAAAAGCCGGGACAAAATATTTAAATAAAGCAATTCAATCGATTCGACACAAAGGCGAAATGGGAGCGAAAGTATACGGAGACAATGAGTTTTATGTTAATGATCGAATCATAACTATAAAAAATAATCGAAAAGATAATTATTTTAATGGAGAACCAGGAATTGTGAAATTTATTGATGATGAAGGAATGTTGCTTCACTTTGATAATGGAGATGAAATTTATTTAAAAAATTCAGCATTAGATGAAGTAATCCCGTCCCACGCATTAACAATTCATAAATCTCAGGGAAGCGAATATCCCGAAGTTGCAATTCTATTGACAGAAAATGCCAAAAGAATGATTAATCGTAAGATTTTATATACCGCGATCACAAGAGCAAAAGAAAAGGTTAGCATTTTTTATCAAGATGGCGTTTTGGGACAAATTCCTGCATCAAAGAAGAGGCATACAGAATTATCGGACGAACTGATACTGCTGTATTAAAATAATTTTAGTAAAGATATCTGACATATTAAATTATAGAATATACAATGTATAGAAAGGAGATTGCATTGTGGCAGAAACAAAAACCATTGTTAATCACACGATATTTGAAAAAAAACATCATTACATGAGCGCAATGAAAGAAATTGAAATATTGAAACGCCAGGCGGAATATGAAATACTTCAAGGTGGATTTTCAAAAGAAAGATTAAATGAAATATACAAAACACGCTCTTTAATTTTTGCTGGATTGATACGTGAAAAATTAAATTATCAATATATCCAAAATTCAGACGATCCACAAAAAGATGAAATTCGATTAGTTATTGATGGTATAAATTATGATTGTGAAGCAAAATCTTTATTAAATGTAATGAAGAATGATTTTGCGGTCATGATTCCAGAAAGTGTTGGCCGGTTAAAATTTGAAAAAGAGACCACCGACAAAGAACAAGCGCCAAATAAATTAAAAAAAAGAAATGAGGCAACAGATAATGACAAGATCTTAGATTTGAAAAAAGATAATACTGAAACCAAAATAAAAACAGAATCAATAGAGCCTGAAGCTGACAACGAAACAATAACAGACATTTCTGGAGCTGCAACATCTGAAAAAATTTCTAATGAATCAATTGTTGCAGCTGTTATGCCGGAAGCAGCAAGCATTGATGAAAATAAAGCGAAATCTTCAGATTTTATTGAGAAAGACCATTTAGAAGAAAAGAACAGAATTAAGAATGATAAATTTGTATATGATATATGCAATGTGTCGGCAATAATGGATGGGGGAAGAAGAGGAGAGGACTTTACATTTATTATTGCTCCATTATATCTATATGAAGATAACACAAAACCAGATATTGTCGTGTATGCAAAAAAAGAAAGTTCTTATGTTTACGAGGTTACTCAAACAGAAAAAAAGGTTCTTGAGATTAACATTGAGGGCCATACTTTCTTAGTACATGGAAGCTTTCATTCTGGAGAATTTAAATCTTTCATTCATGCGGCAGGAGTGACATTAAGCACAGGATACAATCTTAAAATTGATACTGAAAAGCATAGGAATGCTTTAAAGCAATACACCCCGAATAATAAAAATGGCCATATTTGTTATGAAGCTGAGAATATTAAATTTCATGTATTCCCATTAGAATCTTTTAATGAAGCTGGTGGAAACGGAAACGCAAAATGCTTGGTTGTTTCAGAATACAACACTGGAAGAGAAGTGCAAATATTGCCTGATCCGTATAATACAAAAGTTGTTTTTGGAAATGGAAAATATTCAATGTATAATTATTGGGATGGAGAATACCTTGTTTCTGAAATTATAAAAAATGTTCAAGAAACTGAAGAAGAAAATGAAAAAAGAAAGGGTATGGATTTCCTGGCATTAGCTGACAAGAGCTTAAGAAAATTAATAAAATTCGTAATCTTAATTTTAATTGGAGTGGGATTATTTATTGGAGTACATAAAGTTAATTCCGATCCTGTATTAAAAGAAAAGGTGATTAGTCAAATAGAAAAAATTGTTGATAGCAATAAAGAGAAAAAAGATAAGGAACACGAATCTATTTTTTTCAATATTGATGGAATGAGTACAGAAACATTGATTCCTGAAGATACAGGAGTGCAGGAGATGCAAAAAGAATAGAAGTACATGAATTGAACACATGCTTCGAAAGTCTTTTCGATTTTTGATAAATATGGAACAAAAACTGTAAAAACTATTGAAGATGTTGTTGGTTTGATTGGAGGTTAAATATGAATATTTTGGTTAACAGCAGATTAAAGAGAAAGATTCAAATAGAGAATCGTAAGAATAGAAGAGGCATTTATTATTTGTGGCTTTTTGAAAAAATTTCTTTTGCTTTGGTTATTGCTTATATAGTATTATTTCCAATTTATTGTATAGTAACAGGTAATTTTGTTTCAACAAATATGAGAACTGGAGAACTTAGCTATTTTTTAGTCTCTATGCTTACATCTACTTTTGGAGCGATGGGTTTGGCTGCTGTATTATTTATCTATGTACTTAGGGTAAGGCTAGAGCACGTTTTCATAGGTGGTCGTGTTGATGAGAAGATAGAGATTGCTGACAATAAGTTGGTTTATGCATTTAGAATAAAGTATCAGACACCTGAAGATAAAAGGAACATTGTTATTATTGATTTAAGTAGAGTGAGTAAATTAAGCTATAACGAGAAATTATCAGAAATAAGCATTGATGGAATGATGATTGAAAGAACAGTTAAGGCATCTACCAATGTTCAAAGAATAAACATATCAAATATGGTGAATAGTAACATAAAGATAAACGATTACTTTACACCTTCACTGTATGAAGTATTAAAATCAAAGATTAACTAGGAGGGGTGTTTTTATGGATACTGAAATGATAAATGATAAAGTGAGTTAGGAAATTCTGTTTATTTCTACTGAAAAATATGATGCCAACCAAGTTGCCTATATTTATCTGAATGTGTCGGGAAAACCCTGTCTTTAGTTATGAGGAGCACCAAGCACAGATAACAATTCATAAGGAGAAAAGATATGCTATATATTACAGGAGATACTCATGGAATGATCGATATACAAAAAATAAAAGATATGGCAGGAGCACTTCATAAAGAAGACTATTTGCTGATCACAGGAGATTTTGGAGTTATTTGGCGCAATGAATCTGATGATTTAGAAGAATCTTTAATTTCCATTTATGAAAATCTTGGTTGCACAGTGTTGTGGATTGACGGCAATCATGAGAATCATGTTAGAATAAACAACTTGCCTGTTGAAGAATGGCATGGAGGAAAAACTCACAGAATTTCCGAAAACATTATTCATCTTATGCGTGGAGAGATTTTTGAAATAGCCGGTTATAAAATTTTTACTATGGGAGGCGCCGCTTCTACAGATAAAGAATGGCGTATACCTGATGTTAGCTGGTGGAAAGAAGAAATCCCTTGTGAAGAAGAGAAAAAGAATGCGTTGAATAATTTAAAGAAAGCAGAATATAATATTGATTTCGTAATCACACATACTGCTCCATCTCATATTATAAAAGAAATGAATGCATTTTATCGTATAGATGAGTATACTGATTGGCTAGAAGGTTTGTCTAAAAAGATGAATTTTTTTCAATGGTATTTTGGACATTTCCATATTGATCGAACATTTGAAAATGGAAAATACATTGCTTGCTTTGATGAAATCGCTATGCTGCCAGAGAAAATAAATAACAATAAATAGTGGAAAGCTGTTTCTTATTTTTATGAATAAGAAGCAGCTTTTTCTGTACCGAAAAAACCTCAAAAAGATCTGACATATTAAAAATATAGTTTTTGAATTTTTAATTTTGTGAGGTTTTTATTATGGATTTTCAAGTTCCAACATTTATTCAGGAAATAGAAGAAATGCCGTCACGTCAGGCAATTGATGTCAAGGAATTAGAGCGAAAAAGAAAGACAGAAAGAGAAGACCGTGCATTAATAAAGCTTCTTGCCGCTGACTGTGTTTATAACAAAGGAATGTTTGATGTCATGTATTGTGAAAATACATCTGAACAGAGGAAAAGTTCCGTTTCTTATTCTATTCAAAAATTTCATCCACAAAAAGAGTCTACTCTTACGCCAATGGGGGAGATTCACAAATTAGAAGCTGATGGAAAAATCGGCTTTTTTGTATATCCAATAGTGAAATTTTTTACAAAAGGAACGATTAAAAACACTGAATCTCACACAATTACGTTTAAACTTACTGGAGATCTAGCAGAAAGAATCAATGCAGGAGAGGATCTGCTCCAGGATGAAGTATATTATTTGTTGAAAAAAGAATATCCGTTTTTAAACACTTTTTCTCCATATGCTGTGATTGCAGATGGTGATAGGGCATTGTATTTAATGTATACTTTTGCAGACAATATTATAAACAGAAAGAAAAATGTTAAGGATCTTTACCTGCTACTTTCAGATTTTACTGGTATGCCAATGGCAAACGAAACAGATTTTTATAACATTCCGTTCCCTTGCCCTAATACAAAAAACAAAAATACGGGCAAAAATTGCAGATTTTACTGGGATCAGAGATATAAGATCCGCACCTTAACGGGTTTTGTTTCTTTAAACGTAGGGATCTTTTCAAGTTCTGCCGTGAAGAAGGTTGTTTATTATGAAGACGGCAGCATAAAAGAAAATGCAGACATTACAGATTTTCATGCATATTGGATCAATAAGTATGGTTCGGAATTTCTGGCAGATAATCCAGAATATTCGGAGCCTATGTCTGTTTATAAAAATAAAGGAAACAAAAAGAAAAAAGATGATTTTATTGGTTTTGCTAATAGCATAAACACAGATATTTCAAAAATGAATTTCTGGACTTTTTGCACTATAATCAATCATTCCGGTAAATATGAGCACAAAAGCATACATACAGTAAATGATGTTGATTACAGCAAAACACCGGGAAAATTTTTTAGAGATCTTCGTACTATATTTGAAGAGCGAAATGGTAATATGAAAGGAATGGAAAAAGCTTTCATTTATCATATGACGCTTACATTAATTTGGTGCAAAGCGAACAATGCTGAAATACGTACTATTATCAAAGAATATAATAAGAAGATGAAGCATCCTTTAACTAATGAGGCAGTAAAACAAATTGTGGATGCAAGAATTAAAAATAGAGGAAAGGAGCATATTTCGGCAAAAAAAATTGCAGCTGAATTAAAACTTTCCGATGCTTTTATCCTTAATCGGGCAAAGATTTGCTATAACCGAGAAAGAATTCTTGCTAGAAAAAGAAAAGCAAGTCAAAAAGTTAATGAATATCGCAAGAAACAAGTTGCTCTTAAAAGAAAAACAAAATACGATGCCTTAAAAAAGGCATATTTAGCAGGCGGTAATTACAAAGATATGGAAATGGCAAGTGGTTGGAGCAGGAATACCGTAAAAAAATATTTGAAAATGATATTAATGGATCAAAAGAAAAAATACGAGCAGTGGAAACTCCGCCAGGAAATAAAAGCGGTAGAAACAGGCAAGACTAAAAAGGTAGACATTCCACAGTCATATAAACGGATCGCTGCTATTTTAGATAGAACAGAAAGCAACATCTGGATTTCAAGATTGGCAGAGCAGACAGAACAAGTCGCATTAATATAATTTTTCAAAAATGAAATATGACTTAAAGGCTTATGAAAGTTGTTGAAAAAATAAGCCTTTTTGTTGTACCTAAAATTAGAAAAAATGAGTGGAAACCGCAAGAAATCTTTAAGTTTTCTGTCAAAAAATAAAATCCGCATATATAAAAACTTGTGTAGAACAAAAAAATATAGTGGTTTGTCGTAAGTGTCAAAAAATAAAATCCGCATATATAATAATTTAAGGCTCATATCAGGGCAAAAAATGCTCCGAATTAAATAATTGCTGAAACAAAATTGGAATAAAAATTTTTACATATTAAAAGAATCGTTAATACAATCTCATAGCTTCATTTGCGTCGGAATAAATCCGCCGCTCATTCCGCGTTTTTAAAAGGAAAGTTTTCCACCTAATCGTTAATAACTGGCTGACAGCCTCATTGTAATTAAAATTTTTATACACAGATTTAAACTGGATTTATACACAGATTTAAACTGGAGCGTCGATATTTTTAAATTTAACAAAAAAATTTTATATTCAGTATTTTTCATTATATAAAAGTTGGTAAAAGTCATAAAAAACAATGTTTCAATATAGTGAAATCGCCGGAAAATAAGGAAAGACAGGAGCCTAAGAAGCGAAAATTATCAAGACTATAAAAATATATAGATAAATTGTAATATACAAGATAAAGTATATATACATTGCGAACGTTACAAAATATGGTATAATAAATTTAAAATATTAGAAAGGAGCTTAAGTATAATATGATATTTAAGTGTGGTATGGTAAATCCCATAATTAGAAAAATTGTTATTGATGAAAAATTGTTGCTAGAGGCAAAAGGACTTTTAAGAAATTTCCCTCAAATTTCTGGAAAATACGAAGAAGATATTCGGCAATACAGAAAAAACAAAGAGATAATAAATGAATTGTCATATGAATATAATTTGCCAAATGATTCAACAGGTATTGATAAAAGCAAATATAAACCTGGAGAAATTTTCTTAATCATACTTCCTAATCCAGAAGTAAAAAGAGTTTTAGATGAACTTATTAGATTGCAAACAGTTTATTCAAAACAAATACAAAATCGACTATATACTAAATAATTTCTTGTTACTTATCTTAATTTTTTACCTTAAATTCTTTATTTATATTAGGTTCTTTATACGTTTATTCTTTTATACGTTTATATATCTTTTAAATTTCCTTTTTTGCTATCAGAAGTTATAAAAAAAATAATTATATAGAAAGGAGGCTAGAGAAGAAGAGAAAAATAAACAAAACAAATACAAGCTATTAAGCCTATGATCATTTCAATGAAACTAAGTATTTTTAAAACAACTTTACTATTATAAAAGAAAAAATATTCGAGAATTTTTAAAATAGGAAAAGTTAAAAGGATACAAATGAAATCTATTGTTAAAACTGCAAAACATATTTTTAAAGCAAACATTGGAGAAGGTAAATTTGCGTTTGTCAAAAGAACTGTTTTTATCAAATTTACTGGGTGAAAATTTAGATTCATTGGTTTATCCCCTTTGTATACTTTGTATAATAGGGAAATTATACCAAAAGAATGTATTTTATGCAAATTGACCGGTAAAACACCTTATTTTAGTTGTGGAAAACATTAAATAATGATAAGAGAAAAAAATAAGAAAGAAAAGTGAAGAGAAGAGAGAACTCTACTAGGAGTTCTCTTTTTTCAGTTACTTTATTTCCTATAAAATCTGACATATTGAACTTGTAACTAGATTAACTTGTTTTTGAAAATGGGAGGGTAATCAAATGAAGATTATTAAAAGAAATGGAGAAGAAAAGCCATTTCAAGCTGAAAAAATTGCAAAAGCGATTAGCAAGGCAAATGAAAGTGTGATCGATTATGAACGATTGAGTGAATCTCAGATTGCAGAAATTGTCTCAAATGTGACAAAAGCCTGTGAGAACATGAGTCATAGCCCTAATGTGGAAGAAATTCAGGATATGGTTGAAAATCAGATTATGCAGCAAGGAGCATTTTCTGTAGCAAGAAATTATATTACTTATCGTTATAAACGAGAAATCGTTCGGAAATCAAATACTACTGATCAACAGATTCTTAGTTTGATTGAGTGCGATAATGAAGAAATTAAACAGGAAAATTCTAATAAGAACCCGACAGTGGTCAGCGTGCAAAGAGATTATATGGCTGGGGAAGTCAGTAAGGATCTAACAAAAAGATTTTTTTTGCCACCAGATATTGTCGAAGCGCATGAAAATGGACTTATACATTTTCATGATGCTGACTATTTCTGCCAGAGAATGAACAATTGTGGACTGGTTAATTTGGAGGATATGCTTCAGAATGGAACTGTTATTAGTGGAACAATGATTGAAAAACCTCATAGTTTTTCGACAGCCTGCAATATCGCAACACAAGGAATTGCCCAAATATCAAGCTCTCAATTTGGTGGACAGAGCATATCTTTAGCACATCTTGCTCCTTTTGTACAGATGAGCCGAGAGAAGTTTCGTAAGCAGATACAGAAAGAAGCCATAGATACAAAGATTGCTCTTGGCAAAGAACAGCTTGAAAGAATTGTAGAATCTCGTGTAAGAGAAGAAATTAACAAAGGAGTTCAAATGATTCAGTATCAGATCATTACGCTTATGGCGACTAATGGCCAGGCTCCATTTGTTACAGTTTTTATGTATTTACACGAAGTTCCGGAAGGACAAACAAGAGATGATCTTGCGATGATCATTGAGGAGGTGCTTAAACAGAGAATAACAGGTGTTAAAAATGAGCAAGGAGTATATATTACTCCGGCATTTCCAAAGCTAATTTATGTATTGGAAGAAGATAATATTAAAAAAGATTCAAAGTATTGGTATTTAACAGAACTTGCTGCAAAATGTACAGCAAAAAGAATGGTCCCGGATTACATTTCTGAAAAAGTCATGAAGTCAGTTAAAGAAGGCGAAACTTTCCCTTCAATGGGGTGTAGAAGTTTTCTTACTATAGACCGTTTTTCGGAAACAAAAGGCAATATCTCTAAAGCAAAGAACTTTGAGGAACATAAAGGACATGTATATTACTCAAGATTTAATCAGGGTGTGGTGACAATCAACCTGGTTGATGCAGCTTGTACTTCAGGTGGAGACGAGAAAAAATTTTGGAAAATTTTAGATGAACGTTTGGAATTGTGCCATCGTGCATTACGTATTCGTCATGAGCATTTGTTAGGAACAAAATCAGATGTAGCACCAATTCTTTGGCAGCATGGAGCATATGCCCGATTAGAGAAAGGGGAAACAATAGACCAACTTTTGGTTGGTGGTTTCTCAACAATATCATTGGGATATGCCGGATTATATGAATGTACTATGCGAATGAAAGGTGTGTCACATACTGATCCAAAGGGAACGCCATTTGCGATTGCTGTTATGCAGAAATTAAATGATGCATGCAATAAATGGAAGGCAGAAGAAAATATTGATTATTCTGTATATGGAACACCTTTGGAATCGACAACTTATAAATTTGCAAAATGTCTTCAGAAAAGATGGGGAATTATTAAAGATGTAACGGACCATAATTATATTACAAATTCATATCATGTATGCGTAAGAGAACATATGGATGCTTTTACAAAATTGAAATTTGAATCACAGTTTCAAAAACTATCCCCGGGCGGAGCAATCAGTTATGTAGAAGTTCCTAATATGCAGAACAATATTCCTGCAGTACTTTCTGTAATGCAATTTATTTATGAAAATATTATGTATGCAGAGCTAAATACAAAGAGTGATTATTGCATGCAATGTGGATATGATGGAGAAATCCAGATTGTTTCAGATGAAGATGGAAAGCTTATATGGGAATGTCCAAAATGCAAAAACCGTGATCAAAGCAAAATGAGCGTGGCACGAAGAACCTGCGGCTATATCGGGACACAATTTTGGAATCAAGGTAGAACACAGGAGATCAAGGAACGCGTTCTCCATTTATGAATTCTAAGGTGAGAAACTAAACTTCAAAGAGGCAGTTCAAAACGACTGTCTCTTTATTTTTAACCTTTTAGCATTTTGCAAATTTATTTTTTGTACCGAAAAAATAAAAATAGAATATATCTGACATATTAAAAATAAAAAGAAAGGAAAACCTGTTTATGACAAAGAAGGATATTAATTATATTAAAAAGCATTTAAAACTAGAAAATTGTACGGTTTCAAAAATTTGTGGCTGTTTAGTTAATACAGAAAGAGAAAAAGTCTGTGTTTTTAAAGAAAACTTTTTAGCTCAATCAGATGATGATATGGAAAAATATTTGAAATTAGAGAAAAAGATTTTTTCAAATAAGCTTCGGGACAATTCGATTATTTCAACATTTTCGACTCAGGAAGAAACTTCAGGAGAGTCATATAAGTTATTAAGAAAATTAGCTAATGGAAGTCTTTCAGAAGAAGTATTGATGTCTTTTTATGATAAAGTTATTGAGACATATTCTATTGCATCAAATTATTTGATCTTATTGTTTTTTGATTCAATGGATTTGCCCGGAGATGAAAATTCTTTGGATGTTTATCAGTATGTTACTTGTTTAATTTGCCCGATGAAATTATCTGCGGATACACTTGGTTATGACAGTAAAGATAATTTGATCGCAAAAATGCCAAGATCAAATATTGTTTCTGCACCAGAATGTGGCTTTGCTTTTCCTGTATTACATAATATGCAGACAGATTTGCACTCTATTATGCTGTATTCAAAAAAGGCAAAAGAGCCAAAAACAGAAATATTAGTAGATCTAACAGGCTGTAAATATATAAGAACTGCAACGCAAAAGAAAGAATTGCTTTTAAATGGCATTGCAGCAGCATATGGAGAAAATGGAACTGATTTTTTGGCAGAATATATGAAAGAAATTTCGCCAGAAGATAACGAAGAAATTTACAATGAGGTTTCTCTTGATACTATGAAAAAATCATTTGAAAATATTTCAAACGATCCAGAAGCTACAAATACATTTATTACTGGTCTTGAAAAAGCTTTGGAAAATGAAGAAATTTTGGTGATGGATATTTTTATGGAGAATATGCTGGAGAGAGCAAATGTCCTAGAGCGAAGAAAACGTATGAGACTATTATTAACAGAGTGTATTAATAAAATTGAACAGAATGAAGGAAAAACAGATTTAACAGAGGAGATCCGAAGCACATTTTTGGCAAGTTAGCGAATTCGTTTACTAATGCTCATAGGCAAGCCTATAGGGTTTCGCCACAAATTTATCCTCTTTCAGCAAGAAGACTCTGGCCTCTAAGATGGAAGAGGAGAAAATAGGTTAAAGCAATTGTGCTGCTTTGACCTATTTTTTTTAATTATCTGACATATTAAAAATGAAATTTGTAATAGAGAATAGGAGGAATGCAAAAAGAAATGGATAGTTTAAAAGGCATAATAGAGAAAGTCATATATACAGGAGATAATAATTATGCAGTTATTTCTGTAAAACTTCCGGGAATTGGAAAACCTATTACAGCTTGTGGAAATATCGAAAGTCCCATTAAGAAAACAGAAATTAGTATGGAAGGGACATGGCATTTTAACGAGCAATATAAGGAAAAACAATTTATTGTTGAAAGGGCAGAGTGCAAAATTGATAAAAAAAATAGAGCTGCGATTCAGTTTTTATCAAGCGGATTGATTAAGTATGTCGGGGAAGTGACAGCAAGAAGCATTGTTGAGGAATTTGGAACAAATTTTGATAAAATTATATCTAATCCATATTTATTGATTAAAATTAAGGGATTAACAGAAGCGCGTCTTCCAGAAATTGCAAAATCAATAAAAGAACACAAGGGAATTTTTGATATTTATAATGCAGTAAATGGGGAAATCACAAAAAATCAGGCAGAACTGATTTATAAAAAATATGGAGATGATAGTGCAAGAAAAATTAGTGAAAATCCTTATGTTCTGATTTATGACATTAAGGGTTTTGGTTTTAAGAAAGCGGATGCATTGGCAAGAAATATTGGATTTGAATTAGAGTCATCTGAAAGATGCAAAGCAGGATTATTACACTGCTTTAGAGAAGCTGCTGACGAAAAAGGGCATTGCTTTCTATATTATCAGGATGCTTTGCAAAGAGCTGGAAATTTGCTTATTACATCAGATGATGTAAAGGAAATATATTATAAGCGAATTTTAAAAACAAGCGTTCCGGATTTAATGAGTGGATTTTTAGAATTGCCATTGGGCGATTTAATAGTAAAACACAAAATAAAATTTAATAATTTGATTGATAATCTGGAAGAGGCTATTTTTGACGAAGAGGATGTTACGCAATATTATGATCGTTTTAATTTTAGCGCAGATGAAATTGAATGTATTGAAATGTTTTTACATTTAAAGGCAAAAATATGTGAAGAGATTAACCATATTTTGACGTTAGAGTCTTATAAAATTGACCAGTTGTCAATATCTGAGTCTTTGGAAAAAGCAAAACAAAATCTGGAAATGGAAAACCCATATCGTTTTTTTGCAGATAAAGATAAAAAAGGTAATTGGAGATATTTTGAAGCAAAAACATATCTTTTGGAGTTACAAGTAAGCCATGCATTGGTAGCAATGACTAAAAAAGAAAGTACCTTATCTTATACAGATAAAGAGTGTGATGACCTTATTAAAGATTATGAGAACGATAATGAAATCGAATTGGGAGAGGAACAAAAAGAAGCAGTTAAAAAGACTTTGAAAAATCGGGTGTCTATTATTACTGGAGGACCAGGAAGAGGAAAGACAACGATTGAGGATATCATTATTAAAGGATGGAAAGCTAAAGGAGGAAAAACAATTTTATTGGCCCCAACAGGTCGAGCCGCGCAAAGGATGACTCAGGCGACAGAAGAAGAAGCGAAAACGATTCAACGAAAATTATTAGCTTATGAAACTGGATGTGATGAAGAGAGTTATTTCCTTCCGACATTAGTCCTTGTCGATGAAATGTCTATGTGTACGCTGCAGCTATTAGCACGATTAATTAATTTTTCAAAAGCAGGCGACATTCATTTTACTTTTATTGGAGATGCCAATCAGTTACCGTGTATTGGATTGGGAGATGTTTTTAAAGATATGATTAAAAGTGGTTTGATCCCATGCACCAAGTTGTTGAAATGTTATCGAAACGCAGGAGCAATTAGCTATAATTCTGATATTATCAACAATGGCGGAATGATGAGGGATTTCAAGAAAGACAATACATTTAAATTAGTTACCATGGAATCTGTCGAAAGTGTTCAGGAAACAATAATTAATTTATATGGAAAAATGAAAGAACGATTTAAACCAGATGAAATTGGAATTATTGTTCCGTGTCGTAAATCCGGGAAAACGTGTGCAAATGAATTAAATCGTTTAATTCAAGAAAAATACAATTTATTTACCGGGAAAAAGAATGAGATCCATTATAAAGATAAGCTTTTCAGAGTTAATGATCGCATCATTCACACAAGGAATTGCTATAACATGCAATATGAAGATAGATATGGTATTGGATTAGGTGTTTTTAATGGAGAAACAGGAACTATTACTAAAATTGATCCATATGCCAAAATAATTTATGTCCAGTTTGATGGAGATGATGAAAAACAAGTAATATATGATTTTGAACATATGAAGTTTTTGGAATTAGCATATGCAATAACAGTACATAAAGCACAAGGGTCTGAATATAAGTGTGTTATTTCAGCATTTGTAAATGGTGACTATAATTTATTATGCCGGAACATGATTTACACCGCAGAGACTAGAGCAAAGGAGCTGATGATTCTTTTAGGGTCGAATAAAGCTATTGCTATGGCAATTTCTAATGCTTATGTTGAAATGAGAAATACAACTGTTTATGAAAGAATCAGAGAATTCTGGGATACAGATTCTGAAGAAAATGATGTTATAGACAGAAACGAATTGTATGAGAATACTGAAGATTTTGATGTATTGGATATTGTAACTGATAAGAAAGGAGCTGCTTAAGAAATGACGCATCCATATATTGTAGATACTACTCCAGATGAAAATGGAGTAGTATATTCAAACGTTCAGAATAAAAAAGATAAACAGAATGATTATTGTGATGATGAGATTGTTCCGCATACAGAGATTTTTGATTTAAATGTTGGCACAATCTTCAAAACAGCGTAAAAAACTAAAAGGCACAGGAGTTGTATTTCTCCTGTGCTTTTTTGGCTGCATAGTAAAAAATAACTTATTTTTTCTGACATATTAAAAGAAAACAATACACATTGTAAACAAAATGTAGAAAGGATCTTTTATGGAACAAAATAAAGTTATTTTATGTGGCATGGCTGCCACTGCTCCAAAAATCTTCAAAGAAGAAGAAACCGGAGAGTACAAATTGGGGGTACTTACATTAAATGTTGTAAGAAACAATCGAGCAACAGGAGATACAGACCGACAGTTAAGACAATATACAATATTTGTAAAAAGCGATAAACCAGAAATAATTGAAAAATTTGATAAAATCAACCAATTTGATCAGGTTTTTGTAAAAGGAGTTCTTGTTACTAAAGCAAAGGATAAAGTTTCTATTTGCCCAGAATGCCAGACGGAACAAATTCAGCAAGGAATGATCGTTTATATTTATCCAATTTATGTGGATATCTTGAATCAAAATTTAACACGAAAAGAAAGTGCTGATTTACTTTATGAAAGAAAAGAAATATCTAATGATATAGAAATTATGGGGCATTTATGCAATGACCCTATTAAAGTTGAAGCATTGAAAAAGACACCTATTGTTCAGTATCAATTAGGTGTTGGAAGAAAATATCGAATTGATGAAGAAAAAACAGATTTTCCATGGGTAAAATCATATGGCAAAAATGCAAAAGATGATTTATTGCGCTTAAGAACTGGATCAGGAGTTTTTATTGAAGGATTTCTGCAAACAAGAGCTGTTGAAAGAAAGTGTAGATGCTCCACTTGCGGAAGTATGTATACATGGAATGATTACGCAATGGAAATTGTACCATATGAGACAGAATATCTTAAAGATTATGTTACTGATGAAGAATTAAGTATCATGAAAAATTCGCTCAATTAATAAAAAAAATATTTCCTTTTTTTATTTTTAGAAATTCTGACATATTATATTTGAATTAGAAAAAATTGAAGAAAGGAGATAATAATGAAAGCAATTTTGAGTTCATCTTTTGAAAAAAATGGTTCTTCATTTGAAGAATTTTGTGAAGATAGAAAACGATTCGAAGAAAGCACATTCCGGTGGCAAAATAATTTCCGAGATGTTGATTTTGCATTATGGATATTTAGATCTGTTACAAACGACAATAAAATCCAAGTATTAAAGGTTGCTGAAGATATTGTAGAAGCAATTGGCACATGGACATTTGATTCAAATAAAAAGATTGTTAATCAAGCAATTATGGATGGGAACAAACTCCCAGATGAAATCTTAGACGATATTAAAGAAAAGTCGATTCCAATGGCAATAGAATATGGAAAACATTTTTTCTTTGTAGATTCAAATTGTCTTAGTAGATTTTGTGCTAAACTAGGCGTTTCGACAAAGCTTATTTATCAAAATAATTATATTGGTGGATTGGTTTTATGGCATGCCTTAAAGAATTATCATAAGGATTTAACATTGAATGTAAGATGTGACAAGGGATATAGAAAAGTTGTTAACGTTATTTCAGAAAAGACAATTTATTCATCTGCAATTGATATTGTTAAAAATATTCATAGTGTTACTAATTATGTTTTTTCATATTATGCCATGACACAATATACAACATCCTGTTTTTTGGATGGACCTGTAATTGATGGCACATACATTCCTTCTATTCGAATGGAGTTTTCCGATACAGGACATGGTGATGAAAATTTTTATTTTTGCTTACGTCCAGTCGAAATGCGAGGAAGTCCATCTTTTGGCATTATTATTAAAAAGCTAAAAAAAGCAGATGTAAACGAAATTTCAAATATCGAAAAAATGGTCACTGAAAGAATTCGAAAAATTCGATTGGAATATACAGCAGTTGTTTTTGATAAAGAAAAGTTTTTGGAAAATCAAGATATTCTTAAAGCAATTGGGCAAAAACGTATGCGAAATATATCTATGAGGTTTGACGAACAGAATTGCTGTGAAGCAATGAAAATTATTTCGATGATTCCGGTTTTAATTGGGAAAATAAATGACACATCTGATTATGCTTTGATGATTTCAGCAGGAAATTTTTTCATGCATTTTGAAATATAGTAGAAGCGTTGAAACATAAAATAAAAAACATATCTTAAAGGAGAGAAATATTATGGCAACAGTAGAAGTTTTTAGACGAGGAAATAAGGTTGTATTAGTGGGAAAGGTTAGTGAAGTTTTTGAAGGAACATCTCAGAAAGGAACTAATTATGTGCGATTAGTCCTTGGTCAGCGGCATTGGGACCCAGATATGGAAATGGACATTGAGGAATCTGTAACCGTTATTTTTACAGATAATGAAAATGGAAAATTCGGACCAGCAATGAATGCAACAAACGTCAGTAAGTTAAAGATTCGAACAGGGGCAACAATTGCTATTAAAGCTACTGTATCAGAGAATGATGACGGAACGGTATCTTATTTTGGTATCCGGGCACAGTATTGTGGTTGCATTTATAAATTTAAACCAACAGACGATTTTCCGTCAACGAATGTGATTGTCGGTGTTGCGGTAGTTAAGGCTAATAATAATGTTAGCGTTCCAGTCAATGCATATGACAATAAAACTCACGAAAGTAAAACTATTTGGCTCAATACAAAAGCGGCAGAGCAGGCAGAAGTTGTTAACGGAACTTTTGATCTAACAGATAATAAGAAAAATCCTATTGTCGCATTTGTTGTACCTAAAATTACTGAAACAGAAAAAGATGGAATGACAAACTGGGCAGGAGATTTTATTGATTGCCGAAGAATTTCATAGAATGAAAAAATTTAGGATCTCTGCATTTTGCAGAGATCTTATTTTTTGAAGTATCTGACATATTATTATTGATTGTAAATATATAAGAAAAAAGGAGAGTTAAATTATGTTAAGTAATGAAATTGTTTATGAGAAAGCAACAATCTTTTCTCCGAGATTAGGAAAAGATATTGAAGTTGAAACATATGCAGGAGATAATGGAAGTATTGTTATTTCTGCTATTAGTTTAAGAGATGCAGCAAAGAAAGCATGTGAGAGTTTGAAAACATCTATTGGAACAACATTGGTTCAGATGTTCCCAAATGAAAATGGTGAAGTTGGATATTGTTTAGTAAAAACGACTTTACGAATTCAGAATAATGAGAATGAGGAAATTATTCAAGGGTATGGAGAATTTTGCGCATCTGGAGCAAAAAATGAGATTGCATTGACGAATCCTTTTGCGGTTGCTCAGAATAGAGCTGAGTCAAAATGTTTTATTAAATTTTTAGGACTTTCTGGAAGAGTATATTCATCTGATGAAATGGATTCAGTTAATCGTTCTAATTTTCAGCAGATTTTAGAGCAGGCTGGAAAAAATGCTAAAAATGAAAATCGGCAGAATGGATTTGTTGCAGCAAAAGTAGAGTCTTCTATTGCAGCGCCTGAAAAAGTAGGAGAGGCCGAAAAGAAGGAGATTACTAATACGGTAAATGAAACAACAGAAAAGACAGGAAAAGTAGAAAAAACAGAAAGTCCTGTTAAAAATGTTGCAGATAATACAAATACAGATAAAAAGAAGGCGACTGATACAGACACAAAGACAAAGAATGAGGAAAATATTCAGCCTGCTAAGACTGAAATTACTGATCCTAATGTAGAAGAAATTAAGTCAGATGATGAAGATGATACAGAAAAATCAGCTGATAAAATGCCGGCTTCAGATGAAGTGTCTTCAATGGCTGACAAGGCAGGCGAATCTTCGGCAAACGAAACTTCTGAAACAAAAACAACAGACAATGGATTAAATTTAATTGTAACATTTGGACCAGCAAAAGGAAAGAATTTGACGGTTAAGGATGTTTTAGCTGATCCGATTTACGCAAAGTTTGTTGAGAATATTAAAAGCGGAAGAGCCGTTGCTCCATATAATAATGAGGAAAGATTGGCTATTTTTGAAGCAATTAAGAATAACTAAAAACATATGCGTTTCAAATGAATTAAAGGGAGAGAAGAAATTCTCTCTCTTTTTTTGTGCAAAACAGCAGAAAAAATCTGACATATTAAATAAAAAACAGAAAGGAGCGGCGATTTTTGAATTTTCCGCCGAAGGTATTGTTTATGAAAAAAGCTTTGCTAATTGCAGAAAAACCAAGTTATATGCGAGAGATAAAAGCTGTTTACGAAAAACATAAATCAGAAATTCCTTTTAATATTGATTTTATTGCACAAAGAGGGCATTTAGTTCAGTTGTTAGATCCAGCAGAAATGAATGAAATTTATAAAAGCTGGGACATCAATTATTTGCCGATTGTTCCAGAGGATGAAGGTGGCTGGAAATATAAGATTATTCCGGGTGCAGAAAATTTAATGAAGGAAATTAAAAAGAAACTTCATTCTGGAGAATATGATCTTGTTATCCATGCTGGCGATCCAGATCAGGAGGGAGAGCTTTTGGTTCGCCTGGTTTTAGACGAATTAAAAAATACATTGCCGGTTATCCGGTTATGGGTAAATGCGACCACAGAATCAGAAATTTTAGCAGGTCTTAAAAACATGAAAAGTGATGATGAGGCAATGTATGAGAATTTATATTATTCTGCGCTTGTCAGACAACACTCTGATTGGCGTTTTGGTATGAATGGATCGCGGGCAGTTGCAAATAAGATCGTCACATCAAAAGATAATAAAATTGCAGTTGGAAGAGTAATGACGGCAATTTTGTCTATTGTTGTTAAAAGAGAAGATGATATTAAAAACTTTAAACCACAAACAACTTATGGAATAGTTCTAAATCATTCGATTGGATTGGAAGCGCAACTATTTCAAGAAGAAGTGACAACTGATGAAAAAGGGAAAAAGAACATTTCTCAAAATCTTGTGTATTTTGATACGAAAAAAGAAGCAGAGGATCTTATTGATAAATTAGATGAGAAAAGTATCGTCCTTTCTGTGGAAGAAAAAAATGAAAAAGTATATGCGCCAAAGTTATATAATTTGTCGGATTTGCAGTATGATGCTTCAAAATTAAATTTCTCTCCAGATGAAACACTTGAGATTGTGCAAGGATTATATGAAAAACATTTTTTGACATATCCGAGAACAGATTGCAATTATTTAAATAGTACAGATAAATTTGAAGAAATGATTCATGCAGCAGCATCTGTACCAGGGTATGAAATAATTGCTAAGAAAGTAATAGGAAATATTGAAAGTGTTAAGAAAAACAAAAAGTTTGTAAATAACGAAGAATTAAAAAAGCATGGGCATTCCGCTTTATGCCCGACAGATGTACCAGCTGATTTTGAAAGGTTGTCAACAGATGAACAATTAATATATAAATTGGTTTGTCGGAGATATTTGTCTATTTTCTTGCCGCCTATGATTCAGAAAAAGACAATAGTTGTTGTTGAAAATAACGACAATTTGTTCCGAACGATAGGAAAAAGAATAATTGACAAAGGATATACTACATTTCTTAATGCAGAAATAAAAAACATAGATCTTCCGGAAGTGAAAAAGGGAGAGATGTTAGAGGTTGATAAAAAAAATATTGTTGAAAAAACGTCCACTTGTCCAAAGCGGTTTACATCAGGAGATCTCGCCAGAGCATTAGAGAATCCGGCAAAATTTTTACAAGATAAAAATATTGTTAATAAGGATTTTAAAATAGGAACGTCTGCAACAAGAGCAGAAATTATTAAAAAGTTAATCAAAGACAAATATTTGTCAAGCAATTCAAAACAAGTGCTATCGCCAACGGAATGGGGAAGTTTTTTGGCTCACGCATTAAAAGATCTTGATATTTCAAAAGCGGATATGACTGCGAAATGGGAAGATCTGCTACAGAGAATAAAAAAAGGAGAATTACCAGTAGAACAGGCGGAAGACATGATGCGCAGGGAAGTAAAAAAGCTTATATATGATATTAGCAATATGCAGGAATACACATTTGGGGATGTGAATGCTAATACTAGAATTGTTGGGAAATGTCCATATTGCGGGAAAGATATTATAAATTCTGGGAAAAATTATTTTTGTTCTGGTTATAAAGAGGGGTGTAACACTTCAATACCACTAGAGTTTTTGGGGGCTAAATTTTCATCAGATGATGCAATGGCATTATTTAAAGGAGCTGTTATTACTAAAAAATTAAAGAAAGATAAGAGTGTTTGGCAACAAGATTTGAAATTTAATAAAGGAACTGGCCGAATAGAATTTGTAAAAAATGATGCAGAAACAGACATTTCTTGTCCTAAATGCGGAAGAAAATTGAAACATGATGGCGCTATTTTAAAGTGTGAATGTGGATATAGCTTATGGACAAAGGTAGCTGGATATGAGTTGTCAGATGATGAATTGGGCTATATATTTGAACATGGATCTACATATAAGCCTATTAAAAAATTTAAAAGCAGTAAAGGAAAAGCATTTTCTGCTAATCTAAAATTAAAAAAGGACTATAGTGGATTTGAGTTTGTCTTTGAAAAATAAAAATAAGTCGCATAGTTAATTCTATGCGGCTTGTTTTTTGCAATGCTGTACCGATTTTTTAATGCAAAAAATCTGACATATTAGAAGAAGAAAAATATTAGGAGGGAATTATATGTTTTTTGTAAGAATCAATGATAAGAATTTTATCAAAGCAAAACTTATCACAAGCATAGAAGTGATTGAAACAGATGAAAAAATTGAAACCGTTATTTACAACAAGAACGGTGAAGAAATTATTGTTTTTGAAGCAACTTTAAGTTCATCAAAATTAAGGGAATGCATGACAAAGAATATTCTAAACAAAATCAAAGCTTTTTGTTATCGAGAAATTATTGCTTATGAGTGCAATTTAAAAGATAACATTTTTGGAACTTTCGAAGATTGGGTTATAGAATATTGCGAAGAGGATGAAGTGAAAAATATTGTAGAAGATGATACTGCCATTAAATCTTATATTGATAAAATGATTAGTTTATGTGATGAGGATTTAGAAGAATATCTTGGGGAATAGAAAGTGGGGTGAAACGAATGGAACAAAAAGAAAAGCAGATTATAAAAAATTTATGGGGCATGACAAAATTTTATTGTGGTCATGGGCATGAAGTTCCGGTGGAAATGACATATAAAGTTGGTCCTTCATCGATGTTTTATTCATGCCCCAGGTATTATGTCGATAAAGAAAATCGACCAAATGAAAGGGCTTGCGCAAATAGACTTAGCTTTGAAGATGCAGAAGCTATCATTTTAAAATTATCAGATATTATTTTAGAACATGAAAAGAATGGTCAAGAATTTGATTTGACGAATTACCAAATGACTTATAAGCAAATTCAAGTGCGCGTTCTTGATTATAAGCCCAATAAAATGAAATTAGAAATTTTGAATCGGAGGGCATTAAGGTGAAGGGAAAAATAAATGTTAAAAACGTTATTTGGTTTATTCTTATAATCCTTATTTTCATTAGATTGTTCCTTTTCCCGATTCAAGTAGTTGGAGACTCAATGTGTCCTACATATAACAATGGAGATATGTTGATGTCAAATATTTTCATAAATAGGAATGATTTAGAAAGAGGAGACATCATAACATTTTATGAAAAGGCATCAAATAAGGTTTTGATAAAAAGAATTATCGGGGTGCCGGGAGATGAAATAAAACTCACAACAAATGGATTAGTTATCAATGATCAATTGTTTAAAGACGATTTTTCAACTAATATGGAATACCCTAAAATTGGAATGGCTTTTTGGCGCTTAGAAGAAGGAGAATATTTTGTATTAGGCGATAATCGAAACTATAGCATTGATAGTCGAAGTTTTGGAAAAGTCAGCAAAATTCATATTCTTAGTAAAATTCAGAGTAGTACTGTGTATCAATATCAATTTGTAGATAGAAAGGAAAAATAAAAATGATTAACACAAATGATTTTAAAACAAAAACTATTTTTCAGCCAAGGCAGAATCCATCAGTAAATGGATACTGGGGAATCGCTCTTGATGTAGGCTTTTCAAGTGTTAAAACTTTTTCGCCAAATCAAGTAGCCTGCTTTCCGAGCTATGCAAGAAAGCTTCCAAGAGGACAGAAATTTCTAGGAGAAGCAGATAATCGTAACATTCTTTATAGGGATGAAAACGGAGATGTATGGCTTGTGGGAATGTATGCACAGAATATGATTCATGAAGACGATTCTGATAGTTTATCAGAAGGACTTTTTGTTAAGAATCGTTTTTCGTCTCCAATGTTTAAGGTTATTGCCAGAGTAGGTCTTGCATTGGGAATGCTGACCAATCAATATGGTGGTCCACAGGGAAAAAATCTTGCAGTGCAGACAGGTCTCCCTCCTAAACATCTAGAAGAGTATGCGCCAGAAATTAAAGAAGTCTTAGCAGGTGATCATGAGTATGAAATTAAAATTGGAAATCGGAATTGGGAGAAAGTGAAATATTCTTTGCCGCTTCCGAATATTCGGGTAATGGAGCAGCCAATGGGATCATTAATTGCTGTATCTACAGATAAGAATGGAAATCCCGTCCCAAATGCTAAGAAAAAGTATTTAAATGGTAATGTTATGGTACTTGATCCGGGCTTTGGAACAACCGATATTTTCAATATTTCGGAACGACAGGTAACATGCGATACATGGGACGATTTAAGCATGAATGCTGTATTGCAGGATGTATGTAATACATTGCATGATGATCCAGGCTATAAAGTTAAAATGACTGTTCCGGCTATTCAGAAGTGTCTGGAAAAAGGGACTGTGCGAATTATAGATAAGAAGCTTAGAAAGGCTTATGATAAATCATTTGCAACTATTTTAGCAGAGTCGAGCCAACGGATTTGCGATGGAATGCTGGCGAAATTAGATGAAACTTATAAAGGCATGTGGTATCACGATTATTTAATTGTTACAGGCGGCCTTGGTGCAGCATGGTTCGACCAGATTAAGGAATATTACAAAGGTATCGAAACCTTAAAAGTGATTTCTGGCATGGAGAATGATAATTTAGATGGCATTTTTTCTAATGTCAGAGGATATTATTTTAATTTATTAAACACATTTAAAAATCCGAAAGTGGCGTAAGACCACTTCGGATGTAATAAGGGGAAAACATGGGAACAAAAAAAAGAATTCCATTGCGTTTATATAGACAGCATGATATGGACTTAATTATTCTTTTGCTTAATAAAGATTTTGGGTTTACCAAGGCAATGAAAAGAGCTTTGCATTGTTATGGAAAAGAACCATATTTTTTTTCTGTTCCAGCTTTGGATGAATTCGGCATTAATCGAGAAATAAAATATGCATATAAAAGAGAATTGGTTTTAGATTCCGAAAGAGAAGCAGATATTATTGAATTGCTCGACAGGGTGAAACCATTATATCGAAATGAATTTATAAAAATGGTGATGAGAGGAAGCATGATCGGTCCATATGCGTATGGTTGTTTGAGTGGACAAAATGAAAACATTAATGCAGAAAACATTATTTTGGATTTTCAAGAAGCTGTTATGGATGGTAAAATGTCTGATCCACCCAAAAGAAATGATTCTAAGGGGAAAAAAATAGAAAAAGACAAAAGCAATAAAATAAAGAAAAAGAATGAAAAGAAAAAAAATGCTGTTGAACCGCAAAAGAAAGAAGAGATAAAAATTCAAAAAAAACAGTTGGCAAAACAAAAAGAAACAATAAACAAAGAAGAAAGCACCATGGAAGTAGTTGAGGGTGGCGATTATTCTAATAACGATGACTTCTTTTCAGAATTAAATTCAATGTTAGGAAGAAATCTTTAATATTTTGATATAGTTTTAATATTTTATGGAGGGAAATAACATGAATAGTGAATATAATAAAGAACATATTTTTGATTCACAATTAAAGGAGCTGCTTGATAAAATCGATATTATCTGTCGTCAGGAACAGATACCTTATTTTTTTACATGCGCAATAAAAAATGATGAGCAAGATACAAAATATCACAGCGAAATGCTGTCAACTTTAAAATCGGATCGTATACTTAAAAATGATATTATTGCAGAATGCTTGAAATTATTAAGAGGGTATCACACAACATTAAGCGCAAATGTTTCTACTTCATTAAAAAATGCCGAAAATATAAAGTTAACGATGAGTGATGAGGATATCTTAGATAATATTATGCACAAGGCTGCAGTTGAGGAAATGGGAAAAAATGATAGTGGAAATGATAATTCTACAGACTTAAGTACAGAATTATCTGCAGATGACAATGCGTCAATTGAGTTAGAGTGTTTGTACAAGGAGGACTAATGCTAAAAATTATTGTTAATGATTATTTAAAAAATGGAAAAGTAGTGTATGAAAATGAAGATCATAACAAAATGATTATTTTTGGAAACAAAAATGGAGAAGAATTTAAAATAAAAATTAGATATGCCGGATATGAGATCGCCCCGCTGTATTTCAAAATTCCATACGATGCAAATGGAGTAAATTATCAAATCAAAGATATTGAATCTCGTTTTAAATCAGTAAGAGAAAATAAAGAATTAATGTCTTTTTTACAGGAATGCACAGCGATTATTGAAAGGTGGATCATAATTGAGATTGATATGTATCAATTATGCACCTCAAATTTACAAAGACTTTTTTCAGTTATTGGGGAACGCAACGAGAATTCTGTTCAAAACTGCATAATGGACATTTTAAATGAAATGGATCAATTTGAAGAGATGAAAGAGATTGTTAATTTATATCAAATCGCATCAAAAATTAAATCATAAAAGAGGTGAGCATATGATTTCTAAAACGAAAAAAAAGTTGCTATTATTTTTGATTTCTAGTTCTTTTATTGTAGGATTAGGGGGCTGTGGAATATTGCTTGATGAGAGTGATGCAGAAATGGTTCCTGCAAGTTCAACTACCGATTTGGTGTCGGGAAATTTTTATATATGGCATGATCCAAGTGCTAAAACAATTGAAGAAGATCTACATGGAGTAAAATGTGAGACAAATGTTTTTTACCCGATGTATGAGGGAAATTATACATTTAAAAATAAAGAAACTAGCGGAACTATAGGCGATAAAGGAAGAATATATTGGGCATTAAATGATTCGGAACACACTCTTGATGAAATCCCTACTTTTTATGAGGGAGATGAATTGATTTATTATGACGAATCAACTATTCCGCAAGTTTTTACCTTGGAAAGATTTTCAGATGAAGGAAATACTTTTGGCATTGCCGGATTGACGGAATTAAAGTCAGGAAGATATTCTTATACATTTACAGATGAGAAAATATATGGAAAATCCGATATGGCGAGAGTCGCCAAATTACAAAAAGCTTCAGAGAGTTGTATTTTTGATAAAATCAGTTCTGTAAACATTGATTCTAGCATTATAAATGATTCTGGAATGATAACTGGAGTAGACGCTGGGAAAAGTTACAATTTTAATATTTATGCCGGGACGATAGAATATAATGCAGATATTGTTGCAGATACAAGAGCATTTGTGTCTATGGAAGCTGCTTATACATTTGACTATGATTTACTGGAAGCAGAAATAGCTGTGGTAAAATTACCGTCTTATTTAAAAACAGGTTATTATTTTATTAATGGAAATGGATTGTTCAGGTATATAAGTTCAGGAGATAAATATGATGAAAATACAAACTTTAATGAGCCGATGCTTATTTATAATGAAGATGAAAAATTGATTTCTTGCCCAGAAGGCTATGTTGATTCAAGAGGGGAGACTCCAATGCTGTATAATGCAGATGGAACAGCTATAGTTGAAAATACTGAAGATCCTCTTGAAAGTACAGATGAAGAATTTGATAAAACAAATAATGAAAATGAACCAACTAATAGTATTGATCCTAATGAAGAATTAGGAGAAGATACTATTGAAACAGAGGTATCCATTCCTTCAAATACTATAAAATTTATAGTAGATATTACATATACAAAGAAAAGCAGTGTTACGTCAATTACGGCATCCCCTTCTTTGATGGTTGTTTCCCCAGGTGGTGGAATACAAACCTTAAATGGAGTTGATGGGTTGATTAAAAAAGAAATCGATAATCCGGAAAATGGAAAATGGAAATTTAAAATTCTGAATGCAAAATATTATGATATTGATTATTCATATGAAGCTTATGATTCAGAAGAAAACCTTATTCCATTGGATAATGTAAATGATTTAGAAGAAGACAACGCACAAATCGAAGACAATAATTAAAAAGTTTTTAAAAACAGGTAATGCAGATATTTTTGCATTACCTGTTTTTAATTTATTTTTTAGAAAATGCTTTAACTTTTCCTTTTTTTAAAATTTTTCTGACATATTATCTATGAAAAATGAATGCGACATTATTGTTGTTACCAAATGCCCCTTTGTTAATAAGCAATATTTAGTATTCGAAACAATAATCTGCAAATGCAGCGAAAGAAAGGAAACGTAGAATTATGGAAAGAAAAACAGATTTTTTTAATGAGGTACATTTAATGGGCCAGGTTAAACATGTTAATCGTAACCTTGATAAGGGAGTTGCAAGTATTGAATTGGCGACTTATGGTCAGCATGTGAATTTCCCAACAGTTCTTTGCTTAGGAAATATGTTTTCAAAAGCAGATGAAGTCAAAGAGGGTGATTGGGTTAAGGTAGTTGCTCGTGTTGAGACACGACGAAAGGTGGTAGGCAATGGCGAGGAGACTAAAGTTGATTATCGCCAGGGTTTAATCCTTATTTCTTTAGATAAGGTAAAGAGTTTGGGTGAAAAATTCTTTGGAAATGATGCTGGCACTGATCTTTATGAGTCAGAAAATCTTGTGGCATTAACAGGAACAATCAATAGTTTTAAGGTTGTCGGTGACAAAAATAATAGAGCACAGGCTACGCTGTATTGCATGAATGGAAGATTTCGAAATTTAATTATGCTTACGTTTTTCTCTAATGATGCTGAAGCATTAGTTAAAAATTTTGAAAAAGGTGACTGGGTTAATGTTATTGGTCGTGTTCAAACGATTCCTTCAACCAAGAGCAACACTGGTAGAAAGAAAGAAGTTCTTATCGGTAGACGGATTAGCAAAATTGAGACTGCTAATCCGGAATTAAAGGAGGCGTAAAATGAGTCAGTTTATTTCAAAAATCAAGAGACTTCCAATGAATGTTTCCGAAAAAGCGATTAAACATTCTAGAGAAGCCCAAACATTGTTAATGTTGCTGCTCATGAATCCAATATATTCAAGAGCAGCTGGAACAGAAGATACAATGAGAGCAGCATTAGATGTTGTTTTTAATGTATTCGGATATGTTGGAGTATTTTTACTTGTAACAGGTTTTGTCGCATTGGTATCTGCTATTAGACAGGAAGATGGCGATAGGCAGCAGAAGGCAATTGTTGGGTTAGTAATTGCTGGAGTTATGATTGGTCTGAAGATTATTGTACAGCCAATTATTAATGCTACAGGTGTTATTTCTATTTAAATTTTTATTTAAAAGCTGCTGCATTATGTGGCAGCTTTTTTTGAAAGGAGGGTATATATGGCATTCCCTACAGAGGCGATTTACAACAAATGCGTAGACGCTATTAACGATATTTATGGCGGAGGAATGGTCGAACAAACTAGGCCATGGCTGGAAGTAAATGATACAGGGTATTTTAGTGGAATATGGAGCTTTATTCAAGCCGGTTGTGATGTTTTTATGGTAATTGGCGTAATACTGACGCTTATTTATTTAATTATAAACTTATCAGAGAAATCTATTACTCAGGGCGTAACAATGGAATCTTTTATGAAATGTTTTATCGAATTTATACTAGCTTTAGTGTTGATTATGAATTCATTTCATATTATTGAATTTGCAAGCTCTTTAGGTTCAGGAGTTTTAGATGATATTGGAAATATTGCTCAAGCCGCAGCAGGTAGTGATACAGGAGTAGCAAGCTCATTAATGGCTGAAGTAGATGAAATCAACACTGAACAAAGCGGTATTGGAAAATTCTTCTCATTACTAATTATATATCTGGGCCAGTTAATGATTCCTCAATTATTAGCAAATATAGGAAAAGCTTTGGTTGTCGTGGCTTGTATGTCACGAGGAATTAGTATCATTATTTACGGTGTATTTTTGCCAATTCCAATTGCTGATGTATATAAGGACGGTTTAAATTCTAAAGGAATTAGATATATTAAAAAATTAATTGCTTTATTTATCCAAGGAGCAATTATTTTACTTGTTGTTATGGCGTCATCTTTATTGCAAGGATCAGTGCAACAAGCGGTAAATGGCGTAGCATCAACAATATTAGGAATGTTTTATAATATTGGATTGATTTTTGTAACCGTTATGGTTATTTTCAAATCACAAAATATTGCTAATGACATAGTGGGAGCTTAAGAGGAGGTGATAAACAATGATTGAAAGAGAAGCTTTGCAAGATGTTCGAAAGTATAAAAAGACATTTATTGGATCATTAACATTAAGAGAATTCATTTGTATATCTTTGGCAACAGTAGTTTGCGTTCCGGCTTTTTTCTTTTTGTCAAAATACTTTGTTCGAAGCGCAGTGGTGTTTTTTATTATCCTTTTGGCACTTCCGTTTGTTTTATGTGGATGGAAAGAAGTTTACGGATTGCCATTTGAAAAATTTGCATTTCGATATATTAAAAATTTGATTACTCGATCTAAGAATAGAGTATATCGTTCAGAAAATATTTACAATGATTTGTTTGAGAAAAAACAAATAAAATTGACAAAAAAAGAGATAAAAGAAATCCAAAAAGCAAACAAAAAAAATTATGATGATAGATATAAATCATTGTAAATAATAATTTAAAATAATTATATAACAAAACAGCACTAGGAATAGTGCTGTTTTGTTATTTTTTTCTGACATATTAAAAATAGAAATATTTTAATATCCAAAATTAGAGGAGGAAATATATTATGGCGTTATTTAAAACCGATAAAATTAATTCTTCGGAAAATCAATCTAATGAAAAAGAAAAAACAAATAAGAAAAATACAGGAAAAGAGAATGTGATTGGAGAACCACAAAAAAAGAAAAAAGGTTTTTTTGAAAAAGTGACAACTACTCAAAAAACAGTTCCGTATTTAAATGCTTATTCAACAGGAATCATTGAAAGTGATAAGAATTTGTATACAAAGTGTTATTGCTTAGAGGATGTAAATTTTAGGACAGCACAGGATAGTGTACAATTAAATATTTTTGAAAAATATCAAAAATTTCTTAACTTATTTTCTGCGAATAATAAAATCCAAATTATTATTAATAATAGTAATATTGATGAAAAAGCTGTTCTTGATGATATTTTATGCAAATATAAACAAGATGGATTAGATGACTATAGAGCAGATAATAATGAAATTTTATTATCTCGTATGTCTGAGGGACGGAATAATCTTGTTAGTAAGAAATATTTAGTGATCGGAGAACAAGCGAGAGATATTCAAACGGCGACAACATCATTTTCGAGTCGTCTGGACTCATCTATTTCAGAACAGCTAAAACAAGTGATGGGAATTCAAAATCGTTCGATTCGCCCAATGACTCTTAATGAACGTATTAAGCAATTACACGATCTTTATAATCTTGGTCATGAAGAGGCCTTGCCAGCAACATTTGATTTAGAGACATATATGTCTCAGGGAATGTCAACAAAAGATATTGTGGCAAGCAGCGGCATTACTTTTTATCCAGATTATTTTAAATTAAATGACAAGTTTGGACGAGTGGTTTATTTGAAAGATATTCCATCTATCCATTCAACAGAATTTATTGCGGAAATATCCGATTTGCCATTTAATTTAACAGCAAGTATTTTCTTGAATCCACTCGATCAAAAAAAAGGATTTTCAGTTGTCCGAAATAATATGGTTACTATAAATGGTATGGTAATCAAAGCTCAAAAAGTTGCTTCAAAAAGTGGATATTCAGCAAGTATGATTTCTCCAGAGTTACAACATGCTCAGGAGCAAGTCTCATTTTTGATGGATGATTTGCGCAGCAGTAATCAAAAATTATTTTATGCAACGATTGCTATAGCGCATTATGCGGATACAAAAGAAAAATTGGATGAAGATACGAAAGCTATTGTTGATTTGGGCAATCGTTATATGTGCGCTATTGAAAAATTGTATTCTCAGCAAGAAGAAGGCTTTAATTCAGTGTTGCCACTTGCTAGAAATGAATTAGCAGTCAACAGGATGATGAAGACAGAAACAGCTGCATTATTCATTCCTTTTAATTCGCAGGAAGTAAACCAGAAAAATGGCATGTGCTATGGGCAAAATGCTTTGTCTAAAAATTTGATTATGATTAACCGAACAGGTAAGGAAATGAAAAATCCTAATGGTCTTATTTTAGGGTTGCCTGGTTCAGGAAAATCAATGTTGGCTAAATTTGAAATGCTGTCAGTATTATTAACGAAAGATAAAAACAATGAAGTCTATGTATTGGACCCAGAGTCAGAATATGTAGCTTTGGCAAGAGCATTAGAAGGAATAGGAAGTTCTATTGTACATTTGGAACCAGGGTGTGGAGTACATATCAATCCATTTGATATGGATATTGACTATGCGGCATCCGAAGATGGAAAGGGAGATCCAATTTCTCTTAAGTCAGATTATATTTGTATGCTTTGCGAAACAGCTAAAAATAGTCGTTATGGGTTGTCGAATATAGAAAAATCAATTATAGACCGTTGCGTGAGAACATTGTATAAACCTTACATGGAACACATGGCAAAATTAGGAAAAGATGTGACAATTGATTTAAATGCAACGCCTACAATGGGTCAGTTTTACGACTTGTTGTATGAACAGCCGGAACCAGAGGCAAGAAATATCGCGTTATCTATTGAAATTTATTGTATGGGTTCGTTTGACACATTTTCGGGGACAACAAATGTAAATGTTGATCAGCGCTTTGTTGTCTATGACATTTTGGAAATGGGAACCGGGATGAAAGAGTTAGGATTACAAGTTTGCTTGAACCATGTATGGAACAAGACAATTGCAAATAAGAAAAAAGGTATTACAACATGGTTTTATATTGACGAGTTCCATATTCTTACAAAATCAGAGACATCAGCTGATTATTTAATGCAGATATGGAAGAGAGCGAGAAAATGGGCTGGAGTACCAACCGCAATTAGTCAAAATGTCGGAGATCTGTTAAAGACAGAAGCCTCTTTGGCAATTATCAATAACTGTGAATTAGTAATTATGCTTGCACAATCACAGCTTGATCGAGAAATGCTTAGAGATCTTTATAAAATAAGTGATGCTCAATTAGAATATATAACTAATTCACCTTCAGGGCAGGGATTAATTTATAATGGTGCAACGATTATACCTTTCCAGAATAAACTTCCGGAAACTAGTCTAATTTATAAACTATTATCTACTCGTCCGGGAGAACAGAAAGCTCAAAAAGCGGGCTAAAAACAGTTTAACACGCCGTGAGCAAGAAATCCCCCACTTCTATAAGTGGTGGGATGAATTGCGATGAAAACAGGAAGGATTACAGATTCTGACTGAAGCAGCATAGCAAAATCAAATATATAGTAGGGATGGAATTGGCCCAAACTTATACGCTTGTGGACATTGTGTAAGACGTCGTGTTACGTAACATCGTAGCCAACGCAGTAGTGGTTGAAACAAGAAGCCCCGACTTCTATAAGTCGGAGTAGTTCACTAAAAATAGTCATGCATTATCCTAATTACATATTTGATTATTAGGGTAATGCAGAAAGGAGTATCTATGGAAGAATCTGAAAAGATGTTAAAACCTATAGAAAATTTGACGGACAAAGAAATTATTGAATTATGTATGGATAAGGAAAAATCAGTGGCTACGTGTTTTCTTCAATTAGCGCGATACACAAATAAAACTCAAAAAGATTCAGAAGAAGGAAGAAAAAATGTTGCTAATTATGAAACGATTAAAGATCGAATGATTTACAATCCTATAATCGATATTCAACCTCGACCATCAATCGTGAGTATACGTTTGAAATTTAAGTCAGCAGTTGACCCGGAGTTAAAATTGATGTGGTCAATTTTAAATGATTATGGAGAGAAAATTTCTTTATTAAATGATAAAGAGAATGATTGTTTTTTATCTATGTCATTTATGCCAAATGATTATGCTGGACAAGTTATGGTAACGGCGGTAAACCCGTTGTCTTGGACTTTAGAACCAGAAATTGTAGGTATGCCAATAAACAATATACTGCATATTGATTTTTGGGCAACAAATATGTTTATTGTTGATGGAGATGATCTCGGAAATGCCAACATTCAAGAAGAAATCGCAAATATAAAACGCGAAGGAGAAAAAACCTATCGAACAAGAGAAGGAGAAATTATAGATGATTAAAAGAATTTTCCCTTTAATAATTAGCGCATGTTTTTTAGCCATTGGAACACCGGTATATGCAAAAGATTTTACGAATGAAATCATGTATCGGGTGGGGTTAGGAGCTGAAGATATTTCTTCTGTGTCAAATGCAAATGATGGCACAGAAGATCCTATGACAAGCACAGTAAATATTAGATGTTATGTCGATGAAAATATTAAAGAATGGGACGAAACAATTTTCTTTTCAATTTACAATAAAACAATTAACAGCACGACAGAATTTCAATTAAATGCTGTTAATGGATATTATGACAACATAAATGTGCGTTCAGGCGATTGTTATTTATATGCTACTATCGAAAATAATGATGGAACATATAGTTTATATTGCCCAGAACAAGAATTTACCGTAAATAATGATTCTGTTGACATTGTATGTGCATATGGGACATCGGAGTTCATCGAATCTTTAAAGCCAAATTGGAATTTATTGCAAATATATGAGGAGACAAATATTTCTTTAATAAACAAAGATAATGTAAATATTTTAAACAACAGTAGCGAAAGTACTGAAAAAATAAATGAGATTCCTGAGACAGAGGAAACTTCTACAGAACATTTAATAATGCCAATAAATGAGATTACTTCGCAAAAGGAAAGTAGATTATTAAATATTCCGGGAATGATTTTGTTTTTCATTATGATTGTATATATAGGATATAACATTTGGAAGAAGAAAAAACGCACATAGTTGCGTTTTTCTTCTTATATTACAAGTCGTTTTCTTTTTTAGGAGGTGAACTATGGCAGTTAGACCAATTCATGATTTTGAAATTCAAGAAACTCAAATTATTCACGCAACGGATCAAATGAGCCAAGAAGAAGACAATGAGCAAAATTTAAATGAATATGAACATTATCAAAATGCGAACACTGGCACAAATTTTAATGACGCATATAAAAATGATTATCAAATGGATACAGATCTCTCTTATCGAATAGCCGGTTATGATAGCAAAAAAGGATATCGCCAATTAGCAAAAGAAGAAGTGGCGAAAGCTCCTGTTGAAAATTCAGAAATGTATCAAGGAATGTTAGCTGTTGATAATTTCTTAGAAGTTACAGCAGGAACATTGTCTTCCAAGGCAAAACAAAGCCAAGAAGATATGGCATTTGAGGAATTAAAAAGAAAAACAGAAAAATTTAATGATTACAATGGCTCTGTCAATAGGATTTTGGGAGAAGAATTAGGACAAAATTATCATATTGACCTTTCGGAAGCCTATGGAAATGGAAAAGGCAAAAATGCAGGAATATTTGAAAATTATGGCCAATCCAAAACAGATACTGGACAGCTTAGTACGCCTTATGTTAAAGAAAAATTCACTATTTCATCCGAAAATTATTTGAAAGCGTTACGTGGAGATAAAGTTGAAATTCAATTAGAAGATGGAATGGTAAAAAAAGTAGATGCCAGTAAATGGATAATACATGATGAAAATATGCAAGGCTTAACACTTCAGGAAAGATTTAAAAGAAATACTAAAATAAAAAATCGTCAGGATCTTGTAAAATATGAAAAAAAGAATGTGTCGAAGGTTCTTGAACACGTTGGCATTAGAAATGCAGAAAAGTTATCGAAGGGGGAATTGAAAAAATTAGCCCAAACAGCAACTAATGATGATGTAAAATCCATTATTAATACTATGATTGATTTAAAAGATTTTGAAGAAAAACAAGGAAAGACAAGGGGATCAAAACGTCGAACAAAAAGATCCCGAACCCAATTTTTCCGTGGCAGATTATTAAAAGATTGCGATCTTACATCAGGGCTTTATGTTGCAGCATCTTCAATGCGAATTGGAAAAAAAATAACAAAAGGCGCGTTATATGCAAGTCATTATGTTTCTTCAAAAGCATTAACAGCAACAGTGCAGGTTGGAAAACAAATAGCAATTGCTGGACATTCATTAGCAGTTGAAACGGGCGTAAGCAAAATAAATGGATATTATGATTTGTATGCAAAGGTATCAAAAATAGGAAACAAAGCTGATTTAGTTGCTAATAGCTATAAGGAACTCCCCCAAAATCTAACAAAAAAAATAAATGATACTAAGAGTATTTTTGCTGATAAAAAAAGTGCTTTTAAGGGGAGTAAGGCTAATAGAAGAATAAAACGGAATGAGATGATTTATGAACGATTAGAAAGACATAAATTTGGCCGAGCAATAAATAAAAATTCTGAAAAAATTCGAGGAGTTAGAAAAAAAGTTTTAGAAAAAACAGAAATTGTTTTTGGAAGATTTCAACCAATAAAAACCATAACAAATAAAGTAAAAACGATTATTATTTCACCATTCAAAGGGCTGGCTAATATTGTGTCAAAATTTAGAGGCATAATTATTAAAATAGCAATATCTTGTGCTCAGATGCTTTTGCTGTTAATAGCAATATCTGTTGTTGCCAATTTTATTTTTATGGGATTAGAGGGAGCATTATGTACTGTTACATCTTTTGAAGAAGATGATGGAGGAATTTCTATTGGACAGAATGCAGTAAATAAATTAAGAGCACAAGGAGGAGATTTTGTCCGCAGTGCTTCAGATGTAAGTAATATAAATTCACAGGTGTCTGCGACGTCGGGAAGATGTGATGCAGGAGGAGTCCCTTTTTCTGTAACAGTGGATTCTACTGTTACCTGTGTTTATGAAGATACATCTGGAAACAGAATTTCTTCTACAGATTTTTACAATATTAAAGAAATTATGTCCTCAGCTGAAATTCATTTCATGACAGATTATACAAAAAATTCATATTATGAATATACAAAAGAATTGTGGGCCAATACACATAGTTATTATATTGAGTTTAGTGATGTATATTATTGTAATGATGCTGAAAATTGCGATAATTGGCATGACGTGCATCACGATTATGATCAATTAGATGCTTGTGACAATATCCAAATATATTATAGTGCGGATGGAACACAGAGTGAATATTGCGGAGGTCACAGTATGTGTGGAGGACATGTAAAGGCTGAAATTCATTTGGTTGCCGAAAGAGGACTTAATGAAATGAAGGCTCGTGCAGCTGAATTAGCCAATTGTATGTCATATGTTCCTCCTCATGGCTGGACTGGCAATAGAACAGATGAGATTGATTACATAAATGATACATATTATGATGATATGTATGAAGTTTTTATGAGCCTGGATTGGCAGGAAGAATATGGCATTTCTTTAGGAGCTGGAACGTTTAATGCAGCAAACGTAGAATTATCTGGTGAAACAACTCAAGCAATACATGATTTTTTGGTAGGCTGCGGATATTCGGAAGCGGGTATTGCCGGAATATGGGGAAATTTACAGGCAGAATCTGGATTAAACCCAACTGCAACAAATGGTAGAACATTAGGTATTGCACAATGGCTGGGCGGAAGAATTGATAATTTGATGAATTTCTGTGCTAATGATGGTTATGACCCATATTCGCTTGAAGGGCAACTAAATTTCCTTTATTATGAGATGAGTACGGGTTATCCAAGAGTTCATGCCGCCATGATGTCTGCGACTGATCCCGAAGAAGCGGCCTCTTTCTTCTGTGCATACTATGAGGGATGTTATGCGTCTCCAGGAGATGGCTTTTATGGAAACCCTGATTGCTATTATTTTGTGTCGATAAGATATCAGTATTGGCAAGCATTAAGTGCTAGAAAAAGCAATGCGTCAGCTTATTTTAATGCATTTGGTTCACAATAATTATAATTCAAAACTTTGGAATGTGCCTTACACAGAACATGTGTAAGACACATTTTTTTTTGTAAAAATCCCTTATTTTTTCTGACATATTGAAATTAAATAAAACATTAATTAAATGTTTCAGGAGGGATTCTATGGCGAAATTGATGTTATCAAAAAAGAAAGCATTTAAGCTAAACATGGGAGAAGTTCCTAATGGCGTTTTAGTGAAGAAAACGCAATTAAAAGAAACCGTTATTTTGGGAGGATTGGTTTATGCTGTTTTAATGCTGTTGATATTGCATACCTCGGCATATATGGCATATGACTATCAAATAACTTTTTTTGACGCATTGCAATTGGCTGGAAAAGCTTTAACAAGTCATCCATTTCAATTTGTGGCAGCACCTAAAGCATGTGGTTCGTATATTTTTATGGCGACAATGCTTTATGCCTTAGCTGCACTTTATATGTACGCTGGATATAAAAAAGATTTGCATATGATGTCTAATGCATCTTATGGTACAGCGCATTGGAATACAGATTTGGATGCGTACAATAAAAGATTTACAGATCCGGCAGATAAGCCGTCGAAAGATGGAAATAAGAATTTAATTTTAACAGAAGATGTTTATATGAGCATGGATGGCAGAAAGACAAGACGAAATGTTAACGTTTTTATTATTGGTGGATCTGGTGCCGGTAAATCACGTTTTTATATTAAACCTAATCTTTGTCAGATGCCATTGAATACTAGTTTTGTTACTACTGATCCATCAGGAGAATTATTAGAGAGCTGCGGTCAAATGCTAGAAGATTTTGGATATAAAATAAAAGTCCTTAATCTTGTAAATATGAAAAAATCAAATACTTATAATCCATTGGATTATATCCATGAAGAAAATGATGTTATTTTGTTGACAGACTGTCTGCTAAAAAATACAACTGACCCAAATAAGTCTGGCGGAGATGATTTTTGGGAAAAAGCAATGAAGCTTATGTTACAGGCATTTATTTTTGCTTTATGGCTCCATGGTGATGAGATTGGATTGCCAAGATCGTTTGATTCTGTAATGAAACTGATGCGCGGATGTACAATTGACGAAGAAGGTTCTCGAAGTGATAGTGAAGCCCTTTCCGATACAGACAAATTATTTAATTTAATTGAATTTGGCTATAAAGAAGAAAATGGAAAAATAATTACGGGTACAAGAGATACTGTTGATAACCCTGATTATCAACATGCATATGGAGAAGATATTTCAGTAAGACAATACAAAAATTTTAAAATGGGCGCTGGAAAAACATTGAAAAATATTTTGATTTCTGCTATGGCCCGTTTTTCAAATTTTGATTCACAACAGCTTATTGACTTGACTTCCAGTAATGATATTGATTTAACAATGATTGGCCGAGAAAAAACAGCTTTATTTGTTATTCTGCCACAGGAACATGATTCTTTTAATTTCTTGGCTGCAACAATGTATAGCCAATTGGCTCAATCATTGTATTTCGATGCAGAGAATAATTGTCAAGGAAATTATTTAGTCTGTGATGCTGATGGTGAAATTATTAAAATTTTTGAAATTGACCATTCGGCAGAACTTGAATGTGCATCAAATCGAAAAGCTGATGAGAAAGAGCTAGAAATTGACATACAAAAAGACGAGATTATTCCAGAAAAGAAATCATTTAAGAATTTATTTGAAAATTTATTTGTTAAAAAAAGAAAATGTAAAAATAAAGCAGATGATAAAGAAGAATTAGGTGAAGAAGAATTATGGAATGAGAAAGCTGAAGAAAATGAAGAAAATACCTTACCTAACGATGACCCAGGCCGAAAAAATGATAATAATATAGAAGAAAAAGCGAAAAAATATATTGATACTTTAAAAAATGTTCGGCTTGTACAAAAAGGGAAAAAATATTTAATAAAAGCTCAATTTGGAGATGTGGAAGAGGTAATAGCCGAATACGGAAATAAAGATTTTGCTATTAAAAAGGCAAAAGCATTAAGAAATTGCACAATAAAACGATGTGGACTGTGCCTTCCGTTTAATGTCCGTTTAATGTTAGATGAATTCGCTAATATTGGAGAAATACCTCGATTTACAAATTTACTTGCAACAATGCGTAAATATAATATATCTGCTTGTTGTGTGTTACAGAGTATTTCTCAGATCAAAAAAATGTATAAAGATGATTGGGGAAGTATCATTGGTAACTGCGATGCATTATTATTTTTAGGATGTGCTGAATATGAAACACAGGAGTTTATATCTAAAAAATTAGGAAAAACAACAATTATTGTTAAGAATAATTCGATTTCTAAAGGAGGAAAATCAAGCAGCTCTATGAGTTATCAACATGTTGCTAGAGACTTGCTGACTCCTGATGAAGTAGGGCAATTAACAGATCAAGAGAGCATTTTACTTATTCGTGGCGTTGCTCCATTTAGAGGAAATAAGTATGAATTTACACATCATCCTAACTATAAATACACATCAGATGCTGATCCATCAAGAGCATACAAAATAAAAGTAAAAGCAAAAGATGAAAATATCGATCACAAAAAAATGTCGATCATGAGCTATTCAGAAACAGAAGAAGGGCGTATGTTATCTGAATCAAAACGCCAAAGCAGAATGCGTTCATCTTATAAATCGAGTAGGCATTATCAAATGCCGCCAAATAAGGAAAAATATAATAGTAGTATTGAAAAAGTCTCAAGCTCGACTTACCAAAAAAAGAGTGATGAAAAGATACAAGAAGCATTAGGCATGTTTACTGAATCAGCAAAATTTTCGAAATACAGTGAAGTGGAAAAGAAAAAAGCATTGGATAGTTTCAAGGCAACAAGACCCGCTAATTTGAAAGATGTTGAAGATGTATTTGTAGAATCAACAAAAATTGATCCGGCGGATTTCTTGACAAACTTCGCAGAAAGTTTGCCTATAAATACAATAGATGAAAGAGCAGAAAAGACAAGTGAAACGGAACCTAAAAGAGAACGCGGAAATATCGATAATATAAACGATTCATTGCCCAATGTTAGCTCAAGTACAGCAAGCTTTTAGTATATTATAAGCAAAAAATCTGCTACCTTTATAGGTGGTACGTTTATGGCATCATTTTGAGGAAAGCCTTATAGAAAAAGGCTTTCCTTTTTTGTACCGAAAATAATTTATGGCTGTACCGAAAAACAGGTTGATTTTTCAGACATATTATATGTAGAATAATACTTAAGAATCATTATACAAAATGGAATTATAAGATAAAATTGATTGGAGAAAAAATAAAATGAAATATATTGAATTATTTTTAGAAGAAGTAAAAGATGCATATATGTATGTATTTAAAGGAAATAGACCAATTGATCCATCTCCATATGAATTGCCTAGTAATATTTTAATATTGGGATTAGCATTTGTTTTAGCACTTATCACTATTTGGATTGTTTTTTGGATTGTTAATATTATTATTTCTGTTACTTTAGACAAAGAAAACGAAAAAGCAAAGTTCTCAAATGATAATATCTTAGCAGAAATTAGAAAACGAAAAGAAATTGATAAAAAATTTCGAAAAAAGCATAAATCGTTAAAAGAAATTGGGGATTACGCAGAAGATGAATGTGTGAATATTTTAAAACAATCTTTTCCAGATATGATTGTAATAGAAAACGCATATCCGAATTATTCTCAAGCAGGAAAAAGAAAGGTATCTCAGTGTGATGTTATTGGCATTACAAAAAACAACATCTATGTGTTTGAGGTAAAAAATTATGGAGGAATTATTTATCCGTCAGATGATTTGTATTGGGTAAGTTCAACATATGATAACCTCAATCCTAAAGGGCAAAGAGAGTACAAGTATAATCCTGCAAAGCAAAATTCTATGCATTGTCGAACGATTTGGCTTATACTTAAAACAAAGTTCCCAACTGAAAAGTTTGATTGGAAGAAAAAAGTACGGAATATTGTAGTTTTTTCTGATCGAACAGTAATGGTTTATCCGGAAGTAACGACCACGAAAAATGAATTCCCGGAAACAATTATAAATATGGAAGATCTTGTTTCTTATATTGCGGACGAGGAATCTAAAGGCAATGCAGATATTAATGCTGTTGAAGTTAGCAGTTTTTTTGAAAAATACAAAGAAGAAAATGTTTCAGAAGAAATTAAAAAAGAATCTTTAGTTGATGCAAAAAGTCATTATGGAAGATAGAATAATGACAAACAGGAAAGAAGGTAAACAGGATGGAATATTTTGAATTATGGCTTTTATTTATTCCGCTAATTATTGCAATAATTTTGGGAGCAATAAAAAATGCAAAAGCCAATAATGGTGTAAAAGCAATAAAAGAAATCAGCTCTTTAATGAGAAATAAAAAATTTACGAATAACGATAATTATTCTGCATATATTATAGATAGGTTCTATAAAATGGCGCAGGAATATTTATCAAAAAACACATATGCATCTATTAGAAATTATGGAATGGACTCTAGAGTTATTCGAAATTTTAAGCCAATAATGAATAAGAATTTAGAACCACGAGTAGATTTACTCTTGATTATGCAAAGATGTTTTGTTACTATAGATGCTATTGGTGTTCATGGCAGGGTTACTATTTCTTCCTCTTCAAAACATAAAGAGGTTCTTACAGTTAAAAACACAGAAGGCGAAGTTATCCCAATAAGAGATAACATATATGCTCCATATCATTATCAGAAATTTTTTGAAAAATATTTTGTTGAAAATGATTTGGTGCCACGAAAACGATTTGATGAAACATTTTCCGGCAACTTATTTTATCAGATTCTCATTATTGGGAAAGATGCTATTATTGAAGATACAGTCCCGGGAACGTCATCTATGTTAAAAAAAGAATTTGAGCCACAAAACACATGTTATATTGTTCGTAGCGAAGAAGAAGCTTTTCGATTGGTTGATAGCATTAACCAACAGGTTAAGTCTAGAAATGTTTTTGACCGTAATGGAATAATTCATGTCATCAACACATTACAAATGGAAGGAGATTACTTATAGAATATTTATAGAAAACAAATTGATATTGCCGTTATATGAAAAGGAGGAAATGCTATGAATGTGAATGAAATGAATTGTTTAACTTTAAGAAACGGCATTATTGAAGTAACTGGATTTAGGGAGGCGTCACAATTTTTAACTATTTGTTACCACGAACCAGGATTGTATATTTTTCCCGATAGAAAATCTAATAATGATAATGCAATAATTTGTGATCTTGAAGATGATAATGGTAAAAAAATTATTCGAAATGAAGCAGTAATTGAGATGTTGAGAAAATTAAAATATAGTCAGGTATTTTTTATGTATAGTTCACATGGAAAGTCATATATATCCATATAATTTTTTGATGTAATAAATATTTCCCCCGACATTATGATGCCGGGGGAAAGTTTTATTGAAATTAAATGTCCCATTTTTGTTCATACTCTTTTTCTAAAGACTTTTCACGATTTCGTTGTGTTTGAATTAACCCATTTATTTCTTTTCGTAGTTCTTCTGCATGGTTTTGATCTTTCATGTTTTTTAATCCGTTTTGTAAAGCAGCAAAAGCTTTTAATCTTTTTTCCAATTCATTAGGAGATAAGTCGTTTTCCTTTCCATATTTTTTGGCATTACCCAAAAGTTCTTTCAGCTTTTTCTCTTTTTTTCTAAGCTCTTTTTTCTCTTTTCGATAACCAGATAGCTCTTGTTGGAAATCAGTTTGCAATTCTACGACAGTGCGTTCGATTTGTTTCTCTTTTTGGAAATTCGCCATATTGCAATCTTGAACATATTTGCAAACTCTTCCGTAATATAATTCGATTTCTTCTTCAGGTTCAGGTTTTGGAACCTGGGATACATCAAAAGTTTGATTTAATTTAGTGTAAAATTTTTTTATATCTTCATGTTTTGCTACCGATCCTTCAAGGCCTCTTTGCAATCCATGGTCTTTTTTCATTTCAGCAGCATATTCATTTTGCATTTTCTTCATTTTCATTGGACTACCAATAAAATATGAAGCGTTTAATTTCCCTTTGTCGTCCATCGGGACAACGAAAGCATGAATGTGGACATTACCATTTTCATCTCCATGATACATTGCGCTCACGACATTATTATGCGCCGATCCTGGAATATTAAATGTTTTGTTCAACCATTCGATATTATCTTTTTTCCATTTTTCGATATCCACATTTTCAATATCTGATTTTGAAAATGTCAAAAGAACCTCTAAACCTAATACTGCATCGGAACGTAAATTTTTTGTCATAGCTCCAGTTGCATAAGCGTTATTTACTCGTTCGTCCCATTTATTTTTATATGTTTGACCGTCTAATGGTATCAATTCGTCATTTAGATCTGCTTTATTAGGATCAGCGTTTGCTGGCTGCATAACACGTAAATTATGCTTATATGCACTGGCCATTTTCCCAAATGATTTTATTTTTTCAATATGCATAAAACAATAACCCATAAATTACACCTCGCATTTTTCTTAATATTAATATGTCAGAAAAATATGAGATAAAAAGAGAAACCCTATATAGATAGGAGAGAAGCTATAGTAAGTACTACGGTTCTTTACGCACGGGCCTTCCGTCTGGGGCAGACGGTAAGGCTTAGATGCGCAAATATAATTTTTCTAAGCTTTTTTAAATCTGTAACCAACCGTATAAGTATTTTAACAAATCTTAAATACTGGCTCTTTTTATATATTTCACAGTAATAATGAAAACTTCGGTTCACGATTATTCGCTGCCGAGCATTCCTTAATAATGGTTACTCATATTTTGATTCGGTTTAATACATCTGCTTTTACTTAGCAAACCATAGATTTGACCGCAAATAGGGATTTTTTTGTCAACGTGTTCTAATTTATACATTCTGCTCCATTAGATTATTCGTTTTGTAAAGATAGGAAGCTAATATACTGATCAATGAATAGAGTATTTGACGCGTTTAATGGATGCTTATGATGTATGCGGTGTATGATAAGTTTTGTCAGCACCTATAGCTTGCAAATCTATGATTAAGATGCAAGCTGTTTAAAGGAATGTATATTGCCTCAAATAATATGAAAATGCATAATAACATCATCTACGTGCCGTAAAAGCTAATACCAATATAATAAAATTTGGGCAAGCTTATTATTCTTGAATAATTATTTACACCTACATAATGAAGTATTTTTTGGTATATCCAATTTCTTAAATAAAAATCAGTTTAAGTATTTTCACATCAGCATATTGGGGTAATTTTTAATATTCTTTTGAATTTTTTAATATTTGAATACATCATTAAGAGGAATTTACTAAGAAAAATACGTCGGCTATATGATGTATCGAAATGCCAGAAAATTAGAAACGTTATGTAAAATAATTTTTAAATGTAAAAGAAATTTAAGATTACGTCATATTGTGATGGATTTTTTCTTTATAATGCAACATACCATGAAATACAAATTTTCTTTTTCCATAAACCGGCAAATATCTGACATATTAAGTATAAATATATGAAAGAAAAATGGAGGATTTGCATGAGAGATGAGTATAGAGAATTTTGTAGAATGTAAAGAAGAGATAATGGGAGCCTGCACAAAGATGAATCGCATAGATCCGGAATGGCGTTGGGAATGTATGATTGTCGGCACAAAAATGTTACATATTCGTTGGGAATATTTAGCAAGTGTTAAACAGGGGAATGTTGTTTTTAAAATCACCATCAAAGAAGATGGATTTCACTTCTTGGATGAAAAAGAACAGGATGTTTCTAAAAAAATAATGAAAGGAACTAACGTCAAATTAAATTTCTGCGACATAGAAAAAGCAATGTTTGCATTACAAAATTGGGCTAGAAATACATATCTATAACAAACGATAAAAGGAGAAAAAAATGTTAGAGTTAAAAGGAAAATATAATAACTGTAAGGTGTTTACAGATAATATTGATAGTGAAACTATCAGTCAGTTAACAAACTTACTTAATCAGAAGTTTACTTCTGATAGTCAGGTTCGTATTATGCCAGATACTCATGCGGGGAAGGGATGCGTGATTGGCACTACAATGACCATCACGAATAGAATAGTTCCTAACTTGGTAGGAGTAGATATAGGATGCGGCATGAGGGTTGTCAAACTGGCCGAGAAACACTTAGATTTACCTAATCTTGATAGTGTTATCCATAAGTATGTACCAGCAGGCTTTGAAATACATAAAGAAGCATTAGCATCTTCAGGAGCAGCTGATATTTTAGCACCAGTAAACGTGGATAAAGCCTTTAAGTCACTTGGAACTCTTGGTGGAGGTAATCATTTTATTGAGGTAGATGCTGATAAAAACGGTGACTATTGGCTTGTGATCCATACAGGTTCAAGACATCTCGGTATTGAGGTATGTGACTATTATCAGAGTTTAGCTTATGAGAACATTAAATTAAAACAGCATGATGGGAAAACCATACAGGAGTTGTCAAGAGAACTTGTAGCTAACTATACGAAAGCAGATAGAAAGAAGGAAATTAGTAAGGCGCTTAAAAAATTACGTAGTGATTATAAAGCAACTCATGTTACTGTTCCTTTTGAACTTGCTTACTTAGAAGGTCAGGCAATGCAGGATTATTTACATGATATGAAACTTGCACAGGAACATGCAAAAATCAATCGTGAGACTATCGCAAAGCAGATTTTAAAGTATGCAAAATTAACAGCAGTGGAAAGCTTTGATACCATCCATAATTATATCGATATTGACAATAAAATCCTACGTAAGGGAGCAATTTCAGCACAAACAGGAGAAAGAGTTATTATTCCTATGAATATGCGGGACGGCTCTTTAATTTGTCTTGGTAAAGGCAATCCAGATTGGAATTATTCCGCTCCACATGGAGCTGGAAGAATTATTTCTAGGAGTAAAGCTAAAGAAAGTATTTCTATGGAAGACTATAAACAAAGCATGAATGGAATTTACACTACTTGCGTGTCTAAAGATACCATTGATGAAAGTCCTATGGTTTATAAGTCAATGCAAGAAATTATGGACAATATTAAAGACACTGTAGATATCGTTAGCGTCATTAAGCCTATTTATAATTTTAAAGCAGGGAAGGAGTAAACAATAAATACTAAAAATAAGTCGAGAAAAACATTATAAAATATAAGGGGAAATAAAGAATGATAGAAATCGTAATTTTTAGTTCATATGGTGGAATGATCCCAGAGAGCTTAAGAAAAGTGATGACCGCTAATAAAAATTTGAGTATTGTTGAGCAAAGAATGAAAGCGGCAAAGTATGTTAAAAGTCATTCTGAAAATATTAGCGAACTGATTCATAATAGTAATAACGGATATTGTTATTCTCATTGGTGTGAGCAAAATTCTGATAAATTTGCCATTATAGATGAATTTTCTTTCCGAGAAATAAAAGGAAAAACATTGACTCATTATCTTTTTTGGGATAAGGAAAATGAGCAAACTTTCAGTTTGTCAATTGTCGAAATCGATGAAACTAAACGTTGGAAAATTACTAACTATGATGGAGCAGAAAGCATTTCCTATTTTGATGAGCCTAAATTGATTGATGCAAAATATAATTTATGCGAATGGAAATAGGAAACAAGAAATAACAAAAGTAATTCAATTAAATATAAAACAAATAAAGGAACTGAGGAAAACTTCGGTTCCTTTATTTTTAAATTATTATTTCATGCTCGAATCATATGATAGGTCGTATAATCCTTGCAATCCCCATTTTTTATTAAATTCACTTACCGCTTTCTGGATGATACGGCTGCCTTTGTTTAACTCAAATGGACCAGAATCTTTTCGATATATAAAAGGCTTACCTTTAGAAGATGGCTTTATTTTATATTTCACAATCATTTGCAAATATTCTTTGATAAATTGCTCCTTGTCTTTCTTGCTTATTGGAGACGCCTCTAATGGAATTTTAAATACATATGTTTGTGCATGTATCTGATAATATGGATGTATTCTATAGTAATCCATTCTGTCTATAAAGGAACCATTTGAGAGAATCTGACAGCCAATCACTTGGCCATTTCTAACTAATATAGGTTTTCTTGCTTTAAACCGATTTAATCCTAAAAAACTGTTAGCGTAAAAGACCAAAAACGAATTTTCAAATTTAATATTGTATAGATCGAAAAAATAGTAACAAGGTCGATAATTTATATCCATAAAAGCTTCCTCCATAATATGATTGCAAGTCCTTTTGATACGCTAATTATATCATATTTGATGACGAATATTATGATTTTCTGACATATTAAAAATAACAATAACAAAAAGCAAGTACAAGGGAGCATAAAATATGGAATGTAAAAATATTAATAGAATTAAATTCATTCAATGGACCGGAAATAATATAGATGAATTTGTGTGTTTTATTAAAAACCGAACAAATAATTTAGTGATGGAGGAAAAAGATCCATATACGAATATGTTGATATTTCGGTTTATAAATACCGACTTGCATTTATTCATTAGTTATGGAGATTATCTCGTATATGAAGCAAACGGCGAATTTTGTGATTATAGTGAAGAGGCTTTTAAAAAGAAATTTGAAACAGTTAGTGATAAAACCACGAAAATAAATAATGATCATCAAGAATCACAAAACAAAAAAGAAAATTTGGAAAACGTTTGTGAAGAAAATGAAGAAGAAAAAACAAAGAAAGCAAAAGAATATAAATTTGCTGAATGGTTCCCTCCTAGTTATGAAGTTTTTGGTCTATGTGTGATTTTAGAACTTTGCCTTATGGATATAAGTTTAATGTTGGCTATAATATATAAAAGTAATCAATGGGTGCTCGTTGCATGTATTGCGATGATGCCAATATTTGCATTAGAAAAAAGAAAGGAAATGGTTTCTAATAGTAGGCTTATCTTTTTTGATACTTATATGATCCTGGAGCGAGATATCATCAAGTATAACAATAGAAGTATCGGAAGGGAGCAGCGTAGAATAAATTATAAAGATGTCTCGCATATAAAGTTTGACACTGAACAAAATGTGTTAGTGATTAATGGCATTACAGAATCAACGATTTCAAAATATAAAATTGGTACAAAGGAATTCGAAGAAGACTCAATAACGCATACGACAAAAATGGGAAACTTGAAAATTTGGGTAAAGTTTAGCTGTGATAAAAAATTGGCAAAATTTATCAATGATAATACACCATTATGTGTAGCTATTGGAGAATGCTAAAAATATAATAATTGATTCGTAAAAACACTTAGATCCGGCAATAAAAACCTTAAGGATCTGAGTGTTTTTATTTTTTGGATTAAGTCAAATTTGTAATCAAAATAGAAAAATATATTCAATTACAATTACAGTAAAAGTCATTTTTTTAAAAATCTGACATATTATACATGACAATAAAAATAAAGAAAAAAGGAGAAAAAAGCATGAAATATAAGAGAGTGGATACAGTTGATGCGATCCAGTGGACAGGAAAAAATTTTAAAAAGGTCATGGATTTTATTCATAACATTTATAATACTACTGAATGTACAAGTGATTTAAAACTTGTGGAATGCAATTCTTCAACAGAAATGTTGACGTTTCAGGATATGGAAACAGGTTTATATACGTTCATTAATTTAGGAGATTATCTTGTTTACGAAAACCTTCTGGGGGGATATTTTTTCAATTGTGCTCCAGGAATTTTTGAAAAGAAATTTAAATCAGTTGATAACTGCGTAAATGGAAACAATGATCATTGTGGAGCTTCAGATAAAGATCAAATTTTAGAAGCTTTCTATTATGGCGGATTGTCTGGCGTGTATAATCTTGGAAAAGGAAAGCGGTAATAAATAAGAACAAACATTGCTATAAGATTGGTTGAATTATAAATTAAGAAAAGCGCGAGGTAGAAAAAACTAATTAAATTTAAAAAAAATGGAGGAAATCATATGAAGACATTTATTACAAGTGCAGTATGTCCTAAGTGTGGGAAACTATTATACACAAGTGATGTAGAAGGATACGGTTTTGTATGCAAGGAATGCGATGAAAATTTTTACACGATGGAAGTGCAAGATGATAAGCCGGATCTTCATGAAATTCGCATCCCGATGTCTGTAGACGATTTCGAACATCATTTAATCCAATTGCAAAAACTAGGAGGAAAGTATAATTGCGATTTTTTAGGATATGATGAATGCGCAGAACTTGCAGATATCGGATGGGAGAATGGTTTTCCAGTGAGTGATACCTTAAATAATTTCGTAAAAGAAATTGAAAATGAGTTGAAGCGAACTGGCAATTTAGACAAAGAACGAAATATGTTTGAATTGCAAACGAGAACATTTTTTAATAATGGCTCCAATCTTGGACATGCAGTTATCTTTATGAACCGAAATAAACATGCATCAAAATTTGAGGTGATCTTCAAAGTGGATGGAAATGATGGATGGAATTTTTATTATGAAAACAATGTTTGCCTTGATAACAATGAACGAGTAGATTTTGAGAAGTGGTTTAAAACAACAGTTTAAAGAGCTTCGATAGGGAAATGGAGAATATGGATTCAAGATTTTTTGAAAGAAAATGTTTTGCGATAGCATCAGATTGTTTATTGGAATTCATGAAAGAACAAAAGGACGATTTAAGCCTTGCGTTTAATATGGAAGAAGATACAAAAGAAGTATTTTTATATAGTCCGGCGTTTGATATTGAATATAACGAGGACGACATTATGGATTGTGTTAGCAGAGAATTAAGTGTTGAAATAAATAATATGTTTGCAGATGGAAACAAATATTATGCAGCGATTTATTTTACAGTAAGAAAATTAGAACATTGAGACAGTAGTTTAGATAGGAGAATTATAAAATGAAACAGAATCATTATATTGTAATTTTTAACAATGAAAAAACTGTATTTGCATCAGCATTTAATGCAAAAGAAGCAGAAATCCTTGCAAAAGCCGTAATGATAAAAAATGGATTATCTTATGACATTAAGAGTATTAAGAAAACCACTAATTTGTCTGATATGGCAGACACAAATTTTATAGTATAAAAAAGATAAGGAGATAGTAATGAAGATATTTTATTTAGCGCAGGAGAATTTTGGATGTGTTGTCTATGCAAACAGTGAAAATGAAGCATTTGACAAAATGAAAAGTGAGCGTGAAAATTTGTTGGAATCTCTTGGATTACCATTAGATATTACGCGATGGGGAATTGAGGAATTTACGCCAGATTTGTATGATGGCGTATTGTGTTTTTACTAAGGTAGCCTTTGCCCAGAAAAGTGAAATAAAATAGAATAAAACAAAAATATAAAGGTTCCGGAATGAAAATATTTCGGAGCCTTTGTTTTTTCGGAGATCTGACATATTATATATGATTTTTAAAGATAAAAGAAAAAAGAAAAAAGGAGAAAACAAAGCATGAAAATTATTGAAACTGGAACTACATATAAGGTATATGGAGAAGATTTGATTGTGTTAGACAATCTACCGGCGCAGACATATAAGGTTGGATTCGGGCAGTTTACAGGTTTCTTTTTAGAGAAACAGCATGATCTGGAAATTAAAGAAGATAAAATTTATGGAGTGCATGAAGAAAAAGCGAACAAAGTTTTCAAACGATTTGCTAAATCTCCAAAAAATTTAGGAGTTATCCTTAGTGGAGATAAGGGCATTGGAAAATCTTTATTTGCAAGATTATTATCACAGAAAGCTATTCAGAATAAAATGCCTGTAATTTTGGTTGATGATTTCATTCCCGGTATTGATGATTTTTTGAATAGCATTCAGAATGAAGTACTTGTTTTGTTTGATGAGTTTGACAAAACTTTTGCAAAAAATAATGATGGAGACCCACAATCGAAAATGCTTTCATTGTTTGACGGTACCAGCGCAGGGAAGAAATTATTTGTTATTACTTGTAATAAATATAACGATTTAAACGAATATCTAATCAATCGACCAGGGAGGTTTCATTTCCATTTTAGATTTGAATACCCAACAGCAGAGGAAGTGAAGGAGTATTTAAAGGATAAATTGGTTGAACAGTATCACTCTGAGATCAATAAAGTTGCTGCATTTTCAAGAAAAATTAAGTTAAATTATGATTGTTTATCTGCAATCGCACTTGAATTGAATGAAGGAGAAGCATTTGAAGATGCTATTAAGGATTTAAATATCATTAATGTATCAGCAAGAGAAAATGCATACAATATTAGGCTATTCACAAAAGAAGGCATTGTTTTTTCTAGCGAAAATATTTATTTAAATTTATTTAGTAATGAAAGTAATGCTATTTGGTTAAATGATGTAGCTGGAAATTCAATTCGTGTGAACTTTAAGGGTGCCGATGCTATGTTTGACAATACAACAAATTCGTTTAGCGTATCAAAAGATAAATTCAAGGCTCTTTACGATAGCGATTTTCTTAATGATGACGCAAAGGAATCATATAAAAAACTTCATTATACATATATGGAGATCTCGTTAAACTATGGAGACAGAATTCATTATGATTTAGTTTAAAAAAATCAGTCATTCATCTCATTGATTTTAATTGATGCGATGAATGACTATTTATAAAGGGAGGCATCTGATGAAGGCAGAGGAACGAAAAGAATCGATAGAAATTGCATTATCTATTTTAAGAGAAGCATTGGTATCAACTGAATCTAGCATGGCTATTTGTGACAATAGATTGATTTTCTTTGGAACGCAAGATTATCTTGAGACAGGCGATATAAATAAATGCCCAAGATTTAGTGTAGAAATTGAAAAATTGGTGAAGTGATCAGAATTAAATATTTGGATCAAAAGAGAAGAAAAGGCGAAAGGATCGGAGGATATGATTTTATGATACTAACATTAAAAATTGTTTCTTGTGAAATAGGAGAAAAATTTTGGGGAATTGTAACTATTGCAACAGGAAGAATTACGAAATTCTTAAATGTGAAGTTAGAAAGAGCTAAGACTGTCACAGATTTTATAGATTCACGAAATAATAATTAGGAGAGAGGAAATGCAAAAAATAAAAAACTGGTTTGAGGATGATGCTGCAAATAGTGGAGAACACTATGATTTCTTAGAATACGAAGGACATTTAGAGGTAAGAACGGAAACAGCTATTTTTATGGTTGTTGAGCCACATAGTGGAACAAATCGTAAATGGATGCTTCGAATATCGACAATGAGAGCTTTTGATAGATGGGCGAATTCAACACCTATTGAGCTGTTTTTTGATTCAGATGTTAAATTGTGCAATTATTTACATGATAATCAGCTTAACATTTACAAAAGATTGCTAAAATATCTATCAGAAGAATATGATGACATATTAGATTCATATGAAGAAGACAAAGAATGGTATGAAGAAAACCTCAAAAAAGCTCAGGGCGCCAATGTTTTGGCAGAAGAAAAAGAAGGAAAAGGAGAATAAATTATGGAAACTAATAATTGGGTTCCGGTTAAGCAGATGCATTTTCCAGAAGATAAGAAAGACGTGCAAGTTACTTTTATTGGGTATAATGATCATGAGCCACATTGTGAAGCGTTTGCTTATAGAAATGATGAAGATTGGTACTGGTCATTAGATGACGCTCCAGTTAAAGTGGAAATCACAGCATGGAAATATTCTTGTGAACCATATAAAGAAAATTGAATTTGTGTTTAATCTAAAAAGAAAAGATGGAATAAAGCGGTTGGATAGCATCTGACCGCTTTTGCTTTGTTATATATTTTGAAAATCCGACATATTAAATATGAATTTTAGATTATGAAAAAAGGAGAATGAATTATGAAAAGAATAAATTGCATAAGAAAAATACGGTTAATTGTACGATCAGCTGTGAATAAGGTTACATTGAAGTTATAAGCAAATGGATAATTTATTAGGAGGAAATATTATGCATGATATGCAATTCTCAAAATATTCTTGTGACATAAGAGAGATCTTATCAAAAGTGGACCAGGAAGGACTTGAAAATCTTGTACGGAATGCAGTCGCTTATGCACAAAGTAATAATCGTAGTAAGACAAATTGGATAGCTCAGGAATTATTTATTGATGTAATTCCTGACGAATTGATTGCAGAGATTTTTAATGAAAAGTAAACGGATATTTCAAGCGGAGGTAGGGATAAGTATGGAATTTTTAGTACAATATGCTATTGAAGGAAGTGAAAAAATTATAAACAAGATTGTAAATTCTTGTTGGATTATTAAAGCAACAAATGAAAGCGATTTTAATGGAATTGAAGAAATGCATGTGTTTGATGTAACAGATCTTGGAAAAATCAAACCATTGCATTGCAGAGGATGGCAACCAGGATGCTTAATTGAATATGTAGACGATAAAAACAATGTAGTTATTCATGGATATGGAACAGACCATTAAATTTGCATTTCTTTAGAAAGAAAGGAAAGAAAACGATGAACGAATACATTAAAGAAATTGAACAAATTGCGGCTAAATGCACAGAAAGTCAATCTGATGGATATTCACAAATTATGAGAATTTGTGATGCAATGAGAGAACAACAGAAATCTTGTTTAGGATATATTTCTAAAGAAGAGATTGCATCACCTCAATTTGATTAAACTTAAAACTAAAAAATGTCAGCTATTGAAAAGTCAAAAGTGAAAGGAACGAAAGAAAAATGAAATATAAAAGACAGCTAAGATGTATAAAGGATTATGATGAAGATTTGACAGGGAATAATGATTTCGCTACAGTTTGGACTGCTGGTAAAGTATATGAAGCAGTTAAGCACCATAATGGAACATATACAGTCGAAACAAACATGGGCACAAAGGGAATTATTGGTGCTAAATATTCATGTACGCCAGATTATTTTGAAGAAGCGGACACAAACTAAATGAGTATTTTAAACGGAAAGGATGTGCGATTATATGAGAGATGCACATAAAGAGTTAGTTATGAAAATGGCAATACAGGAATATAGAAATTCTGTTCTGTTTGGGTTTAGTAGAAGTACGGCACATGCCATAAATATGATGGAAAATGCTTACATTATGTGTTCAGGTAATATTGTGTTCAGGTAATATTGAAGGCATAGAAGAACTTAGAAGAACCATACAGGAGGCAAAAGAGAAATATAAAAAGGAATTAGGCAACTAAATTCGCATTTACTTGGGAAACGGAGGATGTATGTTAGTAGCAAAAATTTATGAAGAAGACCATGTATTTAAAAATGCAGGCGATGCAATTAAATATATGCACGAAACAAATTTTAAATATGAAGTTGCTGTATATGATATAAATGCTGATAAGGCATATGAAAAAACAAAGGAAATCTATGCGGCTATTAAAGAGTATAACAAGGGAAAAGAATTGAATGAACAAATATTACCAAGTTATCCATTTGCGTATAGAGGTATTATTGGCTGTCTTGGTGTTCAGTGTTACTCAATATCAATTGGAACTTACGAAAGAAATAGAGAGTGCATAACGTTATTTACTGCTGGATGGAATGATAATGTTTTGGATACTTCTACAGAGAAATCAAATATAAGGCCAGGATTAAAGGCTCTGGCTTCAATGGGTTTGATGGCTGGAATGCTATGATGAATCGATGATTTACTTAGAAAAGATGTGAATGTATAAGTATAAGGCAACAGTTATTGAAATTATTGATAATTTGAAATGGGAAATTGCAGACTAAATGGATATTTCAAAATGAAAGGCAAGGTAAATATATGAGTAAACATACAATTACAATTGCAGAAGTAAACAAGCTTATGGAAAAGGGAGTGTCAACATTCTCGCTAAAAGACGATTCACCGAGAGGATGCAAAACAGTGCCGGTAAGTGAAATCAAAGTTGGAGACGAAATAGTAATTGATAACTATTTTGCGGAGGTTATAGAGTAACTGGATATCCAACAAGGAGGTAGCTAAAATGAATTTTAGACAATACAAAAAGAAATTGTTTCATAAGACCATGAAACATGGTGGTTGGAGAAAATATAAAAAGACAATGAAAGAAGCTGGATTGTGGAAAGGCAGCGAAAGAAATAGAAAATTAATTAATAAATGCGTGTTTCATTAGAAGAAAAGATAGATAAAATTATGGATGATAGAAATTATGAAATTACAAATAAATTGAATGACGTGTTAAATAATGTAAAAGGATTTGATGTGGCAATGTCGAATCCGAGACAAGGCAAAATGTTGGTACGTTACAATGGTATTAGTTTCTATATAACCATAGAACCAGTGTTTAATGATAATACAGAAGGAAAGAAAGCTGATAGCAAACCTTTTGAGGAAGTAATTAAAACACATAATTGGATTTGGGAATAAACAAAATAATGTAAAACGCATAAGCGGTCAGGAGAATATTCTCCCGGCCGCTTATTTATTTTGCTCTTTTCTTAATATTTTTATTTTCTGACATATTGAATATGAATATCAAAAATGGATTTAGCAAAAATCCAAATATTTATGAAAAATGGAGAAAAAAAGAATGGAGAAATTAAGAGATTAGAAAGGATTGATATATATGGGTAATTTGAAAAAATTTGTAGGAGATTATGCGTATTCTTATATTAAAAACATTGCAGTAGATCAAGAGAAACTTCGTAAAGCATTAGTAACACCACAGAATGCAAGGAATGTATTTTCTGAATTAGACGAGTTCCAAATAAAGTCAATCTGTGCTGAAATAAGTGCAAATGATACCTTTGGAACAATAAGAGAAACTACGCAGGAAGAAATCATTGAAGATTTTAAGAAGGCTGGATATGACACCGTAATTTTTGATGATGAAGAGAGAATAGCAGAATGCAAAAAGTATTATGCAGCAGGAGAAGTAATTTGCACTTATAATAATCTTTCTGGTCGTATGAGTCAGTATCATATGTTGGTTGCAATAAAGAAAGATATTGACAAAATACAGAGAAGTAAAACACCCCAAAGGGAAGATGAGTATGGAACTTCTATTCTTAATATTCAGATAGCAAAAAACGGAAGCCATATGTCTATTAAGAACCGCTATAATCACACTGTAAGCGAATGCGATAGTACACTTAATAATAACCTAGATTTGTTGGTTCCTGGATTACAGGCAAAGGTACTTGGATATTATAACATAGCTTCTCTTAATAAGAATAAAACCTATTATAGAAGCATCGCTAAAATAAACGGAGTTTATCTAAAATATGTCACAGAAGTTGAAAATGTGTATTTTGGCAACTTTGTCCTTGATAGTAAAAACGGAGTAAGATTTGCAGATAACGGAAGATATTATGTGAATACTGATCGTGATAATCTTTGTGTTCTTGATTTTCATGATAAAAAAGTAATCAAACTTTTTAATGAGAGAAATCAAATTGGCAAGGGAGCTTTACTGACAAGGGCAATGAAAGAGAATTTGCTGCATAGTGGTAACAAAGAGCATATAGATGAACTTAATATTGTTTTTGACAATGCTCTGAAAGAGTTATTACAGTGTAGAAGAAAAGCATTACAATTCCTCGCTTGTTATTATGGTTACGATTTTCAAAAGCCATTCAGGGTAACTGGTCTACTTGGAAAATTTACAGCTAATAGTATTCAAAAGATGACAGGAAGTTATGACGGAATATTATTAGTTTGTAAAGGAACGGAGGTCCGTTGTGTTGAATTAAACACAGGAAAGTTTGGAACAGAAATGCCAAGAGACAAATATAAATATTCAATCGCTGAATATTATAGAAAAAGTGACTTTGAGGAAGATAGAAAAAGTGGAAAACTTGGAGTGTTTATCATTCAGCAAGATGCAAAATATAAAAGGGAAGTAAAAAGAACTTCTAGTTCTTACTATTGTTATAGCAACCGCAGCTCAGATGAATTTGATAAAAGTGGTTGTAATATCACAGAAGCAAGACAAGCGTTAGAATATCGTCTCAACACCTACAAGGCAGACAAGCGAAAAAGAGAGGTTGATTCGATTAGTTACGAAACAGATCTGAAAGAGATTAAGGAAATGTTTCAGACATTAAAAGAAAAGCTTCTTGTTAAGTTAAGCGAGGCAAAAACTAGCGAAGATTATAGAAATATTGAGAACATATTTGATTATCATTTTGCATGGATGGTAAATGATATAGAGAAATTCGAGAATAAGGTTACGCAAAATAATTTCCGTACAATAAAAGAAGCAACTGATAATATTAAAAGTTTAAAGGAACAAATTGAAGTGAAAATAAAAAAGATAGACGGAAAAGAGGATGTTGATTGATATGCAGAAAACATTAATGGAAATGCTGATTGAAGCAGGTTATCCGAAAGAAGAAATGTATCATCCTTCGTATGGATCTGATTTGTATGTATATGTAACACCACTTACAACAAAGGTAATTGAAGAATGGTGTAAGGCACATGATTATAGAATGGCTTGGCATTGTCCTACATTTAAAGACCAGATAACAGGCAAAATGATGTATGATTGTGCATTTCAGTGGTATGAAAATTAGCAGATAGGAATGTAGTTATATGACAAAACAAATATGTATCTTGAATCATTAGCGAACAATTCAAATACTGTGAATGCAATTCTTTTAGATGATGAAATTGAAAAAGCAGGATATAAGAAAGTAGTAGCTGATTGTGAGTCTGGTTGGTATGGAAGATAATAGAAGTAAAAACAAAAAGCGGTTAGATAATATCTGACCGCTTATTTATTTTGCTCTTTCTCTAATATTTTTATTTTCTGACATATTAAAAATGAATATTAAAAATGAGTTTTACAAAAGCTCAAATAATTATGAAAAAAGGAGAATGAATTATGAAAAGAATAAATTGCATAAGAGAAAGGATGTTATTAGATGCCGGTTAGTAGCTGAAAGAGATTATCATGTGAATGAATTGACAAGATGTACAGACAGTGATGGAGATGATTATTATACAGAAAGGAAAAATAAAATGGAAGAAAGATATTATGTGAAGGTTGGCAATTGCTATGCAGCATTCCTTGGAATATGGCATGAGTTAGTAATGAGGAGCGATTATCATAAGGCTACACCATTTATGACAGAAGTAGATGCTAGAGAAGAAGCAAAAAGACGCTGCGCAAAACCATTTAAAGTAGTAAGGAAGCCTTTTGTAAAATAGATCTTCAACATGGAAGGTAATGTCTAAAGAAAAAACAGATATTTCTTAAGATAGAAATATAAATAGAAAGGAAATATTAATAATTATGACTTTAAAAGAATGTATTATAGATTTTGAATTAATACATGAAAACCATAAAGAATATGTACTTAAATGGTTGTCAGAAGCATTAGAGATTGATGAAAACGATGATGCAACAGATCGTATTATTAAACATATCCATGACTGTCATTATGAGCAGAGTGAAAATGATATGTTTGATTGGCTGCATAATGACAATGACTATGAATCTCCAAGCACAATTCATAATGCACCTTGGGTAACAGAACTTGACAATGTTTTAGTATTGGAAGATGGCAGTTGTTACTATTGGTACGATATTTACAATTGTAAATAAGACAGTGCGAAGTGTATGATCGAGAAATGGAAGAACCTGTTTATAACTGTTGGCGTGGAGATTTATAGATGGATGAATGTGATTTTTTAAGGAGGAAAACCCTGCAATTATAATGTTGAAAGAATCATGCTTGAATTTGAACAATCCTAAAATTGTAGAAAGTGATGACAAATAAGTGAAAGTAAATGGATATATTAAAATGAAAATGGAGGAATGTATATGTCACATAAAGATATTTATATTATGGGCAGAGCTGAATATTTATTAGAATATAAAGGATATTCATTAACAGAAGGGTGCAAAATTGCAGAAAAAGAATGGGAAGAAACACATAAGTAGATAGATATTTCATAAGGAAAGGAGTAATGATATGTTAGAAAAATTAATTGGTCGTAGATACGCAAATTTAGAGTTGCTTAAAAATGATATTGAACTACTGACAAAGCGAAATGTTAAGTCAATTATAGAGTCCGAATCAGACAGATTAGAAGAATGTGATTTTATGATCGATTTCTGCTTTGAAGATAATGAATGGGACATTGATACAATTTATTATCTCAAAGATAACGCAGGTCAGTATTACATTACAGAAGTGTAGTAAATGTGTGTTTCTTTGGAATTGGAGGCAAGAGAATGAAAAGATATGATATAGAAGAATTAGTGTTGGAACTTGCTGATATTGTGAGGGAAAATAGATATTTAAGGCAGGAGAATACCAGATTGAGAGAAATTGAAAAAGAGTATCATCAATCTATTATAGACAGATGTAGAGAAAGTGAACAGGCAAGTTTAAATATGTTTAAAGCTGCATGTGTTGGAATCGTACAAGGTAAAAATGATATGGAACTTGCAAGGGATTTGGTTAAACATTTATAGCAGACTAAATTCGCATTTACTTGGGGATTGAAATAATATGAAGTTAGAAAGGATAATAAATATGGCTTATATATTAGGAAGATTAATTTCATGGAATGTGAAATTTGAAAAAGTAGATAACCTCACTGTAAGAGTATATGGAAACTTTGATGGATTTTCTGTAGTTAGAGAATGTAAACAGAATAATTATGTTGAAGTGGACGGAAGACTTATGGATTATGAGGATTTTGAAAATTGGATTTATGAAATAAAAAAATAATCAAAGGAAACTAAGATGTACAGGGGAAAGGAGTAATAATATGTGGAATACACCCCATGTAAGAACAGGATGGAATCTTAATGTAGAAGAAGAATCTACAGAATATTTTACATTAAATGGTGTAACTTGTTATCATGATTTATTAACAGATAAATATTATGCTTTTCTTGGAATAGCAGGTGATAGAAAAGTAGAATTTGAAACGAGAGAGGCTTTGCGAAAAGGAGTAGAAAACAAAATGGCAGATATTGAAAAACAGAAAGAGGACGCACGGAACTTAAATGAGCTCACGGATCATCTGATTAAACTGATTGAATCGGATGACAAGCGGTTCTCATTTGAATTTTGTGCAAGTGGCACAATGGAGATTTACGACAAAGAAAAAGAAATCGGTTATGCAGTTCACATTGCACCAATTGAATACGATGAAGATGGAAACGCAACAAATATATAACGATTGGAGTGAAGACAATGGGAAATAAACCTTATGCAATAGCAGTACGAATTTATGATGAAAATGGAATCACAAAGGCAGATATTAAGACTTCTCCTTGTGATGGATCTAAAATGGAAACAATTATCTGGACTAAACCAGATGAGCGAGAACGGTTTTATTATAATGGGTATACGTTGTATTATGATGAACGAATCAAAAATACAAAACCTTTTGCAGAAATTAAATAATAAGGCAAATCAAAGGCAGTTAGGAGAATAAATACCTAGCTGCCTATTTCATAAGAGAATGTTGTTAAGTCTCTGTAAAAGGATCTTTCGGATTAAGAAGGGACCGTCGGCAAATGAGTAAATGAATTTTAATAGAAGCAGAATACGTGTTTTATTAGAAAGGAAATATTAAATATGAATAATGTTTTTGTGATTGATAAAGCAACAAAATGTAACTTGGGCTTAATTGATTTTATCCCACGGAAAGACGATAGAATTTCAATGAAGGCATCAGAGTGGAAAGAAATAGAAGTAACAGTAGAATGTGTGTTATATGAGCCATTAGAGCATGCAGTACTAGTTTTTGTAAACATCACTGAACCTTGCTATACGCCATTAGTAAAGTCCATTAAATGATGATTAACTTCGTATTTCAAAAGCAGAAAAAGGAAAGAAGGATATGGAAAAAGAAAAAATAAAATTTATACATAATTCATTAGGTGAAGCAAAAGATTTTTCTAAAGAAGTACGTCAATATTTATATGAAATTGAAAAGCAGCGACCTTTGACAGATACAGAAAAAGAACTATGGGAAAAGGCACATAAAGTTCATGTGCGAACAGACGATTCGAGAATGCTTATTCAAGAACAATATGATGTATATTAGGTAGGCAAAAAATAAAATGACAACAAAAATATATAAATTGCGAATATAAGTTATAAAATCGTAATGCATAAATGTAAAAACAGTTAGGGAAATAAACGCCTAACTGTTTTTTTGAAGATCTGACATATTGTATATGTATTTAGAAATAAAAAGAATAAGGGAGAAAATAAATATAAACTAACTAAAATAAGAAATAATTTAAGACTAAATTGGAATTTTATAAAACGAGGAGTGCTTATGATTAGGATCGAAAATAATAATGTTGCAATAACAAGAGATGGCTGCATGTATTTATACAAATTATTGAACGAGGAATATCAGATGTATGGACTATCAGGAGACCCAACTAAAGAATATCAGAGATATTGGGATACTAATTTACTAGCCAGAAGAGATGGTCCCTGGGAATGGCTTGCAGATAAGCCAAGAGATAAAGATATAATTTATCTTTTTGAGATAACTGATGAAATTAAATTTTTGGATATAATTAGAGAAATTAAATATATGAAATATAACGATTTGTTTCATTACACAGATGCAAAATTTTGTAATTTAATTTTTGAAAGAATTGATGGGGTTATGGAACCTTATGAATCTAAAAAGAGGCATGTGTAATCAAAAAGATGACAGACCTTCATATTGCAAAGATCATGATAAATGTTTTTCGTTATACGATATTTATGAAATTGGAGAATAAATAACTGTTTTTATCAAGAAAGGGGAAACGTGATGAGAATAGAAATCAGCTATACATTATGTACTGATGGAGACTATAGTTTAAGGAATGCTGAAGATCTTGGTTGTGCTAATAGAGATAATTATTTTGAACATTATGATTATGTTGGTTCTATGGAATTTAATTATGAAGAAGAGTGGCGTTGTAAAAGCGAAGCAAAAAGTTTTCTTTGGAAATTTTTATGTGATGGAATTCATGTATCTTATACACATCCTTGGCTACTCAAAGATTTTTATGACATTATAGAATCTTTAGAGAATGTTATTGATCAATATCAAGAGGGAATATCTGTAGCAAAAAGGCATATAACAGGTAACTATGAGGGAACAGAAATTAAAATAGAAATATCGAAGTAAAATTTTCTTTAGATTGTGAGGCGAAGATAAATGGACAAAACAAAAATTAAAACAAAAGAGGTGTGGTCAGCTAATAAGTGGTATCTGTTTTATGGAATTTTTTTTGTGATTATGTTTATCTTATTGGAGATATGTGCAATAAGGCAATTCTTTGTGACAGATACAGAAGAAGCATTAGTGTTGCTCTTTATTTTACAACTGCCAGCTATGTTTTGTTTATTATTAACAACGATGATTGGAAATTATATTCATAGAGAAAAATTCAATATCTATTACTGTAAATTAGAAAATGGTATTGATATTGATTATATCAAAGAAAATTATTGTATAGAAGATATAAATGAGAGTTGCGTATTGTTTGTAGATAAAGGTAACGATCATAATTTTTGTGTTTGGAAATTAATACAAGGATATGATTCATTATATCAAGCAGAAATTAAAATGTTTTTATAACAAGAAAGTTCGATTTCATAGGGGGCGGAGGTGAATATGAATGGCATGTGATTATTGTGCGTACCGTTATTCTTATGATTGTGATGATGGTTGGAATCGCCATAAAAATTGTAAAAGTTTTAAGTTAGATTGGGATAGTTTATCTGAGAAAGATAAGAAAACCATTCAGAAAATTTTGGATAGAAGAGGAGACTAAGTTATGGAACAGATCCAGGAAAATGAACAGTGGAAATTGAATGGTAACTGTGAAAAATGTAGGAGAAATAATTATTGTTCAACGCCATGTACTCATCATAATAGACGAATAAGAGCAGAGTTTAAAGGTCTTGTTGCAGATACAATGAATAAAATGACAGGTGGAGTGATGAGAGAAGCCATTGATAAAACAGTAAATGGAATTTGGTAAATTGGAAAGGAGATTTATATGGTTACAAAGACAAGGGTGTGATGGATTAATAGAAAGTAAAGGAGATTACTATGAATAGAAATTTGGATGGATACTATTTTAGAGTTAAAAGAGATGGTAAATGGGATAATATTTGCTGGTCTGATATGACAGATAAAGAAAGAGACGAACAAATGACCAATCGTAGTGAGGAATGGTTAAAGTCGCTGTGTAAGGGACTTGGTAATGTTATTCATAAGATTGGTGAAGATTTAGACATTGCATGTGAATAAAAGTAAATTCAGGTTTCTTTTGGTTACAAAGAGAGAATATTAAAACGAGGTGAACGATTAATGTCTTTAGTATATAAAAATGACACATACAGCTATAATGGCAAATATGAAATGGGTTCATTAAATAAATTTGCACAAGCAGAAAGAAGATTGTCAGCAAAGAAACAAGCATTGGATGACATGAAAAATGAATATGACCTTATTGAACAACAGGCATTTCGCACTTATAAAGAGAACATTCAGTATATGCTGCTCGATCAGCCGTCTACGATTAAAATGTGTAGAGAATGGTTAAATATGTTATCAAAGAATCAGGATACAGATGGTAACAAGCTTGATAAGAGAAAGAAGTATAAAGAAAAGGAAATGTATGATTGGTATATTGATTATATTAAAAAGCTTCTTGATGTTGAGTACATGAATGATGTTAAATTCATTGACTATAATTTTGGTCAAGCTACTAATATTCAGTTTGAATATAAAGAGCATAATTGGTATTTAGAAATTCCTCATATTGAAGCTATCAAATTAGATGCATATAAGGATTATGGCGGCAGTGTATTTAAACTTGTGTTAGTACACAATGATATAGAACGTAGTTGTATTTGGTCGCAGTTTGGTTCTACATATGAGGAAGATGAATTAAGAGATATTATGGCACAAGGTATTGAGAAATATTGTAATTAGCTATTTCATAGGAAAGCAACGTATCCTTGGATTTTAGAAAAGAGGTGACTAAGTGGATAATTATAAGATGCTTATTGATTCAACAGAATTACAGCAAAAAGTATTGGATTATATTGTTTCAGAAGAATTTAATAAAATGGTTGATTCTACTGTATTTAGAAACGACAATCAGCGCAAATTAGCTATCATTCACGGAATGGTTATTGCATCTATGTTGACATGTAGATGTAAACCACTTTATATAAATTTAAAACAAGAAGATAGAAAGCATGGTTTAATGTCTTTAATATATAAAAATGACACATACAGCTATAATGGCGAATATGAAATGAGTTCATTAAATAAATTTGCACGAGCAGAAAGAAGATTGTCTGCAAAGAAGCAGGCATTGGATGATATGAAGAATGAATGTGACCTTATTGAACAACAGGCATTTCGCACTTATAAAGAGAACATCCAGTATATGCTGCTCGAAGAGGGAGGAGAGAAAAAATATGAATAACTATTTTGGCAAAGAAAACATGGATAAAATCGTTCTTATCCAAACAAACATATGCAGTATACTATATGGCTGGTACAAAGGAGAATACCAAGAGATATTCAGATGTCCGCGGGAACTGGATGATAAGGATCTGAATGCCTTTATTGATGACAACCGGTATTTCCTTGGTTTTGAACCTGATGAAGAAACGAATGACTTGCGAAACGTTCCAGATAAGGAATTTATAGGATATTATCGGATGTACTTCAGAGGTGGCTGGTGCGGCAGATGGTTTCCTGCAAAAGATGATAATACTGATTTGCAGTTATCAGAAAGAGACAAGATTGGAATTTCCAATATTGTGAAGTATATTTCCCGTGAATATCCAAAAGGATGTGATTGGATAATGCAGGAAGATACCAAAGAAAAATATCCGACATGGGGAGAAAATGAAAGATATCTGCTCAAACCTGTCAGATCAGAACGTTACAAAATTCTTGTTGATACAAGATATGGAAACGGAGACTATCCAATAAGGATATACGTATATCGCTAGGAAGAAACGAACATGAAACGATGATTTAGAGAGGTAATTGAAATGACAGTAACAGAATTTTGCTTAAAACATACACAGGTTGGAGAGTTAATTATATTTAGAAAAGATGGATGGATTAGCGGCTCAACATGGATTGCCCATGAAGATTTAACATGGATTGCCCATGAAGATTTATTTGCAATTCCAGAATCTTTTATGAACAAAATTGTAAAAGATGATAGTTGGCAGGAATTAACCGTCACAACAGAACACGGAGATAAAGTTAGCGTTCCTTGTCATGTTGTAGATTTCTAAAACACAATGAATCTGAATCGGAAATTTCAGGAGGTGGTAATATGAAAGATACAAGATTTATGGAACGAATTGGAATTGAATTAGATGAAAAATATTTTGAGGTGGCGAAAGGGAGAATAAATAATTAGAGGTTACGAAAGCCTTGAAAAATAAGGCTTTTAAAACCTCGAAAATATAAAAATATTACATATAAAGGAGATCAAAAAATGAAAAACACAAATTGGAAAACGCCAGTAATTATTGGCGTAGGTGTATTAGCAGTTATTTTGATGATTGTATTTGGAGTACAGAGTTCACAGAATAAAGCTATTGCACTTGAGGAACAGGTAAATACAGCGTCATCAGATATTAAGGTACAGGAAAAGCGAAGAGTTGACCTTGTATATAACCTTGCTGATTGCGTAAAACAGTATGACAAACATGAAGCTGATACATTGACAGCAGTTGCAGATGGTCGTGGATCAACAGGAGATATTGAGAATGTAACAACAGCTATTACAGCAGTTGCAGAAGCATATCCTGAGCTGAAGTCCAATGAGAACTATAAGACTCTTATGAATGAGTTATCTATGACAGAGAATATGATTGCAGAGTATCGCAGCAATTACAATAAACAGATCAAGGAATACAAGCGATATGTGAGAAAGTTCCCTACAAGACAGTTTCTTGGATTACTTGGATATGAAGTACAGGAATATGAGTATTTGGATTACAATGCACCCGTTGATGCTCCACAGGATTTGTTTAAAGAGGATTAGTCTATGAGATATGGTAGAAAAGGTTTTGATTTTGGCGATTTTGAAATAACAAAACGTGAAATCTTGGCTAGTATTTCTATCATTGCAGTTATGATTCTGTTTGGTATTCTGATTTCTTCTAAGATTTCAGAATACCAAATGGATAAAAATGAAATTTATAACAAAGCTGTTAAGATAGAAAGTCAAGAAATGTTCCAATACGGAATGGACACAAATGTTGGTAATGCATTTGTATATGGTGATTTAAAAGCGGTAGATACAGTTACATATCCTGAAATTGGTGGAGAATATATGTATGTAGAAAAAGTCAAAGAGAGATATACGATGCATACAAGAACTGTTACATATACAACGGGCAGTGGGAAAACAAGACAAACTCATACAAGAACAGAAACATATTGGACTTGGGATAGAGTTGGAAGCGAAGATATTAAGTGCAAAGAAGTATCATTTTGTGGAGTGAATTTCGCAAGTAATAAGATTGATTTGCCTGGTACTGATTATATTGACACAATTAAAAAGTCAAGTCATGTGAGATATAAGTATTATGGTGTTGGTATTGAATATAAAGGAACAATTTTTACAGATTTGAGAAACAAAACCATTTCTGACAACACATCATTTTATAATAATTCGACCATTGACGAGACGATAGAAAGGCTAGAATCTGATTTTCCAATTATTATTTTCTGGATCTTTTGGGTTATTTTAATCGGTGGAATAGTATTTGGGTTCTACTATTTGGATAACAGGTGGTTAGATTAAGGATAGAAAGGAGAACAAATGAATGCTCAGAGTTTTATGCTCTGGGTATTTTTTTGTGCTTTTAAATATTCTAATAATATTGTTTATGTTAAATGAAATATTTTATATTTCTGACATATTAAATATGAATTTTAAAATAAAAAAGAATAAAGGAGAAAAAACATGGAACATTTAACACGTAGAGAAGAAGTAGATTTATATGAAATAATTCAAAAATCGTTTCCTAAAATTCTTATTAAAGATTTGGCAGAACATGAAAGAATTTGTCCTGTATGCAATGGCCTTGGAATGAGGATTGAAGATAATATATATGGAATTAAAGGTGATACTTCAGAAGTTGGTAGAAAATATCTTTTTCCATACAAACATCAAGCACTTTCATTTTGTCAGAGTTGTTATAACGGAGTGCAGCAATTGTGTCCTTATTGTGGACAGCCTTATAAGAATCAGGCGTATATGCATTGCGATTGTGAAGGTCAGAAAAAAGCAGATGAAGAAGAAAGATTAAAGAAGTGGAACGAGAAAGTAACTAAAGCAGTATCGGTTAATGAAAAAGATGTAAATACAATGCTGTACTGCGAAGAGTTTGATGAGTATTACGACACAGTTGATGATTTCTTTGAAGATTATGCTGCCAATTATGAAGACGAAGAAGTATATAACAAACCAGAAAGATTGTGGGTGACGTCTGTTGAAAAGATCTCTATTGATGCATATAGCGTCATCGAAAATGCTTGTGAAGGGTTACATGAAGATGCAATGGAAAACATTGACGAAAAGGATATAGTGGAATTAGAAGAATTCCTTGATAATTGGTGTAAAAAACAAACAGGAACAACTACATATTACCCTTGTTATAAACAGTATGTAGTGATTGATTGGAGCAGATATTAGGAGGATAAAAATGAATAGAATAACAATTAATGGAAAAACAATCACTTGTTCAGGAAATAGTGTTGTTATTAATGGCGATAATATTATTGTAGATGGAAAGATCATTCAGAATTGTACCGGCGATATTAGAGTGGTTATTGATGGCAATGTAGATAAAATTGAGTGTGCCGGTTCAGTAGAAGTACATGGCGACGCTGGCAATATTGATTGTGGCGGCAGTTGTGAAATTGCTGGAGCTGTCAATGGTGATGTTGACGCTGGCGGTTCAGTTACTTGCGGAAATGTAACTGGAGATATTGATGCTGGCGGTAGTGTGAGATGCAGAAGATAGGAGATTGAAAAATGTCAAACTTGTATGTATATTTAATGCGTTCTCGTAACAAGGATAATAAGGATATTCCAAATTTCAAAGAACGAATCAAGGAAATCCTTGAGTACAGAGAAAATGAAGATAAAGTGATTGAAGCTTTTAAAGATTTCGCAGCTAAAGGAGTTTCTGGCGAGCAGACGAGATTGTATAGGTCAGTCAACTCAAGAAACGAAGAGAAAATCAGAGAAGAATTTACTATCCGCTTGTTAAGAGATAAGCCAAGTGTAACACAGCTCAATCGTACACTTGCTTCAGTTGCACTAAAAGTCCAAAACCGTGACGAAAGTAAATGGCTGTTTGATTTTGACGTGGATGATGATAAATTGGCAGAAGATTTTATTGACGATATTTATTTTTATTCAGAATTGGATAATCATGAATTACATAAGACTCCTCATGGTTATGCAATCATTGTTCCGCATGGTTTCGACATAAGAGAACTTATGGAAAAATGGAAAGATTATGATATCACATTGAAGAAAGATGATTTGTTGTTTTTGGATATGATAATGAATGGAGAGTGAGTATGTACGAAAAATTAAGAAAATATATAGAAGAGTCAAATAATATTGTATTCTTTGGTGGAGCAGGTGTATCTACTGAAAGTGGTATTCCCGACTTCCGCTCCAAGGACGGATTATATAATCAGCATGACGTTCAGTTTGATAAATATGAACCAGAATATCTTTTGAGTCGAGAATGCTTATATAATAACCCAAAGGTATTCTATGAGTTCTATCAGCAGAAGATGAATACAAGAAATATTGAGCCAAATATTACTCATAAGGTGCTTGCAAAAATGGAAGAAATGGGTAAGCTAAGTGCTATTGTAACACAGAATATTGATGGACTCCATCAGAAAGCTGGCAGTAAAAATGTCTTTGAGATTCATGGAACTACTCAGAGGAATTATTGTAGTAAGTGTAAAACGGAATATCATTCTGATTTCTTATTTGGCACTAAAGAGACAATTCCAAAATGCGAATGTGGCGGGCTGATTAGACCTGATGTAACTTTATATGGAGAGAATTTGCCTAATAAGGCAGTGAATGGTGCTGTTGAAGCAATTAGCAAAGCTGATATGTTGATTATTGGTGGTACTTCATTACAGGTTTATCCAGCAGCGAATTATATATCATATTTTAGTGGCAATCATTTGGTTATTATCAATAGGGAAAAAATTCAAGTGTTACTGAATAATGATATGGATCTGATGATTGTTGATTTGCTAGGCAATGTGTTTGGTGAGATTGAGAAATGGATGCGAGGTGAGAATATTGAAAATTATTGTAGATAAAATACCAAACGAACCAAAAGAATGCATCTTTTCTGAATGTATAAATCAGTTGCGTGGCAATTATGCGTGTAATTTATACCAAGGAAGAGGATGTGAGCCTAATAGATGTAATTCATTAAAGCCAATTACGGACTATCATGCGGTTGAATATATGGGTGATAATGTGGTAAAGATGATTCCAATAGAGTAAGGTAAAATACGGCAGTATATGTAACAGGTGATATACATGGAATAGGAATGAAAAAATGCTTGTATACGAATAAGAAGATGAACTTCATAAAGAATTTCTTAAGAGAGTAGCAAGGATAGTTTCAAAGAAACTGTATGTTATAGGAAGTTCAATTTTGGAAGAAATAAAATATATTGATAATATGGCAGGATTTATATCAAAGCAACCAAATGGATTATATTGTAGATTTTCGAGTGTAACGGATTGCCCTACTGCATGGAATATGACACGAGAAGATTATATCAATATGAAAATGCAGGAAGCAAAAGAAGACGCTGAAGATGTATTGGATAATTATTTGAAGCTGTTTGATATGGTAGTGGATATGTATTATCTAAACAATATGACAAAAGAGGAATTTGATAAGTTTCTTGAAGAGACTGAATATGATAAAGAACATAAAAATCTAGTGGGAGGCTCAGTATGAAATATAGAAAGAAACCAGTAGTAATTGAAGCAATGCAATGGACAGGGTTGAATTTAGAAGAAGTAAAGAAGTTTGTTGGGGAAACGTTGACTTGCGACATTATTGACGATGCATGGAAAGTTGGCAAAGGAATACCGCATGTGTTTATGAAGATTAAAACTCTTGAGGGTGATATGGAAGTATCTGAAAAGGATTTTATTATAAAAGGTGTCAACGGTGAATTTTATCCTTGTAAACCAGATATTTTTGAAAAGACTTACGAAAAAGTTTTAGAGTTAGGAGAATAAATCATATGAAGAAGAAAATTTTAGCAATCATATTAGGATTGATACTGTGTTTAGGAATGACTGGATGTACTGGTGAAGGTAGCAAAAATTATGACAATCATTCAAAACTCATTTCAATAGAAGGTGAAAATGATTTGTATTATTATTCTACTACGCATATCGCTTATATAACATTTAATGAATGTACAGGAAATTGTGGTTACGGTTATATGTCACCATATTATTCAGAGAATGGTAAGTTATGCACCTATGATACTGATACAAAACAGATAGTTGAAATTGGAGAATAATATAATAGACAACGAATTACGTCAGCAATATAGACAAGCTGCTGATGATTTAAGAATAGCATTTAAGAAGACTTGTTTGTACAGATTCTGCAAAGAAGTTGTGAAGAGATTAAGTAAGATTTTGAGATAGTAAAGGAGAAGAATTGAATATGAAATTTAAAGGAATTGAATTAAAGGATAATACAGAAGCGGAATTATTAATCGCAATTGAAATAGTAAATATTAGCAACGAAGACGAATTAGATGAATATGGTGAAGAACTGGAAGAAACATTATATGATAAGGTTCTTGATTATGATAACTGCGATGTTTATATTGATTTTTTAGACAACAATCTTTTAAATGTTCGTTGTGATGACATTACATTTGATAAGAAAGGTGTTGAGCTTGTTACAACAATTTACAAAGATATTATAGAAGCAAACTTAGATAATATTAATGTAACGATAGGTGTTCATGTTGATGATGAATGGTTTAAAAGAGAAGATGGATTTGAATATAATGAAGATGATGTTACTTTGGAAGAGTTTTTAAGTAATATTGAATATTGAAAAAGACAATAAACCGAAGTTTCATCAAAAAACCTAAGAGTAAGTTGCTCAAAAAATCACAACAATTAAGAGAATATGCAGATTATCATGCGGTTGAATATATGGGTGATAATGTGGTGAAGATGATTCCAATAGAGTGAGGTAAAATATGGCAGTATATGTAACAGGTGATATACATGGAAATCCGACACGATTAAGTAAAGATAATTTCTATAAACAGAAAGATTTTTCTGGTAATAAAGATGAGAACATTGTAATTTTTCTTGGCGATTTTGGTCTTGTATGGAATATTGAGAAGGTGAAGTTACTCAAAGAAATATGCGATAAGTCTAACGCAAAAGTTGTCATAAGCTCTTCATGGCGAGGATCAGAAAATTGCATTCCAAAAATTTATTATATACTGCGAGACATCTTAAAAAACAACGGTATAGAAGTTATAGGGAATACACCCCATTTAAATGCTGAATTTGATATATCTCGTTCAAAATGTAAAAATGGGACTGGTAGAGCTGCTGAGGTTAAAAAGTGGATTGATGAACATAAAGTAGATAGTTTTGTGATTCTTGATGACGAAGATTGGAATTGGTCCGATTATGGATATGAAAATAATTGGATTCAACCAACATGGTCTGGGAATGGCGGCTTGAAAAGAGAACATGTAGACAAAGCAATAGAAATATTAAATCAAAGAAAATAGAGCAAGATAAAATGAAAAAGGTTTTAAATAGTTGTAATGACTGTTCAAAGCCTTTTTCTTATTTTTTAAAGATCTGACATATTATATTTGAACATTAAAATGAGTTTTGTGAAAACTTAAATATTTATGAAAAATGGAGGATGTAATTATGAAAAGATATGAATTGACACAAGAAAAAATTTACCATAATGGAAAAGAATTGTTTAGAATTAAAGCTTTGGACTCCTCATGGTTATGCGATTGTTGCAGAGCATGGATTCGATACAAGAGGACTCATGAAAAAGTGGAAGGATTATGACATCACATTGAAGAAAGATGAGCTGCTATTTTTGGATATAATAACGAATGAGTGAGGTAAAATATGGCGGTATATGTAACAGGAGATATACATGGGAATCCCATAAGATTAAGCACAGATAGCTTCTATGAACAGAAAGATTTTTCTGGTAATAAAGATGAAAATACTGTGATTATTCTTGGTGATTTTGGTATTGTGTGGAATAGGGACAAAGAAAGTAAGCAGGAAAAATATTGGTTAGATTGGCTTAATCAAAAGCCATTTACAACAGTATTTGTTGACGGCAACCATGAGAACCATAAAAGACTTGCGACTTATCCAATTAAAGAATGGCATGGTGGCAAGGTTCATGAAATTAGATCAAATATATTGCATCTTATGCGTGGCGAGGTCTTTATTATCGAAGATAAGAAATTCTTTACATTTGGCGGTGCATCAAGTCATGATATTCAGGACGGTATTCTTGATTATAATGATAAAGACTGGCGAAAAAAAGCTAAAGAACTTAACAAACAAGGCAAGTACATGTATCGTATCAAAGATTTGTCTTGGTGGCCGGAGGAATTGCCCGCAGATAAAGAAATGCAATATGGTTTTGATAGATTAAGAGAGAATGATAATATAGTTGATTATATTATTACACATAGTCCTTCTACATCAGAATTATATCTTATGGGCGGAAAAGGATTATATGAACCAGATATATTGACTAATTATTTGGAAGAAGTGAAGGCTGCGACTGAATACAAAAAGCATCTGTTTGGTCATATGCATATAAATAGGGCAATCAATGATAAGGATATCTGTTTGTACGAACAAATCATTAGAGTGTTGTAAATGAGATGGAAGAAAAATTATGAGAGCCGATTCATAAGGAAAGGAGAATGCAAAGAGAAAACATGAAAATCGTATTTTTAGACGTGGATGGGGAGCTTACATATAGCGATTATGAAAATGCAGAAACTGCAAATATCGATATTGAGAAGGTGAAGTTACTCAAAGAAATATGCGATAAGTCTAACGCAAAAGTTGTCATAAGCTCTTCATGGCGAGGATCAGAAAATCACATTCCAAAGATTTATTATATATTGAGAAATATTTTAGAAAATAATGGTATAAGAGTTATGGGAAATACACCACATTTAAGTGCTGAATTTGAAGACAAAGGTGTGCAACAAGCAATTAACCTTGACGAACAAGTAATTAACCTTGACGATATATCTCGCTTAAAATGTAAATATGGGACTGGCAGAGCTGCTGAGGTTAAAAAGTGGATTGATGAACATGAAGTAGATAATTTCGTGATCCTCGATGACGAAGACTGGGATTGGTCCGATTATGGATATGAAAATAATTGGATTCAGCCAACATGGTATGGAAATGGTGGTTTGAAAAGAGAACATGTAGACAAAGCAATAGAAATATTAAATCAAAGAAAGTGAAGGAGAGAAGAATATGAAAATTTTAGAAGGACATGAAAAAGAATACAAGGATTGGTATGATAAAAATAGTGACGGTTATGGTAGAGCTTGTTTTACATATGCTGAAAGATGGGCAGAAATGTTAGAGAACAAGATTGAATCTTCTACAGAAGATGTTATGAAAGTTATTGTTGATAATGCTGATAAGTTAAGCCATGAAGCTGATACTGAGGGCATTACAGGATATATGTATGGATGTGCAGTTAGCATTCTTTCACAGTGTTGGAAGTATGGAGAATATCTTAGAAAGTGGCACAATAAGGAATACAACTATGACGGCGATGGTGTTGTAAATCCCGCCATTTTTGCATCTAGCATTTAAAAATATGAAAAAGAAAACAAAAAGAATGGTTCCGAAGCGAAAGTTCCGGGGCTTTCTTTTTATTTTTCCTTATTTTTTAGAAATCTGACATATTAAAAATGAACATTAAAAACGAGTTTCATGAAAACTCAAATATTTATGAAAAATGGAGGATGTAATTATGACGGAAAAAAACAAAAAAGGTAAATTATCATTAGAAATTCTTATTGCAATAATTGTTTGGGTAGGCATTGCTATTGGTTTTGCAAAAGAAGGGAGCGGTGTTGAAAGGGAAAATGAGAGAATTTCTATTTCAGACAATGTTCGATTTGGGACTATTAAAGCAATTGAAAAAATTCAAATAAATGATTCTTCTATATATGAATATATTGGTTATGATGTAGAAACGATGTGTATGTATTACGTTTTTTGTACTCCTGGTCGAGCAGATATTCGTATGACACCATATTGTGTAAAAGGCGAAGACGGAAATGCTCATCAGGCGATATTTGGCGTGGATTATAAAGAATAGTTTTTATGCGCCAAGTAAAAGCATTAGATAAAAAAGGAGAAAATATTATGACGAAATTATATAAAGTTGTCGGAATGTATGAATTGGAAGATTGCACATTTGCTAGTTGTACAACATATGACAAAGCAAAAAGGCTTTAAAAATAGTAGAACAAAACGGGTTTGAGGATATGGTAGAAATTGTGCAGGATGCGATTCCGGTTGATGCAGTTGTAATTGATGAAAAAATTATAGAATTGTAATAATAAAATGAAATTAGTGTAACTACATTAAATAAAAAGGAGAAATGTTTTATGAAAAAGAATATCAAGAAAATGTTAATTGTCACAATTTTAACTATTGTTTGCACATTCAATATGGTAGGATGTGCTTTGTTTGAAAGCGAAGTCAATGAATTAAATGGAGAGATTTCAGGTAATACATACAATGCTTCATTTTATTCTAATGATGGTGAGAAATTCATGGATATGAGTGGGCAGAAAATCAATTTATCATCCAATATTGTAAAAGAATATTCATATAGTTCTAGTGGCTGGGGATATGTTGAAACATTATCAAGTGTTGTTACTGTTACCATTGATGGAAATGAAGTACAAAGCTGTGGTAGCACAATGATTTTTGCAGAAAATGGATTAGAACCAGAAGTTGATTTTATCAATCCAGATAAAATCGAAAGTACAACAGATGGAAGTCTTGCAGATAATACAATTATTGCAGCAACCGTTAATCGATACAAAAATTATTTCGGAAAATCCAGAGTTGTTGTTATTCAGTCGCAGTTAGGAAATCCTATTTGTGCTTACTCTGGTGATGAGGTATATTGGAAAGTATGCGAAGATTTACCTAAAACAACAAAATTGATGATTGATGGGAAAGCGTTATATATTCACAGAGCTAATTTCCAGATTATCGATAAAGATTTATTAGAAACCGCTGACTAAAGATAATATCAAAAGATCGTAAAAAGATTTCGGAAAATATCCGGAGTCTTTTTTGTTTGGTCATATCGATTCTTTATTTTTTGAGGATCTGACATATTAGATATATAAAAATATAGAAACAAGGAGAATTAAAAATGAGAACTGTAAAAACAATTAAAGATTTGATCATGCATAGAGATTATGATTATGTAGATTATCGAATTCTTTTACCAGATGGATCAGATGTTTTTGCCGGATGCTTTCGGACAGCTGGCGGAAAGATTTTCCCATTGGATGGAGAATCTTATGATGAGAACGAAACAGTCGTAAAATATGAAACCTGGGAAAACAAAGAGGAAGATATTCGAAATGGATTAACTGTAATCGTAGCTGCAAAATAATATTATTTATCCAAATGTGTCGTAAAACCCCTAGCTTTAGCTATGGGGAGCGTCAATAAAAAATAAAAAACAAAGATAAGGAAAGGATGTAAAAATATGAAAAAAGTAAATGTTTCTATGACGGTAGTGCTGAAGGATGGCGAAGAAATTGACGAGATTAAGAGATGGGAACATCATATCGAATATGCGATGAATTTGGATGAGTATCCTGAAATTGCCTATGTTGAAGATGTAGAAGTTACAGAGATGTGAGAAAGTTGGTGGAATTAAAATGACAATAGACTCAATGATTTGGCTGATTATAAGTTTGCTTATTGTACTTATGGCAGTAGTAATGTTCCTAAAAAATAATATAGTAAAACTTATAACAGCTATAGCCATTGCAATTGCACAAATGATTTGCTGGGTTGTTGTATTTTCATGGATATTAAGAACATTAGACAACAAGTTGAGAGAGGCGCTTGCAAGTATGACAAATGGAGAGATTGCATGCGGAGTAGTAATAACAGTAGCAATATATGCTGCCACTTACATCATAGGAAATACTATTTGGAATAGATGTAAAAGCCAAAAGGAGGAAAAATAGATTCAATGAATAATATATTCTTAATGACGCTTACATTGTACGCCATTGCTAACTGTAGAAAAGAAAGACCACATCGGTGGCTTGTTGAGGCGGCAGTAGCAGCTATATACATTGCGGCGATAATCGGTAATAAAGGGAAAATATTTGGTTATATCCGAGAAATTACAAGCGGGAACTCAGCTCTTGAGATTGCAGGAGCAGCAAGTGCTTTAATCACGATTGCAGCAATAGGGTTTGTAGCATTGGAGGGATTATATGATATTGCGATGACTTACAAAGTAATGACACTGTGGGAAAAAATACAGAAAGATGAGAAAGCAAACGCAATGATTGAAGTCATCCCAATTACAGATGATGATATAACAAAGCTTGTAAAGATCAAAAATTTAGGAAGTGAACTTGCGGATGAAATTGAGGCATGCGGAATTAAGGCAGGAAAGCTTAAGGAACTTGCAGATCAGTTGCATAATGAGATACAGGTTACACAATATGAGAACAAAAGGAATGTTTAGTTAGCTGGAGAAAGAAAATAAAATGACTAAGTTTATAAAAACTGTAGAGGCATTAGCCGGAGTTGCACTCGTATCTATCTATGCAGTCATATTTGTAAAAGTGATTGCAGGCATGATAACTAAGAAGTTCGATCCGTGGCTAGGAATTGAGATCACAAGTGGAAAAGATTATGCAGTGGCAATTACGTCGGCAGTGATTATGATGACAATGATTGGTGGGTTAGTAGTACTTATATGTATTGATATATACAAAAACATAACAGGAAAGAGTAAAAAAGAAAACTAAGGCAATTACACCAGAAAGCGTGCAAGTCATCAATGCATGTTAGAAATATAAAAAGCGGCTAGGATCAATATCCTAGCTGTTTTTTATTTAATATTTTTATTT
>OKSB01000033.1_pt1 | contig 127716 bp, 118 predicted proteins | sample 1601171 | NCBI WGS metagenome assembly OKSB01 (sample SAMEA3541496, study PRJEB24748) | human gut metagenome | biome: human gut; feature: human-associated habitat; material: faeces | place: China | collected 2012 | reverse complement strand
TCCCATGCGTGGCCGAGCGCGTCCACGTAAGTATCCACATAGCTGTCGCCGCAGGTGCAGGTGTGCGTCGTGTAGCCTTTTTCCGTGCAGGTCGGCGCCGTGACGGCATCCTTGTATCTGTGGGTATGGGAACCATAATTGTAATGGATGTTGGCGGTCAAAAGGTCATCATTTCCAGTGGAAGAAATAGAGATCGCTTTCCATTGCGCCTCGCTCCCGGCATAGTACACATCGGTCAGAGATGTGCAATGAGAGAAAGCACCATTGTTAATGCGCGTCACGCTGTCCGGGATCGTCACGCTGGTCAGAGATGTGCAATAATAGAAAGCCTGCTGTCCAATGCTCGTCACGCTATCCGGGATCGTCACGCTGGTCAGAGATGTGCAATAATAGAAAGCCCACCCTCGAATGCGCGTCACGCTGTCCGGAATCGTCACGCTGGTCAGAGATCTGCATTCATAGAAAGCCCGCTCTCCAATGCTCGTCACACTGTCCGGGATCGTCACGCTGGTCAGAGATGTGCAATAATAGAAAGTAGAATCGCCAATGCTCGTCACGCTGTCCGGGATCGTCACGCTGGTCAGAGATCTGCAATTATAGAAAGCATACTCACCAATGCTTGTCACGCTATCCGGGATCGTCACGCTGGTCAGAGATGTGCAGCCATCGAAAGCATGCCGGCCAATGCTTGTCACGCCATCCGGGATCGTCACGTTGGTCAGAGATGCGCAGCCATCGAAAGCGGAACCACCAATGCTCGTCACGCTGTCAGGGATCGTACATGCCGCAAGTGTGCCCGGGCACTGCACCAAAGTTGTCTTATCTTTATTGAACAGAACACCGGATGCATCGCTGGAGTAATGACTGCTGCCCTCAGCGACCCATATACCGGTCAAAGATGTACACGAAGCGAAAGCGCCAACGCCAATGCTTGTCACGCTGCCCGGGATCGTCACGCTCGTCAGAGATGTGCAGAGAGCGAAAGCATACTCACCAATGCGCGTCACGCTGTCCGGGATCGTCACGCTCGTCAGAGATGTGCAACCTCGGAAAGCCTGCTTTCCAATGCTCGTCACGCTGTCCGGGATCGTCACGCTGGTCAGAGATGTGCAATTACCGAAAGCATTACCGCCAATGCTCGTCACGCTGTCCGGGATCGTCACACTGGTCAGAGCTGTGCAGTAACGGAAAGCCTCATAGCCAATGCTCGTCACGCTGTCCGGGATCGTCACGCTTGTAAGAGATTTGCAATAAGCGAAAGCAGAATCGCCAATGCTCGTCACGCTGTTCGGAATCGTCACGCTGGTCAGAGATCTGCAGTCATAGAAAGCAGAACTGCCAATGCTCGTCACGCTGTCCGGGATCGTCACGCTGGTCAGAGATGTGCAACCCTGGAAAGCACCATTGTCAATGAGCGTCACGCTGTCCGGGATCGTCACGCTGGTCAGAGATCTGCAATTATAGAAAGCCCAATCGCCAATGCTCGTCACGCTGTCCGGGATCGTCACGCTTGTAAGAGATTCGCAATTATAGAAAGTCTCATTGCCAATGCTCGTCACGCTGTCCGGGATCGTCACGCTGGTCAGAGATCTGCAGCCATCGAAAGCAGAACTGCCAATGCTCGTCACGCCATCAGCAATCACAGCTGACTTTACCAGGCTGCTATAGCCATGCCACGGCGCATCAGAAGAACCATAGTCATACATATACCCGCTGCCGCTGATCGTCAGCACGCCCTCGCTGTCCAGCGTCCAGGTCACCTCCGCGCCGCAGGTGCCGCTGTCCACAATGTCCGCCGCCAGCGCCGTGGCCGGCAGGAGCGATGCGATTATCAGCACCGCGAGCACGAAACTCAAAAGTCGTTTTCTCATATGTTTCCTCCCAATCCGTTTTTTCTGCCGTCACTTTGTCAGCAGCTCTGCCGCCGCAGAAAGCAGTACGCAGGCCGCCGAAGTGTTCGGCATTGCGATTAAACAAAGTAAATTTAAAGTAAATTTATTATAACATTTTTTATCAAATATGCAATACCGTTTACACATATATGGAAGCATCCCGGCATACTCCCCGCGGCCGACAGCGCCTCAGCCTCATATTCCCCGCAGAAATTCATATACTGAATTACGCAAATATGGGGAGTGGTGTAAGTGCACACGGACATGGAAGCGCGCGCATGCGATCTTGCGGAATATCTTCTCGCCAACAATACCACCGTCCGCGCCGCCGCCAAACAATTCGGCGTTTCAAAATCGACCGTCCACAAGGATCTGACGGAGCGGCTGGAAAAGATCAACCCCGCGCTCTATCAGCAGGTCCGGCAGCTGCTGGACCGCAACAAGGCGGAGCGGCACATCCGCGGCGGCATGGCGACGCGGCGAAAATACAAAGGTACATAAACCGGCGCGCGGCCACCCGGATGGGCGGCCGCGCCGCGCATATTTCCCGCAAAAACGGAAACGCTAGCGTCGAAGGTGATTGCTTGAAATCCAAACGAATCGGACCTCAGACCGTGCAGTTTGTCGCCCCGCCCGTGATCCTTGCCTCCGCCAGCGTCGTAGGCAAAAAGGAGGGCGAGGGCCCACTGCGCGACCGCTTTGACAGCGTCAGTCAGGACACATATTTCGGCACGAAGAGCTGGGAACAGGCCGAGAGCGCCATGCTGCGGCAGTGCTTCGACCTCGTGTGCCAGAAAGCCGGGCTGCAGCCGGAACAGCTCGACTATGTGCTCTCCGGTGACCTGCTCAACCAGTGCGTGGGTTCGGCCTATGCCATGCGCGACATCGGCGTGCCCTATCTGGGGCTGTACGGTGCGTGCTCGACGATGGCGGAATCGCTCAGTCTGGCCGCCATGCTCATCGACGGCGGCTATGCCGAACACGCCGCCGCGCTCACGAGCTCGCACTTCTGCTCTGCCGAGCGGCAGTACCGGTTCCCGCTGGAGTACGGCGGTGTGCGCACACCGACCGCGCAGTGGACCGTCACTGGCTCCGGCGCGCTCATTCTCGGCGCGGCCGGCAACGGGCCGCGCGTGACGATGGTGACGACCGGCAAGATAGCCGACGCGGGCATCACGGACGCAAACAACATGGGCGCTGCGATGGCGCCCGCCGCCTACGAGACGCTCAAGGCGCACTTTGCCGACACCAGCCGCACGCCGGACTACTATGATCTGATCGTGACCGGCGATCTCGGCAAGATCGGTCACGCCGTCGTGACGCGGCTGTTTCAGGACGACGGCATCGACCTCGAGGGACTCTACACCGACTGCGGCCTGCTGATTTATGACCTTGAGGGACAGGACGTGCACGCGGGCGGCTCCGGCTGCGGGTGCAGCGCATCCGTGCTTGCAGGGCATCTGCTGAAGCTGCTGACGGGCGGGCAGATCCGGAGGCTGCTGTTCGCAGCGACGGGTGCGCTCATGTCCCCCACAGCGTCCATGCAGGGGCAGAGCATCCCCGGAATCTGCCACGCCGTGGCCATAGAAACGCAGGTGAACACATGATTCTTGGCTATATAAAAGCATTTTTGATCGGCGCCGTGCTGTGTATGATCGGTCAGATTCTGATCGACAAGACGAAGCTGACCCCGGCGCGCATCCTGACGCTGTACGTGGTGGCGGGCGTGGTGCTCGGCGCGGTTGGCATCTATGGGCCGTTCGCCAAATGGGCCGGCGCGGGGGCGACCGTACCGCTGACCGGTTTCGGCAATCTGCTGGCGAAAGGCGTACACGATGCCGTGGCCGAAAAGGGCGTGCTCGGCGCGTTTACAGGCGGCTTCACGGCCGGCGCTGCCGGAATCTGCGCAGCTATTTTCTTTGGCCTACTCGTGGCGATGTGTTTTAAGTCCAAAGACAAGCAATAAAAAAAGAACCGATCCGAAGATCGGTTCTTTTTTCTTCTATAGCGGTTTAGCCTCTTGCAGCGGCTTCGCCGGCCTCGAGCGCCTTCATGTTGCCCTCGAGGAACTTGGCCTTTCTCTCGCCAAGCTCGATGCGGATCGCTTCGCCAAGGATCTCGTTGGAGACGACCGGAGCCTTCTCCATCAGAGCGCCGAGGATCGCAACGTTCGCGCCCTTCGGGTTGCCGACGGACTCGGCAATGCCGTTGGCGTCGCAGTAGACGACCTGGATGTCATCACGCTCGGCCTTGCGGTCAATGATGGAGCTGTTGATGACGAGGACGCCGCCCGGCTTGACGTGGCTCTCGAACTTGTCCAGGGACGGACGGTTCATCGCCACAACGCAGTCAGCCATGTCGACCAGCGGGGATGCGACCGGATCGTCGGAGACGATGACGGAGCAGTTCGCCGTGCCGCCGCGCATCTCGGGGCCGTAAGAGGGCAGCCAGGAGACATGCTTGCCGTCGAGCATGCAGGCCATAGCCAGGAACTTACCGATCAGGAGCATGCCCTGACCGCCAAAGCCAGCAAAAATATATTCTTTCTTCATATTATTCAGCCCCCTTGTCCTTCTTAACGCCGAGCGGGTAGTACGGAATCATGTTCTCTTCCAGCCACTCCATCGCCTTGATCGGGCTCAGGCCCCAGTTCGTCGGGCAGGCAGACAGGACTTCGACCATCGTGAAGCCCTTGCCTTCCATCTGGTAATGGAACGCCTTGGAAATGGCCTTCTTCGCCTTGACGATGTTCGGGGTGTTGTTAACGGCGACGCGCTCGATGTAGTAGGAGCACGGAACCTCAGCGAGCATCTCGGAGACCTTCAGAGGTGCGCCGCACCAGTCCTCATCACGGCCGTAGGGGCTCGTGGTGGTCTTCTGGCCAACCAGCGTGGTCGGGGCCATCTGGCCGCCGGTCATGCCGTAGATCGCGTTGTTGACAAAGATCGTGGAGATCTTCTCGCCGCGGTGCGCAGCGTGAACGATCTCAGCGGTGCCGATGGAGGCCAGGTCGCCGTCGCCCTGATAGGTGAAGACGAGGGTGTCCTTGCCAACGACGCGCTTTGCGCCGGTGGCAACTGCGGGTGCACGGCCGTGCGCGGCTTCGTACATATCGCAGTTGAAGTAATCATAAGCAAAAACGGAGCAGCCGACCGGCGCGACGCCGATGACTTTGCCGTCCAGATTCATCTCATCAATGACCTCAGCGACCAGGCGGTGGATAATGCCATGGTTGCAGCCCGGGCAGTAGTGGAACTGCTTGTCCGTGAGGAGCTTGGTCTTTTCAAAAACAACAGACATTTACTTGCCCTCCTTCATGCTGATAATCTTCGCCTTGATCTCTTCGGTGGTCGGCATCTGGCTGCCGAGGTGGCCAAAGAAGTCGACCGGCTTTGCGCCGTTGATGGCGAGCTTGACGTCCTCGAGCATCTGGCCTTCGTTCAGCTCGACATCGAGCACAGCCTTCACGCCCGGCTGCTCCGCAGCCTTCTTGACGGCGTCGTACGGGAACGGCCAAACGGTGATCGGGCGGACCAGACCAACGTTGATGCCCTGCTCCTTGAGCTCAACGATCGCAGACTTGGCAATACGCGCAACCGTGCCGAAAGCGGTGATGACATACTCAGCACCCTCGAGGTTGTACTCTTCCCACTGCTGCTCGTTGGCAGTGATCTCACGATAGCAGGCCTGCAGCTCGTCGTTGTGGACGGACAGGGTCTCGGTATCGATGTAGATGGAGTTGATGACGCCGCGCTTGGCCGGATCGTCGCCCGGTTTCCAGCCGGTGCAAGCCCAGGGCTTCTTCTCGGGATCGATCTTGTAGTCGACCATCTCGGGCATCTCCACGGGCTCCATCATCTGCGCGATGATGCCGTCGGCGAGGAAGAGGACCGGTATGCGGTACTTCTCAGCCTTGTCGAAGGCGTACATCATGATGTCGATCGCTTCCTGCACGGATGCCGGAGCGTAGGTCAGCAGGTGATAGTCACCGTTGCCGCCGCCCTTGACAGCCTGGAAGTAGTCGCCCTGAGAAGCCTGAATGTTGCCGAGGCCGGGGCCGCCGCGCATGACGTTCAGGATGACAGCCGGCAGCTGCGCGCCTGCGCAGTAGGAAATGCCTTCCTGCTTCAGGCTGACACCGGGGCTGGAGGAAGAGGTCAGCGCACGTGCGCCGGCACCGGCTGCACCATAGATCATGTTGATAGCCGCAACTTCGCTCTCGGCCTGCAGGAAGCAGCCGCCGACTTCGGGCATACGTGCGGACATGTATTCAGGAATCTCCGTCTGCGGAGTGATCGGATAGCCGAAGAAGTAACGCGCGCCTGCACGAATCGCAGCCTCAGCGATAGCTTCGCTACCCTTCATAAGCGTCAATGCCATTTTCGATGTACCTCCTTAATCTCTCACAATGCTGATTACCACGTCCGGGCAAGTGCGCGCGCAGGAAGCGCAGCCGATGCAGGCCTCCGGATTCACGACGACGGACGGATGATAACCCTTTGCGTTGAGTTTGTCCTTCGCCAGCGCCAGAACGCCCTTCTGGCAAGCTCTGACACAGAGACCGCAACCCTTGCAAAGATTCTCGTTGATGGTCACCTTTACCATTTTTTGCTACCTCTTTTCTGTTCTGTTTTGCGAAATTGCCTATGTAAACCGCATGCGCGGGTTACGCCTGTTTCTTCTCCGACAAGCTGTGGATATAGCTGTCCCAGTCGCGCTTCATGATGATGTCTATGGCGACGGGTTTGCCGATATACTTCGGGTCGTGCCCCTCGGCAAGGAAAATATCGAGCATGTCCTTCTTGCCGGTCGTATACATGACCGGAACGCCCGTCCGGTCGCTGACCTCGCGCAGCATCTCATAACCGTCGCGCAGCTCTGCCGGCGTGGTCATGGTGGCGAGGTTGGTGTTGTTGATCATACCCGTGATCTTCAGGTGCGAATGGATCTGCATCTGCTCCTGCAGGTCGATGATCTTCTCCACCGTGCCGGCGAGCGGACGGCGGATGTTGACCACGTTCAGGACCTCCAGCTGCTCCGGCCCCATGGCCATGAAGTCCTGAAAGTCCTCGTAATAACGGCCGAGCGCCGTGGAACCGACGGCATCGCCGCCGACGTCGAACACGACGGTGTCCCAGTTCATGGCAAATGCAGAAGCGACCTCCGCCGGCAGGGACAGCGTCTCCACGCCGGAGCAGGCATAGTTCGGAGAGATGAGACGAATCTCTTTCTGCTCCACGAGCTTGCCGCGCTCAGTCAGGCGGAAGTAGGTATTGACCAGATCGAGGTCAATGAGTTCTGTCTTTCCGGTTTCAGCCGCTTTAAAAGCAAAATTCAGCGCAAGCTCACTCTTGCCGCTGCCGTAGTTGCCGATCATAACATATATCTTTTTCAAAACGATGCTCCTCCCCTCAAGGGGTATTCAAGATGCGCAAATGGGTATTAAAAATCGAAATACATCCATTCAAATATTCAAATCTCAACGGTTATCATAGTAGCACAATCGGGTGAATTCGTCAACAAATGTTGTTCTGTTTTGTGGAACGTCACCAAATTTGCTCGCCATTTCTGGACAAGATGCCAGTTATCTGCAAATTAACAATGCCGTCTAAGAATTAACAGCCGTTTTTCCCTGTTTCAGGTAGAGATACCACGCGCTCACGCCCACCAGAAGTACGCCGCCGACAAGATTTCCGAGCGTGACCGGCAGCAGATTCCCGAGCAGCGCCCTGCCCCACGTCAGCCCTCCGGCCGCCGCGCCGGTCTGCACCGCCGTCAGCAGTCCCGCCGTGAGATAATACATATTGGCCACGCTGTGTTCAAAGCCCGCAACAACGAACGTCATGATCGGAAAAAACACGGCCAGGATCTTCCCTGGGACAGACTTTGCCGCGCTGGCCATCCACACGGCGATGCAGACGAGGAAATTGCAGAGGATGCCGCGCACAAACGCATCCCCGAACGAGAGCGTCGCCTTCGCCTGCGCGATGGCGATCACAGACGCCGCCAGCCGGCCGTCAAACGCGGAAAACACGTGCCCGAGCACACAGAGCGCCGCAACGAGCGCCGCGCCCACAAAGTTGCCCAGATAGACCACGCCCCAACTGCGCAGCATCTGCCGTGCGGAGATCACGCGCGACAAAACGCCCATGATCATGAGGTTGTTGCCGGTGAACAGCTCGCTGCCGGCCACGATGACCATGGCGAGGCCGGCCGGAAAAACGCAGCCGGAGACGAGTTTTGCCAGCGACGGGTCGCCCACCGTGGCCGCCGCAGCCGTGGACGCGACGCCCGCCAGCGCGACGAAGGCACCCGCCATACAGGCAAGCAGAAACATCCGGCCCAGCGGCAGCGCCGCCTTGATCCGGCAGGCGGAAAGATAATTCTCCGCAACTTCTTTGGGGGTATACATGGGCAAGCCCTCCGGTTCAATACAGGATATGCTATACGTTGTATTTTATCACCATATATCTTGTATAGTCAAGTCCGGGCACGAAAAAGCAGCCGGAGAAGTTCTCCGGCTGCCTAGGTGGCCAGCCATTCGCGCAGGCGCTCCACGGCGCGCCGCTCCAGACGCGACACCTGCACCTGCGAGATATGCAGGATACCGGCGGCGCGCTGCTGCGTCAGGCCGTGATAAAACCGCAGGGCGATGACCTGCCGCTCCCGCTCCGGGAGCTGGCGCAGTGCCTCGCGCAGGGCGGCGTACTCGACCATGCGCTCCTCCTGATCGTAGTCCCCGAGCGTGTGCTCGAGCGTGAAGCCGGTCTCTCCGTTCTCCTTCTGCAGGGACTCCGTGGGACCGGTGGCCGTCTCGGCGGCGGCGATCTCTTCGGGCTCAAGCCCGGTCTCGGCCGAGAGCTCGGAGAGCGTCGGCTCGCGGCCGAGCGTCTGCTCCAGGCGCGTGCGCGCCGTGCGGATGCCCTGCGCGCGCTCCTTGATGCTGCGGCTGACCTTGACCGCGCCGTCATCGCGCAGAAAGCGCCGGATCTCCCCCGAGATCTTCGGCACGGCGTATGTAGAAAAGCAGGTGCCGTACTGCTCGTCAAATCCCTGCATGGCCTTCAGAAAGCCGACGCAGCCGAGCTGGTACAGGTCGTCCGGCTCGACGCCGCGGCCGAAAAACCGCCGCGCCACGCTCCAGATCAGGCCGGCGTTTTCCGTGACCATCTGCTCTGCCGCCGCGGCGTCCCCCGCCTGGGCGCGCCGGAGCAGGTCGCGCGTCTCCTCCACGATCATGCGCGGCGGCGGATGCGGCGGCACATGGTCACGGTCGTGCCGCGGCCGGGCACAGACTTGACCCGCAGCGTGTCCATGAAGCTCTCCATGATCGTAAAGCCCATGCCGCTGCGCTCTTCCCCGCCGGTGGTATACAGCGGCGTGCGCGCCCGCGCCACGTCGGCGATGCCGATGCCGTGATCCTTGACGACGATCTCCAGCCGCTCATCCGGCAGGATGCGCACACGCACCTGCACCGCGCCGAGCTTGTCCGGATAGGCGTGCACGACCGCATTCGTCACGGCCTCTGACACGGCGGTCTTGATGTCCCCGATCTCGGCAAGCGTCGGGTCGAGCTGCGCGGCGAAGGCCGCCACCGCCGCGCGCGCAAAGCCCTCGTTCACGCTGCGCGCCGGGAACTCCAGCTTCATGTAGTTTTTCTGCGTCAACACTGTTCACACTCCTTTGCCCGGCCCTCGAGCACCGGGACGATGTTGGTCAGGCCGGCCACGTCCAGCACCCGGCGCACCTGCCGCGGCACGCCGCACAGCGCCAGCGCGCCGCCTGTCTGCCGCAGGAGGCGGTCGGTCTTGAGAATGACCGCGATCCCGGAGCTGTCCATAAAGCTCAGGCCGGACAGGTCGAGCACGCAGCGGCGCGGCAGGTACTCCTCCACGGCGTCCTCGATGCCGGGCATGACCTCCTGCGCCGCCGCGTGATCCAGCTCGCCGAGCAGGCGCAGCGTCAGGCACCGGCCGTCATCATGCGTTATGATCCGCATCTGCTCATACCTCCTAAATCAAAAGAAAAAGCACCGTGTACGAACGGTTCGTACACGGTGCTATTGTAGCCCAGAGGTGTGGGCCGAATTTGTCGGACGGCGGCGCTCAGCCGAGATTTTTCAGGCTGGCCTCGAGATTTTCCACGAGCGCCTTTGCCTTTTCGGCACGCTCGCGCTCCGTCTGCACGACGGCCTCCGGCGCGCGGGAGATAAAGTTCTCGTTCGAGAGCTTGCGCATCTGGCCCTCGTAGTTCTTGCGGGCCTTTTCGAGCTCTTTTTCCAGACGGGCGCGCTCTTTGTCGAGGTCGATCAGCTCGGCCATCGGCATGAAGAGCTTGGCCTCTTCCGTGACGGCGGAGACCATCTTCTCCGCGTCAGCCGGCAGCTCGCCGCTGATGGTGATTTGCTCGGCGTAGGCGAGCTTCGTGATATAGATCTCGCCGGAGCGGAAAGCATCCTGCCGGTCGGTCGTGATGAACAGGTTCGCCTTTCTGCTCGGCGGCACGTTCATCTCGGCGCGGCGGCTGCGCACGGCGCGGATGGCGTTCATGACCATCTCAAAGTCGCGCTCCTCGGCCGGGAAAGCGAGAGACTCGGTATACTCCGGATAGCGGGCGATCATGAGCGCCTCGCCGTCGTGCGGCAGGGCCTGCCAGATCTCCTCGGTGATGAACGGCATGAACGGGTGCAGGAGCTTGAGAATGTCCGTCAGGACATACAGCAGCACCTGCTGCGCGCTGCGGGCACGGGCCTCGTCGCCGCTGTTGAGGCGGGGCTTCGTGAGCTCGATATACCAGTCGCAGTACGTGTCCCAGATGAAGTCGTAGATCTTCGCCGCGGCGATGCCGATCTCGTACTTGTCGAGGTTCTCGCACACTTCCTTCGAGAGCGTGTTGAGCTTCGAGAGCACCCACTTGTCCTCAAGCTCCAGTGTCTCGGGCAGCTCGTTTTTGTCGATGGTGAGGTTCATCATCACAAAGCGCGATGCGTTCCAGAGCTTGTTGGCAAAGTTGCGCATGGCGCCGCACTTCTCGACGTAGAAGCGCATGTCGTTGCCGGGGCTGTTGCCCGTGATGAGGTTAAAGCGCAGAGCGTCGGCGCCGTAGGTATCGGCCATCTCGAGCGGGTCGATGCCGTTTCCGAGCGACTTGGACATCTTGCGGCCCTTATCATCGCGGACCAGGCCGTGGATGAACACCGTCGGGAACGGGATGTCCTTCATCTGCTCGAGGCCGGAGAAGATCATGCGCGCGACCCAGAAGAAGATGATGTCGTAGCCCGTGACCATGACGCTCGTGGGATACCAGAACTTCAGGTCCTCCGAGTCTTTATCCGGCCAGCCAAGCGTGGAAAACGGCCAGAGCGCGGAGCTGAACCAGGTGTCGAGCACGTCGGGGTCACGGTGGATGTTCTTGCTGTGGCAGGCCTCGCACTCGCAGGCGTCGGTGCGCGAGACTGTGACATGGCCGCAGTCGTCGCAGTACCATGCCGGGATCTGGTGGCCCCACCAGAGCTGGCGGGAAATGCACCAGTCGTGCACATTCTCCATCCAGTTATAATAGGTCTTGCTGAAGCGCTCGGGCACGAACTTGATGCGTCCGTCGCGCACGGCCTCAATAGCAGGCTCAGCCAGCGGCTTCATTTTCACGAACCACTGCGGGCTCGTCATCGGCTCAACGACCGTGCCGCAGCGGTAACACGTGCCGACGTTGTGGTTATAGGGCTCGGTCTTGATGAGGTAGCCCTGCTCCTCGAGATCGGCCACGATGGCCTTGCGCGCCTCATAACGGTCGAGACCGTTGTACTTGCCGCCGTTGATGACGCGGGCATCCTCGTCGAAGATAAGAATCTGCTCGAGGTTGTGCCGCAGGCCGACCTCGTAGTCGTTCGGGTCGTGGCAGGGCGTCATCTTGACGCAGCCGGTGCCGAAATCGAGCTCGACGTAATCATCGGCCACGATGGGCAGCTCACGGCCCACGAGCGGCAGGATGGCCGTCTTGCCGACGAGGTGCTGGTAGCGCTCGTCCGCCGGGTTGACCGCGATGCCGGTGTCGCCGAGCATGGTCTCCGGGCGGGTGGTGGCGATGGTGAGATACTCGTCGCTGTCCTTGAGCGGGTAGCGGATATACCAGAACGCACCGGGCATGTCCTTGTATTCGACCTCGGCGTCAGACAGGGCGGTGCGGCAGTGCGGGCACCAGTTGATGATGCGGTTGCCCTTGTAGATCAGGCCCTTTTCATACAGCTCGCAAAACGTCTCACGCACGGCCTTCGAGCAGCCCTCGTCCATGGTGAAGCGGCTGCGGTCCCAGTCGCAGGACACGCCGAGCGACTTCTGCTGCTCGACGATGCGGTTGCCGTACTGCTTTTTCCACGCCCAGACGCGCTTAAGGAATTCCTCACGACCGAGATCGTAGCGGGTCAGGCCCTCTTCCTTGCGCAGCATCTCCTCGACCTTGATCTGCGTGGCAATGCCGGCATGGTCCGTGCCGGGCACCCACAGGGCGGCATAGCCCTGCATGCGCTTGTAGCGTGTGAGGATGTCCTGCAGCGTCGCGTCGAGCGCGTGGCCCATGTGCAGCTGGCCGGTGACGTTCGGGGGCGGCATGACGATGGAAAACGGCTTTTTGTCCGGATCGGCTTTGCCGGCAAAGTAGCCGCCGCGCATCCACATGTCATAAATCTTGCTCTCGACCTGTTTGGGGTCGTAGACTTTCGGAAGCTCTTTCATAGCTCCTCCTCCTTTAAGATTGCCGGGGCGCAAAAAAATCACCCCGAAACGAACTGTTTCAGGGCGATCGAAACCGCGGTACCACCTGAATTCCACGCAGACGCGTGACACTCTTGTCTCTGTAACGGGAGAACCCGGCCGCCCTACTCCGTTCAGGCCGGCTGCTCCGGGGCGACCTTCATCTCCGGCATCCGAAAGGCTTGCACCAACCGCCTTCTCTCTGACGTCCGCCGGGAGACTACTCCTCCCCTTCTTCGCAAATGGATGGAAAAATTATAGGCCCTGCCGCGCCATTTGTCAAGCGTTTCTGAGCCAGCGCACGACCGAAAGCGCCGCGCAGTTGCCCTCGCCGACCGCCGCCGGGATCTGATAGGGCGCGCCGGTGCAGTCCCCGGCCGCGAAAACGCCGGGAATGCTCGCGGCAAATGCTTCATCCACAACGATGTGGCCCTTTTCGGTGGCAAGGCCGGGCAGGAGCGTGTCAGCCGCAAAGCCCGCGCGCAGGACGAAGATGACGTCCGCCGGTTCCGCCGCACCGTCGACCACGAGCGTGTCCGCCCGCTCGGCGCCGCAGATCTCAAAGCGGTGCTTTTTGCCGTCATAATAGTGCACGTCGCAGCCGATCTCCCGCAGGAAATCCGCCTCCGCCGGGGCGTCCGACGCCAGGCCGATGACCGCTGCGCGCTTGCCGCGGTAGAGCATGCCGTCACAGGTGGCGCAGTAGCTCACGCCGCGGCCGAGATAATCCGTTTCCCCGGGAAACGTGCCGCGCTGGGCAATGCCGGTCGCAAGCAGGAGCGCCCTGCCCTCCACGAATTCCTTACCTGCCGAGACGCCGAACGTTTTTCCCATCGGCATGGCCGAGAGTGCCCGCTCGCGCAGGATGTCCGCACCAAGATCACGCGCCTGCTGCGTCATGGTCTCGAGCAGCGCGGGGCCGGAGACATCCGGCACGCCGGGGTAATTCGTAACATGGCCGGCCTTATACAGCGCGCTGTCAGCCGCGCCGCCGCAGATCACGCACACGGACAGATTCCGGTTGCGCGCCGTCATGGCCGCCGACAGCCCCGCCGGGCCGCCGCCGATGATGAGCAGGTCATACATGTACCCGCACCTCCGTTATCTTGCAATCTGTCTGAATTATATATTTCTTTTTCGATATTGTAAACAGAAAATGAATCGTGTATAATACCCTTGCAAATTTATGTGGAGTTGACATGACACTATGGAAGATACCAAAAACTTTATCGAAGCCTTTGTCGAAGCCGATCTCGCGCCCGGCGGGCGTTTCGCCGGGCAGACCGTCCACACCCGTTTCCCGCCGGAGCCGAACGGCTACCTGCACATCGGCCACTGCAAGGCCCTGTGCATCGACTTCGGCACAGCCGAAAAATTCGGCGGCATCTGCAACCTGCGCATGGACGACACGAACCCCTCCAAGGAGGACAACGAGTTCGTCGAGGCCATTCAGGAGGACATCCACTGGCTCGGCTTTGACTGGGGCGACCGGTTTTTCTTCGGCTCGGACTACTTCGAGAAGGATTACGAATACGCCGTGGAGCTTATCAAGAAAGGGCTTGCCTATGTGTGCGAGCTGACGCCGGAGCAGTTCCGCGAATACCGCGGCGATGTGAACACCCCCGCCGTCAGCCCCTGGCGCGACCGCCCGATTGAGGAAAATCTCGACCTGTTCGCGCGCATGCGCGCCGGCGAGTTCCCGGAGGGCAAGTACACCCTGCGCGCAAAGATCGACCTTGCATCCGGCAACTTCAACATGCGCGACCCCGTGCTCTACCGCATCCGCTATATCGAGCACCACCGCCAGGGCACGAAATGGTGCATCTTCCCGATGTACGACTTCGCACACCCGATCCAGGATGCGCTTGAGGGCATCACGCACTCGCTGTGCTCGCTGGAATATGAAGATCACCGCCCGCTGTACGACTGGGTGGTGAACAACGTGTCCGTGCCGTGCAAGCCGCGCCAGATCGAGTTTTCGCGTCTCGGCATCAACTACACCGTCATGTCCAAGCGCAAGCTGCGCCGCCTCGTCGAGGAGGGCTACGTCTCCGGCTGGGACGATCCGCGCATGCCGACGCTGTGCGGTCTGCGCCGCCGTGGCTACACGCCCGCGTCCATCCGCAATTTCTGCGAGCGCATCGGCGTGTCCAAAGTCGCGTCCACGGTCGATTACAGTTTTCTGGAACACTGCCTGCGCGAGGATCTCAACCTCCACGCCCAGCGTGCCATGGCCGTGCTGCACCCGGTGAAGCTGCGCATCACAAACTATCCCGAGGGCCAGAGTGAGACGTTCGCCATCGAGAACAACCCCGAGGATGAAGAAGCCGGCACGCGCGACGTGACGTTCTCCAATGAGCTGTGGATCGAGGCCGACGACTTCATGGAGGAGCCGCCGAAGAAGTATAACCGCCTCTACCCCGGCAACGAGGTGCGCATCAAGGGCGCGTACATCGTCCGCTGCACCGGCTGCGTCAAGGACGCGGACGGCAATGTAACGGAGGTCCTGTGCGAATACGACCCCGAGACCCGCGGCGGCAACACACCCGACGGCCGCAAGGTGCGCGGCACGATTCACTGGGTCGATGCCCACAACTGCGCCGACGCCGAGGTGCGCCTGTATGATAACCTCTTCGCCGACGCCGACCCCGAGGGCGACGGCAAGGACTATCTGGAGTGCCTGAATCCGGACTCGCTGTCCGTGCTCACCGGCTGCAAGGTCGAGCGGATGCTCGCCGGCGCCGAGGCTCCGGCCGCGTTCCAGTTTCTGCGTCTCGGCTACTTCGCCGTGGACAACAAGGACTCGGCCCCGGAGCACCTGGTCTTTAACCGCGCCGTCGCGCTCAAGGACAGCTTTAAGAAAGCCTGACCGCAAGATCATGTATCCTGTCCCTCCCGCCGAAACCGGGAGGGACAAGTTTTTGCGGCGAAAATATGAATTTCTTATTGACAATTGTCGCCCGTGGTGGTATTTTACGCAGGATGATATTTTTAAGTCGGTACGAGATACCGGCAAGGTGTCACGGTCAATGGAATCTTTGCAGGGTCTCCCTGCGCGTTGCCGCCTTGTCTGTATCCGGACAGGGTGTTTTTTTATGCCCGGAGGAGGGAGCGCTGTGGAGCTGAAATTCAAGGCAAAGATCATGGACGAGGCCGCCATCGACCGCACGCTCGTGCGCATCGCGCATGAGATCCTCGAGAAAAACGACGGCACGGACGACCTGTGCCTGATCGGCATCCGCACGCGCGGCGTGCCGCTGGCCCGCCGCCTCGCGAAAAACATCGAGAAGATCGACGGTGTGCAGCTGCCGGTCGGCGAGCTGGACATCACGCTCTACCGCGACGATCTGTCCACGGTCGCGGACGCGCCGGTGCTCAACCGGACCGACATTCCCTTCCCCATCGCGGGCAAGACCGTTGTGCTGGTCGACGACGTCATCTACACCTGCCGCACCGCGCGCGCAGCGCTCGACGCCGTGATGCGGCTCGGCCGTCCGGCGCGCATCCAGCTCTTCGCCCTGATCGACCGCGGCCACTCGGAGCTGCCGATCAAGGCCACCTACGTGGGCAAAAACATCCCGACTGCCAAGAGCGAGGTCGTGGCCGTCCGCCTACAGGAGACGGACGGGGAAAACAGTGTCTGTATCCTCGAACGAGGAGATAGAATAGATTAAATTTTCACGGGAGGAAAAAATCTATGAGCAACAAATCCATCGGCAACGAGCCGGTGTACGACGCACGTACACTCGGCGCGCCCAGAATGTTCGTTCTGGGTCTCCAGCACATGTTCGCCATGTTCGGCGCGACCGTCCTCGTCCCGGCCCTGACCGGCCTCGACGTCGCGACCACGCTGCTGTTCGCGGGCATCGGCACGCTGCTGTTCCACCTGTTGGCCAAGGGCAAGGTCCCGGCCTTCCTGGGCAGCTCGTTCGCCTTCATCGGCGGCTACAACGCCGTGCGCACCATCGGCACGAATTCGGACGGTTCTGCGATCTATAACAACGACCTACTGGCCTACGCCTGCTTCGGCGTCGCCATTGCGGGCCTGATGTACGTGATCCTGTCGACCCTGTTCAAGATCTTCGGCGTCAAGAAGGTCATGCGCTACTTCCCGCCGATCGTCACCGGCCCGATCATCATTGCCATCGGCCTGACGCTGTCCTCTTCCGCCATCACCAACTGCCACGCCAACTGGCTCATCGCCATCGTCGCGATCCTGATCGTCATCGGCTTCAACATGTGGGGCAAGGGCATGGCCAAGATCATTCCGATCCTGCTCGGCGTGCTCGGCTCTTATGTTTTCGCACTCATCATTGACCCCGCGGAGCGTGCCTCCGTCGCCGCAGCCGTCGGCAGCGCCAAATGGTTCGGCCTGCCGATCTTCTGGAAAAACAGCGTGTTCCACCTCTTCGCCGGCCCGGTCGACAGCGGCATCCTCTGGTCCTCCGTGCTGACGATCGTGCCGCTGTCTCTGGCCACCATGGTCGAGCACATCGGCGACATCTGCGCCATCTCCTCCACCTGCGGCAAGAACTTCATGGTCGACCCCGGCTTCCACCGCACCTTGCTGGGCGACGGTCTGGCTACCACCCTCGCTTCCCTCTTCGGCGCCCCGGCCAACACCACCTACGGTGAGAACACCGGTGTGCTTGCCCTGTCCCGCGTCTACGATCCCCGCGTCATCCGCATCGCGGCCTGCATCGCGATCGTCGTGTCCTTCTGCCCGAAGTTCGCGGCCCTCGTGTCCGCCATGCCGACGGCCACCATCGGCGGCGTGTCCCTCGTGCTCTACGGCATGATCTCCGCCGTCGGCGTGCGCAACGTCGTCGAGAACAGGGTCGACTTCACCAACACCCGCAACGTCATCATCGCCGCACTCATCCTCGTGCTCGCCATCGGCATCACCTACTCCGGCAGCATCCAGATCGGCGTCGTGTCCCTGTCGGGTCTGGCCGTCGCCTCCATCGTGGGCATCCTGCTCAATGCTATCCTGCCCGGTAAGGATTACACCTTCGAGCAGGACGATCAGGGCGCGACCTCCGTGGACTTCAAGGTCTGAGCCTGAATCAAAACCAGCAATCACCGGCCGCCGCAGCGCAATGCTGCGGCGGCCTCTTGTTTTTCCCTTCCCCATGGGGCGCGATTGTTAAATTTGTGGCCGGTTTTTTCCAAAAAATCAGTTGTAGTTTGCGAAAAAATGCGTTATCATAAATGTGTTTGAGAGCAAAAAAGAACCAAAATACAAATAAAAACGGAGGAGCAACATGAAATTTTCCAGTAAGATCGAAAAGTGCGGCCTCTCGCCCATGCGCAAGTTCGCGCCCTATGCAAACGAGGCTGCCAAAAAAGGCAAGAAACTCTACCACCTGAACATCGGCCAGCCCGATATTGCCACCCCCGCGGCTTACTTTGAGGCTGTGAAGAACTTCAGCCAGCCGGTCCTGGCCTACGCCCCGTCCGACGGCGTGCCCGAGATGATCGACGCGGTCGTCAACTACTACGGCAAGATCGACGCCCCCATCACCAACAAGCAGGTGCTCATCACCACCGGCGGCAGCGAGGCGCTGCAGATCGCGCTCAGCTGCATCCTCGACGAGGGCGACGAGATCATCATCCCCGAGCCGTTCTACCCCAACTACAGCACGTTCGTCACGCTGACCGGCGCGACCATCCGCCCGATCACCACAACGCCGGAGGAGAACTACAAGTTCGCCATCCGTGAGCGCGTCGAGGCGTGCATCAACGAGCACACCCGCGCCATCCTCTTCACGAACCCCGGCAACCCGACCGGCACCATCCTCACCGAGGAAGAGCTCCGTCTCATGGCCGACATCGCCAAGGAGCACAATCTGTTCATCATCGGCGACGAGGTGTACCGCGAGTTTGTCTACGGCGGCGAGAAGCTCATGAGCCTGCTGCAGCTCGAGGGTTATGAGGACAACGTCGTCGTCATCGACTCCGTGTCCAAGCGCTTCAGCGCCTGCGGCGCGCGCATCGGCTGTGTGATCACGCGCAATGCGGAGCTCTACAACAACGCCATGAAGTGGTGCCAGGGCCGTCTGTGCGCCTCCACGATCGACCAGATTGCCTCCGCTGCGCTCTACACCGTCGGCCCCGAGTATTTCGATGCCGTGCGCAAGGAATACAAGGCCCGCCGCGACACGCTCGTCGAGGGGCTCAAGAAGATTCCCGGCGTCATCTACTCCGAACCGAAGGGCGCGTTCTACGTCATGGCCAAGCTCCCCGTGGACGACGCGGAAAAGTTCCAGCTGTTCATGCTTGAGGAGTTTGACGACAACGGCGACACGCTCATGTTCACCCCGGCCGAGAGCTTCTACAAGACCCCGCACACCGGCGTCAATGAGATCCGCATGGCCTACGTCATCAATCAGGACGCCCTCAAGCGCTCCATGGAGCTGCTGGCCAAGGGCATCGAGGCCTACAACAACAAATAAGTCCCATACGTAAAAACCGTCCGTTCCCGATCGGGAACGGACGGTTTTTATTGGATTCAGTTGGCTTTCTGCCGGCGCTTGAGATTGAGCAGCACGACAGCCGAGAGTACGCACACACAGCCGAGCGCGCTCAGCAGCGTGAGCTTTTCGTGGAACACGAAGATGCCGACCAGCGTCGCCACGACCGGCTCAAACGACGCGAGAATGGACGCCTTGCCGGTCTCGAGCCCCGTGAGGCCGAAGGTATAGAGCAGATACGGCAGGTAGCACGTAACGATGCCGAGCGCCGTGCACAGGCCGAAGCCCTTCCACGAGCCGAACATGACGCCGAGCGGCTGCGCCGCGCCCCAGATGATGACCGCACCGATGGTGGTCAGCAAGCAGGAGTAAAAGTTGATGGTGTTGCTCGAGTAGCCGCGGTCGAGCGCGTAGCGGGCAAAGATGCTGTAAAGCGCATAGCCGAAGCCCGCGCCGAGGCCGTAGAGAAGGCCGATCGTGGAGAGTTTGTGCTCCCCGCCGACAAGCGACACCAGACAGCAGCCGGCAAACGCCAGCACAAGCGCAATGAGCTTCTGCACCGTGATGCGCTCATGAAACAAAACCAGCGAGAGGATCATAACGATCGACGGCGCGGTGTACAGCAGCACGGCCGCCGTGGACAGGTCCATGATCGTGATGGCCTGAAAATAGCAATACGTGAAAAACAACAGGCTGCAGATGCCGGTGCCGATAAAGCACCAGATGTCTTTGAACCGGATGCGAAACTGCTTCGGATCGCGCACGAGCAGCGTAATGGCGAACAGCAGCGCCGCAATGCCGCAGCGCAGCACGATCGCGCCCGTGGAGTCCACACCATAGGTCGCCAGCGTGCGCGTGAACAAGCCCATCAGGCCCCAGAGGCACCCGGCCGTGATGACGGACGCCGTATATTTCTGCATTCTGCACCCCTCCAGATCAAGCTTTCGACAGAGCATGATAGCAGGTTTGCGGACGGTTGTCAATTTGTGCGGGAAAGAAAGTTTTGCGCAGCATTTGCGTTTGCCTACTTGCCAAGCCGCCGTGGCTGTGATAAGATAAATGCACCGTCTGTGACGGTATGCGGATACAGCGTTTTGCTCCGCCTCGGGAACCTCCCCGTGTCAAAATAGAGGCTTTTGAGCGGCGGCCAACACCGCCGCTTTCTGTTTGCGCCTGTGATGGAATTGGTAGACATGCGAGATTTAGGTTCTCGTGCTTTCAGCGTGTGGGTTCGAGTCCCTTCAGGCGCACCAAAACCTCACGGTGGCTGTTGACCGGCCGCCGTGGGGTTTTTTTCTTTTTTGTGTCATGCGTCCGCCGGTCAATCCGGCACAATTGTCGCCTTCAGCCATGCCGCGCCGCGCGCAAGCTCGGCGCGCGTCAGGCAGGAATAGCGCAGGATGAGCTCATTTTTGTGCCGTTCCTTCACTGCCGCCTGCTGCTCGACCGGCACGGCATAGACGCCCTGCTGCAGCATCCGCCGGACGAGCGCATCCGTGCAGTCGACCCCGTCAAAGGCCGCGACCAGGTTCATGCCCGCAGCACCGCCGCTGATGTGTACCGCAGGCAGTCCGTCAACTGGTCGCGGCGGGCCCTGTATTCCTTTTTCATGCGGCGGGTGTGCCGCTCGAGCTCCCCGTCGCGCAAAAACGCCGCCAGTGCAAGCTGGTCGAGCGAGTTGGTGTGGTGTCGGACAGCCGCTTTTGCGCGCACAGCGAGGCGACCAGCTGCCGCGGCGCCACCAGATAGCCCAGCCGCACGGACGGAAAGAGCACCTTGCTGAACGTCCCGACGGAGAGCTTGCCCTCCGGCGCGAGCGGCAGGCGCGTGCACAGATAGCGCGCCACCGCACCGAGAAAGCCGCCGACCCCGACAAACAGGCAATTCAACATATTCTCTATCCTCCAAAAAAGAAAATGACCCCTGCGAAAGCAGAAGTCATCAGCCATTGCGGCGTTTTCAGGTCACCTTGCGGGAGCACTTCATTCCAAAGGCAATGATAGCAGGATGCGCCGCATTTTGCAACCGGGACTTTTCCTGTGCGGAACCTTTTGCCATGAACACCGTCTTTTCAGGTAAAAGAAGGTGGTTATTCATGAAAAAAGCAAGACTGCTCCCCGCACTGGTCCTGGCCCTGCTGTTCCTCCTCCCCGCCGGCTGCGGCAAGCCGGCTGCGGCTCAGCTCACGCCCAAGCCTGCCGAAACCGTGACTGCGTCCGGGACTGCCGGAACGCTGCGCGTGCAGGTTCCGGACGGCTGGAAGTATGAACTCTGCCCCGCAGGTTCGCTGACGGTGTCAGATCAGGCTTTCGGCGTGAAGATCTGGCCGGGCAGCGGCTCGGACAGCTGCGTGCAGCTCTATTGGTCGGACAGCTTCGGTGTGTGCGGCACGGGGCTGAAGGAAGAAACGCTGACGCTCGCCGGAGACAGCGTCTCCGCCGGGTATTATGACGCCGACAAAAACTGGACGTTTCTCAGCTTCCAGGGCAAAAACCGCGGCATCATCGCCTGGGCCGATCCGAACGCCGGCTGGTTTGCGGATAAGGGCGACCAGCTGCTGGCCGTGCTCGACACGGTCGAGTGGGAACCGGCAGCATAAATAGAATCATGAGAGAAAAGCACACCCCGCAGCAGAAGCTCTGCTGCGGGGCGATTTTCGTAATATGTTATTTCGCTGCGGCGGGGACGGCGGCGGGCGACGAAGCCGAAGATCGTCGTCACGCCCGTGGAGATGAGGCAGAGCATGAGGCAGACACCATAGACCGCGGTGAGCGCGCGGATGCCCATGGCGTTGCAGACCGTGAGCGTGGGGATGGTCGTGCCGCCGTCCACGGCGGTGTAGATGCCGCGCCAGCAGATGAGCATGAACACGGAGAGCACGAGCGCAACGGCGTTCATGGCAAAGGAGATCCACATGGCCTTGGCACAGCCCTGCTTGCTGCGCATGGTCGTGCCGCAGGCGATCATGGTCGGGAGCGTGACGCACTGGAAGCCGGCATAGGTGAAGGCGTTAAAGATGGCCTTGGGGACGTTGGCAAAGCCGGTCGTTCGGAAGTCCGCGGAAAGCACCGTGAACAGCGGCGACTCGCTCTTGAAGATGCCGATGGCGTAAATGGTGATGGCAGTGACGAGGATGGCGATGCCCATATAGGTGGATGCCGCGCGGACGATGCCCGCGCCAAAAATGGTCAGGAGCAGGACGAGGCAGCCGACGGCCACGACGCCGAGATAATAGTTCACGCCGAAATAGCTCCGCAGCGCGGAGACCGCGCCCGAGATGGCCGCCGCGACGGCCATGAGCACCATGATGTAAAAGAAGATCTCGAACAGCCACTCGATCTTGTCAAAGGGGTGGTAGAGCGTCTCGAACAGCTGCTTATAGCTCGTCAGGCCGCGGGAATTGTACATGATCATAGCCTCGCGCATCGTGAGTGTGAGCAGCAGCATGGCCACGATGGCCGACACGATGCCGGCCCAGCCGAGGCCGACGTAATAGGTGTTGGCCTGGTTGCCGGTCGCAAAGCCGCCGCCGGCGTGCGCGGAAAACAGCACCGCGCCGACCGAGAAGGCGGCAAAAAACGGGGTCTTGGGTATGGTTCTGGTTTTGGTCCGGGTTTTCATGATTCGTTCCTCCTGCAAAATGATCTGATGGTTTGGCAGGAAAAAAGAAAACCCTCCGTCTTTCCTGCCCTCTGGCAGAAGAGACGAAAGGCCGAAAACCCTCCGCGGTACCACTCTTCTTCGCCCCCGAATCAGGGGACGCACTCTCCCGGGATACCATCATATCCCTGCACAATAACGGGCGCACCCGTCTGCACCTACTCGTCGTTCAGCGCAGCCGCTGTTCAGCCAGTTCGGCAGGTCTGTACGCTTCGTGCCTCGCACCACCCGGCACTTCTCTGAAAGGACGTTCCTGCTTACTACTCTGTGTCTTCGCGTTTGATGGCTTGATGATAACACCCGTATCCGGCGCACGTCAAGGCACGCATTCACCGAAAAAAAGTTGAAAAATTCGAAGAATCTTTGTCGAATGCATCAATCCGCTTCCCTGTTTCCGCAAAAAAACACGCCGCACCCGGTATTGGGTGCGGCGCGTAAAATACGGTGGTGCGGGTCACTTGACCTCGTCGTCCAGCCAGTCGGCCAGCTTGGCCTCGTCCAGGTTCAGGCCATTGGTCAGGAACGCGACCATTTCGTTGAAGTTGAGCTTTTTCATGCGCTCAAAGTTCGTCTCGCCCTTCTTCTCAGGGTCGATCAGACGGCCTTCGATATAGCCGCACTCGTAGCACATATTCAGCGCATACTTCCGATGGGTATCCAGCGTCATTTCATGACCGCAGCGGGGACATTTCATCACACATTCTCCTCTCCATATGTACAATTCCCTGCGCAATATCTTACAATATGCTACATGATTGTGCGCAAATATGCAAGCATAGTTTACGAATTAACACGGCTTACCCCGGCGCGGCCGCCGTATCCGGCAGCGTGACAGTCAGCGTCTGCGCCAGACGTACCGGGCCGCCGATGGACAGGCCCGTCACTGCGCCGTGGGTGCGCTGCACGCCGACCTCCAGCGTGCCGCCCGGCTGGCCGATGCCGATCTCCGTGATGCCGTCGGCAAAGTCCGCCGTGAGCACCACGGCAGTCGCAACACTGCCGGAGGCGCAGCTCGTCTCCGCGACGCAGGAGCCGGTCTCGCGCACAAAAACGACCGGCCGCATGCTGCCGGCCGCCCGGTCGAGAAACAGAGCGCCGACGGCGCTTGCCTCCGGCGCGGCGGCAATGGCGCGCTGCACGAGCGCATCGTCCGGCTGCGCACGGTCAATGACAAAGTGCGTGATGCCGGCAAACGTCACGCGCACGGCCGGCACATCCGGCCACTCGACCGGCTGCACCGCGCGCGGCAGCGGCATCACCGTAGACGCCTCCCCCGCCGCCGTGTCCGCCATGACCGGCTGAACGCCCTCGGCCCCGCTGATCTCGGCAAAGACGCAGGTTTTCCCCTGCGCACCGGTGCGCAGCGCATGATAAAAGCCTGCGCAGCGCAGAGCGTTGCCGCAAAATTCGCCGCCCATCATCTCCAGCCGGATCTCCCCGCCGCAGCGCGGCGCGGTCAGAAAAGCGGCCTGCTCAATGTGCAGCTCCGGCAGGCGCAGCAGCCGCGCCGCGACCCGCGCGCGCTCCGCCGCAGGCACGTCCGAGAGCACAATGGCCGTGACGTTGCCCGCCGGGTCGAGCACCGCAACTTCATAGTCTTTTTTCATGTCTTTGGTCTGCATGGCCGTCACTCCGTGAAATGCACATGGTTGTTAATGTGGTCCTGGCAGAAGCAGTGATAGCCCACACAGCGCGAACAGTAGCGAAACTCCAGCTCCGGATGATCAACATCCGTGCGGCCGCAGACGGCGCATTTATAGTGATAGGGCTTGTTGGCCTGCTCGCGCTGGATGCGCCGGGCCTCGCGCTTGAAGTTCACCGTTTTCTGCCGCTGGCGCACGTGCGACGGGCGGAAAAAGTCAAACAGCCAGTCGCCGCAGTAGACCAGATAGTTGAGCACCGCCACCACCGGCAGCAGGTTCAGCGGGAACGACGTCGTGACGATGCCGAGCACGAACAGCGCCGCGTCCACATACGCCAGATACTTCACCTTGATCGGGATGATGAAAAACAGCAGTACCTGCATATCGGGATAGAGCGTGGCAAAGGCGAAAAACATCGACAGGTTCAGATACGTGGTCGAGACGATCACGTCGCGCCCGAGGATGGCCGAGAGCACCACACCATAGATTGCCGTGAGCAGCATGCCGCTCACGTAATAGATCGTGAACTTGCCGTTGCCCCACTCGCGTTCGAGACACGAGCCGATCCAATAATAAAAATACAGCATCACCAGCAGCCAGATGGGGCTGGCCTCCGTGGGTACGAACACATACGTCACCAGACGCCAGACCTGCCCGTGCAGGATGCCCTGCGCCGAGCCGCTCAGAAGCGAGGTGATCTGCCCGGTCGTGTCCATTTTTGTCAGCAGCCAGACGGCCGCATTGCCGATGACGATGATCAGCATCAGGTTCGGAATACCAAAACGCGGGTGTGCATAGCAAAACCGGTCGATTTTGTTCATCAGTTTTCTCATGGGGTTCCTCCGTAAATACAACGTATGTCCATGATACCTTCTTAAAACCGCAAAGTCCATAAAAAAATATCCCGAATCGCAATTTGTACTTTCTTAATTGGCGATCGTGTGGTATGATGATATCCGTATTATTATGTCGCAAGGTATGGGTATATCATGGAACAAATGCAGGAATTTGAAAACGAAGCGCGCAACGATCTGATCGAAGGCCGCAACGCGGTCATGGAGGCCCTGCGCGCAGGCCGCACGATCGATAAAATTTTCATCGCCAAGGGCGACGTGGACAAGACGCTCGGGCACATCGCCTCGAAGGCGCGCAGCGCCGGCATCGTCGTCACGGAGGCCGACCGCCGCAAGCTCGACGCCATGAGCCAGACACACGCGCATCAGGGCGTGATCGCACTGTGCGCCGTCAAGGAATACAGTACGATCGAGGACATGCTCGCCATCGCGGCTGAGCGCGGCGAGGCACCGTTTCTCGTGCTGTGCGACGAGATCTCCGACCCGCACAACCTCGGCGCCATCATCCGCACGGCCGAGTGCGTCGGTGCGCACGGCGTCATCATCCCGAAGCGCCGCAGCGCGGGGCTGACCGCCGTCGTGGACAAGACGTCCGCCGGCGCGCTCGAGCATATGGCCGTCGCACGCGTGCCGAATCTCGTCGCCGCGATCGAGACGCTCAAGAAAAACGGCCTCTGGATCTACGGCACCGCCGCCGAGGGCTCGAACGAGCTGTGGAAAACGGACCTAACCGGCCCGGCCTGCATCGTCATCGGGTCGGAAGGCGCCGGCATCAGCCGACTGGTGCGGGAAAAGTGCGATTTTCTCGTCAGCATCCCGCTGCGCGGTCAGATCTCTTCGCTCAACGCATCCGCGGCCGCAGCCGTGCTGCTCTATGAGGCGCTGCGCCAGCGGAGCTGAACGCCCGCACCCCTACGCTATAAAAAGGAGTTGACCATATGGACCAATTTGATCGCTCGCCAGAGGACGTTTCTTTTGACCTGGACGCCGAAGAATTCTCCCTGGAATCCATTCTGGACGAATATAAAGATTTTCAGACGGACGCACCCGCGCCCCGTCCGCAGCCGGCCTATCCCCGCCGCCCTGTCAAGGCGGAAATGGTCGAGGAAGAAGCGGCCGAGGACGCCGAGGCCGAAGATATTCTCGTATCCGCCGAGCTCGACAGCGCACTGGAGGACATGACTCCGGAGACCGGCACGGCCGCGCCTGACGAACCACCGCATGAGGATCACGACGTCAAGCGCTACCAGCCGAAGCGCCAGCGCGACCACGCGACCGAAGAAGAGGTCGAAAAGTGGAACGAGACGAAGGCCAACGCCAAGCGCCTGGCCAAAAAAGGCATCTCGGGGCTGAAGCGTTTTGCCTCGAAGATCTCGGATGTCGTGCCGGATGAGCCGGTCCAGCCGGAGGAGGAACCCCCGGAGGAAGACACCGCCATCCCCGTCTCCGCCCCGCCGGAGGTGCCGGAGGGCCTGTATGATCCGGAACCGGAACCGGAAGAGCCGACGCGCGTGTTTCAGGCCGTGACGGAAGAAGGCATGGATGACAGCGCGGCCGGGTACACAGCTTACGCCCGCGCCGGTGACTACGCCGCGGACAACGGTGCGGACGGCCCCGCGCGCCGCAGCTTTCAGGACACGGTGCTCAATCCGCTCATGGCCCGGCTCGCCGCCGTGGCCTACCGCATCCGGGAACACAACAGCGCCGTGCACGCCTCGGCCAACACCGAGGAGGAGCTCGGCCCGGAGCCGGACGCCGAAACCGCTGCAAAATACTACGGCGGGCAGGTCAAGTCCCTGCGCTTCCGCTGCCGGGCGGCCATGATCGTGTGCATACCGCTGATCTACATCTCGCTTGGGCTGCCGGTGTTCGGCGTGCTCAAGAGCAGCCCGTCCGTCGCGGCGCTCGTGTGCCTGATGATGCAGCTGAGCGTCATGCTCATCGGTCTGGATGTGATCACCAACGGCTTTTTCAACCTCGTGCGCCGCACGCCGGGGCTGGAATCGCTCGTGTTTCTCAACTGTATTTTTTCCGCGCTCGATGCGGTCGTGCTGGCCATTACAGGGTCCGACGCGGTCGGTCTGCCGTTTTGCGCCGTGTCGGCGTTTTCCGTGGCCTGCTGCCTGTGGAGCGCGCTGAATACCTGCCGCGGCTTCAAATCCACGTTCCGCACGCTCGCGGTCGACAAAGATCCCTACACCGTCAGCGCGGACAGTGAAGTCGTCAAGGACAGCATCACCGTGCTCAAGTCCAAGCGCGACACCGCGGGCTTCATCCACCGCAGCGAGGAGGCCGGCCCGGCCGACACGATCTATGCCTCGCTCGCACCGTATCTGATCGCCGCGTCCGTGATCCTCGGCCTGCTGGCCACGATCCTCAGCGGCAATTATGCCAACATCCTGCACGTGTTTGCCGCCGTCACCGCGCCGTGCGCGCCGTTTGCGGCGCTTGTGGCGTTCGCCGTCCCGTTCCGGACCGCTGCGCGCAAGCTCGCCCGCACCGGCAGCGCCATCGCGGGCTGGAGCGGCGCGAGCGATATCGGCCGCAGCAAGCACCTGATCGTCACGGATAAGGATTTGTTCACCGCACGCAACATCTCGATCGAGGACATCCGCATCCTCGACGGCGCGTTCCCGGACAAGGTCATTTCCTATACCGGCAGCGTGATCGTTGCCTCCGGCAGCTGCCTTGCCACCGCGTTTACCGATCTCATGCAGCGCAACAACTGCACGCTCATGCCGGTCGAATCCTTCACCTGCAATGAAAGCGGCGGCCTGACCGCCCTCGTCAACGGCGAGGAAGTGCTCGTCGGCAGCAGTGCCTTCATGAACCTCAAGGGCGTGCATCTGCCGCAGCAGCTGAGCGCCAAAAACGTCGTGTTCACATCCATCAACGGTCTGTTTGTCGCAAGCTTCAAGATCAAGTACGTACCGGTGCAGTCGGTGCAGAATGCGCTGTTTGCCCTGCTGCGTACAAAGATCGCGCCGATCTTTGCCGTGCGCGACTTCAACATCACACCGCTCATGCTCGGGCAGAAGTTCAAGATGTCGACCGACGGCTTTGACTTCCCGGCCTACCGCAAGCGCTATGCCATGTCGGCAGCGGAACCGTCCGACTATACGCAGACCGCCGGCATCGTGGCGCGCGACGGGCTCGGCCCGCTCGTAAGCGTCGCCAATCTCGGCCGCCAGCTCTACTCCACCGTGCGCATCTGCGTCATCCTTGCCCTGCTGTGCACGGTCATCGGCGTTGTGCTGATGTTCGCCCTGTGCGCCATCGGCGCGTTCGATTCCGCCACCGTCGGCAACCTCTTTGTGTACATGGGCTTATGGCTCGTTCCGGTCATTTTGCTGAATTTCAGCCTGAAACGCTGAGTTTTCATATTTATGATTGCCAAGAGTTTTGAAATCGTGTATACTTTTATAGTCGTGTGTGTCACGCACGGCACGATTTCCGGAGTTAGGAATTTTGGATAGTCTATATATAAGGAGAGTACACTACATGAGCTACGAAACCAAGAATATCCGCAACGTGTGCCTGCTCGGCCATGGCGGCAGCGGCAAGACCACGCTCGCCGAGAGCATGCTGTACATGACAGGCGCGATCGACCGTCAGGGCAAGACCGCTGACGGCAACACCGTCTGTGACTATGATCCCGAAGAGATCAAGCGCCAGATCACGATCTCGACCAGCATCGCGCCGGTCAACTTCGGCGGCTGCAAGATCAACGTGCTCGACTGCCCGGGCTTTTTCGACTTCGCGGGCGACGTGATGTGCGCCCTGCGCGCCGTCGAGGCCGGCATGATCTTCTGCACCGCAAAAGACGGCATCGCTGTCGGCGCCGAGCGCAGCTGGAAATACCTCAAGAACGCAAACATGCCCTGCATGTTCTACATCTCCAAGACCGATGAGGATCACGGCGATTTCGCCGGCGTCCTCTCCGCCCTGCAGGAGAAATACGGCAGCGCCGTCTGCGCCGTGACCGCGCCGATGAGTGACGGCACCGGCGTCATCGACCTGGTGCACAACGTGGCTTACCAGACCAAGGGCAACAAGACCACGAAGGTCGCCGTTCCCGCCGCCGACGCCGACATGGTCGAGTCGCTGCGCGAGACGCTCTTTGAGACGGCCGCCGGTGCGGACGAGGAGCTCATGGAGAAGTACTTCGAGGACATGATGCTCTCCGAGGAGGACACCGTCAAGGGTCTGCGTCAGGGCCTGAAGGACCGCACCGTGTTCCCCGTGCTCTGCGGCGCCGCCGGCAGCGGCATCGGCACCGAGGCCGTGCTGCAGGCGATCGTGGATTACGTGCCCGACCCGGCCGAGGTCGGCGAGGTCGCCACGGCTGACGGCGGCAAACTCGCCATCGACCCGAACAGCCCGGTGTGCGCGTTCGTGTTCAAGACCATTTCCGACCAGTTCGGCAAGTACTCCTTCATCAAAGTGCTCTCCGGCAAGGTCACGTCCGATCTGTCTCTGCGCGACGTGCGCATGAGCAGCACCGATAAGCTCGGCCGCATGTACACCATGTGCGGCAAGAAGAACACCGAGGTCAAGGAAGCCTGCTGCGGCGACATCGTGGCCATCGGCAAGATGGAGTGGAAGACCGGCGACACCGTCTGCGACCCGAAAAACGAGGTCGAGCTGCCCGCTATCGAGCTGGCAGAGCCCTGCTACTCCATGGCCATCAGCCCCAAGACCAAGGGCCAGGACGACAAGGTCGCTTCCGGCCTTGCCCGCCTGAACGAGGAGGATATCTCCTTCACGCTCGTCAACAACGCCGAGACCCACCAGATGGTCATCTCCGGTGCCGGCGATATTCAGGTCGACGTCCTGTGCGCCAAGCTCAAGAGCCGCTTCGGCGTCGAGACCGAGCTCAAGCCTGCCCGCGTCGCTTACCGCGAGAAGATCAAGGGCAAGGTCGAGGCTCACGGCCGCCACAAAAAGCAGTCCGGCGGCAGCGGCCAGTTCGGCGACGTCTGGATCCGCTTCGAGCCCCAGGACGAGTCCGACGACATGATTTTCGCCGAGGAAGTCTTCGGCGGCAGCGTGCCGAAAAACTTCTTCCCGTCCGTCGAAAAGGGCCTGCGCAACGCCGTGCAGAAGGGCGTGCTCGCCGGCTACCCGCTCGTCGGCCTGAAGGCCGTGCTGTATGACGGCTCCTACCACCCGGTCGACTCCAACGATATGGCGTTCCAGACGGCCGCCCGTCTCGCCTATCAGGACGGTATTCCGAAGGCGAAGCCGACCATTCTCGAGCCGATCGGCCTGCTGAAGGTCACCATCCCGGACGCCAACCTGGGCGACATCATGTCCGACATCTCCTCCAAGCGCCGCGGCACCGTGCTCGGCATGACGGCGGAGGATGGCATGCAGACCGTCGAGGCGGAAGTCCCGATGGCTGAGATGGGCTCCTACACGATCGACCTGCGCTCCATGACGCAGGGCCGCGGCTCCTTCTCGTGCAAGTTTGTGCGCTATGAGGAAGCCCCCGGCAACGTCCAGCAGAAGGTCATCGAGGAAGCCAAGAAAGAGCAGGAAGCGTAACTGTAACTGCAAAAGAAGCCCTTTATCGGGCTTCTTTTGTCTATCCGGAAGCGAGGGACCCTGATGAAAAACACGAACAAAAATATGATGTATACCTTCTGGTCGGGCGCCATTTTGCTGTGTCTGGCGCTGGTGGCCGTTGTGCTGGTGTTTACCAACGCCGTCGGAAACACCGGCTCGCCGAAGGCGGAAGCCACGCCAGCCGTGACCGAAACGCCGACACCGACGCCGCAGGCAAATCCGATCGCGCCCATCCAGTCGTCCGCCGCACTCGCACAGACGGAGGACAAGGGCAGCGCCTATGTCGATCAAATCTATTTTCTGGGCGACAAGTCGCTGAAGGTCCTGCAGTCGAAGACGATGCTCACCGGCAAGGACGCCGCCAAACAGGTCTGGGTGCCGGACACCGGTTCCCTGCCCGCCTCCTCGCTCGACACGGCGAAGTACAAATCCCCCGTGACCGGCAACAACGTGCCCGCGGATGAGATCTGCGAGGTCAACAAGCCCGCCTATCTCGTCATCTGCCCGAGCGCGGACAACATCTCCATGACGAACGAGGAGCAAATCAAGTCCGTCTATACCACGCTCATCAATGCCATCAAGGCCAAGAGCCCGAACACGAAGATCATCTGCTGCTCGCTGACGCCCATCGCGTCCAACTATCAGTACGAGGACATCACGAACGAGCTCATCCAGAAGGTCAACGGCTGGATCGCCGCAGCGGCGGAGAGCAACAGCGTGAAGTGTCTCGACATGGCCAGCGGCCTCGTCGGAGACGACGGATTCCTGCCGCAGACCTATCAGGACGGCGACGGCATGCACCTGAACGCCGAGGGCATGAAGGCATGGATGACCTATCTGCGCACGCACGCCTACCCGTGATCCAAGCATAGAAAACTCCCGGAGCCGCGGCTCCGGGAGTTTTTTGCTTTCTGTCAGCGGATGATCGCCTTGATGAAAGGCTCCGCCGGGGGCGCGTCCGGGGTGATGGTGTAACAGGCGGTGAGCTCCGCGACTGCCCTGCGGGCGGCCGCCTCGTCAGCCGCATGGATCGTCGCGAGCGACTCCCCTGCTGTGACCGGCTCGTCCACCTTCTTGCGCAGGACGATGCCGACGCTGTGGTCGATGACGCTGTCCTTCGTCGCGCGGCCGCCGCCGAGGCGCATGGACACGAGGCCCACGTCCGTGGCCGCGATGTGGCGCACATAGCCGCTCGCCGGGGATGGTACCTCCATCTGCACCGGCGCCATGGGCAGGAGCGACGGGTCATAGATTGCGGCCGGATTGCCGTCCTGCGCCGCAACGAATTCGGCCAGTTTCTTCAGCGCCGAACCATCCGTGATCGTCTGCTCCAGCATGGCACGGGCCGCCGCATCGTCGGCCGCCATGCCCGCTTGCGTGAGGATGCAGCTGCCGAGCGTCAGGCACAGCTCGAGCAGCTCACTCTTATATTCCCCGCGCAGCGCCGCGATGGCCTCCTTGACCTCGAGCGCGTTGCCGACGGCGTGGCCAAGCGGCTCGTCCATGTCCGTGATGACGGCGACCGTCTTGCGGCCGGCCATCTTACCGATCTCGACCATCTCGGTCGCGAGCTCGCGCGCATCGTCCAGCGTCTTCATAAACGAACCGCTGCCGCACTTGACGTCCAGCACGATGATGTCCGCACCGGCGGCCAGCTTCTTGGACATGATGCTGCTGACGATGAGCGGGATGCTCGCCACGGTGCCGGTCACGTCGCGCAGGGCGTAGAGCTTCTTGTCTGCGGGGTCGAGGTTCGCCGTCTGACCGGCGATGACCATGCCGACGCGGTCCACATTCTCCAGAAAGCGCTCCATGGGCAGATTGATGTTGAAGCCCGGAATGCTCTCGAGCTTGTCGAGCGTGCCACCCGTGTGGCCGAGGCCGCGGCCGGACATCTTTGCCATCTTCACGCCGAGGCTCGCCACCATCGGCACGAGCACGAGCGAGGTCTTGTCGCCCACACCGCCGGTCGAGTGTTTGTCCGCCTTGACGCCGGACACGCCCGACAGATCCAGCGTCTCGCCGCTGTGCATCATGGCCATGGTCAGGTCCAGCGTCTCGCGCCGGTCCATACCGCGGAAATAGATGGCCATGGTCATGGCGGACATCTGATAATCCGGGATCTCCCCACGGCTGTAGCCGTCGATCATATAGCGGATCTCCTCCGTCGTGAGGGCCTGCCCGTCGCGCTTTTTCGTGATCAGATCGCTCATTCTCATCGCGATATGCTCCTTTTGTGTTTTTGTTGCAACGAGTATACCACGACGGCAACAAAATTGCAATTCAGCGCGGAAAAATGAGGTACGGCCGACCGTCGATCTCACGCAGCACGGTCTCGGCGCCGCGCGGCAGATTCGGCGTGTCCGCAGGGATGGCGATGAGCATCCGCTTGCCGTCAAACGTGGTGAGCACGCCGTCCGGCGCGGAATACCAGAGCACGTCAAGGCCGTCGTCCGGTGCGGACTTTTGCGCCTGTGGTGGGTCTTTGGCCGGGGCCGGCGCGTCCGGAATGTCCCATGTCTCGTCGGCCGCGAACAGGATCGGATCCGGCAGGTGCGCGCGCTCGAGCCGCGTGAGCCGCTTGCGCAGCGTGAGCCAGCCGCTCCCGTCCGGCAGCATGAGGCCGAGATACGCGCGCGACCGCTCTCCGCACACGGCGAGCCGCAGACGGTCGGCGTCCGTCTTTGCCCGCGCGGAAAACACCGTGAACAGTCCCTCCTGCGTCACGGTCAGCGTGCCGATGGGCTTGTTTTGCTGCAGGATCGGATAATCAGGCATAAAAAATCACTCCCGCACCAGACTATGCGCGGGAGTGATGGATTTAGAACCGGGTCAGCCGACGCTGTAGCCGCCGCGCACCATGACGGTGGTGTCGGTGGATGCCTGAATACCGGCGTCGTCCGCCTGTACGAGGTACAGGTGGTTTTCCGCGAGCTTTGCCCCGACGGCGGCGGTCTCGCCGGTCGTGAGGTCAATGGCGGCGCTCTGCATCACGGCGGCAGTGCCCGTGCGCATGAGGATCTCCGTGCCGGCGCGGCCGGTGAGCGTCTGGCCGCTTTCGAGCGTCACGAGCACATACGACCCGCCCGCGGCAGCGACCTGGTCGGCAAACTGATTCTCCATCTCGCTGATCTGCCCGTCGAGCGTGGAACGGTAAGCGTCCTCCATGCGCGGCTGCACCACATCCTGCAGATAGCTGGATGTGACGAGCGGGTCGTCTTTCGTGCCGTAGTTCGCGACGGCGTACACGGTCACGGCGGCGACCATGGCGAGCGCGACAATGAGGATGATGGTGGTCAGTGTCTTTTTCTTCATAACCGTCCCTCCGTTTGGTAGCGTGGGTGTTTACTGCGGCAGGCCAAAGCTCACGGCGATCGCGTTGTCCACCTGATGCATCGCGGGCTCGTCCAGGCGGCCCATGCGCTCGCGCAGGCGCGACTTGTCGAGCGTGCGCACCTGCTCGAGCAGGATCACGCTGTCGCGCGTCAGGCCGCAGCTGCGCGCTGCGAGCGAGATGTGCGTGGGCAGATTGGCCTTGCCGGTCTGCGATGTGATTGCGGCGGCGATCACCGTCGGGCTGTGGCGGTTGCCGGTGTCGTTCTGAATGATGAGCACGGGGCGCATGCCGCCCTGCTCGCTGCCGACCACCGGACTGAGGTCGGCATAATAGATATCTCCGCGTCGAACTGGATTCATAGATTTCATCTCCGATGGAATATTTGCCCCGGTCGATATGTAGGGGCACAGTTATTTTCGCCATCGGAGCGAAATTTATACTTCAGTCGATATACACGCGCTGCACGCGCTGACTCATGGCGCACAGCAGCTCATACGGGATGGTGCCGGCCTTGTCCGCCTGCTCGGCCACCGAGAGATCGCGGCCGAAGATCGTGGCCACGTCGCCGGGCTGCACCTCGGGAATGTCCGTGACATCGACCATGCACATATCCATGCAGATGCGGCCGACCTGCGGTGCGCGCTTGCCGTGCAGCAGCACATCGCCCTTGCCGGAGAGGCTGCGCAGCAGCCCGTCGGCGTAACCGACCGGCAGCACGGCCAGGCGCATATCGCGCGGGCAGGTGAACGTGCGGCCGTAGCTGATCGTGTCGCCCGCATGGTGATGCGTCACCTCGGACACGCGGCTGTAGAGCGACATGGCCGGGCGCAGGTCGAGCCCGCCGGTCTCTTTAGCCGGGAACACGCCGTAGAGCAGCAGGCCGGGGCGCACCATGTCGAGGTGCATCTCGGGATAGTTGATCACAGCGCCGCTGTTGGCGCAATGGCGGATGGCAAAGTGGTGGCCGGTCGCCTGCTCCATGCGCTCGATCGCATGCGTAAAGCGCGAAAACTGCAGCTGCGTGTACGGATCTCCGTACTCGTCCGAGACGGCAAAGTGCGTGAACACGCCTGTGAAGTTCAGGTGCGGCAGCGAAAGCGCCTCGATCATCTCGTCGAGGTGGCTGTCGTCGTGCACATCAAAGCCGGTGCGGCCCATGCCGGTCTCGAGCTTCATGTGCGCGTCCAGCCGCAGACCGGTACCGGCGAGAAAGCGGTTGAGCTCGCGTGCATATTCGATGCTGCCGACCGCCTGCGTCACGCCGAGCGTGGCCAGATCGACCGCAATGTTCGCCGACTGCGGGCCGAGCAGCAGGATGTTCATCGTCACACCGGCGGCGCGCAGCTCCTCCGCCTCGTCATAGCAGTTGACGGCCACCCACTGGCAGCCCGCCCGCTGCAGCCGCTGCGCCACACGCACCGCGCCGTGGCCGTAGGCATTGGCCTTGCAGACGCCGAGCATCTGGCAGCCGTCCGGCAGACGGCTGCTGATCTCGCGATAATTGTGTTCCAAGTCATTGAGACTGATCTCTACCCAGGTTCTGATCTTGCGATTCATCGTTTGTACTTCCTTGTTCCAGATTCCAGTTTTCCATGGTGCAGCGCAGACAGAGCGTGTCGTCGACCGACAGCTCCGCGCACTGCGGCACCGTGCCGTCCAGATACAGACGCACGGCGGTGTGATCGTCCGTGATGAGCTGCACGACCTGCAGCCCGTCCTCCGTCCACGTCAGGTCGACATAGCCGCCGCGGATGGCCTCCACCACATAGGGCAGCGCCGTCAGCGGTGTCAGACCCGCGCCGTTGAGGTCGCCCGCCGGGAGAATAATGTCGTCAAAGGCGAGCGTGCTCGCCCCGTCGCGCAGGTGGGCCGTGACGCCGGCTGCCTGCTCCGGTGCCGTGACTGTGAGGTCATAGCCGTCCGGCAGCTCCTGACAGGTGAGCGTATAGTCCGTGACCGTATCGCCGCGCTGGACGCGCACCTGCGCCGTCGTGGTGACGAGCTGACCGGTCAGCGTGTCACGAAAGGCTTCAAACTTCTGCTCCCCCGCGCCGCGTCCGCACGCGGACAACAGCAGCAGGCTTATCATCAGTGCAGCGATCGCTTTGCGCTGCATACTGCCTCCTATCGGATGATGGGTTTTGTGACCTCCGGCAGGGCCGCGATCACATCGGTCGGGTTCATCGCATATTCGCCCATACGCCCGGCGCAGAGGTCGCCCGCCCGGCCGTGCAGCCAGACGGCGATCTGCACCGCGTCGCGCGCGGGCATCTGGCACAGCAGTGCACCGAGCATCCCCGCCAGCACATCGCCGCTGCCACCCTTGGCCATGCCGGGATTGCCGGCGCGCAGCACCGCCGCATCCCCGTCCGGAAACGCGCAGACCGTCTCCGGTCCCTTGCGCACGACCGTGCAGCCGTGCCGGACGGCAAAATCGGACGCCGCCTCTGCCCTGCCGGTTTCATCCGGCCCGGCCAGACGGGCAAACTCCCCGTCGTGCGGCGTGAGCACAATGGGCGCGCAGGCACGGTCGAGCACCGCCACGTCCTGCGCGACGGCAAAGAGCGCGTCGGCATCGAGCACGAGCGGCGTGCCGGGCTGCGTAACGACCGCCTGCACCAGCGCCGTGAGCGCATCGCTGCGCCCCAGACCGGGGCCGAGCACGCACACGTCGCTTTTTTGCAGCCGCTCGAGCAGTATCGGTAACGCATCGTGCGCCAGCTTCCCCTCCGCCGACGGCAGCGGGAACGGCATCGCCTCGTCGTTTTTCACGGCGGTGACGGCATAGATCGCCTCCGGCACGCCGACGGACACCAGCCCGGCGCCGCAGCGCAGGGCCGCGCGGGCGCACAGCGTCGGCGCGCCGGTATAGCCGACGCAGCCGCCGACGATGAGCACGCGCCCATAGTCATATTTATTGGTATCGGACGCGCGCCGCGGCAAATACGGCGCGCAGGGTGCAATGCGGTGCATGATCTGCCTCCTGGACGGAAAAGGGGTGATTTTCTCCGATTATTATAACGTTTTCGGCGCGCCGCGTCAAATTTTCTTCCCCTTTTACATTGATTTGTGCCGCAAAGTGTGGTATAAATAGCTTTGTTATTGAGTTTATTGCTTGGATCGGGAAAATAGTACCAAGGTTCCGCACCAGAGATGGACGCCGCCGGCTGAGAGCGTCCTGCGAGAAACGTGCTTTGTTCGCCCGTGAGCTCCGGCCAATCCCCGGCGGGTCCGCCCGTTACCGCGCACAGAGTGCGGCGCACACGCGCCGAATTCGGGTGGTACCGCGGAAGTTTCCTTTCGTCCCTGTATGCGGGACGGGAGGATCTTTTTTTGTCCGCGATCCGGCAAGGAACGCAACGAACCACGAAAATCTTGCAACGGAGGAATTGTTTGCATGAAAGAAATGCTGCAGAAGCTGCGCGAGGCTTCCGTCGCCGCCATTTTGCAGGCGGACGACGTCACCGCGCTGGAAAACCTGCGCGTGAAGTACCTCGGCAAAAAGGGTGAACTGACCGCCATCCTCAAGCAGATGGGCCGCCTGTCGGCGGAGGAGCGCCCGGCCATGGGCCAGCTGGCAAACCAGGTGCGCGCCGAGCTTGAGGAAGCGCTCGACCAGCGCCGCGAGGCGCTCAACGCGCGCATGCTCGAGATGCGTCTCAAGGCCGAGACGCTCGATGTGACCATGCCCGGCAAAGCACCGGAGCTCGGCCACCAGCACCCGATGTATATCGTGCTCGATGAGATCAAGGACATCTTCGTCGGCATGGGCTTTGAGATCCTCGAAGGCCCCGAGATCGAAGAGGCCGAATATAACTTCACAAAGCTCAACACCAGCGAGGGCCACCCCGCCCGCGAGTGGTCGGACACGTTCTATCTGACCGAGGACAGCAGCATTCTCCTGCGCACGCAGACCTCCCCGATGCAGGTGCGCGCCATGGAGAGCAAGCCGCTGCCGATCCGCATGGTCGCCCCCGGCCGTGTCTACCGCAAGGACGAGGTGGACGCCACGCACTCGCCCATGTTCCACCAGATTGAGGGCATGGTCATCGACAAGGGCGTCACGATGGCGGACCTGAAGGGTACGCTCAACACGCTCGTCAAGAAGCTCTACGGTGAGAACACCGTCACCCGCTTCCGCCCGCACCACTTCCCGTTCACCGAGCCGAGCTGCGAGATGGACGTGCAGTGCCACAAGTGCGGCGGCAAGGGCTGCCCCACCTGCAAAGGCGAGGGCTGGATCGAGATCCTCGGCGCCGGCATGATCCACCCGAAGGTGCTCGAGGGCTGCGGCATCGACACGGACGTCTACTCCGGCTGGGCCTTCGGCATGGGTCTGGAGCGTCTGGCGATGCGCCGGTTCAAGATCAGCGACCTGCGCCTGATCTTCGAAAACGACGTGCGCTTCCTGCAGCAGTTCTGAGAAAGGAGAGGCTACCATGATTTTAAGCAGAAAATGGCTCAATGAATTCGTAGACTGCTCGGCCTGGGCCGATCACGACTTTTCCGAGGCAATGACCCTCTCCGGCTCCAAGGTGGAGACGTTCACGGATCTGCACAAGAACATTCAGAATGTCGTCGCGGGCCGCATCGTGGAGATGGTGCGCCATACGAACTCCGACCACATGTGGGTCTGCCAGGTCGACGTGGGCGGCGATGCGCCGCTGCAGATCGTCACCGGCGCACAGAACCAGAAGGTCGGCGACATGGTGCCCGTCGCGCTCGACGGCTCCATCCTGCCCGACGGCAAGGAGATCCACGCCGGCATGCTGCGCGGGGAACTCTCCAACGGCATGATGTGCTCGCTCAAGGAGCTCGGCCTGACGCTGCATGACTACCCCTACGCCATTGAGGACGGCCTGTGGGTCATGCAGGAGGACGGCGTGAAGCCCGGCGACGACATTGCCGCCGTCATCGGCATGGACGATCACGTGGTCGAGTTTGAGATCACGCCGAACCGCCCGGACTGCCTGTCCGTGATCGGTCTGGCGCGCGAGGCCGCCGTGACGTTTGACAAGCCCCTCCGTCTGCACGCGCCCGACGTCCCCGGCAGCGGCGAGGACATTCACGACCATGTCAGCATCCGCATCGACGATCCGGCGCTCTGCCCGCGCTACACCGCGCGCATGGTGCGCAACGTCAAGATCGCGCCGTCCCCGGCGTGGATGCGCGAGCGCCTGCGCAACAGCGGCGTGCGCCCGATCAACAACATCGTCGATATTACCAACTACGTCATGCTCGAGTACGGCCAGCCCATGCACGCGTTCGACTTCTCGTGCATCGGCGGCAAGCAGATCATCGTGCGCACCGCGCACGAGGGCGAGACCATCCAGACGCTCGACGGCAACGCGCGTAAGCTCACGCCGAACATGCTGTGCATCTGCGACGAGGAAAAGCCCGTCGCGGTGGCCGGTGTCATGGGCGGTGCCAACTCCGAGATCGTCGGCGACACGGCCATGGTCGTCTTTGAAGGTGCAAACTTCAACGGCACGAGCATCCGCCGCACGGCTGCCGCGCTCGGCATGCGCACGGAGGCCTCCGGCCGCTTCGAGAAGGGTCTGGATCCGATGAACACCGTTGCGGCCGTGAATCGCGCGTGCGAGCTCGTGGAGCTGCTCGGCTGCGGCGAGGTGATGCGCGGCACCATCGACGCGCTACCCGAGCCCATCGTGCCCAAGACCGTGAAGCTCGAGCCGGACAAAGTCAACGGCCTGCTCGGCACGGACGTGTCCGAGGCGGAGATGCGCCGTATCCTGCTCGCGCTTGGCTTCGAGCTCGACGGTGACACGATCATCGTCCCGTCCTGGCGCGGCGACGTGGAGCACTACTCCGACATCGCCGAAGAGATCGCCCGCTTCTACGGCTACAACAACATTCCCTGCACGCTCATGCGCGGCCAGACCACCAGCGGCGGCTATACCGACGCGCAGAAGGCAGAGCGCAGCATCGGCGCCATGGCCCGCGCGCTCGGCTACAGCGAGATCATCACCTACTCGTTCATCAGCCCGTCGTACTATGACAAGATCCGTCTGCCGGCAGACTCCCCGCTGCGCAATTCCATGAAGATCCTCAACCCGCTCGGCGAGGACACCTCCATCATGCGCACGACCATCCTGCCGTCCATGCTTGAGATTCTCACGCGCAACTATAACTACCGCAACAAGGCCGTGCGCCTCTATGAGATCGGCAAGGTCTACTTCGCCCGCCCGGACGGCATGGCCGATGAGCCGAAGCTCCTGTGCCTCGGCGGCTACGGCGGCGGGATGGACTTCTTCCAGCTCAAGGGCGCGGTCGAGCGCATCCTCGCCGGTCTGCGCATCACGGACGTGACGTTCGAGGCAGAGAGCGAGAACCCGTCCTATCACCCCGGCCGCTGCGCGAAGGTCTACGCCGGCGGCAAGCTGCTGGGCGTGCTCGGCCAGATCCACCCACTCGCCGCGGAAAACTACGGCGTGGACGCGGAGCTCTACACGGCCGAGCTTCAGCTCGGCGACGTGCTCGCCGCCCGCGGCGCGACCCCGGTCTACACGCCGCTGCCGCGCTTCCCGGCTGTGACGCGCGACGTTGCCATCGTCTGCAGCGCGGACATCCCGGTCGCCAAGCTCTCGGCGTGCATCCTCGCCGCCGGCGGGCAGTATCTCAAGGGCTGCGAGCTGTTCGACGTGTACACCGGCGCGCCGATCCCGGCCGGGTACAAGAGCGTCGCCTTCTCGCTGACGCTGCGCGCCGACGACCAGACGCTCACCGATGAGCACGCCGAGGAGACGATGCAAAGCGTTCTCAAGGCACTCAAGGAGACCTTTAACGCGACCATCCGCTGAACGGCGTCAAAATTTGGAATATTTTAAGAAATATTTCAGAACTTTTTTTGAAAACAGTTGGGAAATTGACTTTACAGTCTTGTGTTTTTTGGTATAATGAGCACAAGAACTCGTATAAGGGAGGGCTTCGCATGGAAGACGCAACCAGACGGTTTAATGCGATCGACAACAAAACAGAAATGAAGGAGATCCTCACTTCCGTGTATCATTCCCTTGTTGTCAAAGGATACAACCCCATCAACCAGCTCGTCGGCTACATCCTCTCAGAGGATCCGACGTATATCACCAACTACAACAACGCCCGCAGTCTCATCTGCCGCCTTGACCGCGATGAGCTGCTGCAGGAGCTGCTGACCAGCTATCTGGACAAATAAGCAGCGCACGAAACGAAAAAAGCCTCTGCCGGCCGGCAGAGGCTTTTTCTATACACAAATAACGCATCCGCACGCACCAGACGCGCAACCGCAGCTCTTTCGATTGCGATGAGGCTGGTGTCCGTCTCATAGCGCGCGTCATGATGAGATCGAGCGCCGACTGCGCGTCGGTGAGCACCAGCTCCGTTCCGGTGATGACCGCGACGGTTTTCCCGTCCTGCACACAGGATTCCATCTGCATAGCGAATTCTCTCCTTGCATTGTGGGATAAAAAAACGCCCTTGTCAGTGACAAGGGCGTTTCCGTTGGCAGCGGAAGAAGGATTCGAACCCTCACAAACGGAGTCAGAGTCCGGTGTGCTACCATTACACAATTCCGCTACGAACAAATGATATTATACAGATATTTTGGGATTTGTCAACCCTCTTGCCGCATATTTTTCACGAAATGAAAAACACTCCCGTTGGCCCTGCCCGCACGCGCAGGCAGGGCCGGGAAAAGCGGACTCAGCGGTCGAGGATCTTCCCGTCGATCGAGATCGTGACGACCTGCCACGGCAGGAACTTCCCGCTCGCGCGCAGCGCCTTCCGCGCCGCGTGCTCGAGTCCGCCGCAGCACGGCACCTCCATGCGCACGATGGTCACGCTCTGAATGTCGTTGCCCCGGATGATCTCCGTGAGCTTGTCGGTGTAATCCACCGCGTCGAGCTTCGGGCAGCCGATGAGGGTGATCTTCCCTTTCATGAACTCGCTGTGCATGTTCGCGTAGGCATACGCCGTGCAGTCCGCCGCGATGAGCAGCTTCGCGCCCTGAAAATACGGCGCGTTGACCGGCACGAGCTTGATCTGGCACGGCCACTGGCCAAGCTGCGACGGCTGCGCCGCCGGAGCCGCTGCCTGTGCCGTCTCCTCACGCTGGAAACGGTGCATCTGGTGGCCGGGGCAGCCGCCGGCGTGTGCGGCGTGCGCGGCCTCCGCCTGCTTCTTGCGCTTGTTGGCCTGCACGGCCGCCTCGTCATACGCCGCCGCTTCGCGCTCGACAAAATGGATGGCATCCATCGGGCAGGCGGGCAGGCAGTCGCCAAAACCGTCGCAGTAATCGTCGCGCAGAAGCTTGGCCTTGCCGTTCACAATACCGATGGCACCCTCGTGGCAGGCGGTCGCGCACGCACCGCAGCCGTTGCACTTTTCTTCGTCAATGTGGATGATCTTACGGATCATAATATCCCTTCCCTTTCCAAAAATTGGCCGGGTCTCCGCCCGGCGGTCTTGACTTTCTGCGCATAAGATAGCATAATAAGACCCACAAATCCGTTGTCAGAACAACAAATGGAGCAAAAAAATGAACATCACGCTATCCAATACGCGCCTATTTCGCGGCATTGGCAGTGATGAGCTGCCGCTGCTGCTGCAATGTCTCGGCGCAGTGCAGAAACACTACGACCGGGGCGAGACCATTCTCGCCGAGGGCGCGCCGACCGAGCAGCTCGGCATGGTGCTCACCGGCATGGCCATGATCGGCTATGACGACGTCTGGGGCAACCACAGCCTGCTCGGCCACGTCGCCCCCGGCGAGGTGTTTGCCGAGCCCTATGCCTGCATCCCGGGCGAACCGCTGCTCATCAGCGTGACCGCCTCGGAGGACACCGAGGTGCTGTTTTTGAACATCGGCAAGGTGCTCACGACGTGCACGAATGCCTGCCCGTTTCACGCCAAGCTCATCCAGAACCTGCTGACCGTGTGCGCGGCCAAGAATCTGCAGCTCTCGCAGCGCATCCTGCACACGGCGCCGAAGGGCATCCGTGCCCGACTCATGTCGTACTTTTCCGAGTGCGTCAAGCGCGCCGGGCAATACAGCTTTGACATCCCCTACAACCGCCAGCAGCTGGCCGACTATCTGGGCGTGGACCGCAGCGCCATGTGCAGCGAGCTGTCGCGGATGCAGCGTGAGGGGCTGCTGAGCTATCACAAGAACCATTTTTCCGTGCACGAGGCACTGGAGTAAATCGACGAAAGGCGGACACAACATGACGAGAGAAGAATACGCAAAGCGGATGAAAAAGCACCCCGACTGGGCCCCGGGGCGGGATGCGATCGAGGCGGCCTTTGCCAAACGCTACCCGAAGACGGAACCGGTATGCTTTGAGAGCGAGCTGCACGACCGCGCAGCCTTCGGCGGCGACGAATATCTTGACGGCTTCGCCGTCTATGACACGGGCAAGGGCTATCAGCACATTGTCACCTACGGCATGAGCGAGCTGTACCCGAGCATGGCGACCTTCGGCGCCGAGTACAGCAAGTGGGGCTATGAAATGACAATGAAGGTGCGCGAGAGCTATGCCGAGACCGGAACATGGGCGCTCGATCTGCTGGCCCAGCTGGCGCGCTACACGTTCCAAACCGGCAATTACTTCGAGCCGGGCGCCTACATCCCCGGCGACGGCAGCTCCCTGCATCCGGAACTGGACTCGGCTATCACGGGTCTGGCCATCGTCAGCGACACGACCGTCGCCCCGATCGAAACGGTACACGGCAGGGTTGCGTTTTTGCAGCTCGTCGGTCTCACGCAGCCGGAGCTGGACGCGATCACGCGCGACCCGGACGCGCTGACCGGCATCCTGGAGCGGATGCGCGCAGAGGATCCGGAGCTGGTGCTCGACATGCGCAGAACGAGATCCTTCGTGTGATTGCGCCAGCGCCGGCAGTTTTCTCCGTGGATCGGCGCAAATGTCTGCAAAGCCCACGAACGAATCAGGAGAATTGATACACATGAAGTACATTTTCTGCACGGACACGACCGGGCACCAAAGACATACTCGACCTGACGGTCAGTGCTTTCTGTCAGCAGAGCTCCCGCAGGTCATGCGCGACGGGCTTGAACAAACAGCACACACACTGTCACAGGCAGAACGGCGGCACAAGCTGCCGGGCATTTTGCTGATTATGCAATATATCTGCCTGGTGATCGGCATGGTCTGCGGCGGCGCGCTTGTGCGGGCGCTTGCGGGCAGAGCGGTCAGTCTGGCACAGGCCTACCACAATGCGCCGGGCATTTTCTGGACCGGCGCGGTCACATTGTGTATAGCCGGTCTGCTCGCGCTCTGGCAGCGTGTTCAGACGGCTTCCGCCGACCGCAGCAGCAGCGTCCAGGCAGCCAGAAGGAAAATGAACGATCAGATCCGCTACGCAAAAACTTATCTCGGCATTCCCGGCCAAGTTCAGCCCGTGGACATTCTTCTGTTCGACTACCGCAGGGAAGCGCAGGGCCTGAAGATCCTCAACACGGCACATAATACCGAATTCTGGATCTACCGGGATCAAAACACGCTCTGCATCGCCGACGAGTATCAGGTATACGCACTTGCACTGCAGGAACTGCAGCGTATCCGTGTTGTGCAGCGTGGGATCCCGATGACCGGCTGGAACAAAGGCGGCCAACCGGATCAGGCACGTTTTCAGCGCAGCGGTGTGATGTGTCACGAGGGCGCAGCTATTGGCCTGCAGTTTTGCTGCGCATTGGAACTGACCCATAACGGCGAGCAATACGCATTGCTGTTTCCTGGCTATGAGCTTCCGAAAATCCAGAAGCTGACAAGATTGTCCGCACCTGAGCTGCCTGCGGCAGCACCTGAAAAGAAGCGAAAAGCAGCACCCAAAAAGCATCCACCGAACGGCGAAAAAATCCGCCCCCTCTTTTACTGGCGGATTCCGAAGGGAGAAAATGTGGCGCTGTGGTTCACGCCTTTGGCAGACGTAGAGTTTCAGGCAGCGCACCCACGGCTGTACACTTTTCTGGTCATCCTTGCGATCGTGCTGCTGGTAGCCCCGATGGCAGGATATTTGTCTCTGACAACGCATTATTTCCCCGACGCAAACAGCCCATGGCTGCTTTTGGGCAGCGTTGGTGGTTTTCTGGTCGGGTGCAGTCTGTTCAACATTCTTGCAGCATGGCTGCACCAGTACTTTGGACACATTGTAACGATTTGTTTGGCAGTGCTCGGTTTCGCACTGATGGCTATCAGCTGCCTTCTGCTGTGATCGATCGCTTTTCATTGGTCGGACGAAAAACCGTGACCTTGAACAGAGATCTAAGGAACGCATACGGGACTTCGAGCAGACGCACGGTGAAATTGCCTGCATGATATATCAAACCCTTGAAAAAAATCAGCCGCACCGTGGCGTCACGGTGCGGCTGTTTGGTTATTTTCGTCTGAAATCAGTTGTCCTTCTTCGCGATCAGCTCCGCGCAGGCTTCGCCGAGGATGCGGATGCCCTTTTCAATCACCTCGTCGCTGCTGTTGGAGTAATTGATGCGGAACGTGCTGACGTTGCGCTCCTTTTCATAGAACGGGTCGCCCGGGCAGATGGCGACGCCCTTCGCGAGCGCGACGCGGTAAAGGTCGACCGCGGACATGCCGTTCGGCAGCTTGGCCCACAGGAACATGCCGCCCTCCGTCGGCGTGAACTCCACGCCCTCCGGCAGATACTTGCGCATGCAGTCCATCATCAGCTCTGCCTTGTGCTTATAGAGCACTTTCGTCTTCTCGATGTGTGCGTCGATGTCGTTGTCCGCGAGGTACTGCGCCAGAACAAGCTGCGAGAAGATGTTGGTGTGCAGGTCGGCGGTCGCCTTATAGCTCAGGAGCTTTTCACGCAGCGCCTTGTTGCGCACGCACACCCAGCCGATGCGCATGCCGGGGGCGACGATCTTGGAGAACGTGCCGAGCATGCAGCACTGCTCGCCCAGCTCCTTGCCGAAGCTGTCGGTCGCGGTGCCGGAAAAACGCAGCTCGCGGTACGGGTTGTCCTCCAGCACGACGATGTCCGTGCCCTTGAAGATCTCCACGACGCGGTCGTGCACTTCCTTGCTGTAGCTCAGGCCGGTGGGGTTCTGGAAGTTCGGGATCACGTAGGCAAACTTCACGTCCGGGTTGGCCTGCACGGTCGCTGCCAGCTCATCACAGTCGATGCCGTCGGGGTTGATGGTGACAGGCAGAATCTCGGGATCAAAGAAGTGGAACGACTGCAGCGCGACGAGATAGGTCGGGTTCTCGACGATCACCTTATCGCCGGGGTCGAGCATGCACGCGCCGATCATCGTCAGAACCTGCTGCGAGCCGTTGGTGATGATGATGTCGTCGGCCGTCACGCCGTAGACGCCCATCGTCTCATAGCGCTTTGCGACCCACTCACGCAGCGGCAGATAGCCCTGCGTGCCGCTGTACTGGAGCGCCATGACGCCGTTTTTCTCAAGAACTTTGTGCGTTGCCTTGTCCATCGCCTCGACCGGGAAAGAGACCGGGTTCGGCAGACCGCCCGCAAAAGAAATCAGGTCGGGAGATGCCGCTGCCGCAAGAATGCTTGCCGTAAACTCGCCCTGAAAGTCGGGACGCAGGATTTTGGTGGAAAGTCTGGGATTCATAATGATTTCTCCTTTCATGGGCACTTGTAGTGGTCTGTGTATTCGACAGGCAAGCCCTCATAATGTGTCGATTATAGCGCACGCGTTTGCGGCATTACAAGGCGTTGCAAAAAAATCTGCGTTCTAACGGAAAGGCGCGCGCATGCAAAGCGAAGTTCTGTATAGAACGCTCATTCGCGCTTACCGTTATGCGTCAAATATGCGTCATTTCTGCATTTTGCAACCATATGACGCCAGAATTTCGCCAATACTTCGTCACGGAGGGACGACAAAATGAAAGGCAACCTGAGCCGGTACACATTGCCATCGACCAGGCGCTATTGGACAAGCTCGGCTACATCGTAGAATACGAAGGCCGGACAAAAAACCGCGAACTCGAGCAGAAGATCAAAAAGCACATCCGGGGCTTTGAACAGGAACACGGCGAGATCGATCTGCACGACGCATCCATGCTCTGACAAACCATCAGCCGCACCGTGGTGTCACGGTGCGGCTGATGCCTTCGGCCTAGCCGGCGGTTTTTCACAGACATGCAAAGCCCTCTGTTACTAACGACTGCACGTCACGTCGTGCAAGCACGATTTTCCAGCCGCGAGAGTTCGACTACTTGCAGCCCGTGAACTGGCTTAAAAATTTCCCATTGTCAGTTGTTCTCTGGCCTTATCCTCGTCCAACTGGTGTTCTGTGTATTATTCTATTTTCTTTGCGCTCTCATCCTTTCAGTCTTTCAACTCCGCATTCAGGACACGGACGTTTTTAAGTGAAGAAATAATCAGTAAAATCGGCGAGCATCTTACGATGCTCGCCGATTTTGGCGGAGAGTAAGGGATTCGAACCCCTGTGGCGTTGCCGCCTAACGGTTTTCAAGACCGCCCCGTTATGACCACTTCGGTAACTCTCCACATATGCAGATAGAGAAACAAGACGCCGAAGATCGGCGTCTTGTTTTTGGCGGAGAAGGAGGGATTTGAACCCTCGCGCCGCTTATCACAGCCTACTCCCTTAGCAGGGGAGCCCCTTCGGCCACTTGGGTACTTCTCCAAGCCGAATTCCACTTTCCATATGGACGCGCGGCCAGCGCGCTGCATTATAGTAGCATATTCGGCAGCGGATGTCAACTTGTTTTTTGGTTGACACCGTGCGCAAAATGCGTTATAAGTGTGCCAGAACAAAGGAGAGACGTTTATGCGCTACACATCTGTACTTTTTGACCTCGACGGCACGCTGCTCGACACGCTCGGCGACCTGACCGCCGCCATGAACCGCACACTTACCAGCCACGGCCTGCCGGAACGCACGCGGCAGCAGATGCGCGCCGCGCTCGGCAACGGGGCCCGGCGGCTGATGGAGCTGTCCGTGCCCGCCGGAACGGACAGTGCGCTGTTCGAGACGCTGCTGACGGAATACAACGCCGACTACGCCGCCCACTGCCGCATCGAGACTGCCCCCTACCCCGGCGTCGCCGCGCTGCTACGCGAGCTGCACGCGCAGGGGCGCAAGCTCGCCATCGTGTCCAACAAGCCGGACGAGGCCGTGCGCGCGCTGCGGGCGGAGTTTTTCGCGGACACCGTGCCGATCGCCGTCGGCGAGAAGCAGGGCATCCGCCGCAAGCCCGCACCGGACACGCTGCTGGCCGCCATGGAACAGCTCGGCGCCGATCCTGACAAGACGGTCTTTGTCGGCGATTCCGAGGTGGACATCGCCACGGCGCGCGCGGCAAATCTGCCGTGCATCAGCGTGCTGTGGGGCTTTCGCGACCGGGACGTGCTCGAGCGCGCAGGCGCGCAGCGGTTCGCTGCCGACATTGCGCAGCTGCAGGCACTTCTGGGCTGAAAAAAATCCGCCGGATGGTTCCGGCGGATTTTTTCATGCCGTCCTGCGGCGCAGGAACTTCAGCTTCGTCTCCGAGAGGACGATGGCGATGAGGATCAGCGCGAAGCCGACGAGCACACGCGGCTCCAGCTGCTCGTGATAGAACGCGACGGAAAACAGCGTGCCGAACACGCTCTCGAGCGTGAGCAGCAGCGCCGCCGTGGTGGGCGGGGTATACTTCTGCCCGAACGTCTGGAGCAGAAAGCACAGGCCGGTGCACATGACGCACAGGTAGCCAAGGCGCAGCCACACATCCGCTGGGATCTCCGCCGGTGCGGGTGCGGAAAACGGCGCCGTGACCCAGCTGAGCACCGCCGCCACGGCAAACTGCACGAACGAGAGCAGCACCGGGCTGCGCCCCCTGGCTGCACTGGCGGTGGCGATGATGTGCAGCGCGTAGAACACGCCGCTGAGGATCGTCAGCCCCTCGCCGCGGCCGATGCGCAGGTCGCTCTGCAGGGACACGAGCCCCATGCCGCACAGGCACAAGAGCGCCGCCGCGAGGTTGTACCGGTCCGGCCGCCGCTTATGGATCAGCCACCAGAAAAACGGCACAAATACGCAATACGTCGCCGCGAGAAAGGCGTTCTTCCCCGGTGTGGTGTGCACAAGGCCATACGTCTGAATCGTGTAAGCCAGGTACAGACATACGCCCATACACGCCCCGCCGCCGAGATAGCCGCGGTCGAGCCGCGGCAGGCTCCGGATGCCGACGAGCACCATGAGCATGGCCGCGCCGGAAAAGCGGATGGCCAGCAGCCACAGCGTGGGGACGGTTGCGAGCGCGTCCTTCATGATCGTGAACGAGCTGCCCCAGAGGAGCGTCGTCGCAATCAGGGCGAAGCGGCCGAGACGGGTATGGGCATGGCTTGCGCCGGGGTCAGGCATAGAGATCAGGGTTCCTTTTTCATGAATTGTCCGGCCGCGCGCATCATGAGGCGCTTGGTGCCGGCGGACTCGAATTCCACCTCGAGCAGCGCGTCGCCGCCCATGGGCTGGATCTTCGTGACGACGCCGGAACCGAATGCGCGGTGCGTGACCCGGTCGCCGACGGCGAAGGCCGGGGCAGCTTTGCCCGCCGGTTTTGCCGCGGGCGGTGCCGGCCGCACAGGCGGCCTGCGCCGCGGCTCCGGCGCAGAGACCGTATAGGCGCGCGGCGCGCTCTGGCGCGGCGGGTACTGCTGCTGGTCGCGGCTGGGCTCGGAATAACCGTAGCCGCGCGGGACATTGAGCTTCTGAATATCTTCCTCTGGGATCTCCTCGACAAAGCGGGAGACGCGGTTTGCCGTCGTGCGGCCGAAGAGCATACGCTGGCGGGCGCACGTGAGAATGAGGTGCTCGCGCGCGCGGGTGAGCGCGACGTAGCACAGACGGCGCTCCTCCTCCATCTCGTCCGGCTCGCCGATGCAGCGCAGACCGGGGAAAATGCCCTCCTCGCAGCCGACGATGAACACCGTCGGAAACTCCAGGCCCTTGGCCGCGTGCATGGTCATGAGCGTGACGCAGTCCATGGACTGGTCGTAGTTATCGAGGTCGGTATAGAGCGCGACCTCATCGAGGAAGCCCGCGAGCGTTGGGTTATCGGCCTCCTTGGTGAAGGCAATGATGTTCGACTTGAGCTCCTGCACGTTCTCGATGCGGGCAGCGTCCTCGGCCGTGTTCTTTTCCTCGAGTGCGCGGACGTAACCGCTGCGCTCCACGACGAGGTCATAGAGCTCGTCCGGCGGCATGGTTTTGGCCTGTTCCTGCAGCTCCTCGATCAGGATGGCGAACTGGCGCAGGCGCATCTGGCTGCGCTGCAGCTCGGGATAGGCGTCCGCGTGGCGGATGACGTCAAAGAGGCTCGCCTGCTGTTCATGCGCGAGCTGCGCAGCCGTTTCGACCGTGCGCGCGCCGATGCCGCGGGCAGGCGTGTTGATGATGCGCGTCAGGCGCAGGTCATCGTCCGGCGTCTGGATGACGCACAGGTAGGCCAGCATGTCCTTGACCTCCGCGCGGTCGAAAAAGCGCGTGCCGCCGATGATGCGGTACGGGATGCCGTTGCGCTTGAAGGCGTATTCGAGCTGGTTGCTCTGCGCGTTCATGCGGTAGAGCACGGCGTGATCGCGGAAGTTCATGCCGTGGCCAAAGTCGTCCATGATCTTCGTGGCGACATAGCGCGCCTCGTCGTTCTCGTTCGTAGCGCAGTAGAGCGTGAGCGGGTCGCCGGCTTCGGCCTTCGTCCAGAGCGTTTTGCCCTTGCGGCCGGTGTTGTTGGCGATGACGTGGTTGGCCGCGTCCAGGATGCGGCCGGTGCTGCGGTAGTTCTGCTCGAGACGAATGGTACGGGCGTTTTTGTATTGCTTTTCGAAATTGAGGATATTCTCGATCGTCGCGCCGCGGAACTTATAAATGCTCTGGTCATCGTCGCCGACAACGCAGATGTTGCCCCACCCGTCCGCCAGCAGGGCCGCGAGCTGGTACTGGAGGTTGTTCGTGTCCTGATACTCGTCGATGAGCACGTAACGGAAGCGGCGCTGCCAGTGCTCGCGCACGTCCTCATGCTCATCGAGCAGGCGGACGGTGTTGTAGATCAGGTCGTCAAAATCCATCGCCCCGGCGGAAAACAGACGCTGCCAGTAGGTCTGGTACACCTCACCGATGCGGATGCTGCGCGGGTTGTGCGTCGCCTGCGCGCGCGCCAGATACTGCTCCGGCGTGATGCCGGCGTCCTTGGCGCGGCTGATCTCCGTGAGCACGGCGCGGTACGGGAACGCCTTCTCGTCGAGATTCATCTCCTTGAGAATGCGCTTGACGACCGCCTGACTGTCCGACGTGTCATAGATCGTGAAGCTGTTGGGGTAGCCGAGCTTATCGGCATCGCGCCGCAGGATGCGCACGCACGCGGAGTGGAACGTCGAGGCCCAGATGTCCGCCGCGGCCTCGGGCCCGAGCATACGCTCAATGCGGTCCTTGAGCTCGTCGGCCGCCTTGTTCGTGAACGTGATGGCGATGATGCGCCACGGCTCGACCGGCTCGACCGCCGCCGCCCGCTGCGCGCGCCGGCGCTCTTCCGGTGTCAGATCCGTGCGCTCGAGCAGCGCAAGGTCCGCCTCCGTCGCCGTTTCCGGCACCTCGTCGGTATCGGACCCGCGGCCGTACTGGATGAGATTCGCGATCCGGTGGATGAGCACCGTAGTTTTACCGCTGCCGGCGCCGGCCAGCAGCAGCAGTGGGCCTTCCGTGGCCAGGACCGCTTTTCTCTGCATATCGTTCAGGTTCGCGAAGTCCGCCGCAATGAAGCGTCTGCGCGCCTGCACATAGCGTTGTTCAAAAGTCAAAGTTGTATTCATAGCGTCTGATTTTAACACATTTTTCCCCGGGAAACAAGGCCCGCATTATCTGGCGCGGAGATTGACAATCGCAGGATGTGGAAGTAAAATGAAGAAAAATTTGATGATCGAGGTGCATCTTATGGACATCATCTGGCATGGCCATTCCTGCTTTGAGCTGGTCTCCGGCGGCTACAGCGCCGTCATCGACCCGTTTCAGGACACCAGCGTCGGCACGGCCTATCCCCACGTGCGGCTGACGGCGGACGCCGTCTATATCAGCCACGAGGACCGCGACCACAACTTCCGCGAGGGCGTCACGCTGCGCAACACCGGCAAGGCGAACCCGTTTGCCGTCACGGAGCTGGAGACGTACCACGATATCATGCGCGGCCGTCTGCGCGGCATGAACACCGTGCGCATCTTCGCCGCCGAGGGCATGCGCGTGGCGCATCTGGGCGACCTGGGCGCGAAGCCCACGCCCGAGCAGATGCAGCAGCTGCAGGGACTCGACGCGATGATGATCCCCGTCGGAGGCATCTACACGATCGAGCCGGACACCGCCTACTACCTCTGCGAGCAGCTGCAACCGCGCGTCATCATCCCGATGCACTTTCAGGCGCCCGGCCACAGCAACCACCGCCTGCGCGCACCGGAGGATTTCACCGGCATTTTTGAGGGCAACGGCGCGAATGTCCAACGCTATGACGCCAACCGCATGACACTCACGCCGGACACACCGGCACAGGTCGTCATCTTCCGCCGTTCGGAATAAAACATGATACGACAAAGCCGCCGCTCCCCGATGGGGAGCGGCGGCTGTTTTCTCTGCAATTATTTCAGGATGTCCTTCAGCTCGTGCATACCATGGTTGGTGGTGACGACGACCACGCGGTCGCCGAGTTCGATGGCATCGTTGCCGGACGGGACGCGGCACTTGCCGCGGCGGATGATCGAGGCAACGAGCACGGAGTCCTTGAGCTTGAGCGCCTTGAGCGGCACATCGAGAAACTGGCTCTCGGCGCGCACGATGAATTCCAGCGCCTCGGCCTGCCCGTCGGCCACCATGCGCAGCGTCTCCACGCCGCTGCTGTGCGCGGAGTTCTGCATCCAGCGGACATACTCCACGATGCGGCCGGCCGTCACATCCGCCGGCTGAATGATCGTCGTCAGGCCATACGATTCCGCGAGTTCGATGAAGTTATCCTCATCCACCTTTGTGACGATCTTCGGCACCTGCTCGTGATAGGCAAAGGAGGAGATGATGAGGTTCGTCTCGTCCGACTCCGTGAGCGTGACGAGCGCGTCCGCCTCCGGCAGGCCCTCCTCACGCAGGACGTCCGGCTTTGTGCCGTCGGCGCAGATGATGGTCGCCTCCGGCAGGAGCGTTTTCATAACGCGGCAGCGGGCCGGGTCGCGCTCGATGATCGTCGAGTGGATGTGCATGCGCGCCAGCTCCAGCGCCAGCCGCTCGGCAATGCGGCCGCCGCCGACGATGATGACGCTCTCGGCCTCGTGGCGGAACTCGCCGATCTTGCGAAACAGCTCGTGCAGCTCGTGCGGCGCGCCGACCACGGTGACATAGTCGCCGGCAGCGAGCACAAAGTCGCCGTTCGGGATCGTGACGCTGCCCTCGCGCTCCACGGCGCAGATGAGGATGCCGTCGCTGTAGCGGCCGCGGAAATCGTTCAGGCGCAGGCCGTCGAGCTTGCTGCCCTCGCGCAGCTTGAACTCCACGAGCTCCACGAGGCCGTTGGCAAACGGCTCGACCTTCGTGGCGGCCGGGAAGCGCAGTGTGCGCGAGATCTCCTTGGCTGAGGTGCGCTCTGGGTTGATGGACAGGCTCAGCCCCAGCTCATCCTGCAGCAGCACCACGTCCTGATAGTACTCCTCGTCGCGCACGCGCGCGATCGTATGCGTGGCGCCGAGCTTGCGCCCGACCATGCAGCTGATAAGGTTCGTCTCGTCCGAGGTCGTCGCGGCGATGAGCAGATCAGCGTCCGCAACGTTGGCAATGCGCAGCTGGTCCACATTTGCGCGGCCCTCGACCACGATCACATCCAGCGTGGAGGAAATATAGGCAGCGCGCTCCGGGTCGCTCTCAACGACAGTGATGTCATGCCCTTCTGTCAGGAGCTGCTCCGCGATGGCATAGCCCACGCGGCCAGCGCCCACGATCACAATTTTCATATTCCAAGCTCTCCAGTTATCATGTTCAGTCCCCTAGTCCGGGTGACTAAGTATTATAGCAGACATTCTCCCATGTTTCAACAGCAGACGCAGGGAAATTGTATTATGTTCGTTTGTGAATAAACAGTAAAAATTCTGCAAAACCGACGCACTGCCGCTTGACGGATGCCGGTGCGGCGCTTATCATTATGTCCTAATACTTTTTAATTAGTATTTAAGGCCGCACCGCCGCGCAGCATCCATATAAAGGAGCATCCCATCCATGCTGGAACTGAAAAACATCACCAAAGTCTACGAAGCCGGCACAACGCAGGTCGAGGCGCTCAAGGGCATCAACATCGCCTTTCGTGAGAGCGAGTTCGTCGCGATTTTGGGCCAGTCCGGCTGCGGCAAGACCACGCTGCTGAACATCATCGGCGGTCTGGACCGCTACACCTCCGGCGACCTTATCATCAACGGCCGCTCCACGAAGGAGTACGACGACCGCGACTGGGACACATACCGCAACCACTCCATCGGCTTTGTCTTTCAGAGCTACAACCTCATCCCGCACCAGAGCGTGCTGGCAAACGTCGAGCTCGCGCTGACGCTCTCGGGCGTCTCGGGTGAGGAGCGGCGCGCGCGCGCCGTTGAGGCGCTGGAAAAGGTCGGTCTGGGCGACCAGCTCGACAAGGCGCCGAACCAGATGTCCGGTGGCCAGATGCAGCGCGTGGCCATCGCGCGCGCCATCGTCAACAATCCCGACATTCTGCTCGCCGACGAGCCGACCGGCGCGCTCGACAGCGAGACGAGCGTGCAGATCATGAATCTGCTGCAGGAGATTGCAAAAGATAAGCTCATCATCATGGTCACGCACAACCCGGAGCTGGCATCGAAATACGCCACGCGCACCGTGCGCTTGCTCGATGGGAAGATCGTCGGTGACGACAATCCGTGCACGGAGTCCGAGACGTCTGCACCCGTGACGGTCAAGGTCAAGGAGCATACATCCATGAGCTTTGCGACGGCCATGAGCCTGTCGCTGCACAACCTCATGACGAAAAAGGCCCGCACCCTGCTCACCGCGTTCGCAGGATCCATCGGCATCATCGGCATCGCGCTCATTCTATCGCTCTCGCACGGCTTCCAGTCCTACATCGACACCGTGCAGGAGCAGACGCTCTCATCCTACCCGCTGACGATCGAGGCAAACCCCGTGGACATGTCCGGAATGCTCTCGGCCATGTCGGGCACAAAGGATGACAGTAAGGACGCGCACGACCTCGACAAGGTCTATGCCAACACGGTCATGTACAGCATGCTCAACTCCATGGTCAGCAGCGCGACCGGCCAGTCGAACGACCTGCCGGAGTTCAAGAAATATCTCGAAAACCCCGACAACAAGATCCACGACTATATCAGCGGCATCCAGTACACGTATGACATGGGCTTCGCCGTCTACACGGAGGATCCCAACGGCACCGTCATCAAGGCCGACACGACCGAGCTGCTGCAAAACGTCATGAAGTCCATGTACGGCGGCGACTACACGGCCTACTTCGACTCCATGGGCGGCTTTTACTCCGGGTTCAACGTCTGGCAGGAGCTGCTCTCCGGCGAGGATGGGGAGCTCGTGAGCGCCTCGACGCAGAATCAGTACGACGTGATCTACGGCTCCTGGCCGCAGAATTACAACGAGGTCGTACTCGTGGTGGACAAAAACAACGAGATCTCCGACCTGACGCTCTACGCCCTCGGCCTCGAGAGCATGGACGACATCAGCAGCGCCATGATGCAGTCCATGAGCAAGCAGCAGATCGACACGACGCAAAACAGTTGGAGCTATGAAGATCTTTGCGGCCGCAGCTTCAAGCTCATCCTCCCGTCGGAGGGCTATGTGGCCAGCGGCTCCGGCTACACGGACATCAGCCAGACGGCCGACGGCCTGCGCCAGCTCTACAACAACGATTCCGTCGGCGTGCAGCTCAAGATCGTCGGCATCGTGCGCCCGGCCAAGGGCAGCGTGACCGGCAACACCTACGGCTCCATCGGCTACACCTCCGCCCTGACGGACTACGCCATCGATCAGGCCGACAGCACCGAGATCATCCAGAAGCAGCTTGCAAATCCGGATGTGGATGTGTTCACCGGCTCCGCGTTCCCGAACGCCGCGACCGCCACGACCGACCAGAAAGTTGCCGCCGCGCAGGCCTATCTGAATCAGCTGAGCGTGGACGACCGTGCGACCGTCTACCGCAAGTGCATGACCACGCCGGATGACGCCACGCTCGACGCCGCGCTCACGCAGACCATGGCCACCTTCACCCGCGACGATGCCAAAGAGATGGCCGACAACGGCATCTTCGAGGCCAGCGGCAAGTCCGCACAGCAGATGAAGGAAATGATCGATGCCATGGACGACGAGACGTTCATCCGCTTCTTCCGGCCGTACATGCGTGCGATCCTCTCCATGCAGATGCAGCAGGAGACCGTCAAGGCCTACAGCGGCATGACCTCGCAGGAGATCATCTCGGCCATCAACGCCAAGGGCATCAGCCGCAGCCAGTACGCGGACGTGTACGACAACTACGTCGCCTCGTCGGCCAGCGGCTCGACCTACAACAGCAACCTGAAAAAGCTCGGCTACGTTGATAAGGACTCCCCGAGCGCCATCAATATCTACGCCTCGAGCTTTGAAAACAAGGACCAGATCTCCGCGTGCATCGATGACTACAACGCCGGCGCCGCCGAAGACGACCAGATCAGCTACACCGACTATGTCGGTCTGCTCATGAGCAGCATCACGACGATCATCAACGCCATCAGCTATGTGCTCATCGGCTTCGTGGCCATCTCGCTCGTCGTGTCATCGATCATGATCGGCATCATCACCTACATCTCCGTGCTCGAGCGCACGAAGGAGATCGGCATCCTGCGCTCCATCGGCGCGAGCAAGCAGGACATCTCGCGCGTGTTCAACGCCGAAACGCTCATCGAGGGCTTCACAGCCGGCGTAATGGGCATCCTATGTACGCTGATCTTGCTGATCCCCATCAACCTCATCGTGCACCATCTGACCGGCCTGCCGACCCTGAGCGCCATCCTACCGGTGCTCGGCGCGATTTTGCTGATCCTCATCAGCATGGCGCTGACGTTCATCGCGGGCCTCATCCCGTCGGGCATGGCTGCGAAAAAAGACCCGGTCGTCGCCCTGCGGACCGAGTAAGGCCTAAAACGCATATTTCCACCACCTCCGTGCAAACTAGGAGCAGCCTACATTTGCACGGAGGTTTTGCAATATGAAGCAGAAAATTCTTACGGCTCTTTGCGCGCTGGCGCTGTGCGCGGCGCTCGTCCCGGCCGGCTTTGCCGAGCAGGACACAGCCGGCGCCGCGCCCGTGGCCGAAAATCTGGAGCTGACCACATTCCGCGGCACATCCATCGGCGGCACGCTCAGCGCAAATGCGCCCGACGGCAGCCCGCTCACCTTCCGCATTACGACCGAACCCATCAAGGGCACCGTGACGCTCACCGACAGCGGCACGTTCGTCTACACCCCCGCCGACGGCAAGCGCGGGCGCGACTACTTCGGCTTCCGCGCCGCCGACAGCAGCGGCAACGAATCGCAGGAGGCGACCGTCATCATCTCTATCAAGAAGCAGAAGCCGGACGTCACCTACAGCGACATGGCCGGCCGGCCGGAGGAATACGCCGCCGTCATGCTCGCCGAGCAGGGGCTGTGCGTCGGCCGGCAGGTCGGCGGGCAGTATCTCTTCGACCCCGACAGCCCGATGCCGCGCGATGAATTTCTCGCCATGTGCACACGTCTGACCGGCACTTCGATGCTGCAGGGCGTGCTCTCGACCGGCTTCGGCGACGACGAGCAGATCCCCGCCTGGGCCAAGACCTATGTTGCGACCGCGGTCATGAACGGCGACATCGCCGGCTGCTCCAACGGCACGGCGATCGTGTTCGACGCGCAGCGCGGCATCACGGCGGCCGAGGCGGCTGTGATGCTCAGCAACTTCCTCGGCCCCTCCCCCACCGCCGCGCTCGAGAGCGAGAACATTCCCGACTGGGCGTGCGCCGCCGTGTCGAGCCTGACGTCCTGCGGCGTGTATCCGGACGGCAGCGACTGCGCGGCATCCATCACGCGCGCCGAGGCGGCGCAGATGCTGCTGGGCGCGTATGAGCTGCTGCAAAAGCGATAAAAAAGTACGGACCGTTTCCGACTTGGAAACGGTCCGCTTCTTTATGCGTGGTCCAAAATAGATTCCAGCTCCGCCGGGCTGAGTTCCGGAAACGGGCACACGGGCGCAGGGCTTTCTTCGTGCGCGCCGATGCATTTTTCCATCCAGACCATGGAGTACCACGTGCCGAATTTATACCCGCAGCGCGAAAACTCCCCGACGAGCCGGTAGCCGAGGTGCGCGTGAAACTGCGCGCTGTTTTTCGTCAGGTGCGCATCGTCCGCCCCGTCCGGGTAGCCGATGCAGGCGTAGAGATTCTGAACGTTCTGCGCGCGCAGCACCGCCTCGAGCGCGGCGTATAGCCGCTTGCCGGTACCCTGATGCCGCTGATCCTCGCGCAGGTAGATGCTCATCTCCACCACCCAGTCATAGGCGGCGCGCTCGCCGAACGGCCCGGCGTAGGCATAGCCGACGAGCTCGCCGCCGCGCTCCGCGACCAGATACGGATACCGGCGGAGCGTGGCGCGCATGCGCGCGGCAAATTCCTCGACATCCGGCACGGTGCACTCGAACGTGATGGCCGTCTTTTCCACATACGGCGCGTAAATTTTTCGCAGCGCAGGCGCGTCGCTCAGGTGCGCGGTGCGGATGCGCAGCGCAGTGTCGTCCATGTTCTCCTCACTTTCCGCTGTCGCCGTAGTTTGCGAGCACACGCGCGGACGGATCGTCCACGTCGCAGCCGGCCCACGACTTGTTCGGCATCCAGAAATCGACGATCATGTGCGCCTGACCGGGGTAATACTGCTCGAACAGCTCGCGGTAGAGCAGCGATTCCTTGGTGAACGGCTGCGCAAAGTCGTACTTCCGGCGCAGGGTCTCGAATTCCTCGTCCGTGTACTTCTGCTCGGCATAGGCCTTGAGATCATCGACCATGGAGTGGCCGACCGCGTCGCTGAAGGCCGCCTTCTCGCGCATGAGAATGTCGTGCGGCAGCCAGTCGCCCTCAAAGGCGTGGCGCAGCAGGTACTTGCCCTTGCCATAGACGTTGCACTTCTTGGCCGGGTCAATGGACATGACATACTGCACGAAGTCCAGATCGCCGAACGGCACGCGGGCCTCAAGGCTGTTGACGGAGATGCAGCGGTCGGCGCGCAGGACATCGTACATATGCAGCTCGCGGATACGCTTGGCGGATTCCTCCTGGAACGCCTCCGGGCTTGGCGCGAAGTCGGTGTACTTGTAGCCGAAGAGCTCATCGGAGATCTCGCCCGTGAGCAGCACACGCAGGTCGGTCTGCTCGTGGATGGCCTTGCAGACAAGGTACATGCCGATGCTCGCGCGGATGGTCGTGATGTCATAGGTGCCGAGCAGCGCCACGACTTCCGGGAGCGCCTGAATCACGTCCTCGGGCGTGATGATGACCTCGGTATGGTCGGCGTGCAGATACTCCGCCACCTCGCGAGCGTACTTGAGGTCGATGGCATCGGCACGCATGCCGATAGCGAACGTGCGGATGGGCTTTTTGAGCAGCTTTGCCGAGATGGCGCACACGAGGCTGCTGTCCAGACCGCCGGAGAGCAGGAAGCCGAGCGGCGCGTCGGCATCGAGCCGCTTCTCCACACCGGCGATGAGCTTCTCGCGGATGTGGGTGCAGACGGTCTCCAGATCGTCCTCGCAGACGGCGTCGACCTGCGTCATGTCGCGGTAGCAGGTGAACTTGCCGTCGGCATAATAGTGTCCGGGAGGAAACGGCATCACATCGTGCACAAGACCGACGAGGTTTTTCGCCTCGCTGGCAAAGATGATCGCGCCCTCGGCGTCATAGCCGTAGTACAGCGGGCGGATGCCGATGGGGTCGCGCGCCGCGACGAGGCCGCCGCGCTTGGCATCATAGATGACCATGGCAAACTCCGCGTCGAGCCCACGGAACATGTCCAGCCCCTCGCGCTCGTAGAGCGGGAGCAGGATCTCACAGTCGGACTCGCTCTCGAACGTCTCGCCCTCGGCGATGAGCCGCTCGCGGATGGGCCGGAAGCCGTAGATCTCACCGTTGCACACGAGTGCGCTGCCGCTGCGCGTGAACGGCTGCATGCCCTCCGGGTGCAGGCCCATGATGGCCAGACGGTGGAAGCCGAGCGTCGCCGCGCCGATGTGGAGCATGCGCGTATCGTCCGGACCGCGGGAAATGGTCTTGTCAAAGCCGGCGCGCAGATCCTGCGCAGAGATGGACGAGCCGAGATAACCGATGATGGAACACATGATTTTTTCCTCCTGAATACATCAAAAAATACGCAGCTACCATCCGACAATAGGACGAGTAGCTGCGTATCGTGGTGCCACCTATTTTACTTCTCACGGGTTCTAACAAACCGCACCGGGATAACGTCCGGCTTTGACGGCGCACCTACTGAGGCTCTCGCCCGTTCAGATTGCAGCTCGGGAGTGTTCTTCACACAGGCTCTGTTATGCGGCTCGCACCGTCCCGCACTCGCTGGGAATGATCGCCCGTGCTACTTTTCTCCGTCAATGCTTTTGACAGAAGTATGAAAATGAAAGAAGAGAGAAAAAAGAAAGAGAAAGCGTTTTTTACCGCACGCTGAACAGCAGCTCGCCGTAGGACGGGACCGGCCACTTGTCAGACGGCGTCATGGTCTCGAGCTGGTCGATCGTGATGCGCAGCTCCGCCATGGCGGAAAAGACCTTGTCGCGGTAGTAGTTGGCCAGCGCCTGGCTGCCCTCGACGGTCTTGGCGCCCATGAGCGCCTCATCCAGACTGCGGACCTTGCGGCAGGCATCGCCCAGCAGCGCGGACATTTCGGGGATGATGCTCTCCTCATACGAGCAGTCGGCCGTGACGGACACGGCATGGATCGCCGTGGCGGTCTCGGACAGCTCGCGCAGATAGCTGCTGACGGCGGGCATGATGTCGCGCCGCGCCATCTCGAGCATCGTCAGCGCCTCGATGTTGAGGATCTTGCTGTAGTTTTCGAGGTGGATCTCGTAGCGGGCCTCCATCTCGGTGCGGGTGTAGACACGGTGCTTGGTGAACAGCGCCACGTTCTTGTCGGCAAGGTAATACGGCAGTGCCTCCGGCGTCGTGCGCAGGTTCAGCAGGCCGCGGCGTTCCGCCTCCGCCAGCCAGGCATCGTCATAGCCATTGCCGTTGAAGATGATACGCTTGTGCTTGATGAGCACGCTGCGGATGAGCGCCTGCAGGTCGGCCTCAAAGTCCTTACTGCCCTCGAGGGCATCGGCGAACTGCGCAAGGCTCTCGGCGACCGCCGTGTTGAGCACGACGTTGATGCCGGAAATGGAGGCCGAGGAACCGGGCATGCGGAACTCGAACTTGTTGCCGGTGAACGCAAACGGAGAGGTGCGGTTGCGGTCGGTCGTGTCCTTGGGGAAACGCGGCAGCGCATGCACGCCGATCTTCAGCAGCTCCTTTTCCTGGCCGGCATAGGCCTTCTCGTTGACGATGGCATCGAGAATGTTCTCGATCTCATCGCCGACGTACATCGACACGACAGCCGGGGGCGCTTCGTTCGCGCCGAGACGGTGGTCGTTCGCGGCCGACGCCACGCTGATGCGCAGCATATCCTGATAATCATCCACCGCCTGGATCACCGCGCACAGGAAGAGCAGAAATTGTGCGTTCTCGGCCGGCGTCTCGCCGGGCTCGAGCAGGTTCATGCCGGTGTTGGTGGTCAGGGACCAGTTGTTGTGCTTGCCGGAACCGTTGACACCGGCAAACGGCTTTTCATGCAGCAGGCAGACCATGCCGTGGCGCGCGGCCACCTTCTGCATGATCTCCATCGTCAGCTGGTTCTGGTCGGCGGCGATGTTGCCGGTCGTGAACACCGGCGCGAGCTCGTGCTGCGCGGGCGCCACTTCGTTATGCTCGGTCTTGGCATAAACGCCGAGCTTCCAGAGCTCCTCGTCCAGATCCTTCATGAACGCCGCAACGCGCGGCTTGATGCTGCCGAAATAGTGATCGTCCAGCTCCTGGCCTTTCGGCGGCTTGGCGCCGAAGAGCGTGCGGCCGGTATAGATCAGATCCTTGCGCTTGTCATACACGGACTTGTCGATCAGGAAGTATTCCTGCTCGGGACCGACGGTCGTGCGCACGGCGGTCACGTCCTCGTTGCCGAACAGATGGATCACACGCAGGGCCTGCCGGTTGAGCGCCTCGGCGCTGCGCAGCAGCGGCGTCTTTTTATCGAGCGCCTCGCCGCCGTAAGAGCAGAACGCCGTCGGGATGCACAGCACATTATCTTTAATGAATGCATAGGACGTCGGGTCCCATGCGGTGTAGCCGCGCGCCTCAAACGTTGCGCGCAGGCCGCCGGACGGGAAACTGGACGCATCCGGCTCGCCGCGGACGAGCTCCTTGCCGGAGAACTCCATAATGACCTGACCGCCGCCGCAGGGAGAGATGAAGCTGTCGTGTTTCTCGGCGGTGATGCCGGTCATCGGCTGGAACCAGTGCGTGAAGTGCGTGGCGCCCTTTTCGATCGCCCAGTCTTTCATGGCATTGGCCACGATGCGCGCGGCATCGTCATCGAGACGCTTGCCCTTTTCCATCGTCGCCTGCACCTGCCGGTACGTTTCCTTCGGCAGACGCTCGCGCATGACGGCATCGTTAAATACCATGGATCCAAAAATGTCAGAGATCTTTTCCATCTCGCATGGTCCCCTTTCTGTATTTCAAAAATCGGTGTCAACAACAAAAAAACGGCACTGGTGCCCGGAGATCTTGAGCTCTCCACGACGCCATTGCCGTTTCAATGTAGCAAAATATACGCCTCTTGCGGAAAAATGTCAAGCGGGTCGGGCGCAATTTCTTTCGGCGGATTTCACAGAATTTTCGACGAAATTGCCCGTTTTTTTATCCTTGACACGTGCAAATTCCGTGGTGTATTATATATATGGATTTTGATTGGCAAAATTCTGCGTGCTGTTTTTGCGGCCGCAAGCATAAGTTCATATGGTAACTTTTCGAGAACGCTGACGTTTCACGATGACCTGGGGGAAAGTGCCCCTTATCGGCATCGGAAGCGTCTTTTTTGTTTTTCCGCCCAGATTCCCGATTCGAGGTGACTGCCATGAACACATCGCTGCACACCGTGCACGCCATGCTGGTCTCCGGCTCCGAGGCGCAGACCCAGCGCATCAGCGCCCTGCTCACGCGGGCGCGCATCGTCCCGTTCAATCACGCCGCCGGTGCGCGTCAGGCGCTCGAACAGTTTGACGCAGGCGGCATCGACGGTGTGCTCATCGCCGAGCCCATCGCCGGCAGCTCCGGCCAGGAGCTGGCGCTGCAGCTCAAAAAGCGGCACTGCATGGCCGTGCTGCTGCTGGCCGCACCGGAACATGCGGACGCGGCGGCCGCCCTGCTCGAACAGTCCGGCGTGCTGGTGCTGCCGATTGACGCGCCGGAGTCGCTCATCGTGCAGACCATCCGGCTGCTGACCGCCGTGCGCATCCAGCTCGAGCAGATGCAGCACAAGACGGAAAAGCTCGAGGCAAAGGTCGCCGACATCCGCATCATCAACCGCGCGAAGCTCCTGCTCGTGCAGCATCTGCAGATGACCGAAACGGAGGCGCACAAATACATTGAGAAACAGGCAATGGACACCAGTATGCGCCGGCGGACCATTGCGGAAAATATCATTCGTACCTATGAAGATTGAGGAGTGTGGATCATGACCAAGTACATTTTTGTGACCGGCGGCGTCGTCTCCGGCCTCGGCAAGGGCATCACGGCAGCTTCGCTCGGCCGTCTGCTCAAGGCGCGCGGCCTGAAGGTCGCCGCGCAGAAGCTCGACCCCTATATCAATGTCGACCCCGGCACCATGAGCCCGTATCAGCACGGCGAGGTGTACGTCACCGAGGACGGCGCGGAAACCGATCTCGACCTCGGCCACTACGAGCGCTTCATCGACGAGGACCTGAACAAATACTCCAATCTCACGACCGGCAAGGTGTACTGGAACGTGCTCAACAAGGAGCGCCGCGGCGAGTACCTCGGCGAGACGGTGCAGGTCATCCCGCACATCACAAATGAGATCAAGGACTTTATTTATAGTGTCGGCAGCAAGACAAATGCCGACGTCGTCATCACGGAGGTCGGCGGCACGACCGGCGATATCGAGAGCCAGCCGTTTCTCGAGGCCATCCGTCAGGTCGGCCTGGAGATCGGGCGCGAGAACGCACTCTACATCCACGTGACGCTCGTGCCGTATCTGCACGGCAGCGAGGAACACAAGACCAAACCCACACAGCACTCGGTCAAGGAGCTGCAGGGCATGGGCATTTCCCCGGACATCATCGTGCTGCGCTGCGATGAGCCGCTCGAGGAGTCCATCTTCCGCAAGATCTCCCTGTTCTGCAACGTCAAGCCCGACTGCGTGATCGAAAACATGACCATTCCCGTGCTGTACGAGGCGCCGATCATGCTCGAAAAGAACCGCTTTTCCGAGATCGTCTGCCGCGAGCTGCACATCGATGCGCCCGCGCCGGACATGACCGAGTGGGACGCCATGCTCGAAAGCATCCGCAACCGCTCGCACCGCGTGACGATCGGCCTCGTGGGCAAATATGTGCAGCTGCACGACGCGTACCTGTCCGTCGCCGAGGCGCTGCGCCATGCAGGCTATGTCTATGGCACGCGCGTCGACATTCAATGGATTGACAGCGAGACGATCACGCGCGATAATGTAGAGGAAGTGCTCGGCAGCTGCGACGGCATTCTCGTGCCCGGCGGCTTCGGCAACCGTGGCATCGAGGGCAAGATTGCGGCCGCGCACTACGCCCGCACGCACAACATCCCCTATCTCGGCATCTGCCTGGGTATGCAGATCGCGGTCATCGAGTTTGCGCGCTCTGTCTGCGGCCTTGCCGACGCCAACTCCGGCGAGTTTGACGAGGGCAGCACGCACAAGGTCATCGACTTCATGCCCGACCAGAGCGACGAGATCAACAAGGGCGGCACGCTGCGCCTCGGCGCGTATCCGTGCCATATCGTGCCCGGCACAAAGATGGAAGCCTGCTACGGCACGCTGGACATCTCCGAGCGCCACCGCCACCGGTACGAGTTCAACAACGACTACCGCACGCTCATGCAGGAAAAGGGTCTCGTGCTCTCCGGCCTGTCGCCGGACGGCCACATCGTGGAGACCGTTGAGATCCCCGAAAACGACTTTTATATCGGCGTTCAGTACCACCCCGAGTTCAAGAGCCGCCCGAATAAGGCGCACCCCCTGTTCAAGGGTCTGATCTCGGCGGCGCTGCGCCACGCAGAGAGAGGATAAGTATGCACGACCGCTACGTCAATCCCCTGTGCACCCGCTACGCCGGGCGCACGATGCAGCACATTTACTCCGACGACAACAAGTTTTCCACCTGGCGCAGACTCTGGGTCGCGCTGGCGGAGAGCGAGCAGGAGCTCGGTCTGCCGATCACGGATGAGCAGATTCAGGAGCTGCGCGCGCACATCACAGACATCGACTATGACTACGCTGCGGCACGCGAACACGAGGTGCGGCACGACGTCATGGCCCACGTGCTGACCTACGGCGCGTGCTGCCCGGAGGCAAAGCCCATTCTGCACCTCGGCGCCACGTCCTGCTATGTCGGCGACAACACGGACATCATCCTCATGCGCGAGGCGCTTGAGCAGATCCGCAGCCTGCTGGTGAACGTCATTCAGGCGCTCGCGGACTTTGCCGAGGCGCACAAGGCGGAGCCGACGCTCGCCTACACGCACTTTCAGGCCGCGCAGCCGACGACCGTCGGCAAGCGCGCCACGCTCTGGACGCAGGACCTGCTGATGGATCTTGAGCAGCTGGAGTTTCAGCTCGGCAACCTCAAACTCCTCGGCTGCAAGGGCACGACCGGCACGGGTGCGAGCTTCCTTGCCCTGTTTGACGGCGACGAGCAGAAAGTCGTCGCGCTCGAGCAGAAGATCTGCAAGAAGATGGGCTTTTCCGGCGCGTACCCCGTCAGCGGCCAGACCTATTCGCGCAAGGTGGACTTTCAGGTGCTGCAGGTGCTGTCCGGCATCGCGCAGAGCGCGTCGAAGTTTTCCAGCGATATCCGCCTGCTGTCCCACCTCAAGGAGGTGGACGAGCCGTTTGAGAGCGGCCAGATCGGTTCCTCAGCCATGGCCTACAAGCGCAACCCCATGCGCAGCGAGCGCATCGCTTCCCTGTCGCGCTACGTCATCTGCGACCTGCAAAACGCCGCCGTCACGGCCAGCGCCCAGTGGTTTGAGCGCACGCTCGACGACTCGGCCAACCGCCGCATCAGCATCCCGGAGGCGTTTCTCGCCACCGACGGCATCCTGACGCTGTACCTCAACGTTATCCGCGGGCTGACCGTGTACCCGAAAATGGCCGAAAAGCATCTGTCAGACGAGCTGCCGTTTCTCGCGACGGAGAACATCCTCATGTACTGCGTCAAGGAAAAGGGCGGCGACCGGCAGGCCCTGCACGAGGCCATCCGGCAGCACAGCGTCGCCGCCGGCAAAGAGGTCAAGCTCAATGGCGGCAGCAACGACCTGCTCGAGCGCATACTCGCAGACCCGATCTTCGGGCTCACGCGCGCCGAGCTTCAAAAGCTAGTTGACCCCCATGCCTTCACCGGCATGGCCGTACACCAGACCGAAACGTTCCTGCGCGAGCAGGTCGCGCCGGTCCTGAACAAATATACAACACTGCTCGGGTGCGACGCATCCGTAAACGTGTAAAAGAAACAGGAGGTTTCTCAACAATGCTGACATCCATCGTAGGCATCAACTGGGGCGACGAAGGCAAGGGCCGCATGGTCGACCTGCTCAGCCAGAAGTACGACGTCGTCGTGCGCTATCAGGGCGGCAACAACGCCGGCCACACCGTCATCAACGACAAGGGCAAGTTCGTGCTCAATCTCATGCCGAGCGGCATCCTGCGCGACGAGACCGTGAACGTGCTCGGCCCCGGCATGGTCATTGATACCGAGCACATGTTCCACGAGGTCGAGCGCCTGCGCGCCGGCGGCATCACCATCACGCCGGAGCACCTGAAGATCAGCGATAAGGCCGTCATCTGCATGCCGTACCACAAGCTGCTCGACTGCCTGGAGGAAGACCGTCTGGCGGACAAGAAGTTTGGCTCCACCCGCCGCGGCATCTCCCCCGCCTACTCGGACAAATACATGAAAAAGGCGCTGCGCATGGGCGAGCTGGCCGACCGCGACGCGCTCAAGGCCCGTCTGACCGACATTCTCGAGTGGAAGAATCTCTTCATTGTCAACGGTTATCACCACGATCCCATCGACCTCGACGAGATGATGGACTGGATCGACACCTACGCCATGCCGTTCAAGGACTATGTCTGTGACACGACGGATTACCTCACCGAGGCCATTGAGGACAACAAGTCCCTGCTCTTCGAGGCCCAGCTCGGCGCGCTGCGCGACATTGACTACGGCATCTATCCGTACACCTCCGGCTCTTCGACCATCGCGGCCTACGCGCCCATCGGCGCAGGCATCCCGGAGGCTCGGCTCGATACGATCATCGGCATCATGAAGGCCTACTCCACCTGCGTAGGTGAGGGCCCGTTCACCTGCGAGATGTTCGGCGACGAGGCCACCGCGCTGCGTGACGCCGGCGGCGAATACGGCGCCGCGACCGGCCGCCCGCGCCGCGTGGGCGGGTTCGACGTGGTCGCCTCCCGCTACGGCGTGAAGATGCAGGGCTGCACCAGCATCGCGCTGACAAAGCTCGACGTGCTGTCCTACCTGGACAAGATCCCCGTGTGCGTCGCCTATGACATCGACGGCGAGCGCGTGGACCGCTTCCCCATCGGCGTGAAGCTGGCCAAGGCCAAGCCCGTTTACGAGTATCTGCCCGGCTTCCACTGCGACATCTCCGGCTGCCGCACGGTGAGCGACCTGCCGAAGGAAGCGCTCGACTACGTGCACTATCTGGAAGCCGCCGTCGGCTGCCGCATCAAGTACGTCTCCGTCGGCCCTGACCGCGACGCGTACATCAAGATGTTCTAAAACGCATATCGAACACGGCGCTCTGCTGCGGCAGAGCGCCGTGTTTCTTTCCTGCATCTGCGGTTGCCTTTTCCGGCATTTGGCCTTACAATGGGAAGCAAAGCCATACGCCCATCACCATCAGATCGGAGGAATATTATGCGAAAACGACTGCTTTCCATTTTGCTTCTGTGCGCGCTGCTGGCCGGCAGCGCCTCCGCCGCGCAGCTCCCGGCGGAGGACGCTGCATCTCCTGATGTGCTCTCCGCCGGCGAACGGATCACAGGCGCCGGTATCGATGTCAGCCAGTATCAGGGTGTGATCGACTGGGACACCACGGCGCAGTATATTGACTTTGCCATCATTCGCTGTGGCCGCGGCAGTGACCTGACCGCGCAGGACGACACGAAGTGGGCTGTCAACACCGCCGCATGCGAGCGGCTCGGCATCCCGTACGGTGTATATCTGTACTCTCTCGCACAGACCGACGAAGAGGCACGCAGCGAGGCCGCGCACGCTCTGCGTCTGCTCGACGGCAAACACCCGCAGCTGCCGGTGTACATTGACCTGGAGGACAGCGGCATCCGCAACAACTGCACGAAAGCCGAGGTCCTGCGCCACGTGACCATCTTCTGCGAGACGCTGCAGGCCGCGGGCTATTCGGTCGGCGTTTACGCCAACCGCTACTGGTGGACGACCACGCTGGATGACCCCACCTATGACCGGTGGGACCGCTGGCTCGCCGTCTGGGCAGCCGAGACCGGCTACGGCGGCAGCTACAGCACATGGCAGACCTGCAACACCGGCCGCATCCCCGGCATCCAGGCGAACGTAGACATTGACCTACGGTATGGCGCGTCGCTGCGCGCGGACCACACGCATGATTATCAGATCACGGAGCACATCGCGCTGACGTGCACGGACTTTGGCCGGAACGTCTACACGTGCAGCGGCTGCGGCGCATCCGTGACCCAGCCCCTGCGCCCGCTCGGCGGCGAGCACGTGTGGGACGGCGGAACGGTGGTCAAACAGGCGAGCTGCGCGGGCGACGGTGTGCTGCGCTATACGTGCACGCGCTGCGGCACAGCCAGGACGGAGACCATCCCCGCACCGCCCTGCTCCAGCAACGGCCTGACGGACGTCCCGGCGCCCGACAACTGGGCACATCCGGGCATTGACTTCTGCGTGCGCGGCGGGCTGATGTCCGGCGTCGGTGGCGGCCGCTTTGCCCCGAAGGCCACGACCACACGCGCGCAGGTCGTGCAGATTCTCTATAATCTTGCGGGCGAGCCGAAGGCCACCGGCACCATGCCGTTTACGGATCTGACACAGGACTGGTACAAGGACGCAGTTCTCTGGGCCTATCAGACCGGCGTCGTGGCCGGGACGAGCGCGACGACCTTCTCGCCCGACGCGCCGGTAACGCGTGAACAGCTCGCCGTTCTGCTCATGGAATATGCAAGCCGGGTCCTGAAGCCGACGCGCACGTGGACGCCCGCGGACCTGAGCCGCTTCCCGGACAACGGCAGCGTATCCGACTGGGCGCGGGATGCGCTGGCGGATGCGGTCGCGCTCGGGCTGATCTCCGGTACGGACGACGGCAGCGGCACTGCCCGGCTGAGTCCGCAGGGCAGCGCCACGCGCGAGCAGACCGCCGCCATCCTGACGGCGTTTTGCGAAAATGTAAAATAAACAGCAAAAAACGGCCCTCCGCAGATGCGGAGGGCCGTTTTTTTCATCCATTGTTTCAGCCGATGCCGCCGAGAGCTGCGCCGGCGACAAGCGCCACGAGCACGCTCGCGCAGTAGACATACTTGCACAGCGGATAGTACCAGCCGCCGATGGGCTTGCGCGCGCCGAGGTTGACGCTCTCGAGCACGAGCTTCTTGCCGCCGATCCAGAAGAACATGACCGCCGCAAGCAGCGCGCCCAGCGGGCAGATGTAAATGGACACGACGTCCATCCACTGCGACACGATGGCCTGAATGCACAGCGCGACGGCGAGACCGATCACGTGGATCACCGCCGTGGCCGGCACGCGCTTGAGGCCGAACCGCTCCTGCAGGGACGCGACCGGCGCCTCATAGAGGTTGATGATCGATGTGACGCCCGCAAAGGCCACGCAGACGAAAAACACCATCGCCACGATGCGCCCGCCCGCCATGCCGTTCATGACGTGGACGAGGTAAATGAACATCAGGCCCGGGCCGCCGGCGTCGAGCTGCGCGCCGCCCGCCGCCATGGCGGGAATGATGACGAACGCCGCCAGCAGCGCCGCGATCGTATCAAAGAGCGCCACGTTGCGCGCCGAGCTCGGGATGCACTCGCTCTTGCTGAGGTAAGAGCCATAGATAACGCTGCCGTTGCCCGCAATGGACAGCGAGAAAAACGCCTGACCGAAGGCATAGATCCAGACATAAGGGTCGAGCAGGCCCGCGGGCTTGATCGTGAAGATATACCGATAGCCGTCCGACGCACCGGGCAGCGTTCCCACATAGATACCCAGCCCCACAAACAGCAAAAACAAAATCGGCATCATGATCTTATTCGCCTTTTCAATGCCGCCGGCGATGCCGAACGACATGATGACAAAACTCACCGCAACTGCGACCACGACCCAGACATTCGCGCCCCACGCGCTGGCGGTGGCGTTGAAGCTGCCGACGATTCCATCCATGTCCTGCCCCATGGCAGACAGGCCGCCATCAAACGCCAGGAACGTATACTTGAAGATCCAGCCCATGACGCAGGTATAGCCGATGGCCAGCGCCAGAGAGCCGAGCACCGGAATATAGCCGACCAGTTCGCCGGGCCGGCGCTTGCCCCAGCGCGCCTCGGTGCACATGCCAAAAGCGTCGACCGGCCCCGCACCGGCTGCGCGGCCGAGCGCAAACTCCCCGATGACGCCGGTGGAGCCGATGAGAATGACAAACAGGAAATACGGCAGCAGGAAGGTCATGCCGCCCCATTTGGACACCAGCGTCGGAAAGCGCCAGATGTTGCCCATGCCGACGGCCGAGCCGATACAGGCGATGATGAAGCCGCCGCGGCTGCGAAAGCCGTCGCGTTTGCTGACGTTGGCGTCGTTACTCATAACATTGTTTCCTTTCACGCACTCAGGCACAAATTGGTTTGATTATACCGCAAAACCCGCCCCGCCGCAACCGTTGTTTGCGGAATCTGCCGGATAACACTATGCAGAGGCGTCTTACTCCCCCGGCAGGCCCAGCACGAGCGCTTCCGCTTCCAGATAATTGCGCGCCCGCTCCGGAACGCAATGCAAAAACTCCTGAAAGATTGCTTCATCACTGTACTGGAAATACTGCACGTGCGCAAAATCGTTCTTATGATACCAGAAGAAATTCTCTTTTTCTTTCTGGGAAAGTACACGTGTGGAGCAATATACGACCGCAGCCGAGGTGCTCCAGTTGACCGGGACCTGCACAATTTCAAACTCGATGCAGTCGGTCCACAAAAGCCGGTATGTGTTTTTTCGCCAATAGGTTGTCATGCCTTCTGCATCTACGATATATGCAGCTGAAAATGAACCCTTCAAGACCATGTAGATAGATGCACAAAAGCCTACTACACCTACTATAATAAAAATCACGCCGCAGAAAAAGCCGAAATCATATGGGCGCGAAGGATCATTCGGTACATATTTTGTAAGAATCCATGAAAAAAAAGCAGTCCCGCCCAAGAAGAAAAAACTCATAAATACATAGAGCCCGGTGTAAAAATTGGAAACTTTTCGTTTTTTCATTTCCGCCCGCGCATTCTCGCGGCGGCTGTCCTCGCCCGCCTGCTGCATGCGTTCCCCTCCTCTCTGCGACACATTCCTGCGCTAGTATACCACAGCATTTGCGCATTTTCTACAGCCGCGCACCGGCGCATACGCCCGGCGATTCGATTTTTCATTCCCAACGCGCGGGTTTTGTGCTATACTGGCGGCACACGACCGCCGCGCGGCATGCGCATGCGGCGAAAAATAACGAGGGAGAATTTTTTATGAAGGTCACCAAACACCGCCTCTGGCTCTGCGCGCTGCTCATCTGCATGGTGCTCTCCGTCCTTGCCGGGATCGCCGCGCCGCCAGCCATGGCAGCAAACATCTCCAGCACCGACTGGATGGAAACGGTGCCCGACGAGACCAAGCTCAGCAATATGTCCATCCCCGGCACGCACGACAGCTGCACGCAGCATGTGGGCATGCGCTACATCTTCCAGTGCCAGGACGCGAGCGTCGCCACGCAGCTGATCTACGGCTACCGCTATCTGGACATGCGGCTGGTGCTCGAAAAGCGCTCCGGTCAGGAGACGCTCGTGCTCAAGCACAACATCGCGCGCTGCAAGACCTCCAACTCTCCGTTTGCCGGAACGCTCACGCTTGACGACGTACTGTGCGACGTTTACGCCTTTCTGGACGCCCACCCCACCGAGACGGTCATCCTGTGCATGAAGGCGGAAAACAGCAAGGACGACGTTGCGGACGTTCAGAGCGTTCTATATGAAGCGATCAGCCGAGAGCCGGACCGCTGGTACCTGAAAAACGAGATCCCGACGCTGGGCGAGGTGCGCGGCAAGGCCGTGCTCGCCACGCGGTTTGACGACAAGCTGGCGGTCGGCAGCGAGCGCTGCGGGCTGTACTTCGGCTGGGCGGATCAGGGCGACCGCACCATTCTCGCCGACCCCACCGCGAACTCCGTGATCAACGGCCGCGAGACGCTGTGCGTGCAGGATCGCTACAACTACGACGTTGATGACAAGATCACCACCATCCACACCTGCCTCGACAACAGCCGCGCAGCAGATGACACCTTCTTCCTGAACTTCACCTCCACAAGCGGCAGTGGGAAAGTGGGCCACCCGAAGGAATACGCCAAGCACATCAACCTCGACCTCTACGATTATGACTGGCAGGCCGGAACGGCCTACGGCATCGTCATCGTGGACTTCGCGCCGAAAAAAATCGCCGAGAAGATCTACCAGACGAACTTCCAGCCCGCGCAGTAACGAGCGCATCCTACCGATCAAAAAAGCCCTTTGCGTGCGAATGTATTGCACGCAAAGGGCTTTTTGCATGGTTATGGAATTTAATACAGCTTCGCGCCGGCCGGGATGTGCGGATCGACCATGAGCAGGTGCAGCCGCTCCTCGTCGTTTTCGTGATGCACGGCGGAGATGAGCATACCGCAGGAATCGATACCCATCATGGGCCGCGGTGGGAGGTTCGTGATGGCGATGCAGGTCTTGCCCACGAGCGCTTCCGGCTCGTAATAGGCATGGATGCCGGAGAGGATCACGCGGTCCGTACCCGTGCCATCGTCGAGCGTAAACTTGAGCAGCTTCTTCGACTTCTTCACGGCCTCGCACGCCTTGACCTTCACGGCGCGGAAATCGGACTTGCTGAACGTGTCAAAGTCCACAAAATCCTGGAACAGCGGCTCGATCTGCACGTTGGAAAAGTCGATCTTCTCCTCAACGACCGGCGCTGCGGGCGCGGTCTCGTCCGGCTTTGGCTCGGCCGTTTCGGGCTTCTTGTCCGTATCCAACGGCTTCATTGTAGGGATTTCAAGTGAAAGTATCTTATACCCTGATTTAACCTCTCTTTTCCTTACTTTGTTAATCCAAACCGTTTTCATTAAAGTACATAACCTCACATAAGATGTCATAACTTTATTTGATTTGTCGTAAAAATTGTCGTAAAAAAACGAGGGTGTTTTCATTGTCCAGCAATGAAGCACATTCCGATTACGCCTGCAATAAGCACGCTGCGCCGTTTGATTTCTTATATAGTATAGCATATTTTTTCGCAAAAATCAAGGAGCCTGCCTGCTGCGGCAAGCTCCTCTTTTTATCTTATCTTGATTTTTCCTTCCAGTCCGGCGAAGGATTCCATTTTCTTTTCCTTTGTCGCTTCATTATATATGTCCATCGTCGTTGTAATGTCGGCGTGTCCCATAATCTCCTGAATGACCTTGAGATTTGTTTCATTCTCGCAGAAGCGTGTGCAGAAGGTATGACGGAGATTGTGACAGCTAAAGTGCGGAAGCAACTCCGCTTTTCTTCTTTCCTTCTTCGCCGCCTGTTCCTCCTGTGTATTATATGCCTTGATAATGCGGTCAAGCACCCTGTTTACTCCGTGCGGGGATAAAACTGTGTTATATCGAGATTTGAAAATAAACCCGGAATACCCGTCGATTACGCTCTCGTTAAAGCCGTCCTCAATCTGCTGCTTATATTCCGTTTTCAATGCGTCCTTTACATCTGCAAGCATAGGGATAATCCGTTCTCCCGCTTTCGTCTTTGGCGTAGTAACTGCATAATGGCAAGGCTCGTCCGTAAATTTACGGTAAATCAATGTGTGGTTTACGCTGATGATGTTCTGCTCAAAATCGCAGTCCTCCCAGCGCAAGCCGAGAATTTCGCCTATGCGGCAGCCCGTTCCCAACATTGTTGTTATTAGCGGAAGCCAATGGCTATATTGGTGAGACTGAGCCGTAAAATTCACAAATAGCTCCTGCTGCCGTTCTGTAAGTGCGTGGCGTTTCGGCTTTTCCCAAGCGTGGCTCTTTTTGATTTCCGCCATTACGCCATCGGAAGGATTGAGCCGGATATATCCGTCACGGACTGCTGAAGTAAAAACAGGGTGCAAAATCGTGTTGACGATTTCCATACTGTTCGGCTTGAAGCCCTTTTCGTAAATCAGCGACATATAAAACTTCTTAACATCGCTGTATTTAATGCCTGTGATATTTTTCTGCCCGATTTCCGGTCTGATATACTTATCATACATATAGATGTAATTGCTTCTCGTAGAGTCTTTGAGTTCGTGTTTCAAGGCAATGTACTCGTCCCAAAAGGAATTGAGCGTCATCTTTCTTGTTTCATACACAAGAAGATTGTCCTCCAAGTCCTTTTTAATCTGCTTTTCCATTTCCCGAAGCGACTCCGTTACTTGCTTTCCCTCCGGTACACGGTCAGTTGCGACGAGTTTCCAGCTATATACCGAGTGTCGCTCTCCGTTGTTATCGGCGTACTTAAACTCATACTTCCCATCGGGACGCTGCGATTCGCCTGCCCAAAGAACCCTGCCTTTGGAATCACGCCTTTTTTCTGCCATAGTCGATACCTCCTTCTAAATTACATTGGTGCGATCCAAGAACTTTTCAAATTCCTCCCGTCTGATAAACACACGGGAATCTTTCCATTGTATAAAGTCCTCGTCCTTATGTTCTCTTGTAAGCCTTCTGATATTGGATTCCCCAATCTGAAAATACTTTGCCGCTTCGACCACCGTCAACAGCGGCTTTTCCCATATCGGCAATTCTTTCAGTTTTTGATTACACATTTCTGCATTTGGATAACTTCTCTGAAATATCGGATTATCCTGCCCGTTCATTGTGTTGCCCTCCTTGTTAAATCATATTGTTTTGATCTAAAAACGCTTCAAAGACCTTGCGTTTCACTAACAGCCTGCCCCCGGCTTTCAGTACAAACGGTTTGGTTCGATTGCTCATTACAAAATCACGCAGTCTTGTTTCGGCTATATTGTAATACTCCGCCGCTTCCTTTATTGTCAGGGCATATTTCTCCCACACAGGAATCCGAAAGCTGCGGTCATCAACCTTCTTATTTCTTACAATGCCGTTGTCGTGTGTAGTGACAACCTTTTTAGCTGCGCCTGTTGCTGTAATGAACTTATCATCTTCCGTTCTGCTCGGCTCTTTTTTTCTTTCATCTTCCACAACCTCGCTAAGACCGGGAACATAAACATAGTTTTTCAATGCGGCGTCCTCCTTTTCCATTTGTCCGGCTCGTGCCTTCCCCTCAATCATAGTCAGACACGAGCCTTTTGACAAATGTGCGAAGGTTGAAATCGCATACTTGACATTAAAGTGCGTTTATTTCGTTCAGAAACTTCTCAAACAGCTTTCGCTTAATTTCAACCTTCACTCCGATCCATAGCACGAAATCCGCCTGACGGTTTTCCCTTACCAATGTTCGCAGCCGATGTTCCCCAATTCCGAAATATTCTGCCGCTTCATAAATTGTAAGAGCATATTTTTCCCAAACAGGCACATACGGCTTTGTAGTATTTGTATCTGCCATATGCGTTACCTCTTTGAAATGTCCCTATCGTAAATCAGGTAATCGTACCCCATATTCAGGCACTTATCACATTTGCGTTTTTCCTTCGCAAACGGATCAAGCCGCCTTACGATATAATCGGGATTGGATTTGTAATCTTCCAAGCACTTACTGCATAAACATCGAATATCGCCTTTTTGCTTCTGAGGTCTATCCACCCACAAGCCAAGTGCCTTTTTTAAGCCAATATTGACTTTTCTGAGCAGATATTCGCTGTCAACAAAGCCGATATACTCGGTAAGCTCAGCCTGATTGACTGTTTTCAGTTGTTCAAGCATAACCATCGACGGCTCTTTTAACCCAAACTTATCGCCCAAAATAATGTGCGAGGGCAAATAGCGTTTCTTAATGACAGATGTAAGAGCCGCAACAACGGTAGTCGTGCTTGCCTGATTGCCCTCGTCACATTGAACCACAAGAACAGGTCTTACCCCATTCTGTATTGAGCCTTCATTGCTTCCGAAATCGTGCAGATAGATTTCTCCACGCTTCACCATTTGATTTTCTTTGAGTTCCATTTATATATACCTCTCAATACAAATATTTGAAAGGCGTTCCATATCCGGAATAGAAACAAGTCCCTTCACTTGTTCCCACTGGGAAAGGTCTTTTGGGGACTCTCCGCCAAGAAAATCCTTAGATTTTTCAAGGCAAGTACAACGCTGTGAATTATCGCCTTATGATCGACTCCTTCCTCATCGGCAATTTCACGATATGTCTTTCCTTCAAAGTAATAGGCAATAAGCCGCTTCCTTTGCTTCTCGTTCAGGGAATTTATCGCTTCCCAAAGCTCTCTGCTTTGTTCCTGTGCAAAGACCTGAGCCGCACAATCCTCCACGGCAGCTTCAGGATGATGCTCTTCTAAATCCTCCTCCAACGAATAAAAATGACCTCTGACCATTCTCATATAGTGCTTGTTCTCATTTCTGCGAAACTGCTGCCGCACTTCTCCATACATCGGTGGCAATACAAGAAACGGTATGTACTCCTGAACGAAAGGCTTGTACCTTTCAAGTATTTTTTCTTCGGATAATTCCGAGATAACCGCCCATTGTTCCTTGCCTCTATACCCCTCATACTCATACTGTAAATTGATAACCTTACACTCGCTCTGAAACCCCTGTTTCAGAATATCTAACTTGTCTTTTGACATTTTCTTTACCTCCAGTCTGAATTTTCAAAATCGTAAAAATTCAAACTGAAGGCGGGGATCGACAGCCGACACTATAAAGCGCCGGAGTTCCCATAAATATAAAAACGCACCTGCAAAGCGACAAATTTCGCCGTGCAAGTGCGTTTAGTTCATTGTATTTATGGCATATCAGTTCATTATATAAGCCGCAATGCCCCTTTGCGGGGCAAATGCTTTTTTTGATGAAATCCCCTCTGATAATGCCTATTTCATAGATTCATATTCGCTGCTCATCACGAGCAGCGGAACGCCGAAAGTAGTCCAGCGCATAAAAAATCCCTCCGATCCAAAAAACTCAGAATCGGAGGGTGTAGGCATATTAAATCGCCCTGTCAAAACCTCGTTTTTTTTTATTTGGCAGGGTTCATTTTTATATAGTTCAGTCATTTGAGAACTGACAGTCCACTTATAATTGAATTGGTGTGCCATTATAAAGATGACATAAATCAGTATAATTATATATGGAGGTGGACTGTAAGTGCATAACAAACCTGAAACGCTTGGTTGTATCATTAAGGCAGCTCGTGAAAACGCCGGAATTACCATAGAAGCGTTAGCCGATAAAGCAAATATTACTGAGCGATACCTATATCGAATCGAGAACGAAGGCAAGAAGCCGAGTTTCGATGTCCTACATAAGCTCGTCCGGGAATTGAACATTTCTGCGGATTCGATTTTCTACCCTGAGAAGCCGTCCAAAGATTCCGAGGTAGAAAATCTCCTCCGTATGCTTTCAGCTTGCGATGAACGGTCATTGGAAGTCGTCAAAGCAACTGCTAAAGCCTTAATTGATACTGCACCCGAAAAGTAGCCGCAAGGCTGCTTTTCCTCTATGTAAAAGCAGTGTTATATTAGTTTTCACTGCGACTGTATTCCTGAATAAAAGATAGAATCTCCTTTTTGGAAAATCCTAATTCTGCCATTACGCTTATATAATTATGGCAAAGACGCTCTATCTCTTGAATGCGTTTCTTTTGGATGAGAGTGCTATCTAATGTGACACAATAATTTCTTTTCCCTTGTGTAAAAATCAAATCATCTTGATTTATCAGTCTATATGTTTTTGCAACGGTATTAACATTGAGGTGTAACATAGTCGCCATATTGCGAACAGATGGAATAGTCTCTCCGGGCAATAACTTACCGCCGAGAATGCTATACCTGAGTTTATGACATAATTGTATGTAAATCGGACTATTTTCATTGAAAGTCCATTCTGAATAATTCATTCTTTACTTCCTTGCCTTAAAGACAGTTCAAGCAATTGTTGCGCCAAACGGTGCTAAAGCCAGTTTCGCAAACTTAAAGCATTGGCGACCGAAAGGGATACCGATAATCGTACAACACAACAGCAGTCCATTGAGGAAAGAGGATAATGCCAAAGGAATACCACTTAAAATTATCCAAAACACATTGGCGATCACAGATATAGGACTTCCGCCATATTTGATTTCTTTCCCAAATGGAAAAAATGCAAGGGCGGCAAATTTGAAACATTGACGACCGATTGGAATTCCGATAATTGTAATGCTCCACAATATACCCGCAATGCTCCAAGAAAGACCTTGCCATAAACCACAGCATAAAAACCATATTATGTTTCCTAAACAACTCATTCCTCTTCCTTTCTATATCATAGCTCTGACTTTATCAAGAAAATCATAATCCGTTTTTTCGCAAAAAGTTATACCGTACAAATCAGCTTTTCTTGAAAGATGATTGCCGTCATCAGCGGACATAAGTATAAATGGAACAGAAATATGCTTTTCCTTGCAGGCGTGTAGTAAATCTAATCCTGTTCCGTCTCGCATATTATAATCAGAACAAATCAAGTCAACAGAAGCCTCTTCCAGCTTTTTTAATGCGTTGTTAACGCCGGATGATTCAATAACTTCAAATTCCTTTCTCAATAATTCCGCTAAAACATATCTGAATGTTTCGTCATCATCCACAAGTAAAATCTTTTTCAAAATAGTGCCTCACTTTCTACTGGATTACAGATTTTCGCATTTGTCACACAAACTAACAATCCGATCCATAATTCTGTAAATACAATAAATAAATATTACAAAAATGCCTGTGGGTATCAGTAATATCCCTATAAGGATACTGCCGATACCCATTACGGCATATACTACCAATTTTCTATACTTCTTAGTTTTCCGCATCTTTGACCGTCAGTTCAAGGCTTCCGCTGAAATTTTCACCTTTGAGAATAATATAATTATCGCCGGATGAAATGGTGTACTCTTTCGTATCTTCTGAATTGGCATTCGCAACCGAATATTCATCACTACCCGCAATCCAATTCAGTTCCGCAGTCCCATCCTCTATTGTAAGTTTGTAGGTTACTTGTAGATGGTTGCCGTTTTCACGATTCAAAGCAGTTCCACCGAAAATGAACTCTTTTCCGTTAAATCCGTTATAGGTAGCTACATAAGTACCGGTATAGGCGTCAATACCCTCATCTTTCTCGCCCTGCAAATCTTTTTCTTTTGTCAATGCGTGTTTGCTGAAAGATTGAATCCAATTATCCCAACCGTCAATAAGATTATCTTTCAAACTGCCTTTATCGTGATTAGAACCACACCCCGAAAGGCAGCTAAGAATACTTATGATTAAAAATGCAGAAACGACGATTTTAATTTTCTTCATAACGATTACCTCACATAAAATGCGTATTGATCATCATTCCCAAGAATACGATGCCGGCAACGGCATAAAGACTGTTTACAATTAAACAAACTTTCATCAAATTGTTTTGAGCCTTTGCCTTGACATATGAAATAATGGTAAACACTCCACTGAAAATCATAAACGCAGCGTAGCAGGCAATCATAATTTCAGCGACAGGGGATTCTAATGCCCAGTCAAAAGTTCTGAGCGGTAAAATAGTCCACGGGACAAAAAGCATAATGGTGCTTACAGCGGTTAAAATTTTGTTTTTCATAGTAATTATCTCCTTTCAGCCTGCCCGAAACGAAGGCAGGAAATGCCCAAACATAAAATTGTAATAACAATAGCAACAGGTATCCACGGTATTAGCTCAACCTGCGCTGTGTCAAGATTTGTTGCAAGTTTTCCATATTCCGATGTGATAACAAAAAACTGATACGACATCGGATAAGCAAACCACACCTTTGTGTTAATCACCAATACAGACGGCACAATGGATGCCAACCCAATACCAACAGAGAATATCGGAGTTTGAATACATACTGATAACATCCAAAAAAACGCAATCATCGGTATGGCAGACAAAAAGAGGAAACCAATTTCCTTTGCAACAAATAACGGAGACAGAATGAAGTTGTAATCCTGAGTTCCTGAACAAATAGCTGCACTAATATAATACATACCCGTCATCATAAAAATTTGCGTTGCTGCCAACGCAATCAGAACGACGAACTTTGCCATACAGAGCTTCGCTGTGCCGATCGGCAAGGCAAGCATTTTCAAAATTCCCTTGTTTGCTCTTTCTGTTTGGCTTAAAAGAACTGTTCCGACCACCATACTTGCAGGGAACATAAACCATGACATCCCCATAAAGCCCTGAATAAAGAAATTATTTTCTGGCGAGATCCCCTCTGCCTGCATATCGAAATTCATATGGGCATTCAAAATGGATGGTATCCATAAGATAACAGCTGCAACAAGGAAAATCAGTAGTATCTTTGAGCGTTTAATTTTCTTGAATTCCACGCCGACAAGCGATAAAAAGCTCATTCAAACGACCTCCTCACTTTTATAAATAGAAGCTCTGCCAAGACAAAAATTACAAGCTCTGCGACTACCGCATAGATATAGTGCATGGACTGCGATATATCCGCACCTGCAAATAACTGAAAAGGCATTGCAAATGGAAAAAGCGAAAGGGCAAAGTTGGTTGTCGGCAACATTGTTGCGGTAAACACGCAGACGACACCGATACCAAGCGACACCCACATATTTTTGCAGGCTTCCGAAATAAGAAGCGACAAAATCACACAGGGTAACATCAACAAAAATGAATACCCGAAATATTTGCACAGTTCACTAAAAAAGCCATTTCCGATTTCAAACCAATGATAGGTACAAAATGCGATTGCTACCGCTTCTATTACAAGCACAAAAAGGCTCATAAAAATCGTTAAAACTGCTTTGCCCAAGAAAATAGAACTTTCCCGAATAGGTAAAGACTTCATTTTCTGCATAGCATTGTCCGCATATTCGGTATGATATAAAAGACAGGTTCCGGCTACAACAAGCAGCACATTTAACATCGCCATCATCTGCCAATTTGCACCGAGCAGAATTTGTATCGGAATATCCGGCAGATTAAGATACTGTTCAGAACGAACAGCCATATTGATAACAGGAACAGCCGCCGCCAAAATACCGCCGCCTAAAAATGCAGGTAAAAATCCGGTTCGTTTTATCTTTTTGCATTCCAAAGAAACACTCATCGCACCTCACCTCTTTGCCTGTTGTCAGCGTCAATCAAGGCAAGGAAAGTATCTTCCAAATTATCCGTAGGATAGCCTTGCGAAGCTGCGTTAAATTTAAGCTGATCGAGCGTTCCCTCAAACAGTAGACGACCGTGATTTAAGATACCAACCGTATCAGCCATCAATTCTATTTCGGACAGTAAGTGTGACGATACTAAAACTGTACAGTCAAATTTCTCCGGCAAAGACCGAATCAGCGTTCTAATTTCGTGAATACCGACAGGATCAAGTCCGTTCGTCGGCTCGTCTAAAATCAAAATCGGCGGCTTTCCGATCAAAGCACTTGCAAGACCTAACCTCTGCTTCATTCCAAGGGAATATTTTTTGGCAAGCCGTTTCTTAAATTGTGTCAGTCCCACAATTTCAAGAGCTTCCGCTACGGAGGATTTGGGAAGTCCCAATATTTTACGGATAATTTCAAGGTTTTCTTCACCGCTTAAATTTCCGTAAAAAGCAGGCGCTTCAATGAACGAGCCGATTTCTTTTAGAATCTGTACTCTGTTATCGGGGTACTGCTTCCCATCAATCGTGAACGAACCGCTTGTCGGTTTGGTAAGTCCAAGAAACATTTTCATTGTAGTAGACTTCCCAGCACCGTTTGGACCGAGAAAGCCATAGACAGCACCTTTCGGAATATGCAGATTGACACCCGAAACCGCTGTAAAATCAGTATACGATTTTGTTAAATTTTGAGTTTCAATGATATTCATTGTATTTTGCTCCTTTCTTATCATCGCAAGTATATTGTAGCTTCTCAACCTTGTGCTAACCTTCTCGTGTCCTTACATTTACCTTACATTTCATCGCACACTAGAAAATGACACATTTATATGATATAATAGGAAATATAAAGGAGGTATCCGTATGAGCTTTGATTACTTGAAACAAAAACGCATTTTGCTTGTAGATGATGAGCAAGAGCTTTTAGATATGGTCGTCTCTATCTTGAATGAGGACGGATTTCAAAATATCAGAACAGCAAAGACCGTAAATGAAGCAATCGCTGTTTCTGAAGCCTATCAACCTGAGTTCGCAATTCTCGATGTAATGCTCCCTGACGGGAATGGATTTGATCTGATGGAGCGGCTTAAAAAAGCAGCTGATTATCCCGTACTGTTTTTAACTGCCCGTGGCGAGGATGATGATAAGTTTCGTGGCTTTGGTCTTGGCGCAGACGATTATATGGTAAAGCCATTTTTGCCAAAAGAGCTTTTGTTCCGTGTGAGTGCCATTCTTCGCAGGAGTTATAAAGCTGAAAATCCCCTTGTGAAACTGCACGACAGCGAAATTGATTTTGAGCGTGCAGAGATTATCAAGAACGGAGAGCATATTTCTCTTACGGCAAAGGAACACGACATCCTCTCTGCTTTATATCGAAACGCAGGACGAATCGTTACGATCGACGCACTGTGTGAAGCAGCTTGGGGCGATAATCCTTTTGGCTATGAAAATTCGCTGATGGCACATATTCGCCGTATCAGAGAAAAGATCGAAGCGAATCCATCCCAGCCTGTTTCTTTAATAACGGTTAAGGGACTTGGATACAAACTTATTGTGGAGGGCAAATAGTATGAAAAGCGTACCTAAACTAATACGGCGTTTTGTCGGTATTATGCTATTGTCCTCGGTATTGCTCATTATTCTGAACTTCACTCTATTGGTGATATATACGCTAAATCAATCTCCAAACGGCTCTCCGTGGACAACTGCACAGGAGGTTGCGGATAATCTGTTACAGGACAGTAATGGATATATTTTGACCGAAGAAACAGCGAATGAACTTCAAAACACGAATGTATGGGCGCTTTTCATTGACAATGCAACAATGAAAGTTGTATGGCAAACGGATAATCTTCCCGAAACCATACCTATGTCATATACTGTTTCAGATATAGCGAGTCTTACCCGTGGCTACATAGACGGGTATCCTACATTTACAGGAGAGGCAGAAAACGGGCTTGTGGTTCTCGGTTATCCGAAAGACAGCTTTTGGAAACATATGTGGCCGAGTTGGGATTACAATTTAATCGCCAACTTGCCCAAAACCGTTCTTTCTATTTTAGCCATCAATATAGCCTTGATTTTTATAATCTATGTGATTGCCAATTCCAAGCTGTTAAAATCCGTGAAACCGATAGTCAGTGGAATACAGGCTTTATCTACGAACGAAGAAGTCCATATTAGAGAAAAAGGGCTTTTATCAGAGCTGGCGATAAACATTAACAAGACCTCAGATATTTTGCAAACTCAGAGCAGGCAGCTCCGTAAAAGAGAAACTGCAAGAGCAAATTGGATTGCCGGCGTATCCCACGATATACGCACACCGCTGTCAATGGTAATGGGTTATGCTGGTCAGTTGGAAAGCGATGAGCGTTTGTCGGAAGATGACCGCAAAAAAGCTACGGTTATTGTAAAGCAAAGTGAGCGAATGCGGAACTTAATCAATGACCTAAATCTTGCGTCCAAATTGGAATATAATATGCAGCCGATCAATCCTGAAAGACAAAATCTAATTGCTGTTGTCCGTCAGGTTGTGGTCGATTTTATCAATATGAATATTGATGAAAAGTTCACGATTGAATGGGAAACGAACGAAACCTTAACCTCTTGTCCCGTATGTATTGACAAAGATTTAATCAAACGAGCAGTAAGTAATCTGATTCAAAACAGTATGAACCATAACGAGCAGGGCTGTCATATCTTTATTCGTGTTATGGCTGAAGATAATGTTTATACGGTTGTCGTTGCCGATGACGGTATCGGTGCTACGAATGAACAGATTGAAAAGCTCAATCACTCTCCGCATTATATGGTTTGCGACGAAAACACCTCTGAACAACGACACGGTTTAGGCTTGTTAATTGTCAAACAAATCATATTCACACACAAAGGGAAAATGCAAATAAGGCATAGCGAATATGGAGGCTTTGAAGTTGATTTAAGTTTGCCAATGACTATGTAAACTAAAAGAGGAAACAGAGAAATTGCCATCTGTTTCCTCTTTTTATAGGTTAATACTGTGGCACACCGTACCCAAGTATTTCATAATGCCCTACGGAATACTGATTGATACGGCAGCTATCGCCGGAATTGCCTTCTACGGTATAGACGATACCGTTCTCGACTTTCTCCACAATTCCCACATGATCGGATTCTCCGTCCTGCGGGCCTGACGAGCCTTTGTTGTCCCAATCGAAAAAGATAATCATACCGGGAACAGGCTCGGCAGATCCGTCAAGCCATTGTCCTCTGTCCTTAAACCACTGAACACCATTGACGCAGCCTGCAAATTTCGGGATAACCCCAGTATCAATATAGCCACACTCATTGGCACACCAGCTCACGAAACAGGCACACCATTCCACACGGCTTCCAAATCCGTACCAGCTCCAGTACGGTTCGCCGCCCGTATTGCCGACCTGAGAGAGTGCAACGGTCACAATTTGTCCGTCTCCGCCAGTAATGTCGTAAAGTACCTGCGACCAAAGGGAATTATTCTCATCTTTCAGCAATTCAGCAAGGTAGTCCTTCTGCTCCTGATTGAAACCGTACTGAGCCGCCATTTCATCGACTGTCTTATGAGAAACTGTAATATACAGATATGTGCGTGTAACGGTTGTTTCCGTCTGCACAATGTTCCCATGACCGTCATCGGTTTCGGTGATCTGCGTTTCCGTCTTACTCTCTGTCCGGGAACTGATTTGATTCATCTCCCAAAAGATGTCCGTCAGGATTTGCTTCTTACCATCATCCATTGTCGCAACCTCTTGGGGGTTATCTTTATCCGTATTCGTCTTAATGGCATAAACCGCAAGCACATCTTTCCACACGGCTCGGCTTCCACTCATTTCCAGCACATCATAGGTTACAGCGTCTTTCTCAGCTTGTAGCTTGGTATCATACTCTGTGTTGATTTCCTGCACCACCGTCTGCATACTCATACCCGTTCCGCTGTCCTCGCCTGAAAAGAATATTCCAAACACAGAGCCGAGTAAAAGTGCAATCAGGCAAATTACGATAATTACCACAACTGCAATCCAGCCTCCGGCAGCAATGGCGGCAATCAGAGCCTTGGTTGCCGCTATAATCGCCTTGACTGCGGCAATGGTAGCTTTGACCGCTGCTTTTACACCTGTTACAACCGCTTTTGCGGTAGCTTTGGCAGCCTGCGCCGCCCGCTGAGCGGCTTTCGCCGTAGCCTGTGCCGTTTTCTGAGCCGCCTTTGCCGCCTGTTTCGTTGTCTTGATTGAAGTTTTAGCGGTCTGCTCGGCGGTCTTGACTGTCTTTTGCGCCGTTTTTGCAGAGCCTTTCCCAACCGTCTTGATTGTTTTCTTACCAGAAGAACGGGCGGTTTGCTTTACCGTCTTTTGCGTTTCCTGAACGGCTTTTACACCTTTGTTTCGGGGAGTGCGGACAGACTGATTTTTCAAGCTTTCCGCCGCCCGCTTTTCCTTAAACTGCCGGACTCCGTCTTTCGCCTTTGAAATGTTCTGCTTCGTCGCTTCCACGCCTTTTCGTCCCTGCTTATCAAACTGATAAGCTGCTTCGTGAGTAAGACGGTCAGCACCGCCCTCAACACGGTTAGAAGCATATTCCTCCGCACTATTTTCCTGAGCATGGGTAGAATGTTCCGCATTTTCTTTGGTTTGAACATACGCCTGCTTCATACGCTGTCCGGCAATGGCGGCTTTGTCAAGCGTTCGGATTGTGCCTTTTATGGAATCCTTTGTCTTTATATCAGCCAAAATCTCACCTCCGTTTCCTCGTTTTCTTGCCGCTGCCGCTTAGTTTGAGATTCGCTTTGCCACCACTACGAGCCTTCCGTTTGTGCGGGAATATTCACAGGTGGAAAGGGTTATCAGCTTATCCCCGTATTCTGCCGACACCCCGGTATCATACAGGGCAAGTTCCTTGCACTTATCAACAAATGCGGAGAAATCCTCCGGTGTTTCAGCGTTTATAAAGTGATAATACTTGAAGGAATCAGGGCTGTCCGAGTAAACGAAAGTCTTGAATACGGAAATGATTTCATATTCATATCTGTCCGTTACGGTGCTGAAAGAGATTGTCTTATGCTCCTGCCAAAAGTCCTGACTTTTGAATTTTTCAAGGTCGCAGAACATTGAGCCGTTTTTCATATGGTGTCCGTAGATAATCACATTGTCGCTCGGCAACTGCACATCACAATTCTCCTGCACATAAGGGCAGCCGTAGTCGCTGTATTTCTTATCAAAGCCGTGCTTCAGGTAGAAGTCTGGGTTGTCCGGCGTGTGCATTACCGGGTAGTTGATATTGGTATCTTCAATACGAATCCAGCCTGCTAAATCGCTGTTCTGCTGATACAGTTCGGCAAGCTCCGGCAGCACCGTCTTTTCTTCGGTGTATAAAGTCGGCTCTGCGGGTTCTTCCTCTGTTTCTGCGGCAGAATCCACAATATCGGCAAGGCTGTCGTAAAGCTCCGCCTGCTGTTCTTCCTGCCTGTAATGGTCGAAAATAAAATAGGCGCTTGTGCTAAACAAAGCAGCAAACGCCACAATCAGAATGATACATATTGTTTTTTTCATAGACTTTCCTTTCTTTATAAGGCAAAGGCGAGAGTTATGCACTCTCGCCCGGTTTGGTTGTCATCAGCTTATACAGCTTTGTATTCTTGGGAAACTTATTCGCAAACGGCACAAGAGAGCTGCCTACCTTAATCAGCCCATGTCCAGCTTCCACATTGGTAATATAGCTCATCTGCAAATCGGAGATATTGAGAAGCTCGGCAAGTTTCAGGCGGTCGGTGGAAGCCTGATTGAGCATAATAATAAATTCGGAGTTTGCAAGCATTGTCCTTGCGGTATGGCTCTGCAAGAGATCGTCCACATTCTGCGTGATACCCGTCGCATAAGCTCCATACTTTCTGACACGCTTCCACAAGGTAAACAGGAAATTAGCGGAATACTCGTGCTGGAACAGCAAATAAATCTCGTCTATAAAGATAAAGGTGTTTCTGCCCTTCGCCCTGTTCTGCGTAATGCGGTTTAGGATACTGTCAAGCACGACAAGCATACCGATAGGCATAAGCTGTTTGCCGAGGTCGAGAATATCGTAGCAGATCAGGCGGTTGTTGGTATCCACATTGGTATGCTTCGCAAAAGTATTCAGACTTCCGTTTGTGAAAAGCTCAATGGCAAGGGCGATTTCCTTTGCCTCCGGCTCGTCCTGCTTCAAAAGCTCCTCACGGAAATCCTGCAAGGTTGGCACTTCGCCTTTGTAATCATTCTGCTGATAGGTGCGGTACACAGAAGCGGTGCAGCGGTCAATAATGGATTTCTGCTTTGCCCCCAAGTTTGTACCGCCGATAAGCTGCTCGCACAGCGACATGATAAACTCCGATTTCAGGATAACCGGATTTGCGCCGTCCCCGTATTCCTTTGTCATATCCATAGCGTTGATATGGTTTGCAGAAGTAGCGGAGATGTGTATTACCTCGCCGCCCATTGCCTTTACAAGCTGGGAATATTCTCGTTCGGGATCTATAATGATTATATCGGCGTTGCTGGACAGCACTTGATTGATAATCTCACCCTTTGCGGCAAAGGATTTACCGCCGCCGGATACGCCCAAAATGAACTCGTTACCATTTAAGAGCTGCTTGCGGTCAGCGATAATCATATTTTTGCTGATTACATTCTGACCGTAATAAATGCCGTTTTCGTGGTAGATGTCCTGCACCCGGAACGGAATGAACACGGCAAGACTTTCCGTTGTAAGTGTTCTGAAGGTATCAATCTTCCGTGTGCCAAAGGGCATAACCGTATTCAATCCGTCCATCTGCTGAAATTTCAGAACGCCGAACTGACAAAGATGTTTTCTCGCTGTGGTAAGCAGAGCTTCGGTGTCATTGTCAAGCTGCTCCTTTGTCTCCGCCGTATGCACCATTGTCAGGACAGCGAACATCATTCGCTGGTCACGGGTTGTCAGGTCATCGAGAAATTCCTTCATTTCCTTTTTCTGCTGCTCCATATCATAGGGAACGGTGGCGGAAAAATTGTTGTTGGAATTTTGTCTGCGCTGCCAGTTGGTTATGTTCGTTTCCACGCCTAAAAGTCGGCTTTCCGCTTCTCTGACCGCTTCATCTGTGGGAACGGGGACAACATCAATCGACATCATCAGGTTTCTGTTCAGATCGGTCAGCTCCGCCACCATACTGTCCTTGATATAAGAAGCATATTCACGAAGGAAAAGAACTCTGCCGTAACGGTTTCCCATTTTGAAATAATCCTTTTCAAATTCCATAGAATCCGGACAGATATAATCCTTGAAATCGTGTCCCTTCTTTCTCGTTTCCTTAATATCAAAGCGGAAGGCTGTTTCCTCTCCCACACGGTAGAAGTCGTGGAAGATACGAAGCCGCTCGTCTGTTTCCAGCTCCACGCATTTGCTGCCGAGCCTGCCAAAATGAGCAATCAAATCTGCGCCCACACGGGCAAAGTAAGTACGGGCGTCCTCCACATTTTTCTTGTTGACCGAGATCGTCATATACTTATCCTGCACAATAGCGTTTGCCCCGGTAGCCTTTTCGAGCAGCATTTTGTTGTATTCCTCACGGTACTCGTCCAGCTTATCTCCCGTCTTTGGAATCAGGATTGTTTTCTCAAAGTCCAGCCGATTCAGGCGGCGGTTGTTGATTGTGATTTTTGTCGTTGCACCGGAATCAAGAGAGTTAAGCAGCTCCGAATATTCAAGGAACATTGCTTCTTTATCTTCACGGCTTGCTACAGCGTAGTTAATATCTGAAAACTTAAAGGTTTTGGAAAACTTGTCCTTGCCGACCTGAAAAATACCGTCATCATAAATGGCGGCAATGTGGATCACATCCTGAACGCCTTTCGGCACAACAAACTTCTCCTTATCCTGTTTGAATAAATTGGTAAGCGTTTTAATCATTTGATTTCAAAACCTCCTTCTGCTTCTTTTCCATACCCGGCTTCATCAGCTCCAAGTAGGTGTTGGTGGAATGAAACACGAGCTTCTTCGGCATAAGAAACTCTGATTTTATCCACGCATAAATAAATTTCTCTGCGGTCATTCCGTTGTATTTGATAAAGCCGAGAGCCGCAAAGGGCGCAGCTCCCAAAATGCACATCCACGACACGGTTTCCGTGCCGACATAGGGTTTCAGCAGAAAATAGAGTCCTACCGCCACCGCACAGGCACAGACAGAAAAAATGAACTGCCGCAGGGACAGTCCGAAAAACATCGCTTCCGTGTAGTTTCTGATTTCACGGTTAATTTTTACTTCCAAATAAAATCCCTCCTTAAATTCAGACTAATCAAAGCCCCATCATCTCCCGGATAATTCTGTCGCTCATCTTTACAGCTCCAACAAGCACCAACATATTAAAGAGCAACTCTCCGATATATGCCCACACCTGCGTGACCGCCGCAGCGTCAGGATTGACAACGGGCGGCGAAGCCGCAAAGAGTGAAAAGATAATACACGCTAAAACAATGACAGCACCTTCCAGACATACGGCACAGTAGCTTTTTATAAAGCTCTTGCCCACATTCTGACTTGGCTCTCCGGCAAAGGTGGAGAGCGGAACGGGAGCGAGCGCCGTATACATATACAGCTTAAAAAATCTGCCGTACACCGTCATAATCAGGATAAACGACATTACCGTTATAAACAGACCGCCGATCAGCGTAACCGCCCATAAAGGGATACTCTCAAAAAAACCGCAGCTTTCAATGGTATCTACCATTTCCTGCGGCAAGGTTGTCTGCTGCGGATTTCCGAAGCCTGCGGCGTTCATAATCGTAGAGATCGTACCCTGAACAATATTGAACAGGGCAAGCATTAGCTCCATACCGTAGGTAATCGCCCCTTTTGCGAGAGCGAAGCGGATAAACAGTTTAAGTGCGTGTTCCGGTTTCTTGACTTCTGTAAACGAGCCGCAGGTTTTTACCATTCCCACGACAAAGAACAGGACAAGCAGGGCAAGTCCTATCGCTTGTACCGCACCATTGATATTTACAATCACTCCCCAAATGCCGCCGCCCTTGAAGTTTTGCGGCGTGGTAGTGATTAGCTGCCATATTTCAGCGAGTTTTTCATTCCAAGTTTCAAGGGCGTTCTCAAGGTTTTGAACAACCCAGTTATCGCTCACAAGTCAGCACCTCCTATCTCAAAATAAATTAAGGGTGTTCCCGAAACAATCCGGGAACACCCCCTGTAAGTGTCAGTAAATCAGCCTGTAATCAGGGTAAGGATTTCTTTTGCGAAGGTGATGATAACGCCTCCCGCCAAAGTCAGAAAGCCGTTTGCCCTCTGAGACGGATCGTGAGATTTAAGGCTCAGTCCTACCTGAACGATACCAAAACCAAGCAGGATAAGACCGATTGCACGAATCAGCCCGAAAATGAAATCGGACAAATTGTTGACTACCTGAATCGGATCGCCGCCTGCGGCAAACGCCGTTACGGACATACCCATAACAAGGGTAAGAGCCGCAACAATGGCACAGTAGAAACGGAAGCCTCTCTTAACCTTGCCGTTCATCGGCAGCTTGCTGGTTTCCTTAGTGGTTTTCTTCATCGTATTAAAAATCTTCATAGTGATTTCCTCCATTTAATTTTGTTTGTTTTTGGTTTCAAAGTCCTCATCAGACAATAATTCATAGGTTGTTTCCGGTACTTCCATATCGGGAACGGCTTTCGGATCAATCCATTCCACCGCAATCGTGGCAACATCGTCCCTGACTTCACCGTGTGCATACACCCCGGCACCTCCGTCAGCGGTCAATGCCACATTCGGGTGCTTCATAATGTCATATTTCAAGTCCATAATCGGCAACTCGCCACGAATGAATAAAATGGCATAACGGTTATCGAGCATTCTGACCTCATCAGGCGTTAAAAGCTCACGCCCGGAAATCTGATAGTTTGTCGAGTAGTTACCGCTCCGCCCTGACGATTTTCCAAAGGTGTTGGTGTCAATCGTTTCCTTGCCGAGAAGCTCTGAGACATACTTGTGCGTGGACTGTTCGTTGCCACCCAAGTATAGGAACTCATCGCAGTTGCCCACAATGCTTTCCCATTGCTTTTCAAACAAGGCTTTTAGCTGCGCCAAGTTTTGCAGGATAATCGAAACCGATACCCCACGGGAACGCATAACAGACAGTATCTTGTCGAAATCGTCCGGCAGCGAAACATTTGCGAACTCGTCCATCAGGAAATGCACCGGAACGGGCAGGCAACCGCCGTGTATATGGTCGGCTGAATAAAATAACTGCTGGAAAAGCTGCGTGTAAAGAATTGATACCAAGAAGTTAAAGCTGGAATCGTTGTCAGGAATCAAAGCGAATAACGCCACCTTCTTTTCTCCAAGCGAAGCAAGGTCAAGCTCGTCTGCGGAAGTAAGTGAAGCCAAACTTTCAAGGTTAAACTTTTCAAGCCTTGCGGCAAGGGTGATCTGAATGGATTTGAGTGTCTTTGCCGAGCCGGAATGATAGGAACGGTAATACTTCAAAGCGATATGGTCAGGATTATCCAGTTCCAAATCCGCAAAGAGATTATCAAGGGGAGAAGGTCTGTTGTCCTCCTCGTCCTCAATCGCTGCGGCTCTGAGCATTTCCATTACCATAGCGAAGTTTTGTTCCTCCTCCGGTGCTTCATAGTGCAGATAGAACACAAGAGCCAAGAGCAGCATAGAAGCGGCGGTATCCCAAAAGGGATCGTTTGATTGTGAGCCTTTCGGCGTGGTGCTTTTGAAAAGGTTTGTGACAAGACGCTGAATGTCGTTGTCGTTTCTCAGATAGACAAACGGGTTATAGCAATGGCTTTTTTCCATAGAGATTAAGTCCAGCACTCGTATTTCAAAGCCTTTCTTTTCAAGCAGCTTTCCTACATCCCGCACGATTTCCCCCTTTGGATCAAGAATCACAAAAGAGGTGTTCGCCTGCATAGCGTTGATTTTGCAGAAGAAGCGTGTTTTTCCCGCTCCGCTGCCTCCGCAGCAAAGTGTGTTGAGATTTCTCCTGTGTTTTTTTGCATTCAGCCCGATCCGCACATTCTGCGTCATAATCTTATTTGCCGAGGGCGGATTCTGACTGTACTTTTTGTTTACGGCTTTCGCATTGCCCCATTTTGCCGAGCCGTGTTCCTCCCGTCTGCGGTAGTTCCTGCGTGTTGAAAAATATATCCCGATTCCCATTCCGTAGCAGAGAAGCAAAACGAGGACAGTTTTTACGCTGTCCCCGCAAAGCTCTATATGAAACGGATTGTTAAATACGGTCATCAGGCTCGGCAGTATCTCCGGCAAGCCGCCCTTTACAGACGGTGCAATCAAAAGTCCAAGCCACACAACAGGAAGAATACCGATGGCGGAGAGGATAATAGATGACTGCCTTTCGCTATCTCGATTCACGGCAGTCCTTTTCCTTTTCTATCACTTTGAATTTTCGTTTGGGGGCGTGTCCGAATTTGATAATCAGATCGTCAACGGCGTCGGTAGACTTGCCCTCTTTTTTCAGGTCTGTCTTTTTATCGTTCAGGGAACGAATGACAACGCCGTGTTCATAATCGTCCAAAGCGACATGATAAAGTTCCTCTTTCATATTTATTCACCGTTTTTACCTTTCCTGCTCCTTAGAGCGTTCGGAACGCTGGCGGTAAAGCTCGTCGGAGACACGGGACACTATATCTTTGAGCGCCTTTTGCCCCTTGCCAAGTTCCGCCTTGATTTCCTTCGGCTCTTTGTTTTTCAGTTCATCGGGAATACGGTCAATGGCAAAGTTCTGTGTATCCACACCGTACTTTTTACAAAGCATATATCCGATACACACCGCCTGAAATCCCATATCCCGGCGGCTGTACGCTTCGCTGTTCATAGAAAGCTCGGCGTGTCCGAGTTCCTGCGCCACACATTGGCAGAGCGCCACGCTGTCCCCGATATTCCTTTTCACATAAAGCGTCTGATCTTCATTCTTATAGAACGCTCCCATATTCGGATAGGGAAGCTCATCTACGCTTTTGACATCAATCGGTGCGGTATCCAGCATAACCGTAACCAGCTTTTGCGGATCACGGTTGACGGTGGGCGCTGCGGGCTTTCTGCCGTTTGTCTGCGAAACATCAAGCACCCTTTTCAGGTTGAAGTCAATCCCCGGCGTACCGTCCTTCTTGGTGTACTCATAAGGATCGAGAATAATAAAGGTCTTAGAGCCTTTGTTGACCTTTACACCCTCGGAAATCCAATCGTCAAATTCTTTGACCTGACTTGCCTGTGGAAACTGCTTATACATAAGCAGGGCATTGTTCGCCGTGTATCTGTCCATTCGGCTCTGCACATCAAGATAGCCCTTGAATTTTTCAGGGGACTGCACCACCTCGGCGGCAGTATCATCAAGCATTTGATATACCGCCTCTTTTTCGGCTCTCTTTTTCTCTTTATATTCCTCCGGCGAAAGCTGCGGGCGGCTGTAGGAGCCGCCCTTGTTCGCTTTGAAATTACTGGTCATAATCGTTACCTCTCTTTCGGTTTTTCTGTGATTTTTGGCTGGGGAGAAAGCGACTGTCCTTCCGTCTGCCTTTCTCCCTTAGCTGCCGCCTTATATCGGTTAAGATTTTCCTTTACGGAAACCTTCACACGATTTACCCTGAGCTTATCCGCTGCGTCCATCGCCTTTTGCTCCAATGAAGAAAAGCCCCTTTGGGCTTTGTCAAACAAGCGGCTCAGTCTTGATAAAATCCCCTTATCCGTCTTGGTATGCTCTGCTTCCTTTGCGGCTTTCCCAATAAGCAGCAGCCCCATATTTTTGAAATGCCCCTTTGCGCTCTGAAGCTCTGCGTTCATAGACGATAGCTTCATTGTATCCTGCGCCATATCCTTTGACAGTCTGTGAAACAGAGAGGACAGCTTATCAAAAGCCTCCGGGATTTTCATTGCCCTGACCGACTGTGCAAGCGTATCTTTTCCTTTTTCACGAAACTCCTTCATTGCATTTCCGGCAGACTTAATCAGATTATCCTTCGTCTGTTTGACTGCGGAAAATCCCTGACGGATTTTATCGTCCGTTTTCTGCACAAGGTTTTGGCATTTGCTTCTTAAAGTGCTGTTGTGGATCAGGTTGATTTCCCGACGCATATCCTGAAGCTCGCCAAGCATTCCCGTTAGGGTTTCTTCCATACTGCCGATATAAGTTACAAGCGACTGCACTTCAGTTTTCTCTTTTGTCAAACCGTTTTGGTCAAGTGTTTCCAATAACTCTGCAATGTGTGAGTGTTCATTCAGATTATCCATTCAGATTCACCTCTCTTTCGTTTTCTTTTTGCTTTTCGGCTGAGTGTGAACGGTCTGCCTGTTCGGTTCAGCTGCTCTCGGCTTCTCTTTGGAAGCCTCCGGCACGGTACGCTCTGCTTCCTTTTCCGCTTTGGCAGCCGCCTTATATCGGTCAAGTTTTTCTTTGACTGACGTTTTTTTCTCCGCCGCCTTTGCGATACCCTTATCAGTGTGCGTACCTGTCGTTTCTGAGTCTCGCTCGGACGGAGGGTTTTTGTCCGTCTTTGCGACCGTAGGGTTTTGCATAGAGTTTCCCTCCTTCTGTGCGGGATCGCCCATTGCTTCCTCTACAATACGTTCGCCCCTCGTTTTGGTCGGGACGTCTTTCTCAGCCGCTTCACGGTCTGCCACATCTTTTTCCGCTTCCGCAACAATAGAAACCTTATCTACCTTGCCAAGCTCAAAGCGGTCAACAATGCGCTGGATTTTGGAAGCGTCCTCCGCACGGGCAATAATATCAATGGGTACATCTCCGCCTTTGGTGTTCTTGTCCCGAAGGACACAGTAGAGAACACCGTATTTTTTTGCCTGCTCAGTAAATTTCTGCAAGTCCCTCTGTGAGAGAGAGAATACCTTTAATTCCTTACCGGACTTAATCATATTGGTAAGTCTCGCCTTGCCCCTTGTCTTGTTCGACTGGCTGACTTCCTGCTTCAAAACAGAAGTCAAAAGAACAGCGATATTTTTCGCCGCCGAGCCTGTGAGTTTTGCAGCGACTTCAAATCCTTCAAGCGACAGCCTGACGATCTGCTCCGCTGCGTCACCGCCGTTTGTCATAGCTGCGATTCTCCTTTCTCTTAGATTTTTCTTCCTCTGCCTGCAATTGCTCTAAGGCTTCTTTCATAATGCCTGACCTCTCGGCAATTCCATCACAGAGTTTCACTTCTTTACGAAGCTCTTTTAAGCGATCGGATATTTCTGAAATCTTTTCCTTTGCCTCAGACAGCCGTTCATCTGTGATACCTGCTTTTCGCACTTCATTTCGGAGATGGGTTCTGTCGGCAGTAAGTGTTTTGATTTCTGCTTCAACCGATTGCTTATATGAAAAAAGCTGCTCCGTATCACCGATTTGGTGTTTGCCGAGCAGCGTAACTTGTTTTGTGAGTTCGTCCAGCTTCATTAAATCATCTTTCAGAAGATAGTGAAGCCTTGCGGAATTTTGTTGTTTCAGTTTGTACTTTGGAAAATAACCGAGCTTATAACAGTAATGAAGATACAAGCCGTAAAGACCGCCTACCTTTTTGATTTTATCCTCCCTCGTCGGCAGACGATACTGCCTGACACGGTAGCTCTTTGGCTGGAACGGAACAAAAGCAACATTGTCCCTGTTCTGAATCAGCCGCTCCAGTATCCGCTCCTTCGTGTAATCTTCACCAAGCCGATAGGTTCGTATCGGCTTGCCATCACCCTTCGGCGTGACCGTGCTGAATTTCCGGGACGGACTGAAATTGGAGTGATACCCCATAACGCCAAGCTCATACTGAAACTGTTTTAGGTTATGGCTCATAGCAATCGCTTCATCAATCGCTTTGCGGGCATTATTGTATCGGGTAGGCATACCCGCTTCGTCCTTCTTTGTGAGATATTTCGGGGACTGGTGCAGCTCAGGATTTTTCACGACGGAAAGGTTATGCTCCAGACAGATCTCGTCTGCGATATGCCGGAAGTAGTACCAAGACTTTTCATTGTTTTGCAGCCGCTTTCCGTCTGCAAAGGAAACGGAGTTGACAACGAAGTGGCAATGCAAATGCTTTGTATTCAGGTGTGTGGTTACGACTACCTGAAACCGCTTGCCCCACATACGGTTGGCAAACTCCATTCCGATCTGCTGTGCCTGCTCCGGCGTGACCTCATTTTCTTTAAAGCTCAGATACCCGTGATATGCTTGAATCCCGTCCGTCTTGTCGTACTGCTCCTTGATTGTGATGAATTGGTCACGGGCGGTAGAGACATTGCAGTTGATACCCTCGCAGAAAAATTCCCGCTCGGTTTTTTCTTCGTCCTTCGCATAGGCAAGCACATCTTTGAGCGCCTGATATTCTTCCTGCGAGTATTCGGGATTTGCGGTCTTTTCAGGATTGGTCGCATAGTCGATTACCTGACCGAGCCGTTCCGTTACCTTCCAAAGCTTGCTTACTGCCATTTCAATCCGCTTTTCTCAGGGCGCAAAAATTCACGCTCAATATCTGCCTGAAATTTATGCCAACGCTGCGCTTCATTTTTCAGCATTTGCGAATCAATAAAGCCGAGTGCGTTTGCCTTAACGGAAAGCTGATTGATATTGTTGCCGATAGCGGAAAGCTGACGCATAACATCATAGAATTTTTCGTCAGGGCGTTCCTTCGGCTCGTAGCCACGCACCAAAAGCCTGACGAGTGCAGCTTCGGACAGACAAGTTTTCTTTGCTTTCTTCTGTAAGTCCTGCGCTTCGGGTTTGGAAAACCAAAACTGTTTTTTTACGGTTCGCTTCATAAGTCTTTCTCCTCCTTCCTCGAAGAATGAATATTGTGAATACGGTTGATCTGCACAAGGCACATTGTAACAACGCCGACAATGCAGCCGAGCAGACAGCCAATGATAAAGAATAGTAATTCGTGCATAATCTTTTCCTTTCTGATAAGCGGGGTATTAGGGGCAGTCCCCTAACGAGTTTTACTGTTTTTGCACCGATAGGAGTAAAAACAGTCTGCTCGCTAAGCTAACGCAATCTCTCCGGGGTAGCCCCATATCTCGCTGATTTATCGTTCCAAGTCCTTTGATTTCGGCTTATACGGTATGGCTGCAATGCCTTTATCCGTCCTGACAAACTGCTCAGGATACCGAAATTTTTCCGAGTATTTTTTCGCCAAATCAGGCGGCAGGCTCAGAAACTTCTCCGAAGTAAATGGAGCGTGACAAATGAAAAAATCTCCCGCCATAATCTCGATCATTTGGTTTTCGGAATCATAAACCGCCCTGTTCAGAGGCAGTCCGCTTATCTTTCCTTCCTCATTACAGATGATTGCCACCTCATCTTCAAAGGGCATATATTCCTCAATATCGCCGCCCACAAGTGCCTGCATTGCTTCAAGGGAATCTTCGATTGCAACGGTTTTCGGATATTTCCCCGGTTGAATGAGAAGGACGGAAATGGTTTCCGCCTTGTCACCGTCACAAAACCGTTCGCTGATTTGAGTCTTGTCAGGCTCAAAGGAGACTTCCTTAAAACCGTAGCTGTCGCAGAAATGGAAATAGCTCTTTCCCGTGTTGCCGTCAACAATTTCCACCACATCGGACACGGACATTGAGCGTCCTTTATAGCCTGCGGGGTGTTCACGGTTGAATATTTCATAAAGTTTTTCCAGCGTGAAGCAGTTTACCTCCCCCTCAAAAACCTTGTCGTAGATAGTGCTGTCAATATCGGTCATGCCTTGAAGCTTCTCCAATCGGTCATAACCCATAAAGCAGACATTATTGGGATCTCGCTCCATATTTACCTGATAGATTTTAATTTTCACGAGCGTTCACAGCTCCTTTCCTTATTTTTATTTCGTGTTATTCCAAGCTGAATACAAAGAAAGTCATTGAAATCCTTACCTTTCAGCGGCGGATCATCAATGACTTCATAGCTGTCCGGCAGAATCACTTTCAATGCTTCGGTTGCCCTTCTGCCCGTATTGTCGTTATCCAAATGGAGAACGATTTTTTTAATATGCGGTTTGCTTTTCAGATATTGAACAAGTGCGGCTGGCGTGGTACTGTCCTCAATTTTCTCTTTCGGGAGGTAAACCCCGGCAAGGGAAACAAGGTTTTCCTGCCGCCAATCCCTGCCTGAAATCTTCGCAAAAGTAGCGAATGATAACAGGTCAATGGCACACTCAAACAAATGAACGGTATTGCTCTTGCTGTCCGCTATCCGAAAAGAATAGTGCTTGTCACTACCGGAGCAATCACCCAAAATGCGGCGGTCTATTGTCGCTCTGTATGCAGCGTATCTTGCTTTTCCATTCTCATCCAAACCGACGCATACAAGATTGTGATAGGGCAGGCTCTCAAAAATATAGCCTTTTGAAATGCAGTATTCGATGATGGAATAGTCAATGCCACGCCCGAAAAGATACTCGGTTATCTTATCTGTGGTGGAGCTTTTCTCAGGCAGAAGCAGTACCTTTGGCTTTTCTTCCTGCTTCGGTCTGACCGTTAGGGTAGGCATAACCGCCGCTTTGCCCATCAGGGTTTCCACCGCTTCAACAAAGGAATATTCCTTTACCTTTATGAGATAATCAAGGGCATTATACCCGCCGATCCGCTGCGACCACCACATCCATTTGCCGTTGGAAATCTTTAAGCTGTCGTGAGTGCGGGTGGTGTAATTGTTGCCGGAAATCCTGACAAGTTCACCCGGCTCAAATGCTTTCATATACGAGAGTAAGTCTATCTGCCTTGCCTGTTCAATAACCTCCGGTGGGATATACGGCATAGGATCACCTGCTTTCCCGTCCGGTTTTTGCTTTCTCTCTGCGAATACTGTTATCTGCTTCTGTTTCAATGGAATCACGAATCGTATCCATATGCTCGACCTCTCTGTCCTTAAATTCCTTATACACATCGTCAAGCGGACAGGGAGATTTCAAGAGCGCCTTTGCCTGCTTCGGCGTAAGCTCCAGTTCCTCCATTGCCATCACAATATCCTCACGCATTGTATATTCGTAGGTGTGATTTAAGATTTCGGCTGGCTCTTGTGTCAGAAGCCAGTTGCGGTATTTGTCCTGCTCAGCTTTCATTTTCTCATAGAGCAGGGTGTTGTAATCTGTTTCGCCCATTGTGCGAACACCTCCTTAAACAAAAATATAGCCGCCTGATTCTCATAAGAAAACCAAGCGGCTATGTATTACCTTTCACTTTTACAAAGCATTTTTTAGCTTAAACCAAATCAATTTTTAACTTATCATAAGGAATTTTCACATTGTGTTTTATTCCTGCACAGATTTCGTTATATATTCCATCGGAAGAGCAAAGCCTATTCAAACAAGTGCGTATCAACCAAACATTATCCCAAAAGCATTTTGGCATTTCTTCTGCATAATCATATGTTTTGAAACAAAATTGTTCATACGCCAAGTAAATGTCGGTTGCGTCTCCTCCGTCTGTGCCACTGATATAATTATTCCGATATGACATATCATTGTATTTTACATCAACTGTAACAATATATGAATGCTGTTTTTGTTCAGCCCATTCACTACCAATATTCAGTTTCTTTTTGAATAGATTTTTTACTAAGTCATCTATTGTAACAAAAATTTCGGGATAATACTTAACTGTGGAATATCCCAACATTTCCTCTGTTGACGCTAATAAAAACAACTCTATTTCAGATCTATCACGATATAACTTCAAGGCAAGCGGTAAAATTGCTTTCAAGTATGGACAATACATATCTTTATATCTTTTGTCCTCAAATCTACATCTATCCTCTCCGTATGCACACCATTCGCATTCTTCACCATAAGCAGGGATATGGAATTGTTTTCCTTTATAAAATAGCTTATGTTCACTGGGCATAATTTTTAATTGGTACTTATTCAAATGGTTGCTAATTGGTGATTCGCTTTCCAAGAGAACATCTATTGGTACAAGTCCAGATTTTTTTATATAACTAAAATTATCCGTCGTTGTAGATACAATTTTCCCAACAAATTCTACATCATCTGAAACCTCTACCTCATCTAATTTCATTCCGGTTTCTTCGCAAAATATCGAAACACTATCTGAATTTTTATTCAAGTGTAACCGTCTAAGAATATTGCATATCTGACTTCCTGTAAGACTATACAGATTCATAAAGTTTTGTGTGAGCATATCAATATCCCAAAGATTTAATAACATAATTTTTTACCTACTCTGATAGTATTTTGGAGCGGATTATTTTATAACATAGTTACAAATAGCAATTCGTTACTCTTTCCTAAAAAATTATAGCACATCTTTATGTCTTTTTCTACCGTGCTATGTAAAACGGGACAGATTGCTCCGTCCCATTCGTTTACTCAAATATCTTTTTTGTTTCGATTCCGTCAACCAAGCCACGCAAATAGCAGAGGCGGCATTCCTCTGTGGCAAGTCGGTTATTGGCAAGCAGATACTCAATCAAAACTTTGCAATCGTCAAGAGACAGCTCCGCAGGCTTTTCCAAATCAAGCACCTGAGTCAGCTTCGGAATCCGGTTTTTACATTCGGACACTCTCTGCTTTGCCGCCTTGTATGCTTCGTCATTCCTGCCTGCTTTGACTACCGTTTCAGATAAGTAGCTTTCAAGATCAAGGTCGCTGTTAAAAAAGCTGACCGGATTGTTCGTATCCATAATCAAAACTCCTTTGCGTTTTTCTATATTATAACTCTGTGTCAAACTCTCTACAATTATGCGATTTTCCTGATTTATCTTTCAAGCTCTTTTTCCTTTCGGGCAGGCGGCTCAGCCTCGTCAATCTCACCGTCAACGATTTCATTCTGCTTCTTATCCACATTCAAAAGACCGTTCAGGACGCTCAGACGCTCCGTTTTTTCAGTAAGCTCCTGCTCCTTGTCAAACGGCTTCTCCACCTCTTTCCTTGCGGTGGCAAGCTGTTTTTCAACGCTTTCAAGCTCCTGCTTTTGCAACTCTAACCGTTCCGGGATTTTCTCAATGGCGTTGTCAATTCGGCTGATATTGCCGGCAGCGTCCGTACCCAAAGAGATAGTACGGGAGGTATCGCCCTTTACCCTTATCTGATAGACTTTTTCAAAGGCTTCAAAAGAAAGCTCCAAATCAAAACCCCTGTACTTTCCGAGAGGAATCGGATCGGGAGAGGTCATCTTCGTGCAGGCTTTAATGATTTTCTGCCCAGCGTCCACTCTTTCCGAAAAGAAAACACCCTGTACCTCAATGCCGACAAAGCGGTCATCTGTAGGTTTTGGGTGTTCATTTGCCCGTTTCAAATCGCTTTCAAGACCTGCAATCAATTCCTTTGTCTGTGCGATTTTCTTCGGGTAGTATTTGATTATCTTATCCTCTAAAGCGTATTTTTCGGATAGGTAGCTGGATTTTAAGAGCCGCAGCTTCGACACCTGAATGTCTAAATCCATCTTTTCCTTGATATATGGGTTGCCAGTTGCGAGCATTTTTATCTCGGCGTAGCTGAGAGCCGTTTCGTCTATATCCTCACAGGAACGCACAGGAGATTTGCTCGTCATTATCTGACTTGCAAACTTCTGTTTTCCCTCCACAAGCTGATACAGATATGCGTCAAAGGTATCTTCTGTAACATAGCGGTAGAGGTGTACCTTCGGATTTTCGTTGCCCTGTCTGACCGTTCTTCCTGCCCGCTGTTCCAAATCTGACGGACGCCAAGGGCAGTCAATATCGTGGGAAGCAATGATTTTATTCTGCACATTCGTCCCGGCTCCCATCTTCTGTGTTGAGCCGAGCAGGATACGGACTTCGCCCTTTCGTACCTTTTTGAAAAGTTCCTGCTTCTTGGCTTCGGTATCTGCTTCGTGGATAAACTTAATTTCCGATTCGGGAATACCACGCAGGGTGAGCTTCTTTCGTATATCGGTATAAACCGAAAAAATCCCTTCGCCCTTCGGCGTTGAGAGGTCGCAAAAGAGAAGCTGTGTTGAACGCTTATCCATGCTTTCCTCCCAAATGCGGTACACTTCGTTTATACAGGCGTTGACCTTGCTGCCCTCATCATCAGGGAGCATTTCATTTAACATACGCTGGTCAAGCGCAAGTTTTCTTCCGTCGTTGGTAATTTTCAGCATATTATCCACTCTTGAATCTACGCCGCCATTACGGATTGCTTCAGCTCGCTCCGCAAGAGAAGCAACCATATCCTTTTGAATCTGTGAAGGCTTTACAGCGATATTGTGATACAGAGCCTCCGGTACTGGCAGGTCAAGCATATCGGCGGTTTTAATGTCCGCAACCTCCTTAAACATCGCCATCAGTTCGGGAAGATTGTTAAATCTCGCAAAGCGTGTTTTAGAGCGGTAGCCTGTTCCTTCGGGTTTCAGTTCCGTCACAACCATCGTTTCCCCGTAGTTGGAAGCCCAAGCGTCGAAGTGCTGTAAGTCGTGCTTTTCAAGCGTGCTGTACTGCAAATAACGCTGAATGGTATAGAGTTCCACCATCGAATTTGAAATCGGAGTACCTGTTGCAAACACCACGCCACGCCCTCCGGTAAGCTCATCAAGATAGCGGCACTTCATAAAAAGGTCGCTGGATTTCTGTGCTTCCGTCTGAGCAATGCCGCCCACATTCCGCATTTTGGTATATAAAAAAAGGTTTTTGTAGTAATGACTTTCATCAATAAAGAGCCTGTCAATGCCAAGCTCCTCAAAGGTAACAACATCGTCCTTTCTGCTTTGATCGTTCAGCTTCTCCAGCTTCACAGTCAGAGATTTCTTTGTTTTTTCAAGCTGTTTTACGGAAAATTTATCGCCCCTGTTTGCTTTCAGTTCTATAATGCCGTCCGTAATATCCCTTATCTGCTGCTGCAAAATCATTCTCTGCCGCTCAAAGCTCATTGGGATTTTCTCGAATTGACTATGCCCGATAATCACAGCGTCGTAGTCCCCGGTGGCGATTCTGCCGCAGAAGCGTTTGCGGTTTTTCATCTCAAAATCTTTCTTCGTTGCGACTAAAATATTTGCCGCCGGGTAGAGCTGCAAGAACTCCGCCGCCCATTGCTCCGTTAAGTGATTTGGTACAACGAACAGCGATTTACTGCATAGTCCGAGCCGTTTGGATTCCATTGCGGCAGCGGTCATTTCAAAGGTTTTGCCTGCGCCTACTGCGTGTGCCAACAGCGTATTGCCGCCGTAGAGGATATGGGCAACGGCATTTTTCTGATGTTCCCGCAGCTCAATTTCAGGATTCATACCGCTAAAAATGATATGGCTTCCGTCATACTCACGGGGACGGATACTGTTGAATTTATCATTGTAGAGCCTGACTAACTTTTCACGGCGGTCAGGATCATTCCAAATCCAGTCCTTAAAGCCCTGCTTGATAAGCTCCTGCTTTGCCTGTGCAATCTGCGTTTCCTTGTTGTTGAGAACCGCTTTCTTTTTTCCCTCATCATCTTCGATATAATCAAAGATACGGACATCCTTCATATTCAGCGTTTCTTCAATAATCTTGTAGGCGTTGATCCGGCTTGTGCCGTAGGAATTGTATGCCTTCACATTGGAACGGTCGTAAGATTTGCCCTCAACATTCCATTCGCTTGTGAATTTTGAGTAGTGGACTTTGATATTATACCTTGCCCACAGCGGCGTATCCAAAAACTCATAGATAAACTGCTGTACGATTTCTTCGGGCAGCCAAGTCGTACCGAGCTGCACGAAAATCTCGCTGGCTGTCAAATCAGCAGGCTGCACCCTTTCAAGAGCCTCCACATTGATTTTATAATCATTGGGATAGACCTCGGCAGACCGCTTTGCCCAAGCGAGCTTTTCCCTCACATTGCCGGAGAGATATTCGTCCGCCATCAGATACTTCGCCTCGGTGCTGTCACCGTATCCGTGCATTGGATTTAAGAAGATAACGCCCTTCAAATCCTGATAAATTTCTTCTTCGGTTTTGCCTGTAAGCTCACACATATATTCCATATCAGCACAGGCTTTTTCGCCCATAGATACGGCTAACGCTTCGCTTGCGGTGTCAACAGAGGTAACGGGCGTATGGGTTTTAATCGTCCTCTTGGTAAACATATCCGCCTTGCGTTCAAGGTTTCCTTCCTCGTCAAGCACCTCCAAAGCGGAGATCAGGGAAAAGGAACTGTCCTGCGAAAAAGCGGATACATTGGCTCGGCTGTTAATCAGACCGTACTTTTTTGAGAAAGTATCATACAGTTCATTTAAGCGTTGCTGCTCTTTTTCAACTTCCCAATCGGGATAATCCAAAGTCTGAATTTCAAGCAGATTCCGCACACAGTCACGAATCCCAATCATACCCTTAATACGGTTTTCAGCCGTGGCAGAACAGTCTACGGGAGTCATTCTTGAATTTTCCCGGTAGTAAATTTTATCATCCACCACCGTATAGGAGAAGTTGCGTACATTCGGATCGGCGGGAATAGAGGTATCTTCCTCCTCAAGTTCTTCGGTTTCATATGCCGTTATCTCGGCGTGAATATTTGAAATCGCTTCGTCAAGCTGTGCGGCAAGGTCAGCGTTTTCATAGGGAACAACGGTATTTTCATCGCCAAATCTGCCGGACACGGTTTTCCATTCGCCAAGCACCATTTCCGGGTGTTCCACAAAGTATGCGTTCATCTTAAACCCGTTTTCATCGGTGGCGAGATGCACCCACTCAGGCTCAATGTCCATAATGCGGTCACGCTTTTGCAGAATAAGGATGTCCGAAACAACTTCCGTTCCGGCATTTCCCTTAAAGGTGTTGTTAGGCAAACGGATAGCGCCGAGCAAATCGGCTCTCTGTGCGATATATTTTCGGACAGCGGGATTTTCCTTATCCATTGTACCTTTGCTGGTCACAAGAGCCATCACGCCGCCCGGTCTTAATTTATCAAGCGACTTTGCGAAAAAGTAATCGTGTATCAGGAAGTTATGCTTGTTGTACCGCCTATCGTTGATACGAATATCCCCAAACGGCACATTGCCCACGATAGCGTCAAAGAAGCTGTCGGGGACATTTGCTTCCTCAAACGGCTGCGCTGCAATCGAGGTTTTCTGATAAAGCTGCTGTGCGATTCCGGCAGAAACCTTGTCAATCTCCACGCCGTACATTTTCGCTTCCTGCATGGACTGCGGCAGCATACCAATGAAGTTTCCAATTCCGCAGGAAGGCTCCAAGATATTTCCCTCACGAAATGCCATCTGCTCCATTGCCTTGTAGATTGCGGAAATGACCGCAGGCGGCGTATAGAAAGCAGTCAGGACAGAACCCTTTGCACTCTCGTATTCATCGGGTGAGAGAGTAGCAGAAAGCTCTAAAAACTCTGTCGCCCAAGAGGAATTATTTTCGTCAAAGGCTTCGGGTATGCCGCCCCATCCTACATATTTTGAAAGGATTTTCTGCTCGTCAGGCGTGGCAAATCGATTTTCGTCCTGACACTTTTTGAGAAGCTGGATTGCCATAAGGTTTCTGCGGAAACGCTCTTTTTTGCCGGCTTCTTCCACCGGATTGGAAGCAAGGTCAAAGGTATGACGCTCCGACATTGGAATATCCGGGTGTAAATCAAAGGTCTGTACCCTTGTCCGTTTCGGCTGTGAAAAGCTCGGCGTAAGCGGCACATTTTTGTTACGCTCAGGTTCTTTATAAAATGGTGCAAGCTCTTCCTCGGATACGAAAACCCATTCGTCATAATCCAAATTGGGTAAAGCCTTTTCTATCATATCCGTAAGGCTTTCAAACTGCTTGGAACGAACGACTACACGGTTATCCACCAATGTCTCAATCTTAAAATCACGCAAATTAACGACTGCTTCTATTGTATGCTTTTCGTCCTCTGTAGTAATAAAAGCAATTCTGATGTCTGATATATCAGAAAAATCCAAATCACCGACTGTTCCAAACTCTCTTATATGGCACTCTTTGAGCAGATCTTTTGCTTTGTCAAGCAGCGTTTCAGGCTCGGCAATCTGCAAATACGGACTGTCAATAATTTCATACACATTCAGAGGAACATCCAGCTTTGAGAGGAAGGATTGGTCTATGGTTTTTCCGTCAGCGTCCCGATATAAATAAAAACGAAACGCCGTACCAAACGAGCTTTCTTCCTCAATATCTTTTTTGAACTGATACTCGCTGAGATAATCTTCAATGTGTAATACATCTCCGGCTTTATCGAGATACTCGATTCTACCCACTGGTTTAGACTCCACCGGATCTTCCTTATTGGTTGAGACAACTTTGTGGATAATGCGTTCTCCATTTTCAAGGGAAGCAATTACCATATCATTCCCTCTGTCAGTCAGCATATTTGCATAGATTTCAAGCTGACCGGAGGGGATACCACACATCGACACAAGCTCCCCACCAACCGCTTTGTTTGTAAGGTTAAGGGCGAAGGTATCAGACATATAGGTGGCGTCGTCTCCGTAAAGCTCAAAGAAATCTCCAACCTGATACAGGACAAGGTTATTCTTATTTTCTGCCTTTATTTCAGAATACGGTATGTCCTTATTGCCGTTACTCAACACCTTTTCTGCCTGTGTGGTGAGTGCCTGCATTGTTTCCTCTGTCCGTCCAATATAATCGGGTTCAGGCTCTGCATACGCTTCAAGATAGTCCGCAAATTCCTGCGTTCCTACATCAATGAGTTCCGTATATGCCTCGCTGTCAAAATACTCATAAAATTCGCTGACCGAGTTACTGTTTTCTTTGGCTTCCACTATCAGTTCATAGGGGATATGCAGGACAACAAACTGTCCTCCGGCATTGGAGTCGGGGTTATAATAGATTGCTTCAAATTCTCCCATACCCGGACGGTGGAAAAAGTAGTCATCATCACCTATGGGTGTAGTGTTCGGATCGTAAACAATTTCTTTTTCGGGCGTTAAATTCTTGACCTTCAGGTGGTCGTTCATTGGGTTTTCCTGCACCTTGCGGTCGAACTCAGCTCTTTCCATTTCCTTTTGGAATAAAGGGTACTGCGTATCATGAAGCATTACACGCTCCCCGTCAAAGGATAGGATTTCATATTCATCAGCGCCCATATAGACGGTATCGCCAAGATGATATTCATACTCAAAAGTCGGCTCGGCATTATCAGAAGCCTTTTCTGTCTCTTTTTCGGGCGGTGCGGTATTCAGGATTTCTCTGTTTTTCCGTTCCTCCGCAAGCTCGGCTCTGCGTTCCTCCTGCTTTTGCAGCCATTCAGGATAGACAGCCTTTTCCTTCGGACTTAAATAGCGGTCAAGACGTATCAGCTCGGCAATGCGCTTTTCCACCTGATTCCATTTCAGATTGATATGCGGCTTATCATCGCCAATCCCTTTGGAAATAGTAATACCTTTTCCGTCGTGCTGCTCGTCAATTCCCGCACCGACAATAACCGGATAAGCACCGCCCCAGCCATATTCCTCTTTGAGAAAGTCTGCATTTTCCTTTGCAGAAAGGCTCTTTTCAAACTGCTCATAAATACGAAATTTCCCCTCGGATATGCCGCTTCCACGAGTGAGAACAGCGTCGATAATCTCCTGAGAAAAGGTAAAGGCAGAGGATTTTTTGTTCTCTGCCTCTAACATCAGTGTGAGCTGTCCGTTTATTGACGGAAGCGGTTTTATCGTATCCTGAAGCTCTCCGAGAAGCCGCATTGCTTCAAAATGCTTTGCCACAACGCCCCAATCAAAATAGCTCTGTGCCGTTCTGCTTAGGTAGCTGCCCTCCCAAAAATGAAGGACATTCTCAAAGGTTTTGTAACCGACACGCCTGCCATCGCTCAGGATAAGCTCGGTGTAATCGTCATTGAAAATGCTCTTGATATATTCCGTTCGGGCAGTATCGTCAAGAGTGTTTACATAAAAGGCACGAATTTCGTCCTTTGACGCTTTCAGGTGCGGCGTCGTTCCGAGTATTTCGTTAATCGTATCGTCACCGCCGAAAAAGGGAAGGCTTTTATCCTCGTGGCTGCGGTCATAGACTAAGCGAACACTACTTCCTTCAGGACGATCTCCTGCACTCTGTTCCGTAAGTTGTTCATTTTCCGTACCCACGACATCATATCCGCCGCTTTCAGGCTCTCCGTGATTCCTTCCTTCGCCGCCATCTGTTTTGTCAGGGTTTCCTCCATCGTCAAGGCTCTCTGCTCGGTTTCCGCCAAGTGTTCGGTCAGAGTGCAGCTCGTCAGAAGATTGTAGTAGCGGACTTTGTGATGTTCCCTCAGAAATTTCCTCCTCATCTGAGCGTATCTGCCCAAGCTCACCTCCGGCTGTTCCGGCATTGTCAGGTTCGGCAGATTGTAATCTCCTTGCATTGTATATCTGATCTCGTTCATTTCCAAAGCTCCTTTCGTCGTTTTCTCTGCCTATATTGTAATCGGCTTTCCCATTTCCGGCAATTATGCGATTTTCTCTGTCGAGTGCGGTAATGGTACGAGAAATCTCCGCAAGTCCCATCTCCGCAATATCACTGGTGGCAAAGCCGAGTGCGTTCAGCGTTTCCGGCGTTGTGAAGTTCACAGCGCCACGGAAATCATCAGGCTCAAAGAAGCCCTCAGTATCCAACCCAAGCCGGGACATCAGCATATATGCCACGCTGTTCTGTACCGTCTCTTTATAAATTACCGAGATTTCTTCTTCACTCACACCGTCCAACAGGCTGTTTTCTACGGAATAAAGCAAATCAGATAAATAGTCGGGAATGTTATCCTCCACGGCGTTTTTAGCGGCGCTCAGGATAGCGGCTTCAAGGTTGGTCTTATCATCAAGTTCTCCGAAGGTGCTTTCAAGGGTATCAATAATATCCTCTGCGTATTCCGGCTTCATCTGCCAAATGGGAACCGGACGGGAATAACGGCTTTCATGGGTATCGGAAATATCGAAGTAATGGACAAGCCGTTGTTTGCTTCTGTCTGCGTCCTCGAATACCGCAATGCCGTGTGCGCCACGGTTTACCCACCGACCAAAGCTCCCGTTCCAACGCTCAATTTCCAGTACCGCCGTTGCGTCCGGTCTTTGTGCGTAGACAAGAAGCTGCTCGTCAAAGCGCAGCTTATAGTTCCGGCAGGCAGAACGCAAAAACGCTTCCCAATTCTGCGGATACATCACAACCGTTTTACAGGTACGGTTATACAGCTCGGAAATCAGGTCATATTTTCGTGCCACCTACAAACACCCCCTATCGTTCATAGTCTTTGTTTCTATTCTTCGGCTTTTTAAGAGTGCCGTTCTCATCATAATTCTTCGGATCAGCGGCGGGTGTGTGCCAGCCAAACATCGAGCCTGCTTTCATTGCCGCTTCCTGTGCCTTTGTAATCCCCGCCGCTTCATTGCCTAAATCTGCTCCTTCACGGCTGCTTTTGCCCTCGACACATACTCCGGCAAGGACATATCCCATCTTCCCACGCTCAATAATAATCATCTGATCCGTCATTTCAAGCACACTAAAGCACTTTTCAGGCAGGGAGGAACGAAGGGGGATAACCGTATTTCCGGCTTGCTCCATTCGTTCTGCAAACTCGCAGATGTGATAGAGGTTATTTCCAACTTCCAAATGATACTCGTCAATATATCTGCACTCACGGTCAAGCTGTTCGCCGCTATTCAAAGTAATGCGGATTTTATCTCCGTCAGGAATACGAAACAGCTCTTTATAATGCGGATCAATAAAGCGGATACCTTTTTCTGCCTGACTGATATGTCTGTCAAGCCATTTCTTCTCATAGCAATAGCAGTACAGATTATATTCTCCCTGTCTCGGATTCAGCCGCATAAGATAGGTATATTTCTCCGTATCCACACGGACGCCGTATTCATTGCGGTCATTTTCAAAAGAACTCCCCGGCGTGCCATAGCAATACTTCGACATTGCCCCTCGCCCCGATAGGACACCGTTATTCTCTCTAAGAGAGTTGATAACCTCGTCAAATTCCGTCTTGAACTCGTCTGTTTTCAAATCCTTCCGAAAATCATTCCATGAGGAATAAAACTCTTTTCCGCTGCTTCCAAAGTCTGCCCTCAGATAGCCGATGAAGCTCGCCTGCATTGAAATCTGCTGGCTCTGACGGTAGGTGTATTTTCTCTCATCAGCAGTCATTGTCTTTATATCCATTTCCATCACCTCGCTTGTTCTTTTGCCACTCTCTGTTTCGGTATGTGAAATCCGTAAACAGCGGCAATCTCGTCACCGAGCCGCCTTGTAATTCTCGTAATGTCGGCTCTCGTTGCCTTGCCCTCGTAGAGCTTGTATTTCAGGTTTTCGATTTGGCTTTCGGTTGCCGTATCCTTAAACACACGATACAGATAATGGTTTGTGCCGTCGTGATGGGCGGCGTCCGCCCTTAAATCCCCGTACTTGTCCACATACCATTCCGTATAATCAGTATCAGAATACAGGCAGTCCTTGATATTACCGGAATCAATCGTCTTGTATCCCATAACCCTGCCGTTCCATCTGCCAATATCGCCAATCACGATAATCGGCTGTGAGAGCTGAACATCTAAGTTCATTTGCTCATCGGCAAGATAATCTTCATTGGTTTCAACCATCCACTTATAAAGTTCATTTTCATCATTCGGATCATCGTTAAGCTCATTGATTTCAAGAAATTCCTTATAGCCATCTCTCCAATCATCAGGGTCAAGGCTCATATTACTCCAAATGATGTGCCTGTCCGTCTGTGTGCTGTTCATCTGCACCACCTCCCAAATAGGAGAACAGTCTGTTTTTCGCCACCTGCTCCTGAAGCTCGGTAATGACCGTCATATCAGGAACGGTTATATCGGGAATCTGTAAAATACTCTGCAAGTTCAGAGCCTTCAAGTCCTTTTCTGTTTTACAGCCGGACTCAAAAAGCTTTGTCAGCACCTTGACCTTCTGCTGCAAGGTCAGGGCGGCTGTCGGTTTCTTATTTGCCATCTCTTAATCCTCCCTATCGCTCATAGTCTTTATTTTTCTGTTTCCTATCATATTCACCACACTTTTCAGCAAGCTTATCATAGAGCTTTTCCCTCATTTCACGGTCATAAGCCCGAAACTTTGAGGGGCTTTGGCAGCTTTTTTCAAAAGCGTCAATCTGGTCAAAACATTCCCTGTGCAATGCCTTTGCTTCGGGAAGATCGGAAATGCGGTGATACCTTGCTGTGCTTTTGTGAAAATCTCCAAGCTCCGCATATTCATAAAAGATACGGAACATTTCACGATCAAGCCCTTTCTGCCCGTCTCTTTTGTATGCCTCTGACAGTTCTTCACTCTGCCATGTCTTGTAAGAACCTACATCGTCCGTCGAATGTGTGGAAAGATATACGCCGTCTTTTCTGATCTCAATACGGTCTATCAACGTAGCAGACATTTCAACATTACCTCCTTATCGTTCATAGTTAGTCTTTTGCGTATTCAGAATACACACGCTCCATTCTGTGCCTTGCCCTGCGTACTTCAGGGGAGCAGCCAAGCTCCGGGCATTTCGCCTGAATTTTCTGCCTTGCCCTGCGGATACTCTCAAAGCAAGGGATACCGAACGCTTTGTAATTTGTCATTACATCAGCAAAGCTAACTGTGCCGATTCCGTGCGTTTCATAAATGCAGGACTCGCTCACAAGCAGATAGAGCTTCATATCGTCATTTCGTGCGTCGGGGTGTTCCCTCAAAATTTCCGTTACCCGGCGCTCAACGGTTTTCAGCGTTTTCATTTTGCCCTCCAAAAATGGAAAAAGGGCGGAGTTTTTCTCTCCGCCCCCAATCCGTTATTTCTTCTTTCTGTTTCGCACCTGCAAAAAAATAAAGCCGCCGATGATAAAAGCGACCAGTGCGATAGCGATAATCGCTTTAAGCTCCATTACTGATTCTCTCCCTTCTTCTTTTTCTTAAAGCCTACAATACCGCAGGCGGTAATGCCGATCAGGGAAAGTCCCGTAAGGGCGAACCAAAGTCCGGTATGGCTGTCGTCCCCGGTTTTCGGCGTATCACGCAGTACATTGTGCATTTCCACAATCGTGGTAGAGCCTGTCTGCACCGTTGCCTGTTTATCGGAAGGAAGCACATAATTTGCCGAAGCCGCATTGCTGACCTCGGAAACGGTGTACTCACCAATACGCAGATTTTCAATCAGGATTTCGCCGTTCTCGTCAGTTTCCAGCGTTACATCATAGCCATTTGCTCCGGTAATGCGGAAAGCAAAGCCTTTCACATTTCCGTCTGAGGAAGTCTTGACGATTTTCAGACTGCCCTTCATAGCGTCGTTGATAAAGCCGACTCCCGCCTTGTTCTCCACCTGATAGTTCTTTCCGTCGGTGTCGATAAACACCTCATAAACGCCCCCGTCAAGCAGGAAGCCTTCGGGAGCAACCGTTTCTTTTACAAAGTAACGACCATAAAGAAGGTCGTTCATTTCATACTGCCCGATTTCCTTTTCGGTAAGTGTACCAAGCAATTCGTCATCTTCGTCCAATTTGCCGTTATCGTTGCTGTCCTTATAGACCTCAAAGGTCGCTCCGGTCAGCTTGTTGTCGGGATAGTCAGCGTCCACCTTTGTCAAAGCAATATTGCCACGGATAAACTTATTGACAATTTCAATCTCAATGGTCTGCCCGTCCTCGGAAATGGTTACAGGATAGACAGTTTCATCAAGCACAAAGCCTGCCGGCTGCTCAATTTCACGCACATACCAAGTGCCGTAAGGAATATCCGCAAAAGAAAAACTACCGTCTTTTTCTGATACGGTAGTCATAAGTGCGTTTTCCTTTGTAAATTCGTCATTATCCGTCTTGAACAGTCCGATCAATGCACCGCTCAGTGCTTCGCCGTTCTCGTCTACTTTTTTACCGGAAACAGAGCCGTAAAACAGCTCATTTTCAATCGCTTCACCGTTGTTTGCGGCAATCTCAACCGTTGCCGTTTCCTGTCCGGCATATTCAAAGGCAACCGGATACTTTTCATCATTCAGGATATATGCCTTGTCTGTCACAAGCTCCTGAACATAGTAGCTGCCGATAGGAAGGTCGGTTTTTACAGTTGCCTTACCGTTTTCATCAAGGGTGATAATCTCAATCAAACCATCGGCAGGGATAGCCGTGCCGCTTGCGCTGACAAGCTCCTCTGCGGCAAACAAGCCAAAGCTGATATTCTGAATTTCGCCGTTATTGCCAATTTCAAACAGCTCACTTGTTTCAAGTGTCTTTTCAAGGCTGATTTCAACCTTTTGTCTCTCGTTGTAAAAGCTGGTTGCTGTTTCGGTAACAGCAACATTCTGTCCGGCATAGACAAGCTCTACCGAATGGATTTCGTCATTCAATACCATTCCGTAAGGAGCGGTAATTTCCTGCACCTCGTATTTTCCGAGATACAGTTCCTTGCTTTTTGCAAGTCCTGTCTCATCGGTCGTTACGGTATCCACGAGTTCGCCCTTAGAGGCTCTCAGCGTACCGTCAGGCGTAATAATATCCTCTGCGGCTCTTATCTCATAGACAGCGCCGGGAAGCCCCTGAACCTCATACAACGGCTGGTAGATGGTCGGCAGCTCGTTTCCGTCTGCGTCCATACCTCCGATAGCGGACACGCCGAAGAACACCTCGCCAGATTTCTCCACCGTAACCGTGCCTTTCTGCGCCATATTGGGCTTATCTACTTTAATCACCGTAACCCCGCTTTCCTCTGTGGAATTGACTTCCGCCACATCAAAGAAGATAGGCGTACTGTCAAGGACATAACCGTAAGGTGCTTGCACCTCGAAAATGGAATATCCTTTGCCGTAAGGCAGCTTCTCAGGCGTAACAAGCGAACCCTCTGCGTCGGTGTAGAAGGTATCAATGGTAGTAGGAGTAGGATAAGTGAAGGTCATTGTGACAAGGTTTCCGTCAGGATCGTAGATTTGGAAGCCTGCACCCGCATAAGGGATTGTCTTTCCAGTTTCTGTGTCCACCTTGACTACCTTTACATAGCTTTCAAAATTTGCGTTGTTAATCAAATAGCGGTAGGTCTGCGAATCCTGAGAGATAAACACATCAAAGTCTTTCATCAGTTCTCGACCTTCCCAACCCTTTGTCTGGTGAACGGTGTAAATTCCGTAAGGCATATCCTTTGTCTGACCGAAGCCGTTTTCATCACAGACGATTACATCACGCTCATCGGGATCAGCGCTTTGATAGCTGCCTGCGCATTTCAGGTAGATTTCAAATTCTGCTCCTTCTTCGGGTGTTTCAATATGGGTTTCCCCGTCATCGGTGTGCTTGATAAGGGCGATATTGCCTTTGATAACCTGCTCGATTACATCATTGGAAGTCAGATTATGCTCTATGGTATAAAGCTGCGGCTCTGCACCGATATGATGAACGGTCGGATCAAGCAAGTACCCTTCGCTCGGCTCAAGCTCTTTAATCGTCCAGTTATCCCCACAGATATATTCCTTGCTTGTAAACTGACCGTTTTTATCGGTATAGTACACATCTACAAGCTGCTCGCCCTTGAAGATACCGTACTTTGCACCCGCCAAAGAAGCGTCCCCTTGTGGGAGTCCTTTTTCGGCGTCGCTCTTGGTAACGATAACAGTAAACTTCTTCAAAATATTGTTGAAGCTGCGGCTTGTAACCTCTTTCCATTTCACGGGAGCAGTCTGATTTTCGGGAATGACATAACGGATTGCGGTGTCCACTTCTTCAAGGGTATAGGGCGTTTTGCCGCTGATAAGGACATTCTTGAAGGTTGCAACACCATTTTTGTCGGTCACAGCGTATTCGTCCACGGCAATGCCGGAGAGAGAAGTACCGTAAAGATGGAAAGTCACGCCCTCCACAAAGTTATCCTCAGAGGATTTGATAACCTGAACATCGCCACGCTTTAAGGTGTTGGAAAAAGTAACAGTAGATGTGCCGCCGCTTACAATCGTGACACGCTGCACCTTCTGCGGCTCATACTTTTCAATGCTTTCCTCTGTCACCGTATAAACGCCAGGCATAAGCTCTATATCCACCGTACCGTCTGCCTTTGTGGTAACGGTCTTGTTTACGCCGTTTCCGCTGATGGTAAAACGGATACCGTCTACCTTTCCGTCCTCAGAATGCTTGACAATATGACCGATTCCCGTTGTCTCAGTCTTGATGTTCATATAGAAGTACACGGGATCTTCCGCACCGGATACCATTGTCTGCTTGCCGGGGTGTCCCCAAATAAGGAGATTGCCCACAACATTCGGAATACTTTTCTGTGCGGATAAGCTGACGGCGTTTTCAATCATCTTTTTGGAAGTAAAGGTGTATTCATTCCCGTTTCGTGTAACGATAATCCCTTTATCTGAAGTAAAATGAATGTCCGTCAAAAGATTGTTGGTATCAGTCAGGGTAAGGCTGTAATTATCCTGTGCCTGATTATATTTCAGGGTGTAGGTCTGTGCGCTGCCCGCCTGATTGGAAGCAAAGCTCGGTACTGTCGAATGAGTTTTCATCTGTTCCAAAATCCAGTTATAGCACTGCTCGGCAGGTCTGCCCTGAATCATTGAAAAATAGGTGTCCCCACGAACGCCATAGCTGTTTGCCTGCAAGGTTGTAGGACTGATTCTCAACTGCTGCTGATACTCCCACATAATCGTCTGTGTGGCAATCGAGAAATCGTCCTCGTTCGTGCCGCCAATCGGCGCTGTCATTCCGGGCTGCCAGCCGTAAAGAGATGTCAGCATAATGCCATACTGAGCAGAAACAGGGAGATTCTGAAAATAGGAGCTGTTTTTTCCGCTTGTGCTTTCATAGCTGCCCCCGGCATTGTAATCTACGCCGGATTCAATGCACATAAGCTGTCTTTCGCCGCTTCCGTCACGAATCATAAGCTTCGCCCTTTTCCCTCCGCCGTCATGAGCGTGTAAGCTCGTGTTTCCATTGCTGTCATAGGCGATAAAATCATAATCGGCAGAACGGTAATATTCTCCGTCTGAACCGAGATAATAAGAGCCATAATAGGCTTCCACGCTTTTGCCCTCCTCGGCGGTAAAGGCAAAAGCGGACATAGGCAGAGCCATCAGACACATCACGGCAGACAAGACCGTCGCTGTCAATCGCTTGCCTTTATTTTTCAAAAAATGTTTCATTGCGTTTCCTTCCTTTCGTTTTTGGGTATAAAAAAATCCCTCTGCCTTTTTGACAGAGGGAAGTGGTTTGCTCACGGTCAGTACAGGAAGTAGAAGCGGTAGCTCCCGCCGCCAAGCGGCTCTGCGTAGATCGTGAAGTATTCAATTTGACTGCCGCCGTATGCCGTGATAAGTCCCGGCATAGACCGCACATAATCTTTTAACCGTCTTTCCAAGTTAGCTCCCTGAAAATCCGGGGAAGCCGTAACAGGCGTAGACCAAGAAGCCGTATCCGGCGTTAAATCGCCGCTGTGCGTCAGTCCCATTCCTTCACCGACCACAATCAGTTCTGCACGGATAGCGTCGATGTCAAATTCATAATCGTAAATGGATTTTGGCTGGGGCGGTGTTTCCTGCGGCGGTGCGCTTTCTGTCGTTTCCGTCTGAACGGGCGGTGCAGGCGGCGGTGTTTCTGTTTCGGGTGTAACTGTTGGTGTTTCGCTTTCTGTTTTCTGTGGTGGCTCGTCCTGTGGAGCAGAAGTCTGTACGGCGGTCTGCTCAGGCTCTTTTTCCTTGCTGCTTTCCGTATCCCTTACTTCTGCGGTACTCTGCGTTTCGGCAGGCTCGGTGCTTTGTGTCGGTTCGGGCGTTTGCTCAACCTCACTTGTTTCTTCTGTTGCCGGAAGCGTATCTGTATCGGAGGATATTTCAATACTCTCCGAAGAAGAAAACGGTTCGGGCGGATTATTCTTTGCTGTGGTATTGTTGCAGCCCGTTAATCCCAAGACTAAAAGCATTGCTGTTAAAACTGCGATTCTCTTTTTCATATCCTCCACGCTCCTTTGCTTTTCTTTTCTCCATTGTAACCGAGAATTGCTTTTAAAGCAACGGTGCGAAATGAAGGCGGTTTTAACTGCTAAGACAGATATACTTTTTGAGATAGCTTGAATGAATGAGATAGTTTTTTCTCGGATAGTCAGGTAGTAATCAAGGGGTTAGAGTGTGAGGAAGGGGACACGAAAAAGCATACTCCGCCTATCTGCTGTCACGGTCGGCACGGTTTTTCATAACCCTGCCGTAATGCTCCAATGCCTTGCAGATATATTCCTCCGTCTGATTTAGCGGAACACTTTTCGGAATCAGGCTCCGCACCTTATCCCCACGCAGTATGATTTTTTCACGCTGGTTTGGTTTTTCCTCGCTCATAATCGCCTGTACCGCTTCGGTGGTCAGCTTCCCGTCGTTAAAAAACTTCCGCATACGGATTGTCTGGTCGTGTGAGGGTGTGCAGTCGTTTAAGTCGATTTCGTCCACTACATCACGCTGGCAATCTTCATCGAGATACGATAGCTCAACCGCAGGACGCATTTTGATTTTGCCCTCGTCCACAAGTTCAAGCAATTCGGGAACAAGGTTTGTAAGGCGAACATAACGCTGAATTTGAGTTTGACTGTCACCACTTTGTGACGCAAGTTCTTCTCTCGAATAATTTTGTCCCACTGGGACTAAATTTTCTTTGCTCGGTCTGCCTGCTTGTCGTTTCATCGCTTCCAACCGCATTTTGTAGGCAAAAGCCTTTTCCGAGGGAAGTATCTGCGACCTTTGGTAATTGCTTTCTACCATTAAAATCGTAGCTTCGTCCCGGTTTAGGTCTACCACCTCACAACGCAGGGTTTCAAATCCGGCAAGCTCGCAAGCCTTTTTTCGTCTGTGACCTGAAACAAGCTCGTATCTGCCGTCCTCTTTCTGCCTGACTGTTGCGGGAGTGATTACGCCACGCTCTTTGATACTCTCTACAAGCTGAAACATATCCTCATCTTCCCGTACCTGAAAAGGGTGGTCGGGAAAATCGTCAATCTCAGTCAGCGGAATATCCCTGATTTTTTGCAGCTTCGCTTCGTCCCGTTCCTCCTGTGTGGAGAACAGGTCATCGAGACTTTTCGTTGACAGAACGAAGTCGCTCTTTCTGCCTGCCATCGGCTAACACCTCCCTTGTGAAGTCGGCATAAGCCTTAGACACCGTGCTGTTTGGCTCGTAGGCATAAATGCTCTTGCCCTTTGAGCTTACCTCTGCGACTTTTACAGCAATGGGAATCGTTGTCCGGTAAATACGGATATGACTTCCGAACTGCTCCCGCAATGCGTCTACGGTACTTTTGGCAAGGTTTGTTCTTCCGTCTACAAGGGTTAAGAGTATCCCGTCAATATTTAGCTGCGGGTTTGAGTGCCGCTTCACATTGGATATAGTCGTGAGAAGCTGCGTCATTCCTTTCGCTGGAAGATACTGAGCCTGAACGGGTACAATCACGCTGTCCGCCGCTGTGAGTGCGTTCAGGGTAATCATACCCAGCGAAGGCATACAGTCTATGAGAACATAGTCATATCCATTTTTGATTTCACTCAGATAATTCTTCATTACCATTTCTCTGCACATAGCGGTGACAAGGCTCATTTCCATCGACGATAATTCAAGGTTGGACGGTACTAAATCCACGCCTTCCTCGTGCTTTAGAATCCCGTCATACGGATTTTCATTCTTATCCATGATAACGGACAACAGCTTATCCGAGATTGTGACGGGAAGCTCGTCTGTTTCCTGCCAGCCGAGACAAGTGGTTAAATCACCCTGCGGATCAGCGTCTACAAGAAGTACCTTTTTGCCCTGCATAGCAAGACCGATACCGAGATTGACCGCCGTAGTGGTTTTGCCCACGCCGCCTTTCTGATTACATATCGCTATGGTTTTACAGTTTGACATCTTTCGCTTTTCCTCCTTTCGCTGTATTCATAACCGATCTTATATAAGGTCGGCTATGTATCAGCCGCAGTATTTGTTCTCAACACCCCCTGCGGAAAGCATTTTGCTTTGTACGGGAAGCACTAAGGCTACGGTGAGCTGCACCGTATCATAGGAATTTCACCTCTGCCGGGTTCTCCGCCAGCCCCATAGGGAAGTATCATTATCATTCTGACTGTCGTTGCCAAGCTCGGTAGCAATTCGAGTTTCGGGACGGGAGTTCTCGCTTACTCTCATAAAAGAGAGGTTATGGCGTACCCTCCTTCGGGCTATCATCAGAAATAAAGTCCTTAGTGCCTGTATATTCAGTTGTCAAAAAGCAGCGAAGGGAGACACTCCGTTTAGGAGTGTTTTTTTAACCCCTTCACTTGTTCCCACTGAGAGACACCTTTTGGGGACTCTGTTTTGAAATTTTTTCAAAAATTTTTTAAGAACGCAAAAAGCCGCCTGCTTCTCAAATAAGAGAAACAAGCGGCTTGACCTATCTTATTCAAATGTAATGCACAGCAAGGCGTTTCTTTCGAGCCTTCGTAATTTTTATAAGTATATCGTCCACTGCGTCGGTATATCTGCCTTGTGCTATAAGGTTGTTTTTGAGTTCAATTAAAGCGCCTGTGACCTGAGTTCGTTCCTGCTCGGTTAAATATATATGAAAAGCCTTTTGCTTCATCTAATGCACCTCCTGACATCTTCATTATACGAAAAAACAGAAATCAGAAAAGGATACGATTTTCAGGCAAAAAAAATAGAGCCTCAACCGTAAGATTGAAGCTCTGTTTTCGTTGTCGTAAATAACTCGGATTTTCCTGTCGTAAACGACTGCGGATACCCATTTCACAAGGTTTTTTTGCCGTTTTTACGATGTAGCCACTACAATGAAGCCACTGGATTAACGATTTTCGATTCACGGTGTTTACGACAGCGATTTGTCGTAAAAATCCGCCTTTGTCCTCGAAGTCATTTGTCGTAAATTTGTCGTAAACCCCTTTTTTCGGGTTAAATTTGGATTAACGAAACCCGGCAAAAGCTGTCAAAACCCCGTTATTTTCTTATTTTTCACTCGGCAAGGTTTTCATCGTCGGGAACAGGATCACATCGCGGATGGAGCTTGCGCCGCACAGCAGCATGGCGCAGCGGTCAATGCCGAAGCCCAGGCCGCCAGTGGGCGGCATGCCGTATTCGAGCGCCATGACGAAATCCTCGTCCATCATGTTGGCCTCTTCATCGCCGTGCGCGCGCTTTTCGGCCTGCGCCTTGAAGCGCTGGTACTGGTCGATGGGGTCGTTGAGCTCGGAGAAGGCGTTGCCCATCTCGCAGCCGCAGATGAACATCTCATAGCGCTCGGTGAGCGCGGGCTGCTCGGGGCTGCGCTTGGCCAGCGGGCTGACCTCGACCGGGTACATGGTGATGAACGTCGGCTGGATGAGCGTGGCCTCGACCTTCTGGTCAAACGTCTCATAGAGCGCATTGCCCCACGTGTGGGCGACGTTTTCCATGTCCACGCCCACGCTCTTGGCGAGGGCGACCGCCGCGTCCGCGTCGCCGAGGATGGCCATAAAGTCGGCCCCCGTGACGTCCTTGACAGCGTCGGCCATGGTCACGCGGCGCCAGCTCGGCGTGAGGTCGACATCATGGCCCAGCCACTGGAGCTGATACGTGCCGAGGATCTCCTTGGCCGCGCCGGAGAGGATGCCCTCGAGGATGTCCATCATGCCGTCGAGATTGGTGTAGGCCTGATAGAGCTCGCAGGTCGTGAACTCCGGGTTGTGCTTGGTGTCCATGCCCTCGTTGCGGAAGATGCGGCCGACCTCGTACACGCGCTCAATGCCGCCGACGATCAGGCGCTTGAGGTGCAGCTCGGTCGCAATGCGCATATACATATCAATATCGAGCGTGTTGTGGTGCGTGATGAACGGACGCGCCGTCGCGCCGCCGGCGATGGGGCTGAGCACGGGGGTCTCGACCTCCATGAAGCCCAGGCCGTCCAGATAGCGGCGCAGGTAGGCCACGAACTGGCTGCGGATCTGGAAATTGCGCTTGCTCTCGGGGTTCATGATGAGATCCACGTAGCGCTGGCGGTAGCGCAGCTCCATATTCGTCATGCCGTGGAACTTCTCCGGCAGCGGGCGCAGGGACTTACTGAGCAGCGTGACCTGCTGCACGTGGATGGAGATCTCCCCCGTCTTGGTCTTGAACGCATAGCCGCTCACGCCGATGATGTCGCCGATGTCATACTTGCGGAAATCGGCAAACTCCTGCTCGCTGACGGCGTCCTTGCGGACGTAGAGCTGGATCTGGCCGCGGTCATCCTGAATGTCGCAGAAGATGGCCTTGCCCATGCCGCGCTTGGACATGATGCGGCCGGCGGCCTGCAGCGTTTTGCCGTCATAGGCGTCAAAATCGTTCTTGATGTCGGTCGAATAGGCGCTGCGCGCAAAGCGCGTCTGCGTGAAGGGGTCGCGCCCGGCATCCTGCAGCGCCTTGAGCTTGTCGCGGCGCACCTGAAGGATCTCGGACAGGGACGGCTCTGCCGCCGCCTGCTGGTTCTTTCTCTCTTCGTTCATGATGGACTCCTCAGTCTTCGTTTTCGACGGCGATGATCTTGAACTGCAGCTCGCCGACCGGGGCTGCGACCGTGACGGTCTCGCCGACTTTGTGGCCCTTGAGCGCAAAGCCGAACGGGCTGTCGTCCGAAATGCAGCCTTCCATGGGGTTGGCCTCCTGCGAGCCGACGATGGTGTACTCCTCTTCGACGTCCTCGTCAACATCGAGCACGCGCACGCGGCTGCCGATGGTCACGACGTCCGCCGCGACCTCGACCTTCTCCACGACCTCGGCGTTCTCGATCAGATCATTGAGCTCGGCAATGCGGGAATAGAGCTTGCCCTGCTCCGTCTTGGCCTCGTCGTACTCGCTGTTTTCCGACAGGTCGCCGAACGAGCGCGCCTCCTTGATGAGCTCCGCGACTTCCTTCTCGCGGGTCGTCTCAAGATAGTGCAGTTCTTCCTTGAGCGTGTCCAGACGCTCCTGACTCATCTTATATCTGCTGTCGATCGCCATAATCCGTCTCCTTATATCATTGAAATTTTTCGTGTATACGATTTGATTCAGCGCAGCGCGGCGATGGCCGCCTCGAGCTGCGCATCGACATCGCTGTCCGCGGCCGGGGCCACGACGATATCCGGCACAAGGCCGCCCTGCTCAGACAGGTCCACGCGGTTGGGCGTGAGGTACTTCCGGCTCGAGATGTGCACAGCGCTGCCGTCCGGAAGCGCGATGGTCGTCTGGCTGCGGCCCTTGCCGGTCGTGTTCTGGCCAACGATGGTCGCCCAGTCATACTCCTGCAGCGCGGCCGCGAAAAACTCCGCCGCACTGTAGGTGTTGCCGTTGACGATGACCGCCATCGGCACCTTGACGCAGACGCTGTCGCTCTGCGTGACGGTCTCTTTCCCGCTGCCGTCGACGCTCACGAACAGGTCGCCCTGCGGCAGCAGGTGATCCAGGATCGTGATGAGCTCCGAGAGCAGGCCTCCGGGGTTATCGCGCAGGTCGAACACGAGCGACTTTGCGCCGAGGTCGAGCAGCTTATCGACCGCCTGCACGGCACGGCTGCCGCCGCCGGTCTCAAAGTTGCGGATCTGGATATAGCCGACGCCGTTGTCCATGAGTTTATACGTCACGGGGTCGGTGTAGATGACCGTGCAGTCGAGCGTGACGGTCTGGCTCTTGCCAGCGGAATCCTGGATGGTGAGCTTGAGCGTCTTGTTGAGCTTGGCGCGGATGGTACTCTGCACGTCCGAGAGCGTCTTGCCCGTGACATCCTCCCCGTCGATTGCCGTGATAATGTCGCCCTGCTTGAGGCCGGCCTTCGCCGCGGGCGAATCGCTCGTCACCGCCGTGATGCGAAAGCCCTTCGTCTTATCGTCGAGCTGAATCGTCACGCCGATGCCTGCGTACTCATTGTTGGAGTACATCTGGTAGGCCTTGTATTCCTCGGCCGTCATGTAATAGCTCCATTTATCGCCGATGGCGCTGATGATCGCGCTCGACGCGGCATCGCTGATGGCCGTGTCGTCCGCGTCGCCGATATAGTCTTTGTCCACGACCTGCTTGACCTGTGCAAACTTCAGCGCGAGCTTATAGTTGCTACTGCCGCCGAATTTGCCGACGAAGATCAGCGACGTGACCAGTGCAGTGACCAGAATGCAGATCACACAGGCAAGAATACTCGCCTTCCAGCCGCGCATTCTGCCGCTTTTTCTGCGGGCGGGCACTTTTTCCGGCGCCTGTTCCTGTGGCTTGTGTTCGTCCATGCTATCCCTCCGGATCCATTTGCTGCCCCACCGGGCAGTCCCCAATGCAGCAGATGAGCCGGGCAGCCATTTTCCGGCCGCCCGGCAGTTTCATTCAGTCAAAATATGTCCGATCAGCTCGCATAGTTGAGCGGGTTCTGGCGCACGCCGTTGACCGTGACCTCCCAGTGCAGATGCGGGCCGGTGGAGTTGCCGGTCGAGCCGACATAGCCGATCGTCTGGCCCTTGGAGACCTTCTGGCCGGCGGACACCGCGATGGAGCTCATGTGGCCGTAGAGCGTGGTGATGCCGTTGCCATGGTTGATGACGACACAATTGCCGTAACCGGATACGGAGCCGGCCGTGATGATCGTACCGCCGTCGGCCGCGACAATGGTCGCGCCGTAGCTTGCGCCGATGTCCACGCCGGAGTGATACTTCTGCGTATGATAAATCGGGTGGTAGCGCCAGCCGAACTGCGAGGTGATGTAGTGGCAGGACGGGCACGGCCACATCATGGTGCCGGTGGAACCGTTGGCTTTGCCCGGGTCATAGCCGGGGTTGTTGTTCTTGTTCGCTTCCTCCTGGCGGCGCAGCTCCTCGACCTGCTTGTCGATCTGCGACTGCACGTTCTTCTGCTGCTGCTCATACTGATCGTAGACGCTCTTATAGGCGTTGATATCCGATTCTAGGCCAGCGAGCAGCGCATTGGCCTCCGCAACCTTCTGCTGCAGCGCGACCTGCTTGGTCTCAAGCTCCGACTGCTTATCCTGCAGCTCGGTGCGGGCATCCTCGAGCTCCGCCTTGACGGTCTCAACCTTTTCACGGGCGGCCGTCATGTCGGCCTGCACCTGCTTATTATATGCAATGACCTCGCCGACCATGTCCATGCGGGCAAGGAGGTCGGACAGGCTGGTCGCCTCGAGCAGGATAGCGATGTAGGACATCTGGCCGTACTCCTCGAGGTGGCGCACACAGCTGCGGAAGCGGACCGTCTGGGCCTCTTCCTCCTGCTTGGCAGCCTCGAGCTCAACGCCCTTGTCATCGATCTGCTGGTCATAGGCCGTGATCTGCTCCTTGACGAGCGCGATCTCCTGCTCAGCCAGATCGTTTTCCTGATCGAGCGCGGCCTTCTGATCCACCACGCTGGCTTTCTTGGAGCGCAGGTTGTTGATGGTCTTCTGCTGCTCTTTCTGCTTGGCCTGCAGCTCCTTACGCTGCTGCGTGAGCCGGTTGATCTCCGACTGAGACGCCGCGCTGGCGTTGGTCGGGATCAGCGCTGTCATGAGCGAGATGACAAAAATCAGCGCGAGCAGCACACAAATGACGGATCGAACGACTTTGCGGTTCATCTTCATTTGATTTCCTCCTTAGACTTTCAGATAGTTGCGAATGGCCGTGAGGCCGCCGAACACGCCGACGAGCACACCCACGCCGAGGAACACCAGCAGCAGCGGCAGCGACACGGATGCAAACGGGAGCACCGTGATGATGCCAGCCGCCATGGTGGACATGATCTTGCTGACGATCAGGCTGTAGAGTCCCCACTGGAGCAGGAACGCGACCAGACCGCCGACCAGGCCGAGCACAAGGCCCTCGACCACGAACGGCAGACGGATGAAGCCATTCGTCGCGCCGACCATTTTCATGATGGCGATCTCCTCGCGCCGGCCGAACGTGGCCAGCTTGATGGTGTTGGTCATAATAAACAGGGACACCGCGATGAGGATCACGATCAAAACGACGGAGACCACGCTCACAATGTTCCGGAACGTGATGAAGTTTTCCGCATAGTCCAGGTGCGCCGTGACATCGGCAATGCCGTCCACATTTTTCAGCGCGGCCTGCGTGTCCTTCATGAGCGACAGGTCGTCGAGCGTCACGACGTAGCGGTGACGGAAGACCGACGCGTCAATGTTGTCAAAGAGGTCGGAGTCATACTCGGCCTCGAACGTCTGCATGGCCTGCTCGCGCGTGACGAACTCGACCGAGGCGACATTCGCCACTGCGGCGACCTTGGGCTCGATGGCCCGGGCCTCGTCCTCCGTGAGCGTCTCATCGACGTAGGCGATGACCTCGTTCTGGTTTTGCAGGCGGTCGATGTTCGCGTCAATGTTGAGCGTCAGCAGCGAGAAGCTGCCCATGATGAGCAGGCACGCGATGATGATCGTGATCGACGCGAAGGACATGAAACCGTGCGTGAAGATGTTTTTCACGCCCTGCGCCATCAGGTAGTTGAATCTATTCAGCTTCATATCCGTAGTACCCGTCCAATCCGTCACTGATGACTCTTCCGGCGTCGATGGAGATGACGCGCTTGGAAAAAGCGTCGACCAGTTCCTTTTCGTGCGTCACCACGAGGACCGTGGTGCCGAGCTCGTTGATCTTCTCCAGCAGCAGCATCAGCTCCAGGCTGCGCACCGGGTCGAGGTTGCCGGTCGGCTCGTCCGCGATGATCATGCGCGGATTGTTCACGAGCGCGCGGGCGATGGCCACGCGCTGCTGCTCGCCGCCGGAAAGCTCCGCCGGGAAGCGCTTTTCCCGGTCGGCCAGGCCGACCAGCTCGAGCACCTGCGGCACGCGACGGCGGATCTCCTTATTGGATGCCCCCACCACACGCATGGCAAACGCAACGTTTTCATACACCGTCATTTTGTCAATCAGGCGGAAATCCTGAAAAATGACGCCCAGTGTCCGGCGCAGCTTCGGCAGCTTGCGGCGCTTGATGCCCTGCATGTCAAAGCCGTTGACCGTGATCTGTCCGGATGTGGGGCTCAGCTCGCCGGTGATCAGTTTGATGATCGTCGTCTTGCCGGAGCCGGACGGTCCGACCAGAAACACAAACTCGCCCTCATTGATCGTAAACGTGATGCCATTGAGCGCCGCAGCTTCCGTGTTTCCGTAGACCATCTTCACATCGTTCATTTGAACCATAAGATGTCCTCCAATATGTTGGGCTTACGCCCGCCCGGGTAAGTGCTCAGAACTTGGCGGTGTTCTGAGAATCGAGGTATTTCTTTACCATGACCGCGACCTTGAAGAGGATCGCATCCTCAAACTCGCGCAGATCCAGGCCCGTGATCTTCTTGACTTTCTCCAACCGGTATACCAAAGTGTTTCGATGGACGTAGAGCTTGCGCGCCGTCTCCGAAACGTTGAGGTTGTTCTCAAAGAAGCGATTGATCGTGTCGAGCGTGTCCTCATCGAGCGCCTCGATGGGGTTTTTCTTGAACGCTTCGGACAGGAACATCTCGCACAGCGTCGTCGGCAGCTGATAAATGATGCGGCCGATGCCGAGGTTGTCGTAATGAATGACCGGCTTCTCGTTTTCAAACACCTTGCCGACCTCGATGGCGACCTGCGCCTCCTTGTAGCGGTCAGCCAGCTCGCGCAGGTGGTTGGCCGTCGTG
>OKSB01000028.1_pt1 | contig 136299 bp, 147 predicted proteins | sample 1601171 | NCBI WGS metagenome assembly OKSB01 (sample SAMEA3541496, study PRJEB24748) | human gut metagenome | biome: human gut; feature: human-associated habitat; material: faeces | place: China | collected 2012 | reverse complement strand
TACTATGCGCAGGACATAGTACGCCAGCCCGGCTTCGTTACACTTGGCCCGCTCATTGCGCTCGCATCGGTAAGGACTAGGACGCTTTCGGCCTGCCTCAGGGACTGTACGTGACGCCTCTGCGAGCCACTTTCTTCCCGGAAAAAGCTAAATCAAGATCCCATGCAGATGCTCCACTTCATGCTGAATCACTTCAGCCGTAAATCCCGTGAATTTCTTTCGTTTTTTCTTGAAATGGACATCCTCATACTGCACCTCAATCGTTTCAAAACGCGTACACGGCCGCGTCCCTGTCAGGGAAAGACAGCCTTCCTCCGTTTCGTAGGTGTTCTTCGACGTCTTCACGATTTCCGGATTATACATGATGATCGTCTTCTTATCATGGCGAAAGGCGATGATAGCTTTGGTACTGCCAATCATATTTGCCGCCAGGCCTGCGCACGTTTCCAAATGCGCCTCCAGTGTATCCTTTAAATCCACCGCCACAGCTGCATCGTCCGGCGTCGCTGCCTCAGCATGGCGCTGAAGGAAAATGATATCTCGCACAATTTCTCGTTTCATATATATATCCTTTCTCCTTATATGGTGCTATAATATACCCGATAGGTACAGAATTGACTAGCTACACCTAGTATAATAGACGAAAGAAGGAAAGAACACAATGGCAAAAATATTACTTATCGCCGGTCATCCCCATCCGGAACAATCCCTGGCGAACGCCACCATTCTAGAAGAAATCAAAAAATCTGACTTGGACATCACCATCGAAGACTTGGCCGCAAAAGGCTGGAACTTCGACATTCCGGCAGAACAGGCCGCCGTCAAAGCAGCCGACGTCCTGGTTTTCCAATTTCCCTTTTATTGGTATTCTTATCCGGCCCTCCTCAAGAAATGGGTAGAAGAAGTCCTGGCCCACGGCTTCGCCTATGGCAGCCAGGGCACAGCTCTGCAAGGCAAAGACTTTATCATTTCCTTCACTGCCGGCGCGCCTTTTGACACATACAAAGCAGGCAGTACGCAAAACCGCCCGGTGGCAGAATACCTCTACAACTTCCAGCAGCTCGCCGAATTCACGGGCATGAAACCCCATGATCCCATCGTCACCTACGGCTGCATGTACGTCCCTGGCGTCAGCACCGAAGAAGACAAGAAGCGCATCATCAGCGACTGCAAAAAGAGCGCAGCAAAACTGCTAGAAGAATTGAAGAAATGCTAAGGCAAGCCAAAAGACGTCCACACAGGGCGTCTTTTTTTTTCAATGTGTATAATTATATGATTTGAATTATACAAGATAAAGAATGATTAATGACAAATCAGTATGCATGATGAATGAAAAACCATGCTATAATAAAATTAGATAAATAACGATACGTGATTAGATAGGAATCGAGCCATTTCATAAGGAGAGCGTGGCTAAGAGAGAGAGATAGCACCAACCATGTTGGTGGAGGGGGTAGTATGATTGGGAAGAGAAAATTGGCCCTTTGCGTGCTTTTGGGCCTTATGGGCTGTGGTCTGGCACATGCTACACCGGTCCAGGCAGAGACGAGTATTACCAGTACAGATGATTTGACGACCACTGCAAATGCACAGGTCATGGGCCGCAGCCCCTATGCGGTCTACGCTCCTACGCAAGCGGCAGACAAGCTGACCATCAACTTAGCAACGTTTACGCCGGCAAGGCCTTCACAAACGGCACTGTTTGGGTCGTATACCGACAAGGCTGCAGAACCGGTAACCGGTAAAAATATAACTATTTCTGGTACGGGGACCACACAGACTTTGGCATACATTGTGGGAGCGTATGGTGACGCCGGTGCTCTCGGTTCCTATACGGAAGGCAATACTGCACCCAGCAATACCGTTACCGTGAAAGGCGGCAGTGCTTCTGAACTTGCTGCGGCCATGAGCAATACCGGCACGGTGACAAATAATCAACTCAATATAAGCGATGCCGCGCAATTTGATAAAGCCTATGGCGGCTACAGTCAAACTGGCAATGCCACATATAATGTTCTCCATATGAACGGTGTCAAAAAAGCCGGCTCTGCCTTAGAATTTAGCCTTTACGGCGGCAAGTCCAACAGCAATACCGGTGTCGTTTCCCATAATACCATAGAAGTCTGGGACTCTGCAGGCGGAGACATCTTTGGGGGCAGATCGGCAAATGATGGCAAGATAGACTACGGTGCCCGCTCGGACGATAATACGGTCACAGTACACAACAGCAATTTCAGGTATATCTATGGCGGCTATGAAGGCTACACGGCGGATGGAAACGTGGTCACAATAGAAGACAGCACCATCGGCAATGTCCATACAGCCTATATCCAAGGCGGCACCAGTGCCAGCCAGAATCAGACAACCATCAAAAACAGTACCATAAGCGGTGAAATCGTAGGGGGCTGGGTCTATAGCTCCAATTATGGAAACGCTGCGGACAGCAAGGCCGATGAGAATACCATCACGCTGACGGATGTGACGCTGAATGATTCCAACTTAGGCATTATAGCCGGCATGAATAGTACCAACGGGGAAGCCAACGGCAATACCGTTCATTTGACCAGCGGCACGCTGACTCAGTTCAAGCAATTATATGCAGGGTTCTCTTCTGGTCCAGCCAATAACAACCATTTGATTATCGACCAGGGAGCTGAAATTTCTAATGTTTCTTACAATACGGCAAGTGGACGCGGAACAACGGAAGCCAAAGGAAATACAGTGCAAATTGATGGCACGCTGGGAGAGGGAATGAATCTCATGGCTGGCTCTGCAGAAGCCCCTAAAGGCATTATTAATGGCAATATATTCACTGTGGGCAAAACCGGCCGTGTATACTCTGATGACGTCATAGCCAGCGCCAGTGCAACCGGTCAGGGTGGAGAGGCCAATGAAAATGTCATGACTATCGAAGGCTATGTAGGTGAGGGCGCTCTGGTTGTGGGAGCCTGGAATTATGGAGGAGATAACACAGGTGATAAAAACACCGTGAATGTCTCAGGCACCTTGGACGCAGGCGTTCTCGTCTGCGGCTCTTCCGATTCTGTTTATGCCTATTATTATGGGCCATTGAATGTGGAATCCAATGAAAATACCATCAACCTCCAAAAAGGCGCTAACCTGGGCGTCGGCACCGTCTTTTATGGCGGTCAAGGCACCGTAGCCGATGGCAATACGGTGAACATCGAAGACGGTGTTACCTTTGCTGCAGGCACTTCTGTTGGCGATGACATTGATATCGTGGCCGGCGTCGGCCGTACGGAAGCGAATGACAATACCATCAATCTGCTAGGCACGGTTTCCGCCTCAGGCCTTCACCTCAGCGGCGGCCTGTTTGGCCAGGAATACGACAGCGGTACGTATATCGTCAATGGCGTGAGCGGCACGAATAACACCCTCAACGTCTACACCTTGAACAACAACGTAAAAGAAATCGCGGCCTTCCAAAATCTCAACTTCTACATCCCCAAAGAAGCCGTCAACGGCAGTACCATGCTCACCATCACCGGCGGCGCAGCGACGGACCTTACGGGTGCCACCATCAAGGCCGGTGCCAGTGACGCGACCATCCTGAACGTAGGCGACAAGATCAACCTCCTCGTCAACGAAGCCGGCGTTACGACAGACGAAGACCAGTCGAGTACTACGGCAACGAAATATGGCATTCTGACGGACGCGGGCTTTGCTCAGACGGGCGTCGAAGTCAAAAAAGACGGTACAAATAAGATCATCGTCACTATTACGAAGGTAGCGCCTAAACCGCCGGAACCAGAGCCGGAACCGGAACCAGAGCCGGAACCAGAACCAACGCCTGAACCAAAACCGGAACCCGAACCTAAGCCCGAACCGGCAGCTACACTGAATCCGGGTACGAAATCTCTTGCCGAAGGAAAAGTAGATGGCCTGGCTGGTCTGAAGCATAACATCCAGTTCGTTGCTACAGACGGCGTCCAAAGTGCCATGGCAGCCGCCCAGACAAACGCTGTAGTCAACAGTCAGAACAGTGGCAAAGGCAGTAACAATACCTCCGGCATGAAGCTCAATATGGATGCTATGGCACGCTTCACACCCTATGCCGTCATGGGCGGTGAATCATTGCGTCATAAGACCGGTTCGTATGTGCGCAGCCACGGCTTCAACGTCAACGTCGGCCTCGTCCGTCGTCTCCAACGCCAGGACTACATCGACACGATCATGCCCTTCATCGAATACGGTAAAGGCAATTACTCGACCTTCCTCGACAGCGGCGCCCGCGGTGATGGGGAGCATCAGTACCTGGGCGGCGGCATCCTCGTCCGTAGAGACCGAAACGATGGCCTCTACTACGAAGGCAGCCTTCACGGCGGCCACATCAAAAACGATTACACGGGCATCATCGATGGCACCCGCGCTGCTTATAACTCCAGCTCACCCTACATCGCCATGCACGCCGGCATCGGCAAGGTCCTGCCCCTGCAGAAAAATACGAGTCTCGACGTGTACGCTAAGCTTTTCTGGACCCACGAAGGCAGCGACACCGTCACCTTGCGCAGCAGCCGCGGCCTGGCCCAATACCATTTCGATTCTATGGACTCCGTAGCTACCCGCCTGGGCGCACGCTGGAACCGCACGGTCCGGAAACACCAAAAACTCTACATCGGTACGGGCTGGGAATATGAATTCAATGGTGACGGCATTGCCTCCTATAATGGTTTGCGTACGCAGTCGCCGAGTCTCCAAGGCTCGAGCGGCTTCCTCGAAGCCGGCTGGACCACCGAAGCCACCAAAGACAACCCGTACACGCTGGACTTCCATGTCACGGGCTGGACAGGCCTGCAAAAAGGTATTACCCTGGCAGCGCGCTTCAACTACCAATTCTAACCTCGCTTTCTCAGGGAATGAGTGGCCGCGAATACGGCCGATATAGGCAAGACGAAAAGCCTCATAACGTAGAAAGACAAAAGCGCTAGAGGTGAAATGAGCCCCACGGCAAAGTGCAAATTTCTAAATGGGTAAATACAACTGCAATGAGCTCCTCTCAGATACCGTGTCTTCACCAATCTGAAGGCACGGTATCTTTTTACAGAAATTATATTGACATAACGTCAGAAAAAATATAAACTGATAATATGACATGACGTCAGAAAAAAAGGAAGTGATCATGTGAAAGTATCGCGCGCCGTCGTAGCCCAGCGCCCTCAGGAAATTACCCGGGCCTGCCGCAAACTCTACGAAACGATGACCTTCCAGGAAATTTCCCTCAAGGACATCAGTAAAGAAACAAGCCTTTCCCGGCCGGCCCTCTATAATTATTTCCAGTCGAAGGAAGAGATTTTTTTGGCTATCCTGCGGGAGGAATACGACTTGTGGGCTGAGGCCTTGCAAGACATCCGCCAGCAGCACGATACCATGACCGTCACTGATTTTGCTGACGCTGTCGGACAGAGCCTGGAACAGCGGACGACCATGCTAAAAATTCAATGTATGAACCTCTACGAAATAGAAGAGCACAGCCGTTTGGAACATTTGACGGCTTTTAAAGAGTCTTATGGTCATGCCCGGGACGTCATGGATGATTGTCTCAAAGCCTATGTGCCGGACCTGACGAAAGAGGAACGGCAGATTTTCCACTACACCTTCCTGCCCTTTATGTACGGCATCTACCCGTACGTCTATCCTACAGCGTGGCAGCTCGAATCCATGCGGTTAGCCGGCATAGATAGGCCGGACGTATCCATCCGCCAGCTGACCCGTCATTGTATCTGCAAACTATTGACCAAGGGGGATTAAAAATGAACACACGCACAATAGGCAAACTCACTGTCTCAGAAATCGGTATGGGCTGTATGGGCTTTTCCCATGGCTACGGTGCCGTGCCGCCGGAAGCGTACAGCATAGACGCTATACGCGCCGCCTACGACTACGGCTGCACCTTCTTTGATACGGCTGAAACGTACGGACGGGAACAATTTTATCCGGGCCACAACGAAGAACTCGTAGGCAAAGCCTTGAAGGATATCCGTAAAAACATCGTCTTGGCGACAAAGCTGCACATCACGACAGAAGAATACATTCCATCAGAACCGGTCTACAACATTCTGCGCAGCCACCTCGACGCGTCTCTCAAACGGCTGCAGACAGACTATATCGACCTCTATTACTGGCACCGCGTTAACGAAGACATACCCCTTCAGGATGTAGCTGCTGCTATGGGCCGTCTCATCCGTGAAGGTCTTATCCGTGGCTGGGGCCTCTCCCAGGTACCTGTCCAGACCTTGCGCATTGCCCAGGATATTACGCCCTTGACGGCTGTACAAAACCTGTACTCCATGGTCGAACGGGACTGCGAAGACGAACTCATTCCATACTGCCAGGAACAGCATATTGGCCTCGTCGCTTTTTCGCCTATTGCCAGCGGCCTCTTATCCGGCAAGGTCACAGCTGATACGAAATTTACAGGCGACGACGTACGCAAATTCGTGCCTCAATTATCTCAGGAAAACATCAAGGGCAACCAGCCCATTGTCGACCTTTTAGCCGGCTGGGCCAAGCGTAAGAACTGCACGAGCGCCCAGATTTGCCTGGCCTGGATGCTGAAGAAATATCCCCACGTCATTCCTATTCCCGGCTCAAAGAACAAGGAACGGATCCTGGAAAATCTCAAGGCTTCGGAAGTCGTGCTCACAGACGCTGAATTTGCCGAACTGCAGCAAGGCCTCGACGCCTGCCAGGTCTATGGTCACCGGGGAATTGATGAATCACAGCAACGCTCCTTTAGCCGTAATTGGCGTAAGGAATAAGGGAAAAACAGAAAAGAAATGCATTTGCAATTATAACAAAAGAGATATACAATAATCCCAAGGGGTGATTTATATGAAAAAACTCGTAGCCTATTTTTCTGCCGGCGGCCGGACTGCCGGGAAAGCAAAAGAATTAGCCAAACTCGTCGGTGCTGACTTACAGGAAATCGTACCGGCCCAGGCCTATACGAAAGCTGATTTGGACTGGCTCGACAAAAAGAGCCGTTCGTCTTTGGAAATGAAAGACGATTATTCCCGTCCGAAATTGGTAGAAGACCACGTCAAGCCTTTTGAATACGACGTCGTCTACATCGGTTTCCCTATTTGGTGGTATACAGCCCCGCACGTCATCCTGTCGTATCTGGACAGCCATTCCTTTGGCGATGCCCAAATCGTACTCTTTGCTACGTCCGGTGGCAGCGGCATCGACAAGGCCGTACAGGACCTGAAAGGCAAGTACCCGGAACTCCATATCGTCAAGGGCACCATGCTCAACGGCAGCGTCAGTGGTGACATCCTCTAAAAAATGTATTGACATATCGAAAAATAACGATATAATAGAGCCATGAATGAGATAGAAATTTTTAAGGCATTAGCCAACGAGACAAGATTACAAATATTGAAATGGCTCAAACATCCGGAACAGTATTTCCCGCCCCAAGGGATTCATATCCCCGCAGGAGATACGTTTGAACACAGTGTCTGTGTCGGCGCTATTTGCGACAAAGCAGGCATTTCCCAGTCGACCATTTCCCATTACCTGGACATGCTGCAGCGGGCCGGTCTCTTAGAGTCACGGCGCTACGGCAAATGGACCTATTACCGGCGCAATGAGGAGATGCTCCGCCGTCTGGCCGTGTATATCCGCGAAGAACTGTAAGGGCAGGAGGCAGCTCCTGCCTTTCTCTTCACTCATTCATATCGATATTTTTAGAAATGTAAATCAAAAGGAGATGTTCCTATGCACTTTCATGGTCCTATAGTCCGGCCCCAGACCGATGTCGATAGCTTGTTTATTGAAGTCACAGCCGGCTGTTCCCATAATACATGTACATTTTGTAATTTTTACGAAGACACGCCTTTTTGGATAGCCCCTCTGGAACAGATCGAAGCCGACCTGCAGGAGGCCAAGCGCTACCAGCCGTATGTCAAGAATATTTGGGCCTCTGGTGGCGACCCCTTTGTCCTCAGCGCAGACAAGCAGATCGCCGTATGGGATCTCATGCGCCGCTACTATCCGGACGCCCGCATTACAACCTACGCTACGATTAACGACATTAAGCACAAGACCGTCGACGACATCAAACGGATTAAAGAACACGGCCTCGATGAAGTCATGATCGGCATCGAAAGCGGTGACGATGACGTCCTCAAAGCCGTCAACAAAGGCTATACGGCAGCTGATATTCTTACGGAATGCCATAAGCTTGATGCGGCCGGCATGACCTACCGCATGATTTACTTAGGTGGTCTGGCCGGTAAGGGTAAGCTCATAGAAAGTGCCAAAAAGAGTGCCGCCATCTTTAACCAGATCCATCCGTACTACATGATGTATACCAACGTGGCCATCCTGCCGGGCACAAAGCTCTACGAACAGACAAAGGCCGGTGAATTTGTCGAAGCGACAGAACGGGAACGGATCGAAGAGGTCCGCGAGCTCGTTGCCGACCTGACCATTCCCATTACGATCAACACCATGACCTCGACCAGCAGCGTCACCTTCGTTACGACCTTGCCGGAAGAACGGGACGTAACACTGCAGCGTCTCGATGCAATCCTGGCTGAGTTCAGTGAACAGGACGAACGGGTCCTGCAGGCCCGGCGCCACAGCATGCGCTACGTCTAAAAGGAGGAGTACCTATGATCCACGATACACTGCAAATCAAAAACAAAACCTTGACCACACGCCTCGTATTTCCGCCTATGGCGACCCATTCGTCAGCTAAGGGCCACATCAGTGCCGACCTCATCAATCACTATACGGCCATTGCCAAGAACCCCCTCGTCGGTACGATCATTACGGAACACGCCTATGTAGATCCTACGGGCAAGGTAGACGACAAGCAGGTCTCCCTGGCCAGCGACGACGTCCTGCTGGCCCAGCGCCACCTCGTTTCGTCTATCCACGCCGTCCGGCCGGAGCTCATCGTCATCGCCCAGATGAACCATTCCGGCGCCTGGACGAATGAAGACCCTGTAGGCTATGAACTCCTTTCGTCGAGCGATGTCACCTGCCGTGGCAGAAAAGCCAGGGCGCTGACGAAGGAAGAAATCAAATACCTCGTCGGGCAATATGCCGCTGCTGCCCGCCGCGTTCAAGCAGCCGGCTACGACGGTGTAGAAATCCACTGCGCCCATGCGTACCTCCTGAACCAGTTCTATTCGCCCTTGCTCAATACGCGTACCGATGAATACGGCCCGCAGAGTCTGGAAAACCGTACGCGCTTCCTCTTAGAAGTCGTCGCCGCCGTCCGCGATGCTGTGGGCCCGGATTATCTCGTCGCCGTCCGCCTCGGTGGCTGTGACTACCAGCCTGGCGGCAGCACGATTGAAGACGCTGCCCAGACGGCGGTCCTCTTGGAAAAAGCCGGCGTCGACCTCATCGATCTTTCCGGTGGCACTTGCCGCTATATCCGCCAGGATCACCAGGAACCGGGCTATTTCTCCGACATGTCTGCTGCCGTTAAAGCCGTCGTTTCCGTGCCCGTCCTGGTCACAGGCGGCATTCAGACACCGGCCGATGCGGAAGCCCTCCTGCAAGCCGGCAAAGCCGACCTCGTCGGTGTAGGCCGGGCCCTTTACAAGAATCCCCGCTGGGGCTTCAATCAATAAGAAAAAGTACATATAATAGTATTATATAAAGAGCAGCCCTGTGCGAGGCATCCTTCCTTCGTCACAGGGCTGCTTTTTGTCGTGTTCCATTGGCCAGGCAGGCCTCTTACTGATTTTTTGAGACAACGCTATAACAAAAATGTTCCACTGAAGAAACACATTGTTTTGAGAAAACAAGACTATGCATAAAATGCATAACTTATCCGGAAAAGCTGCCTGTAAGACGGGAATAATCCTTGCTTTTCTCGTAATTCTTGCAATTTTGGCATAAAGAATACAACAATGGTACAGTTTTACTTATTGCACATTTTGGAGTAAAATGGTATAGTATTTTCATAGAAAATCATTCTCAAATTTTACATAGCGTACATAGCAGACGGACAAGCTGGATGGCCTGTTTCAGGTTGACGCAAAGGAGAGAAACTATGGAATACAAAAAGATTCATTACAGCGTAGAAAATGGCATTGCCCAGATCACCATGGATTATATGAAAAACATGAACGCCATTGATGTCGAAATGGCCGATGAGCTCATCGATGCCCTGGCCATTGCCGAAGGCGATACTGCCGTCCGCACGGTCGTCCTTGCGGGTTCGGAGAAAGCTTTTTCTGCCGGTGGCGACATTGGCTATTTCTACAAACGCATTCAAAGCGGCGGAGAAGTCAACATGGACGAACTCCTGGCCAAAATCGAATACCTCACAGATTATATGAAAAAAATGGACACGATGATCGTCACCTCCGTCAGTGGTCCTGCTGCCGGTGCCGGCGTGAGCCTCGCCCTGAGCGGTGATTTCCTCATCTGCGCCGATAATGCCAAGTTTATCCTGGCCTTCGTCAACCTCGGCCTCGTACCCGATACAGGCGCTACATTCCTCCTGACGCGCAGTATTGGCGTACACCGCACGCTCGAGCTGGCCACTACGGGCCGTCCGGTCAGCGCTGCCGAAGCCAAAGACTGGGGTCTGGCCTACAAGGTGACGACGCCGGAAGACCTGCACGACGAAACGCTGAAGCTGGCCAAACGCTTGGCTGCAGGCCCGCTCCTTTCGTACAAGAATATCAAACGCCAGGTCTATGCAGCGTCTTTTGCGACGTACAAGGAATGGCTCGCCCAGGCCGAAACGCCGGCCCAGCGCGAATGCATTGCTTCCGAAGACTTTAAGGAAGGCTGCAAGGCCTTTATCGAAAAGCGGAAAGCCCAGTTTAGCGGTACATAACTCTTGAAAGGTGGCATACCAACGTGAAAAATAAAGTATACAGCCTCGACGAAGTGCTGGACCAGTTCCATGACGGCCAGCGCATTATGTTTAGCGATCTCCACGGTGAAATTTCGGCCGAAGAAATCATTACGGGCCTCATTGAAAAGAACGTCCAGAACCTGACCGCCATTGCCATTGCCTCGGGCCAGCCCGACATGGGCGTAGGCCGTCTGGTAACGAGCAAGCAGATTACGAAATTTCTGACCTCTCACATTGGCCTCAACCCGGTCAGCATCGAACGCTATCTGAAGGGGGAAATGGAAGTGGAATTCATTCCTCAGGGCACCTTTGCCGAACGCATCCGTGCTGCCGGCTACGGCCTGGGCGGCATCCTTACACCCACCGGTGTGGGCACGGAAGTAGCTGAAGGCAAACAGGTTCTTAACCTGGACGGGAAAGAATACCTCCTGGAAATGCCCATTCATGCTGACATTGCCCTCCTCAAAGCGACGAAGGCCGACAAAGCAGGGAACCTCCAATTCCGCCTGACCAGCCTCTGCTGCCAGGATTACATGGCTATGGCAGCCGACAAGGTCATCGTCGAAGTAGAAGAGCTGGTCGAAGTAGGCGAGCTCGGTCCTGATGAAATCGACGTACCGGCACCGGTCGTGGACATGCTCTACGTACGGCAAGGTGAAAAACGGCCTATGTACAAATCGTGGCAGCGCAAACTCGATAAAATCAAAGCTGCTGAAGCAGCAAAAGCGGAAGGGGGCAAGGCATAATGGCTTATACAGGACGCGAACTCATTGCATCACGGTGCGCAAAATTTTTCTCTGACGGTGATTTCGTCAACCTCGGCATTGGCGTGCCCCTCATGTGCGTCAATTATTTGCCTGAAGGCGTACACCTGTGGCTCGAAGCCGAAGTCGGCATCGTCGGCTGCGGTGCTACGCCGAAATGGCAGGACTGGGACCTGGACCTGGCCGATGCCGGCGGCCAGCCGACGAGCATCATTCCCGGCGGCGCCGTCGTACAGCACGATAAATCCTTTGGCTTTAGTCGCGGCGGTCACATTGACGCTACCGTCCTCGGTACGCTGCAGGTAGACCAGGAAGGCAATATTGCCAACTGGAAAATACCGGGCAAGCTCGTACCGGGTATGGGTGGCGCCATGGATCTCTGTGCCGGCGTCAAAAAGATTATCGTTGCCACAGACCACTGCGAAAAAAGTGGCAAGTCCAAAATCCTTAAGAAATGTACACTCCCACTGACAGGTTCTAAATGCGTGACGGACATCGTAACGGAGCGGTGCTACTTTAAAGTGACACCTGACGGCCTGGTTCTCCAGGAACTTGCTCCGGGCTACAGCGTCGACGATATCCGCGCTTGCACAGATGCAGACTTTACCGTGGCCGCCGACCTCGGCGTCATGACCTGACGCAGATACCATCCTCCTGCTGCGTTTCAGGAACTGCCCAAAGATAGCCAGTCCCCCTGTTTTGTAAAAGATAGGGCAGGCTGGCTGTTTTTGCATTGTCTTTTCTTCCTGTATTCATTATAATGAAATGAATATACGCGAATACGCGAAAGGAAGAGATGCTTTATGCTGCATAACCCGTATGTACTCTTTGCATTTTCCATGTTTGTTTTTGGCTCCAATGGCATCGTTGCCAGCCACATTCCCCTGTCGAGCTACGAAATCGTCCTTTGCCGGACCCTGATAGGTGGCTTTTGCCTCTTGGCAGTCGTATGTCTGCGTCATGAACTGAAGCAGCTCCTGCAACCTAGCCGTGACCTGGTATGGGTCCTTGTTGCCGGCCTTGCCTTGGCAGGCAACTGGCTCTTCCTTTACGAAGCATATCAGCAGGTCGGCGTCAGCCTGGCCACACTCCTATGCTATGCCGGTCCTATTCTGGTCATGATCCTGGCCCGTTTCATCTTCCAAGAAGCCCTCACCGTACCCAAGGTCCTGGGCATCATCCTTGTTACGCTAGGCATGGTCTGCATCAACGGCGTTGATGTAGAAGCTCATGGTCTTTCCTGGGGCATGGCCTGTGGTTTTCTTTCCGCGACCTGTTATGCGCTCTTAATTATCTCTGTCAAAAAAATCAAAAACATCACCGGCATGGCCCTGTCGGCAGCAGAACTCCTCATCGCCTCCGTCATCGTAGGTATTGTCAATCTCAGCGCACCGACGCCGGAATGGAACCTCAGCCTTTCCACCTTTGCCTGGATTGCCCTCCTTGGCTTCTTCAACACCGGCTTTGCCTGTTGCCTTTATTTTTCCTGCATCCAAAAGCTGCCAGCCCAATCCGTATCGATCTGCGGCTACATCGAACCCCTTTCGGCTTTGGCATTGTCGGCCATCTTCCTGGGTGAAACGCTGACTCTCCTGCAATGGCTCGGCGCCGTCCTCGTCTTAGGTGGCGTAGGTGTAGCAGAACTGCGCGGTCACCGCATTCATGTAGAACGAAATTAATATAGCAAGAAGTCTTGTGAGAAAGGCCTTCCTGAGATATACTATTTGAGCAATGATTCTAGTTTATCTATGTAAAAAATGAATAGATAGTATGTAAAACTTCTTTCACCTTTCACAAAAAAGGCATGGAAAAAAGCAGTGTTTTGTATTATTCTATTAGATAAGAGATTGTGAAAAATATCATTTAATATGAAGTGATGGTATTAGCATAGAAAAAGGAGAAAAAATGCCCGAATTTCAGTCCAGATTTAAAGAAATACAGCGCCGTGTACCCATTGATGAACATAATTTTTCTATTCAATTCGACGAAACTAAGTGCAAGAATTGCACATTGTGCCGTCGTACCTGCGCTGCTACGCAAACCGTCATGGATTACTATTATCTGCCTAGCACGAACGACATGCCTATTTGCGTCCACTGTGGCCAGTGCGCCGCCGTGTGTCCCTTTGGCGCCATTACGGAAGTCTCTGACGTAGACAAAGTAAAAGCCGCCATTGCCGATCCAAGCAAGGTCGTCATGATTCAGACCGCACCGGCTGTCCGCGTCGGTCTCGGCGAAGCCTTTGGTATGGACCCTGGCACTTTCGTCGAAGGCAAGATGGTTGCAGCCCTCAAGAAGCTGGGCGCCGACTATGTCTTTGATACGGATTTTGGCGCTGACCTGACAATCATGGAAGAAGCCATGGAACTCCTGCACCGCCTGCAGTCCGAAGAAATTCCTATTCCGCAGTTTACGAGCTGCTGCCCGGCGTGGGTTGAATTTTTGGAAACGTACTGTCCGGACCTGATGCCGCACCTGTCGTCTACCAAGAGTCCTATCAGTATCTTGAGCGCCGTCATGAAGACGTGGTTTGTAAAACAGCAAAACCTCGATCCGAAAGATGTCGTCATCGTCGACGTCGCTCCCTGCACGGCGAAGAAAGCAGAAATCCGCCGTCCCGAATTGAATGCCTCTGCAGCCTACTGGAACCAGGAAGACCTGCGCGATACGGATATTTCCATTACGACGCGGGAACTGGCCGAATGGATCAAGTCTGAAGGCATCGACTTCGACCAGCTCGAAGACGATCATTTCGATAAAGTCTTTGGCGAATCTACCGGCGGCGGCCGTATTTTCGGCAACAGCGGCGGCGTTATGGAAGCAGCCCTGCGCGCAGCGTACTACTTCTTTACAGGCCGTAAAGCACCGGCCGACTTCATTCCCTTCGAACCGGTCCGCGGTCTCGAAGGCGTCAAGAAGGCAACCGTCGTCTTCGGTCACTTCGTCATCCACGTCGCAGCTATCAGTGGCCTCGGCAATGCCCGTAAATTCCTGGATGAACTCGTCGCAGCCGGCAACTTCGAAGACTATTCCTTCATCGAAGTCATGGCCTGCCCGGGCGGCTGTATCGGTGGCGGCGGCCAGCCGAAGGTAAAACTGCCGCAGGTTAAAAAGGTACAGCAGGCCCGTATGGATTCTCTCTACAAGAGCGATGTCGAAGCAGAGTACAAGGCCAGCTGGGAAAACCCGGAAATTCAGGACCTGTACAAGCAGTTCCTCGGCGAACCCCTGTCGGAAACGGCAGAAATGATGTTGCACACGTACTTTACGGACCGCAGCGATGACTTGGGCGAAATGAAACACGTGACACCTGTGACAAACCCCATGTCGCCAAGCTATAAACCACCTGTTGATGCACCGGCAGACGCAGATAAAAAAGAATAATTTCACGTATAAGAAAGGGCTTCCGTCCCGTGACGGAGGTCCTTTTTGTATGTAAAATTTTCAATTAATATGAGAAAGATAATCGAATACAATTGACATATTTTATCAAATACGCTATAATCATAGCGTTCCGTACGTGTCCCTGTAATACGGAGCGATAAGGAGAACCAGTGCATCTTACGGGAGTAAAAGAGAGGAAACTAGGAAAACTCGCCAATGAAGCCGTGAGTATGTGAAAGTTCCTCCTTATCACAATAAGATACTGTGTCAAAAGGAGAGATGTATAATGAAACGAAAAATCATGTTAACCCTCGCAACGACTATGGCCCTCGGTGCAACCTGCGCCTTTGCTGCCAACCCATTCGTCGATGTACCGACCGATTCCTGGGCTTACAACGCCGTCGTAGAATTGGCCGATGAAGGCATCATCCAGGGTGTAGATGGCACGCATTTCGAAGGCAACCGTAATATTACACGTTACGAAGCAGCCGAAATGACAGCCAAAGCCATGGCCCACATGGACAAAGCCTCTGTAGAACAGCGCGCTCTTATCAACAAATTGGCTGATGAATTCGCTGATGAACTGAACAGCCTGGGTGTTCGCGTTTCTAACCTGGAAAAGAAAGTCGGCAACGTCAAATTGACCGGCGATGCCCGCGTTCGTTACCAGCATCAGAGCAACAACGCAGACTACCGCAATGATAATTCTTGGGATTACCGCGTTCGTATCCGCGCTAACGCCCAGGTCAACGACCGCACGACCGTTACCTACGGCATCAGCACAGGCGACCTGAACTTCGGTGCTGACGGCTCTATCGATTCGAAAAACGATAACGACCAGGACGTCTTCACAGATGACGCCAAAGTCGATTACAACTTCGGCGGTGACCGTTGGAACCTGAGCGTCGGCCGGACCGATACGTACATCCTCGGCGGTGACAACACCTATGGTTACCAGTACGGCGACGTCTTCGACCGGGCCGAACTGTCCTACCACAACGACCGCTTCGGTGCTACTGCCGGTTATGGTAAATTTAAGCTCGGCGACATTGCCGGTTCCCTTGAAGAAGGTACTAAAGGCGTGAAGACAGGCTACGGCGTCTTGGAAGGTTACTTCGGCGGCGGCCGTGCAGCTGATTCCAAAGTCGGCGTCTACTACAACGACTTCAACGGCCAGGAAGGCTTCCGCGCTGACGACCTCTGGGGCGGCTATGCCAGCTTCAACCTGGGCAAATGGAATGCCTTTGCCAACTATGAAAAGATCAACAGCATCAGCAAAAACCTCACTGATGGCGATACGAAGGATCCAGAAGTTTGGATCGGCAAGCTCACCTACGGCGGCGCTGACAGCGAAGTCCGCGGCTCTTGGGATGCTTGGGTAGAATACATCAACGCCGACAAGGGCGCCCTCCTCGGTGGTGCGACGAACTCCTGGCGTGATGACAGTGTCCTCGACAACGTAGAATCGTGGGGCGCCGGCATCGACTACACCCTTTCCAAAAACGTCATCCTCACGGCAGCCCAGACCTTTGGCACGAAAGCCAAACACGGCTCTGATGATCCCGATGAATTCACGGATGTTGAAATCAACTTCCTCTTCTAATCCATACAGCAATGTTGAGAAAAAAGCGGCCTTGTGGTCGCTTTTTTTCTGCCCCTTTGGTAGCTATTCCAAATTAGCATACTGTATACAAAACACAAGCGAATAGAGAATAATTGCAATTAGCTATAGGTCGTGAAAGGCGTAACAATCGCTTTGGCAGGGATTTTTTACACTTTCAAAGACACCATTGTAGTGTTACAGAAAGATTACAATTTGAAGAAATTTACGGTAAGATTTAAGAAAATTTAAAGATTACATCTTGCTCTATCAAATTTGAGAGCCTGTAAACCGCATGGTTAAGCCATTTTCGTCGTATTTTGACAAAAAAGCGAAGGTACGGTATAATGTCAACAAGGTTGTTGGTGAGCCGGTGGTTCAGGTGACAACCGAGAAAGAGCAACAGGCCTACAACGTATAGGGTAGTAAAAGAGAGGAAACTAGGACAACTCGCCAATGAACCCCTAAGACGTAAGACCACCGCTCGACTGTGACGGATTGGAACATTCTTACAAACTATTTTTTAGAAAAGGGGTAATTCGCAATGAAAACTAAAGTATTAGCAGCATTAGTTGCAACCATGGCCGTTGGCGCTACTTGCGCTTTCGCAGCAAACCCGTTCGTTGATGTACCGACTGATTCCTGGGCTTACAACGCTGTCGTAGAATTGGCAGACGAAGGCATCATCCAGGGTGTTGATGGCACACATTTCGAAGGCAACCGTAACATCACTCGTTATGAAGCAGCTGAAATGACAGCTAAAGCCATGGCTCACATGGACAAAGCTTCTGTTGAACAGCGCGCTCTGATCAACAAATTGGCTGACGAATTTGCTGATGAACTGAACAGCCTCGGCGTTCGCGTATCCAACCTCGAAAACAAAGTTGGCAACGTTAAATTGACAGGTGACGCTCGTCTCCGTTATCGTTACCAGCAGGACAACAAAGAAAACGATAACTCCTGGAACTTCCGTGTACGTGTACGCGCTAACGCACAGGTTAACGACCGTACGAAAGCTACGTTGGGCATCAGCACCAACAACCTGAACTTTGCTGACAACGGCTCTATCGACACGAAGAACGACAACAACGAAGACATCTACGCTGATCTCGCTAACGTAGATTACAACTTCGGCGGCAACAACTGGGATCTGTTGGTTGGCCGTTATAGCTACAACCTCGGTGATGGTGGCTATGCTTACCAGTACAGCGATTCCTTCGACGGTGCTCAGTTGAAATACAAGAACAACCACTTCGCTGCTACGGCTGGCTATGGTAAATTTAAGATCGGTGATACAGCTGGCACATACGTAGATGGCAAAACAGGTGTTGACGGTGTTAAGACGGCTTATGGCGAATTACAGGGCTTCTTCGGCCACCGTACATCCGCTGGCGTTTACTACAACAACTTCTCCGGCCAGACTGGCTTTGCAACCGACGATATGTGGGGCGCTTATGCTAACTTCGGCCTCGGCCAGAAGTGGTCCTTGCTCGGCAACTACGAAAAACTGAACAAGACAGACTCTTCCAAACAGGACGACGCTGATCTCTGGATCGGTAAACTGCAGTATGGTTCTGCTTCCTTCGCAGCTCCGAAATCCTGGGATGCTTGGGTTGAATACATCAATGTTGACCCGAACGGCTACATCACAGGTTCCACAGGTTCCTGGAGATGGAATAACCTCGACAACGTTAAATCTTGGGGCGCTGGCATCGACTACACATTCGCTAAGAACGCTATGTTCTCCGTTATGCAGTCCTTCGCTTCCGAAACCAAAGAAGGCAACGCTGCCGATCCGGAAGAACAGACACGTGCTCAGTTCGTATTCGTATTCTAAGAAATACCTTACGGCACATACAAAGACCACCCTTCGGGGTGGTCTTTTTTTGCACCTATTTGGCCGTGAGAGTGCTTTTGGCAAACTTCGTGATAATTCGTACGTAGAGCGGGAAAACGTCGTATTCAGGCGTCAAATGTGGTATAATATAAGCATAAGTAACGGAAGAAAAACCTATATATTGGGGTGAGACTTATGATCCTTTATTTTACAGGGACCGGAAATTCCCTCAGCGTAGCCAGGCAGCTTGCTGCGGCGACAGGGGATACGGCTGTGCATATTGCCGACCTGACGAAGCATGGTACGTGTACGCTCATCCGGGACCGTGTCATCGGTTTTGTATTTCCTGTCTATTTTGGCGATATTCCCTGGCCTGTACAGGAGTTTATCCGCAATACGAAATTTGCCCCGTCGGCCTATATCTATGCCGTCGCTACCTGTGGCAGTACGCCTGGCAATGCCTTGTACAACCTGCAGCAGCTTTTGGCGTGGCATCGCTGCCGCCTGGCCTATGCCGATTCCGTGTCCATGATCGCCAACAGTACGTCGACGTGGAAAAAGGGCGTTTCCTATGATTACCGCCGTCTCGATGCAGCCAAAGATCACGTTGCTGCCATTGCCCACGCCGTTATGGAACGGCGCGAATCCCTGCGGCACGTAAAACGTAGTCTGGCCGGATCTATTATGGGTCTGGGCGTCGTACGGCAAGTAGGCAGCCGCCGCTTTACCATTACGGCTAATCCCGATGCCTGTGTAGGCTGCGGCCTCTGTGTCCATATCTGTCCCGTAGGCAACCTGACGCTCAAAGACGGCAAGGTTGTCGTCAGTGACCATTGTGCTATGTGTATGGCCTGCGTTCAGTGGTGTCCTCATGGCGGCATTTTCGTCCACGGTCACGCCATTGCCAGGGAAGATCAATATCATCATCCGGAAGTTAACGCTGAAGATCTGTACCGCCGTTAGGCCGGTATATAAAAACCGCACGATACGGGGGAGTATCGTGCGGTTTCTGTATCTGTGGGAGATAAAAAAGAGTGTGAATTAAGAAGGGAATGTCTTACTGTTTATTGTGCTGCTGCAGCTTTGCCCAGGGCGGCGCATTCTTCGGAATTGTTCGGTGTTTCGTTGACAATGGCTGTACCGAAGACGATAGCGCCGGCGTCTTCAGCGCGCTGTTTCCACGCGTCCATCCATTCGCCGGAGCCCCAGCCGTAGGAACCGAAGAGGCCGACTTTCTTGCCGCTCAGTTTGGGAGCAATGGCTGTAAAGAACGGTTCGACGACGCTGTCTTCGAGCTCTTCCGAGCCCATAGCCGGGCAGCCCAGCAGGATAACGTCGTTAGCGGCGACAGCATCGGCTGTCGTGTCTTCCATGCGGACTGATTCTACGCTGGCACCGGCGCCTTCTGCGGCAGCTTTGATTTCCTGTGCCATAGCTTCTGTGTTACCTGTACCACTCCAATATGCAATTTCTACCATGTGTCTTTGTCCTCCTTACGTTACGCAACGATAAGTTTTTCCAGCGCCGTTCCCGTTACAAAACTGTTTTCGTAGGCAGCGCGGCAGCTGGAGTAGGCCTGAAACAGGGCGGCGGCCTGTTCGGCATCACCGTATACCTTCCACTCACCACAAAGCTTGGCGTCGCTGCCCTTGTGCCGGATAAAGCCGATGACGTCGGCTAAGGGATAGCCCAGGAAAATACCTGACTCATGAGGGAAACACCCTCCGTTGGCAAAACGATCAGCCAGGTGATTCAACAAGACCGGTGCAGGTGCTTCGGGCGTATAGCCCAGGTTGGCGAGGAAGCGTGCTACATCAGCTTGGCGGAGATAGGCTTCAACCATGTCCGGCCGGTAAACGTAGAGCAGTGTACGCTGGGGGCATTGATAGAGAATGCGAAAATAAAGTCCCTTGTGGTTGTACTGCTCGTTATAACGGGCCACGCTGGCTTCGTATTGTTCTTTTGTACCTGCGCGGTGTAGACACAGAAGAGCACCCATCTTCAGGCGGGCCAAGGTTGGCGCACAATAGGTGATAAGTAGTTGGTCGATGTTCACGAACAGACCTCCTTTCCTTTTGTGTTTCTGACAAGACATACTATACCAATTATGATAACAGTTGTCAATGTTTTATTGATATAAAATATCAAAATTGACATACAAGTGAAATTTATAATTAATGATGGAATATGTATTGCATCACGGTTTTGCGTGACTTTTTTATTAGTATATCAGGATTAATTCATAGCAATATCTATATAAAATTATGAGATGGAATTTCGTAATATCCTTGTAAGAGAAAAGAACGTGATTATTGATATTGACAATCGTTAGTTTTTCTGTAAAATAAAAAGAAAGGAAGGTTGTGTTATATGGAAGCAATGCTACAAAGTCTTGTCCTGCCTTTTCTGGGGATATCCCTCGGCGCTGGCTGTGTCTTTTTTTGACACATGAGCTGTCTCTTTCGGTACAACGCGTCTTGACCGGTTTTGCCGCCGGTGTCATGGTTGCTGCGTCCGTATGGAGCCTCCTCTTACCCTCTCTCGATCTCAGCGCTGCGTGGGGACAGCTGGCCTTTGTGCCTGTCGTCATTGGTTTTTGGCTGGGCATTTTCTTACTCCTCGCCTTAGACCACCTTATTCCTCATCTTCATTTACACAGCCAGCAGGCAGAAGGCCCGCATAGTCATTTACAGCGGACGACCATGCTGGTTCTGGCTGTGACGCTGCACAACATTCCTGAAGGCATGGCTGTCGGCGTCGTCTGCGCCGGGTATTTGAGCGGTGAAAGCGGCCTCACCCTGGCCGGTGTCTTCACCTTGGCGCTGGGCATTGCGATTCAGAATTTCCCTGAAGGCGCTATCATTTCCATGCCCCTTAAGAGTGCCGGTCTCAGCCGTTGGCGGTCTTTTGCCGGCGGCGTTCTCTCAGGTATCGTCGAACCCATTGGTGCCGGCATTACCATTTTGGCGGCAGCCCTCGTCGTCCCGGTCTTGCCATATCTGCTCAGCTTTGCTGCCGGCGCTATGCTCTACGTCGTCGTCGAAGAGCTGATTCCGGAAATGTCTGCAGGCCCGCATTCCGATCTGGGCGTCTTGTCCTTTGCCTTGGGCTTCACCATCATGATGGCTCTCGACACGGCCTTAGGATGATTGATGAATAGTTCTTATTATAATAGAATTTGATATGGGTTCTCATTCGATTTATTGCAAACTGAATATATTTGATAAAATATAAGAAATAAATATATTTATTCGTAAATATATTTATAAAAACTCTTAAAATTTACTGTATTTTCCCTGCTTATCTGAAATAGGGAAAACCTTGCACAATGTGAAAAGAGTTTTTTTATCATTGACATTCTTTCGTTTTGCTGTGTATAATGAGTAAGACCCATGTTCAGAGAGAAAACAAGGGCCCGTTTATTATTGTTGCTAGCGGATAGGAGAGGATTTTCATGTTTCAGAACACGAATTTTTGGATTGGTTTAGGCATCGGTGTAGTAGCTGGTATTTTTGGTTACAAGATGATCCAGCAGAGAGAACAGCAGCTCCTGGCCCTCCAGCAGCCTGCAGTTCCTGCAGCAGCACCTTCCCTGGAAGAATTACAGCGTCAGAAAGAAGCACTGGAAGACATGATCGCAGCTCAGTCTGTACAGTAATTCGAAAAACGGCATTATAAGAAAAAAACAAAACCGGCGGCAGAGTGTATTCTGCACGCCGGTTTTGCTTTCCATGGGGCGTGACATGCCAGTGGCATGTCACGGTTCTGGTACTCATCCCAGGGAAGAGGAGTACCAGAAGGGGACGAAAGTACCCGTTGCTTTAGCAACGGGGGATAGAGGCGAAATTAGTAGTAACAACGTTGATTATACTTCATGCGGCTGCGATAAGGCCGCATGAAGGTGGGTGACATGCCAGTGGCATGTCACGCCGTCACTACTACAGGATTGAAGAAAGTTCAATCCTGTAGCCAATGCCAGTGGCATGTCACGGTTCCGGTACTCATCCCAGGCAAGAGGAGCGACGGAAGGAGACGAAAGTACCCGTTGCTTTAGCAACGGGGGATAGAGGCGAAATTAGTAGTAATAACGTCAATTACGCCTAGCGCGGCCGCAAAGCGCCTGGCGTAAGCGCTGCCATTCCCAAAAGCCAACAAAAGGAGTTGAAAACCATGAGTGAAGATGTTCTTGTACCACGGGCCGTGCTGCCACCCAAGCTGACGCCGGCTGTTTCTGAACTGCCTGAGGTCATCGGTGCTATTTTCAAGGAGCTCCAATCCTTGAAGGGGCAAGTACGCCGGGCCGGACGCTATGCTGAAGCAGCTAAGAGTACAGCCGACAATGCCCAGCGCACGCGCCGGTCGTGGTTTATTTTCCACAATCACGGCGATGCTATCCGCCGTCTCCAAGGCGCCGTGAGTACCCTGGCCGATGCCCAAGTGACCACTGCCCAGGCCCAGCGCGTTTCCTTCGATTATCAGGAACGCGTCGGCGAGCTGACGAAGTATCTCTTTGCCTTAGGTGCAGCTGATGAAGAATCCTGTCAGACCGTCCTGCACGAGCTGGAAGAAAAGCTCTATGGTCCGGACGGCAAGGATCTGTCGGAACTCGTACGGCGCGAACTCCTGGGCGTCGTGCAACAGCTACAAAACCAGTTCCATCTCTGTGCCGGTCTGGCAGCACAGGAAGAAAAACAGGTATCCTTAGAAAAAGAAGTAGCAGCCCTTACGGCGGCTGTCAAAAATCTCCGTTCCCAAAACGCAGACCAGGAAAAACGTCTGGCAGCCCTGGAAGCGGCTTTAGAAGAACAGGAAAAAAAGGACCAGGCCTCACGGCGCAAATGGACCTTGGCCGGTATCATCGGTATGGGCGCCATCCTTTCGGTCTGTCTGGCGCTGCTCTAACACGACAAAAAAGTGGCTTCGCGAATACAGGAGTTTCGCGAAGCCACTTTTTATATGCCTGAAAGGAAATGCTGTACAGGAGTTATGCGCGCATAGCCCGCATGGAATTGAGGACGGCCAGGATAAGCACACCGACATCACCGAAGACAGCTTCCCACATGCCGGCAATACCGAGAGCACCGAGGATAAGGAAGAGCCCTTTAATGCCAATGGCGAAGACAATATTCTGCGTGGCAATGGCCCGCGTCGCCTTAGCAATGTTCATGGCTTCAGGAATCTTCGACGGTTCGTCCGTCATGAGGATGACGTCGGCTGCTTCAATGGCGGCGTCTGAGCCGAGGGCACCCATGGCAATGCCTACGTCAGCCCGGGCCAGTACCGGTGCATCGTTAATACCGTCGCCGACGAAGGCCAGTTTTTTACCGGGCTTCTTCGCCGCGTCGAGCTCTTCCAGGCGTTCTACCTTTTCTGCCGGCAAGAGCTGGGCAAAGCATTTGTCCAGGCCCAGTTTCTTTGCAATAGCCGTGGCGATGGCTTTGCTGTCGCCTGTGAGCATGACCGTTTGGGAAACGCCTTTTTTCTTCAGCTCTGCAATGGCCTTCTGGCTGTCTTCTTTGACTTCATCGGCAATGACCAGGCAGCCCATGTAGGTACCGTCGACGGCCACATAGACCTTGGTGCCCGTTTCTTCATTTTCCGTAAAGGGAATGGCTGCTTCCTGCAGGAGGCGGGCATTGCCGGCGAGGATTTCCTTACCCTGCCAGGTGGCGCAAATGCCGCGGCCGCTCTTTTCGCAGTACGCTGCGAGTTCACTGCGGTCCGGTGTGCTGCCGTAGGCTTCCATGATGGATGTGGCAATGGGGTGGCGGGAGCCGCATTCGGCAAGAGCCGCGTAGTGGAGGAGCGTATCCTTGCTGACACCGGCTGCAGTAGCGATATTTGTTACGTTAAAGGTACCCTTTGTAAGTGTACCGGTTTTATCGAAGACGATCGTATCGACCTGGGCCAAGGCTTCCAGGTAGTTGCTGCCCTTGACGAGAATGCCCTTGCGGGATGCTGCGCCAATGCCGCTAAAGAAAGTAAGGGGAATGGAAACGACCAGGGCACACGGGCAAGAGATAACGAGGAAGACAAAGGAGCGCATGATCCAGTCTGTCCAGACACCGCCAAAGAAAAGAGGCGGTACGGCAGCCAGGAAGACAGCACCGATGACGACAGCTGGCGTGTAGTAACGGCAGAAGCGGGTAATGAACCGTTCCATGGGTGCCTTGCGGGCAGCTGCGTTTTCTACGAGATCGATGACCTTGCTGGCTGTTGATTCACCAAAGCTGTGGGTCGTTTCGATTTCCAGCATACCGTCTGTGGAAATGCAGCCCGACAGGGCTTCGTCGCCGGCTTCTACGCGGCGTGGTACGGCTTCCCCTGTGAGAGCCTTCGTATCGACTAAGGCCGTGCCGGCAAGGACCGTGCCGTCAATAGGAATCCGTTCGCCCGGCTGGACGACGATGGTCGAGCCGATGGCGACGCTGCCCGACGGCACCGTAACGATATCGTTCCCCTGACGGACGTGGGCTGTATCAGGGCGGATGTCGAGGAGGGACTTAATGGAATGGCGCGAATTATCGACGGCCTTATCCTGGAAAAATTCACCGACCTGATAGAAGAGCATAACTGCAACGGCTTCAGGGTATTCGCCAATGACGAAGGCACCGATGGTAGACAAGCTCATGAGAAAATGTTCATCGAAGACACGGCCGTGACGGATATTTTTCAAGGCCTGGAGCACGACGTCGTAGCCGAGGATGACGTAGGCGGCGACAAGGACGGCCAGGTATACCGTGTCAGAAAGACCGAAAAAGGCATGGCCTAAGAGTACGGCGGCGTAGAGGATAGCGCCGACGATGAGACGCTGCTTGCGTAGCAGTCCTTCTTCCTCTTCTTCGTCGTCATCCTGAGCGGCGCTATGGGACGTGTCGATAATTTCGATGTCCGGTTCGTGCGTGTGGACGATCTTTTCAATCTGCGGCAAGACGGCTGCTTCTGCGTCGGCATCGACAGAAATGGTCAGGGTTTGACACATGAGATTGACTGCTGACGCAGTAATGCCGGACAAACTGCCCACTTCCTCTTCAATCTTGGCAGAGCAGTTCGGGCAATCGAGGCCCTTTAATAAAAATGTTTTTTCCATGCTGAGCACTTCCTTTCTTCCTGTGGGCATTTCCTTATTCGTGCACGTGTTCCCGCGCCATATCGAGGAGAGTCCGTACGTGATCGTCGGCTAAGGAATAGTAGACGATCTGCCCGTCCCGGCGATACGTGACGAGCTTGCCCATGCGCAGGACCTTGAGCTGGTGTGATACGGCTGATTTGGTGACGTTTAACAGTACGGCTAAATCACAGACGCACAATTCGTGACATTCCAGGGCCGACAGGAGCTTTACCCGTGTGGGATCGCTGAAGAGCTTGAACAGTGCCGCCAAGTGATTATATTCTGCCCGTGGCAGCAGCTGGGACTGGACGTCATCGACTACGTCTTGGTGGATGACGTCGCAATCACAGACAGGAGCTTGGTTTGCCATATTTGTTCCTCCTAATGTAACATATGAACAACTATTCATTTGTTTTTCTATCTATAGCTTACAAGGTTGTGAAAGAAATGTCAATGGGTGAAAGAGCTTTTTGTCTCTTTTTGTTTTCCCTGTTTTTACCTATTAGAAAAGGCACGAGTATAATGAAATTTTCACACAAGATTAAACCTTTTATATCCAGAATATTATCAATAAATTTACCGATTTTGATAAAACTGTGCGTATATAGATGGTTAAATAAAAGTTTAAGAATTCCTTAAAAATACCCTGTTATGGCCTGTAATCACTAGGATGACAGACTATAACGAAAAAAGTAAATACGAGATCTTCAAAAATTATTGACAATAATTCCTGCTTTCGGTTATAATAAATTTTGTAAGAGGTTATCAATACAAGAGACAGCTGACGTACTCTTTAGTACTAGCGCCAGCTCATTAAAAGGAGATGTACCGTATGTTTCAGAATCAGGATTTTTGGATCGGTTTAGGTGTTGGTGTATTAGCTGGTATTTTCGGTTACAAGCTCATGGTAGAACGGGAACAACAGCTTTTGGCCCTGCAGCAGCCTGCAGCCACAAGCGCGTCGGCTAACGTTCCTTTGGCAGAATTACAGCGTCAGAAAGAAGAACTGGAAGACATGATCGCCGCACAGGAAGCTGCAGCAAAATAACCGGAAACGTACAAAGGACTGTCTCGTAGCCGGGGCAGTTCTTTTTCTGTTCCTTTAGTACGAAAGGTAACTTACTCTATGCTATCATTTTCAAAATGGGATTTTATCCTGCGTTCTGTCCAGGTGTCGTCATACATCCCTGGCCGTATCCGCTTGCACAGTAAACGCCTCATTGGCAATCATGCCCTTTGCAAACAGGTAGACGCGTATATCTCAGCGTATCACGAAATAGAATCTGTCGATATCAATGTGTTGACGGGCTCGGTACTCATTCAATACCAGCCTACACTGCTGCGGGCAAATCACGAACTGGCCCAGATGGAGCAGTATGTAGTCAAGCATCTTGAAAGGAGATAACATACTATGTCCTATGTTTCCGGTTTTATGATTGGCGCTTCCATCGGGAAGTCCATTCATCAGTTCTTTGATTCCCGCTATCCCCATGTACCCAAGGCAGCCCGTCCTGTCCAGGTAGGCCAGGTTCGTCCGGCCCCTGTCCGCCCGGCTGCACCGGTACCTATTTTTACACGTGTAGCAGCCAGCTTAGGCCGCCGCCGTTATCGCGCTGCCAGTCTCGTGCGCAATCCTGCCCTCGATCAGCTCGTTGCCGAATCGCTCTATAAGATGACCGGTGTGCAGCGCGTAGAAGTCAATCCCGCCATAGGGAGCCTCCTCATCTTAGGCGATGAAGCGACGCTCAATACGATTGAAAAGGTACTCTCAGAAGAAGTCTTTGCTGTTAAAATGCCGGGTGAAGACCTTTTGAAGCAGCTCGATACACTGGCCGGCCAGGATAAAAAGCCAACCCCCGATTTTCGCAAGACCGCCAATGACGTATGTAACGAGTTCAGTAAGGTGATTTCCGGCGGTACGCATAACGTCCTCGATCTGCGTTCTCTCGTTGCCTTGGCCTTTATCGTCCGGGGTATCCGCAAGATCGTCATGATGGATCAGCGTGCGTCGGGCCCGCAAATGCTTTGGTGGGCTGCTAGTCTCTTAAGGGGGAAATAATATGTTCAATTGTGTAAAATTACGGCTTCGCGCAGAAATTCCTGTACGCATTCGTCCCTTCCTGGGTGCCCGTGTGCGGCAGCTTCCCGGTGTAGCTGCTGCGTCGACGGATGGCCGCCTGGTAACCATTTATTACAAAAAGCCTTTCCAGCCTCAGCAGGTGATGCCGCTTCTGCGGAGCTTTGAAAAGACCTATGGCAAAGAGACCGATGAACATAAGGAGCTCGACGTAAGCTCGTACAAACGTGAAGCTATCCTCTCTGTGGGCGGTTTCATTGCCATGAATATCGTGCGCAAGACAAACCCGGAATTTTATGAATCCATGCTCTTATTCCGCCGTCTCTTTACGCTCTTTATTGCCCGCCGCTTCATTCAGAATGGCGTCATGGGTGTCGTCCGCGACCATCAGGCTAATGCCGATACGCTCACGGCTACAGCCGTTATCGCCTCTGTTGTCGCCGGTAAGCCTGAATCGAGCCTTACCCTGCTGGCCCTTTCTAATGGCGCTGAAATGCTGACTGAATACGCAGCCGAACGGGCGCGCAAACAGATTTCCGGCCTTCTCAAGCTCGACCAGCACGATGTTTGGCTTATTGAAAATGGCAAGGAACGCAAGGTACCTGTCGATTCTCTGAAGGTAGGCGACCAGATCGCCGTCCACCTGGGTGAAAAGATCTGCGTCGACGGCCGTGTGTTGAACGGTAACGCCGCTGTCAACCAGGCGTCCGTCACGGGCGAATCGAATCCGGCTATTAAGCAGAAAGGTTCCTTCGTCTACGCCGGCAGTGTCGTCGAAGCCGGTGCTCTCGTCGTAACCGTCGAAAAGGTCGGCGACGATACGTCCCTGGCTCAGATTATCCACCTCGTCGAAGAAGCCCAGACCCGCAAAGCACCGGTCCAGAACTTTGCCGACAAGATGGCTAATATGCTCGTGCCGGTCTCCTTTATCGGCGCAGCCATCGTCTATGGCGCTACGAAGGATTGGCAGCGCGTCCTGAACCTGCTCTTTATCGACTTCTCGTGCGGCCTCAAGCTCTCGACGGCTACGGCTATTTCCGCCGCTATCGGTGTTGCAGCCCGCAAGGGGATCCTCATCAAGGGCGGCAACTACATTGAAAACCTAGCTCATATCGATACGATCGTCCTCGATAAGACCGGTACTATCACCATGGGTACACCGCAGATTCAGCAGATCGTCACGGCTGAAGGCGTCGACGAAAAGGAACTGATCCTCTTGGCTGCTTCGGCAGAAATGCACTCCGTCCATCCCTTGGCTGTAGCTATCCAGAAATACGTCAAGGCTAACCACTGGACGACGCCGTCCCACAGCGATTCGGAAACCATCGTCGCCCGCGGCATGCGTGCCATCGTGCCGGATTTCGAAGGCTATACAGGCGGGGAAATCCTCGTCGGCAGCCGCCGCTTCATGCAGGAACAGGCTGTAACCGGCCTGCCGGAATTAACGGATAAACAAAACGGCAAGAATCTGCTCTATATTTCCCGCAACGGTGCATTCCTGGGGACCCTGGCTATTCTCGACCCGGTCCGCCCGGCCATGAAGAAAACACTCAACCGCATGCGCCGCCTGGGCATCGACGAAATTGTCATGCTCACCGGTGACTCGAAGGAAGTGGCCGCAGAAGTAGCCCGCAACCTCGATATCGATTCGTACCACGCAGAAATTTTGCCGGAAGATAAGGCGAACTATGTCATGAAGCTCCAGAAACGGGGCGACGTCATGATGGTTGGCGACGGTATTAACGATGCGCCGGCTCTGGCTTTTGCCGATATCGGTGTCAGCCTGGGTGGCAACAAGACCGATATTGCCGCTGAATCGGCAGCGATTACCATTCAGTCGGAAGACCCGGCCAAGCTCTACGATGCATTGGCTATTGGCCGTCAGACCATGGGCATTATTAATCAGAATTTCACAGCTACGATTATCGTCAACTCGGCGGCTATGATTTTGGGCGCCTTAGGCCGCATTAGCCCGCTCTGGGCAGCCGTCATCCACAACACGGCAACTCTGGCAGTGGTCATGAACAGTGTCCGTATTTTGAAACCGGCAGTAAAACGGGTCTAACTCTCAATATGGATAATGGTTATTAGTGCAAAATAATATGTTTAAAAACAAACAGCGCCATTACGTAAACTAGTATGTTACGAGTGGTGCTGTTTATTTTTATAGTAAATATCAATAATAGAAAGAACAATGAGATATAGTAAACTATAAACGTGCATATATGCTTATTTCTCACATAAACGATAAACTAACGAGTGAAAATGAAAATAAGTATTGACATTTACTTTGTGATTTTATATACTAAATAACGTAATGAACAAGATTATCAAAATCTTGCGAGAATTTTTACCAGGGGAAGGAAGTGTAAGTATTATTTACTGAGCACAAAGCAGAGGAGCGCGATGTAAATGAGTGTTGTCATAGTTGGCGGAAACGATTGTATGGTTTGCCAGTATAAGTCGATCTGTAAAGAATTCGATTACAAGGCAAAGGTGTTTACTCAGGTACCGAGTGATTTTAAATCGAAAATCGGCTCGCCTGACCTGGTAGTGTTGTTCACAAGTACTGTCTCTCACCGGATGGTACATTGTGCAGTAAAAGAGGCGCAGCGTAAAAACGTGGAGGTCATCCGCTCCCATACGAGCAGCTCCAGTGCCTTAAAGTCTATATTAGAGGCCCGCGCTGAGCGGTGCGCAGTCTAAACGCATGACCGACCTGAACTGCCTGGCAGTTTGGGTTGGTAGCATGAACAGCAAAGGGAAAAAAAGAGGAGGTGTCGAAGAGATGAGTGTAGTAAAATTGGCGGATATGAAAGTAGGAGCCAGCGGCGTCGTAGAAGCCTTGGCCGGTCACGGCAATATCCAGCATCGTCTCGTAGATATGGGCGTCGTCAAAGGAACCCATATTACTGTTGTTAAGGTAGCGCCCTTGGGCGATCCTGTTGAAATTAAGGTCAAAGGGACCGAATTGGCGTTACGAAAGAATGAAGCAGCTATGATTAGCGTAGCTGTAGAAGGAGGCAGACAGTAGTCATGGATAATGCAGCAACGATTAAAATTGCCTTAGCGGGCAATCCGAACTGCGGCAAGACGACGATATTCAATAATATTACAGGTGCAAAACAGCACGTCGGCAATTATCCCGGCGTTACTGTAGAAAAAAAAGAAGGGCGCTGCACGTACGAAAACAACAGCCTCTTGTTTGTCGATTTACCGGGCACATACAGCTTGACCGCCCGTTCCCTCGATGAAGTAGTTGCAAGAAATGTTATTATAAATGAGAAACCTGATATTATCGTTAATGTCTTGGACGCTTCGAACTTGGAACGTAACTTGTATTTAGCAGCCCAGATCGTCGAATTGGGCCGGCCAGTGGTTATCGGCCTCAATATGATGGACATTGCTGAACGCATGGGTGCCAAAATTGACTTGGAAAAGCTCGGCAAGAAGCTGGGGGCCACAGTAGTCCCACTCGTAGGCAGTAAAAATGTTGGTACGACAGAGCTCTTGCGGGCAGTTATGGAAGTCGCTAAAAAAGGTGAAGTCATTGAAAATGCTGAAGTCGATTATGGCCCGGAACTCGAACCGGCTATCCGCAGCCTCAGCGATATGATTCAAAAGAATGGCAGTATCCAGTACCCTGTACGCTGGCTGGCAGTCAAGTTACTGGAAAATGATCCCGATGTCCTCAACAAGGTTCGCGTCATCGAAGGGACAGAACCTATCGTGGCTATGGCCCAGACGCTGCGCGATTCCTTAAAAAATAAAGTGGATCTGGAATTCTGCTTCGCCGAATACCGTCACCGCTTTGCCGTTGATGCGTACAATGCATCAATTGTACGGACGGGCAGCAATGATACCTTATCAGATAAAATTGACCGCGTGCTCACACACCGGATTCTTGGTATTCCTATTTTCCTCGGCCTCATGTGGCTCATGTTTACGTCCGTTATCGACTTGGGCGCTTACCCGCAGGACTGGCTCGATCAGGGCTTTGGCATGCTCGGCGACTACCTCGGCTCGGTCATTACCAATGACCAGCTCCGTTCCCTCATAGTCGATGGCGTTATCGGCGGTGTGGGTGCGGTACTGAGCTTCGTACCGCTTATTATCATTTTGTATTTCTTCATCAGTCTTATTGAAGACACAGGCTACATGGCCCGTGCAGCCTTCCTTATCGACCGTATCATGCGGGCTTGCGGTTTGCATGGCAAATCCTTCATCCCCATGATCCTCGGCTTTGGTTGCAACGTGCCTGGCATCATGGCTGCTCGTACACTGGATAATGAAAAAGACCGCATGGTCACCATCCTGGCGTGCCCCTTCATGAGCTGCGGTGCCCGTTTGCCGGTCTACACCCTGTTTATTGCCGCATTCTTTGGCGCTACAGGCTACGGCGGCACGGTTCTTACAGCCATCTACATTCTCGGTATTCTCGTTTCCATTGGCGTCGCTATTGTTTTGCGTAAGACGGCTTTCAAAGGCGAAACGGAACCGTTCGTTATGGAATTACCTCCCTATCACATTCCAACCATCAAAGGTGTGCTCATGCACATGTGGGAACGTACTGTTCTCTATCTGAAAAAAGCCGGTACAATCATCCTCGGCGCATCTATCCTGGTTTGGTTCCTTACAGCATATCCGATGGATGTTGAATATTCCCAGGATTTTGACGCTGCCAGAGATCAGGTAACGGAAACGATGGAAATGGAACAGGCTGCTATTCTCCAGTCTTATGGTGTACAGAGCCTTGAAGATGATGCAGCGTTGAACACCATGTATGAATCGATGATCACTACAGCTGATGCCGATGCAGAAGCAGCTGACGCAGAAGAACAGGATGTATCTGACGTAGCTCAGGCTCAGGCGCTTGAAGAAAAACCGGAATATCCTGCAGGCTTTGCCGATCTCCAGGCTTCGAACCCGACGCTCTATGCACAGGCTCTGCCGCTATTTGATGCCAAGGTCAAAGCAGACGACGCAACGGCTGCTCTCGATGACCAGCAGAATTCGGAAAAACTCTCCCAGAGTTATGCTGCCCGCCTCGGCCACTTCGTCGAACCGGTTATTGCACCGCTTGGTTTTGACTGGAAAATCGGTGTCGGCCTCGTAGCTTGCACGGCTGCTAAGGAAGTCATGGTTTCCACACTGGCTACGATTTACAGCGTTGAAGCCGATGACACGCACGAAGCCAGCCTTGTTACTTACCTGGCTAACGACAACAGCTTCAACCCGGCTGTAGCACTGTCACTCATGATCTTTAGCCTGCTTTACATGCCTTGCGTAGCCTCCCTGGCTGTAATCAAGCGTGAAACGAACTCCTGGAAATGGATGTTCTTCTCCATGGGCCTCGGCGTTGTCCTGGCTTATGTATTTGCCTTTGCTGTGTACCATCTGGCTCTCCTCGCCGGACTTGGTGCGTAACAATATAACAGTAGGAAAGCCAGTAGCCCTTGAGGTTATTGGCTTTTCTCTGTAAATTGTATTATACTGAAGGTGTAGAAGAGATCCTTCTACATCACCGCGAAAGGTCGTGAAGATTATGGATATTACTACTATCATCGTAGGCATTGTCGTATTGATTGCGGCGTTTTATATTGGCCGGCACGTACGCGGCCTCTTCAAGGGCACGGCCAGCTGCTGCGGCAGCAGTGGCGGCGGTTGCAGTGGCTGCTCGGGCTGTGCGCCGAAACCTAAGAAGTAGGTGAAAGCGTAGTCTTTCCCCCTTTATACAAATGGCCAGACCTATGCGGAGTGATATACTCCCATAGGTCCGGCCGTTTTTGCCTTTTCTAAAGCAATATAATGTATTATATATAAGAAGAAAAAAATCCCTGCTTCCTTGCGGCTCAGGCCGTAAGGAAACAGGGAGACTGGGGAACGAAATCAGATCGTTTCTTTCATCGTTTCAGTGACCGGTGCATACTCTTCGGAACTTTCAGGCTGGGCGTTCATCTGGTCGATGCGGCCTTTGTAGGCTGCGTCCGTGGCGTAGCGTTTGTTTTTGTACCAGCCAACAGTCAGGAAGGGCACGATGATGATGGCAATGGCCAAGTAGCCACAGTAGCCGTAGCCATATTTGATGATATTCGTCAGGCCGGCTAAGGAAACGGTCATAGAGAGGAGAATGATGAAGAAGGTCACCATGGCCGAGCGGACGACGCTGCTGCGGGAGATTTTCTTCAAGGGCTGTACTTCAGAAAAACGGGCTGTAAAGCCAAAGACTGTCGTAACGCCCGTCGAAACGAGGCAGAGGAGCAGGCAAATGCTGTAGACGACGGTCAGCCAGGGCATACCCATGGCTTGGCAGCTCGTCAGGGTCGGCAAGGGCGATTTGCCGTAGACGCCGGTCCAGCCCAAGAGCATGCAGACCGATAAGGTCAGGGCCACGGCGTTCATGGCAAAGGAGAACCACATGGAGGTGGCGCAATTTTTACGCGTTACCAAGGGCGTGCCTACGACGATCATGGTCGGAATGACGACGCACTGGAAACCAGCGTAGGTTACGGCGTAGAGGATAGCCTGGGGCAATTTGGCAAAGCCGTTGGCCATGAAGTCATTTTCCATGGCGGCCGTGACGGTCGTCGTGCCGACTACGTCGCCGGTCATAAAGATACCGATGGTGAAGATGAGGATGGACGTGACCAAGATGCCAATGCCCATGTAGGTCGTAGCCTTGCGGACCAGATTGGCACCGAAGATGGTCAGGGCAAAGACGACGGCGCCGACGAGGACGACACCGATGTAGTAATTGATAGCCAGCTGGTCAGCTAAGGCCGAGGCGGCACCGGAAATAGCTGCCGAGACGGCCATGAGGACCATGATGTAGAAGAAGACTTCAAAGAGGACTTCCACGGCTTTAAAGGGGCTGTACAAATTCATGAATAATTGCTTGTAGCTCGTTAAATGACGGGAATTGTACATGTTCATGGCTTCTTTGATGGTCAGTGTCAGAAGCAGCATGGTGATGATGGCTGTAATAGGCCCGAGCCAGCCCAAGCTGATAAAGTAGACGTTGGCCTGATTGCCTGTGGCAAAGCCGCCGCCAGCGTGGGAGCTGAACAGGACGGCGCCGACGGAAAAGCAAAGACTTAATGAAGCTGTTTTTACAGCAGATGCAGATGGCATACTAGATTCCCCCTTAGGATACGAATAGAACTTTCAGAGAGAATCGAAAACGCCTTTCGTCTCTCTGCGTGTATACGTAAGAGACGAAAGGCGTATATTCCTTCCGCGGTACCACTCTTATTCACCTGCCGTGCAGGCGCTCTCTCGGATACGGCCTGGTGGCGATATCCATGCTCTGTAACGGGAGTTCCCGGGAAGGCCTACTCGCTTCAGCCTTGCCGCTCGGCAATGAGTTCACTCTGCTTCCTGTACTGTCTCGCACCGGCTGACAGCTCTCTGCAACATTCCAGCAGACCTACTAGTTTGCTTCATCGCGTTTGTGTGATGTTTGATGTGGCAATGATAGCATGCCAGACAGAGCGTGTCAAGGAAATTTCTTGAAAAATATTAAAAAATTAAAGTAAACGTTTCAGTAAAACCTTTAAGTTGCTAGTGTATAGAAAATATAGAAAACACAGAAAAACATGGTGAAATATGGACAGTTGTGGTATACTTAGAAAAAAGGAGGGACACGACTATGCCTGAATTAAAAGAACGCTACCTAAAGCAGTTACAGCTTCTTACAGCCGCCTTGGGGACAGAAGAGCCCACGCCCCTGGCCATACACGGCACGATCCACTTGTTTGAAGTCCAGTTTGACCTGGCCCTGGCCTTGCTCTCCCAGCTTCTGGATCACCACGACAGCGGCGCCTTCTTCTCGTCGGGCCCGCGGGAAATCATTATGGAGGCCTACGATGAATATGCCTTCATGGACGACAGCCTGTGGCTGGAAATGATGCGCGAACGGGATGACAGGAGCAACGAAGACACGCGCTGGCCGGCCCTCATCGAACGGATCCGCACGGCCTACATGCCGGCCTTCCGGGCCTTGGCCAACGAAGTCATTTATGAACCGACATTTATTTAGGAGATGAGCAGCTTGAAATTATTTGATACGAAGGAAGCAAAAGCCCTGCTCGATGCAGGTAAAGCCATTGCCGTCGATGTACGCCACGCCGGCGAATACACGGAAGGACATATTGCCGGTGCTGTTTGGCTGGAAAACGAAAAGATAACGGCAGAAACGGCTGCCGCGGCCTTGCCGGATAAGACGCAAAAGTATCTCATATATTGCCATTCCGGCATGCGTGCCGAACAGGCGAAGAAGAAACTGCGCGACTTGGGCTATACCGACGTAGAAAACTTCGGTGGTGTCATCAACTGGCCCTACGGCCTGACCAAATAGGGGCGTAGCTGGGCAATCGATAAAACGAATTATTACATTTTGCATAAAGAATCAAAGGCTTTGTGTATAGTGAACATGTTTGTATACACTATACATAAGGCCTTTTGTATTGACAAGTACTGTAAATGTCCCCTATAATTGTACAGGACATTATATATTTTATTTATATACACCTTAGTAGTTCGAGGAGGAATTATTCATGAAATTTGGTATTTTAAAAGATATTAAAGCCGATGAATACCGTGTCATCGCCACACCGGCAGAAGTAGCTATGATTGCCCGTACAGGCAGTGATGTGCTGGTACAAAAAGGCGCTGGCGAAGGGGCCGGCTTTGCTGATGAAGCCTACGTAGCCGCCGGTGCCAAGCTGGCCGACACGATGGAAGATATTTACGCAACCTGCGATTTCGTCGCTAAAGTAAAAGAATTGGAAGAACGGGAATTCCCGCTCATCCGGGAAAACCAGATCATCTTCACGTGCATCCATCCCGCTGCCCATCCGGCAGAAGTCGATGCCCTCTTGCAGCACAAGGCCATTTCCTTCGCTGCAGAAGATTCGCACCGCTACGGTTCGCCGAACTGTGAAGCTGCCGGTAAGATCGGCGCTATGATGGGCCTTACGAGCCTCATGTCCTGCAATGGCGGCAAAGGCAAATTCGTCAACGGCTTCGGCGGGGCTCCCGGCATTCACGCCCTGGTCATCGGTGCCGGTACGGTTGGCCGTGCCTGCGTCGGCGTGTTGCAGCAGCTCGGTGCCCGTGTTACCGTCATGGATATCAACATTGGCGTTCTGCGTAGCCTGGGCCAGCAGTTCCACGAATCCATCGATACGATGATTTCCAACCACTACAACCTGACAAAAATTCTTCCTACAGTAGACGTCGTCTACAACTGCGTCCGCTGGCCGAAGAATGCAACAGAATACATGATCGACCGCTCTATGGTTGCTTCTATGGAAAAAGGCTCGGTTATCGTCGATATCAGTAATGACTACGGTGCGATCGAAACGTTCCATGAAACGACCCATTCCAACCCGACGTACATCGAAGAAGGTGTCGTTCATTACTGCGTCAGCAATATTCCTGCTGCCTGCGGCCAGTCCACATCCCAGGCCTATGCTGCTTCCGTATTGCCGCATTTCGTGAGCATCATCAACAACGGCGTCGCCCAGGCTTGCGCTAAAGACGGCTTCCTGCGCCGCGCTATGGTTACCTACAAGGGCTACCTGACGCACGAAGAAACGAGCGCCATCCAGGACAAACCGTGGATCCAGCCGGAAGTCATCTTGGGCATCAAGGACCAGGCTATCGACCCGGCACCGGCCGCTACGACTTCCAAATCGACGAACTTCATTAAATTATAATTATTGAGCAACGCACACTCTGACAAAGGGGGACACCGCTGTGACCGTTACTAATTTCCTCATCGACTTCTTTATTGCCTCCGTATTTATCCTCATTGGACAACTCCTGCGCAGTAAAGTAGGCTTTATTCAGAAATTCTTCATGCCTTCAGCCATGGTTGCCGGCCTCTTGGCACTGGCCGTCCGCTATACAGGCATCCTGCCTTTTTCCAAGGGCCTCGGCAGCTATCCCGGTACACTGATCATCCTGATCTTCGCCGCCATTGGCCTGCAGGGCTTTACGATCCACAAGAACGATATGAAAAAGGAAGTGGCCCGTCTCGGCTCGTACTTCTGCTATAAGACACTGGCCCAGGCCATTCAGTTCAGCCTGCCCGTCATTTTCTCTATCGTCGTCATTTCCCAGCTCTTCCCGGATATTAACTATTCCTTCGGCCTCCTTTTGGCTTCGGGCTTTTCCGGTAGCCACGGCACGGCAGCTGCTGTCGGCTCGGCCTTGGCAGAAATGGGCTTTGAAGATGCCAAGGACATTGGCATGACCTGCGCCACTGTCGGCCTCTTAGCGGGTATTTTCGGCGGCCTTATCTATACCAAGATTGCTGCCCGTAAAGGCTACACGGCGTACATTAAGGATTTCTCTTACATTTCCGGCGATTTGCGGACCGGCCTTATTCCGAAGAACCACCGTCAGTCCATGGGTGATGAAACTATTTCCTCGACGACCTTGGATACGCTGGCCTTCCACTTCGCCTTGCTCCTCCTGTGCTCCGGCGCCGGCTGGCTGATTATGGACTTCGTCTATAAGAGCACCGGCCTCGATCTGCCGAGCTACCTCTTTGCTTTCCTCTTGGGGATCGCCTTGTTCCTCATTTTGAAGCGCACACCGGCGTACGACTACATTGATAACCGCGTCATCAGCCGTATTTCCGGCACGGCAACGGATTATCTCGTCTTCTTCGGCATTGCTTCGATCAAGCTTGACGTCGTCGTAGAATACGCCATTCCGTTGCTCATGCTGCTCATCTTCGGCTGCCTCATCGTTACGTACATGCTCTGGATTGTCGGTCCGCAGATGAATAACGAAAGCTGGTTCGAACGGTCGCTCTTCGTCTATGGCTATTCCACAGGCGTCTTTGCCATCGGCTTCGTACTCCTGCGTATTGTCGATCCGGAAAACAAGTCCAAGACCTTGAACGATACGGCTATTGTAGGCTCCCTCAATACGCCCTTTGAAATGTTCGCCTGGTCCTTCGGGCCGATTATGCTCATGCAAGGCCAGCACTGGCTCTTCTGCGGCCTCTACCTGGCGCTCACCATTGCCTGCTTTGTCGTTTGCAGAGCCTGCGGCTGGTGGTGGGGCGGTACGGACAAACATCGTCCGGGCCTAGGCACCGATGCTGTAGAAACAGCAGCCATCAAAGAATAAGTTTTTCCTTTCCTCTCCTGTCCTTGGCAGGGGAGGAATTTTTTTTGAGAAATTTTGTCAGGTGTTGTGATTACAACGGAAAAGGTGGCCTTATCCATGCTATACTGTGTTCAGAAAGAGAAAAGAAATACCTATTACTATTGAATATACAATTTCCATTATATAGGAGGCACACACGATGACACTGAAAAACGTATTAAACAAATTTGCTGCTAATGAAAAAGTTACACAGGATATGCTCATGGGCGATATTCTCCGCCAGCACCCGGAAGTAGCCGATACACTGATTGCACAGGGTATGCATTGCCTGGGCTGCCCGTCGTCGCAGGCTGAAAGCCTGGAAAATGCGTGCCGCGTCCACGGTCTCGATCCGCAGCAGGTAGCCATGGCTGTTAACGTTGCCATTCAGGCTGGCAAGCAGTAAGGAGGAGACGAAGATGAGCGCATTTTTGGGACCGATTCATTTTTGGCTGTACAAAAAAATCCAGTTTCAGGAAGCACTGATTGATGAACTCGTGGCGTACGCCCGCGTACACAACTGGTCTGCAGAAGACCTGGCTGACAAATACTGCACCAAGGACCGCCGGGAACTGGAAGAAGTCATTGACGAAGCCAACATCCATGGCTGGCTCCAGTCCCGCATTCACGACGCAGAAGGCCGCTATGCCGCCTTCGTCAACGCCATGGTCGAAGGCCATGCGGAACGTCTGGAAGAACTGAAACAGGCTGCTTACGATTTTGGTAAAAACCAGGGCGTCAGTGGGGAAACGGCCCCGGCTGTATACCATCAGCTCGATGACCTCCTGTTGGACGGCATGCCCTGCGATATGGTCAACCAGGTCGTCGACAGCACAGATGAACGCTTCGTCTGGCAGCAGGCTATGGACATTCACAGCTCCTTCTGGGGTGACAACGGCGCCTATTACTACGCCCTGCGTCAGGCCATGATTAAAGGCCTCCTGGCTGGTACGGACTTTGCCTTTACGCAGGAAGCAGACGGTGCTTTCGTCATTTCCCGTAAAGCCGCATAAGGAAAGGAAGAAAAAACATGTATAGCATAGATGTTATGGTTGAACAGCACAGAAATATTTCCCGCATGCTCCGCATCATCAAAGCGGCGTGCTGTTCCATCCTCGAAGGGGCTGACGTAGACCAGGCGGAATTTGCCGACATCGTCGATTTCGTCCGCAACTACGCCGACGCCCATCACCACCAGCGGGAAGAACAGGTTTTGTTCCCGGAAATGATCGATAAGCTCGGTCCTCTGGCCAACACGATCATTACCCACGGCATGCTCGTCGAACACGACCTGGGCCGGGCCCATATCCGCTCCCTTAACGAAGCGCTCAAGCTTTACGCCGAAGATCCGCAGACAGAATACAAGCTGCAGATTCTGACGGAAGCTATGGGCTATGTGAACCGCTTGCAGGTCCATGTAGAAAAAGAAAACAACGTCGTTTATCCTATGGCAGAACGGGAACTCCCGGCTGACGTAAAGGAAAAAATCGACGCGGCTGCACGGGACCTGGAAACCGAAGACAGTGCCTCCTTTACGGCCCAGTCTTTGGCTCTCCTGGACAAGCTCGAAGCAAAATATCACTTAGTATAAGTAAGGCGGCGCAGGACCGGTGGGGGACTGCGCCACATTACTTTTTGTAATGCATGCATTTTTGTTCTACGCGAAAATAATCTCTCCCTTAACTATGTACTGCCTGCATGCTGTAAATTTCAAGTACAACGTTTTTCCATCCTTTAGGATTCTTCCGGGAAGGGCTGAAAAAGCGCGATTCTACGGAACTGTCCAGGCACTGCCCCTTTCGTAAACGATATTAGATTTAAGCCCTCATATATCTTATAATTAATCTCGTTACGAGGTGAAAGATAAGGGAAACGCCAGCAGCAACACGTACCATGAGGGGCTGGCGGCACCTGTATTTTTAGGTAGAGGAGAGAGCTTGCTATGTATATTATGGGAATGGAAAAGGTACTGAGCCGGACCTATGCGGCTTGGAAAAAAGCACAGAAAGACAAGGATGACAACGATCACCGCCGTGGTCCCCGCAAGGGCTTGCCCGTCGGTATTTGTCTCAGTTTGTATAGCAGCCTGCCTGCTATGGGGTAAAGAAAATATGATCAATGGCAGATGAAAGCCGCAGTGAAGGGAAGGTTCCTCGCTGCGGCTTTTTGTATGTCTTTGCTTACAGAAAAAGTGTAGCACATATACGTAGCCGTTGCCTCTTTTCTTTGCCGTACACTGTGCTATAATAAGGCCTATCCTTAATTATTTTAATACTTGTGCCGCTGGCAGAAGAGGAGCGATCATGGACGAAATCCAACGAGAGAAACGGGTACAACACAAACAACGGCAGCTCGATATGCTGCATGGGTCCTTATGGGATAAATTGACGCTTTTTGCCTTGCCCCTGGCCCTGACGGGGGTCTTGCAGCAGCTCTTTAATACGGCCGATGTCGCCGTCCTGGGCCAGTTCGTCAGCAAGGAAGCCATGGCCGCCGTAGGCAATAATACGCCCATCATTTCCCTCTTTGTAACGCTCTTTTTGGGTCTTTCCCTGGGGGCTAACGTGGTCATTGCCCAGCTCTTGGGGCGCGCCGTCCTGATAAGGCCAGCGAAGCCCTGCACACAGCCCTGCCCATGGCTCTCGTCGTCGGCGTAGCCCTGGCCCTTATTGGGGAAATCACGACGGGTCCTATGCTGGCTTTTCTCAGCGTGCCGGAAAACGTCATCGGTCCGGCTGAGGAGTACCTGCGTATTTACCTCGTTGGCTTACCCATTATGAGCCTCTACAACTTCGAAGCGGCCATTATCCGCAGCCGCGGCGATACGCGGACGCCGCTCATGGCTTTGGCTGTGGCCAGTGCTGTCAATATTATCCTCAACCTGGTCTTTACCCTCGTTTTTGCTGGCGGTGTCGCAGGTGTCGCCATTGCTACGGTTCTGGCCAACGTCGTCTGCGCCGGTATTCTCTACGTCTTCTTGCGCCGCGATACGGGCGTTCTTCATCTCGATCCCAAAGCGCTCCACATCCGCCGCGCCTAAGTGTCGCCTATCGTGCGCATTGGCCTGCCGGCAGGCTTGCAGGGCATGGTCTTTTGCATTTCTAACGTCATCATCCAATACGCCATCAACGGCCTCGGTGCCGATGCCATGGCAGCGTCGGCTGCGGCCTATACGATTGAAATCAACGTCTACTGCATTATTAATTCCTTCGGCCAGGCAGCGACGACCTTTACGAGCCAGAACTTCGGTGCCCGCAACTTTGCCCGCTGCCGCCGCATCCTTTGGGAATGCATTGGCCTCAACATTTTTTATATGGGCCTCTTGGTCATTGTCATCTACATCTTTGCTACGCCTATGCTCGGCTTTTTCAGCAAAGACCCGGACGTCATCGCCATGGGCAATACGCGCCTTTTCTACGTTACGTACATGCAGTTTACCAATATTCTCATAGAAATCATTTCCGGTGTCCTGCGGGGCTACGGCTTTTCCCTGCCGCCGGCTATCCTGGCCCTGGTCGGCATTTGCGGCGTCCGCCTGACCTGGATTTGGACAATTTTTCCGGGCAACCCGACCTTTACGAACATCATGGTTTGCTATCCCGTAAGCTGGATCGTCACGGCAGCCCTCCTCATCGTCCTCTATTTCTGGTACTTAAAGCATTTGCGCTCGCTCCTTGCCCGGGAAAGAAAGTACCGGCAAAGCCAGGCGTAGAGGCAGAACGAAACGCCTTTTGAAGCGGCGTGCCGGATTAGACAAAGATGAAAGGAGGAATTCTATGGATGTATCCTATCTCTTGGCGCGTTGGCATTTCGTGCCGGAAAAACTGACTGCCTTTGGCTTTCACGCAGACCACGGCGTCTGGACCTATGCAGCGCCCTTAGGTGATTTGGGCGTCGAACTGCACGTAACCCTCACAGAAAATACGCTCACGCTGCACGTGTACGATCCCGATATGGGGGAGAATTACTTGCCCTTTGAAATGCCTAACGATACGGGTGCCTTTGCCGCCGCCGTACGCGAAGCAGCAGAGGCCGTCGTCCGGCGCCTGCAAGACGAATGCACTGTCCAGGCCGACGGGACGGCCCGCATCGTGGCGTACGCCCGGGCACAGTATGGTACAGAAACGGAGCAGCCCTGGGAGAAGTATCCCGGCTTTTGTACCTTAAAAACGCCGGAAAATAAGTGGTACGGTCTGGTCATGCCTGTTCCTGCCAAGGTATTAGGCTTGGCGGGGACAGATACGGTTACGGTCCTCAACGTCAAGGCGGCACCAGAAAAGGTGGTCGCTTTGCCTGACGGACGCCATTATTTCCCGGCCTACCATATGAATAAAAAGCACTGGCTCAGTATCCTCATCGACAGCGATCTGCCTGATGCGGCCTGGCAGGAGCTCCTTCAGGAAAGCTACAGCCTGGCCGGCGGCAAGGATTGGCGTGGTACGGCCTGGATCATTCCGGCCAATCCCAAATACTACGACTTCCGCAAGGGCCTTGAAGAAAACCCGTGCATTACGTGGAAACAGACCGGTACGGTCCGCAAGGGCGAAACGGTCTACCTCTACAGCGCTGCGCCGGACTCGGCCATTCTTTATAAGTGCCGCGCCATCGCCGTCGACCTGGCACCGGAATCAGGCCTCAAGGCCAAGCGGATGATGACCATCGCCAAGGTCGAAGCCTATCCGGATGATCTCCTCACACTGGAACGGTTAAAGCCGTATGGCTTTCATGCCGTGCGCAGCGGCCGCCGCCTCACAGCTGACATAGTAGCACATATCGAAGGGCTCGTCACTGCTTATAAAAACGAGCACTAACGAAAAAACCGCCTCCTTGTGGAGACGGTTTTTGTTTTGTCAGCGCCGTGGCGGCGGTGGCCCCATGGGGTGATGACGCGGCGGTGGTGGCGGTGCCGGGTGATGATAATAGGGCCTGAAGCCCCAGCCGTAGGGCCAGGGGTCATAGCGCCAGATCGTGTTCCAGTACACCTCGTTCATGTAGACGTTAGCCCGCAAGCGTTCCATATCCTGCTGGGTAATGACGGAAATTTCCTGTACGGCTGAGCCCTTCTGATCGCCAATGACGTAATCGACGAGAATATTGGCCTTGCCCGTCGTCAGCGGTTCAATGACGCCGTTGTCTTTGACGCGGGCAATATTTTCATTGAGACTTTTGGCGTCTATTTCATAGGGTACGTTGCCGGGGATATCCATGCGCACCAGGCCTTGGGAACCGAGGACCAAGTAGCGCGGATAAACGATGAGCTTGCTCTTTTTGACGAGATTTTCGGCACTGCCGTAGATCATGCCGGGGTCCTTGCCGTCGAGACGCCAGACCGAGCTTTGGTCTTTGGCGACGTAGTAATCGCCCAGGAGCTCGTGTGTTTTTGTGCTGTAGGCCCGGACCTGGCGGAAGTATTTATCGGTCAGCTCCTTGTTGACGCGCAGATAATACGGATCCTGTTTGGTGTCGAGGCCAGTCAGGGCCGGGTTGAGATTGTTGATGAGGCCCGTCGTCTTGTCGTACGTGCCGCCGTCGAGGAGATAAAATTTCTTCAAGAGCGACGTGTCGCGGCCCGTTAACGGATCGACGACCTTCTCATTCTGCGCCTGGCTGACAGCGTCCTTTTGTGCTGCTGTCTGTGCCGTTTTGGCCGGAGCTGTTGCCGGCGCTGTGTCTGCCGCCAGGGACAGGCTGGCCGTGCAGAGCAGGGCCGCTACGAGCGGGGCCAGTAATGTTTTACGTACATGCATAGGAGTGCGCCTCCTTCTATCGAAAAAAAGTAGTAACGTATTTATATCTTTATTATAGGGAAGTTTGCCACTTCTGTCACGGAATGTGCTAAAATTGTAACAGAACTGAAAAGAAGGCAGGTGACCGGATCATGCAAGTTGATAACGTGTATATCATATATTTTAGTCCCGTTGGCCATACGCGCCGCGTGGCTGAAACCTTGGGCTATGCCCTGGCAGAACGGCTGGGCGTACCGGCATTTAGTATGGATATGACCAAGCCGGCTAAACGGCGGGAAACGATGAGCTTTGCCCCGTCTGACGTCGTGCTCCTGGCCGTACCGACCTACGCCGGCCGCGTACCGAATAAGCTCTTGCCGGACCTGAAGGCTTGTTTTCGCGGCGACCAGACGCCGGCTGTAGCCGTCGTGACCTTTGGCAACCGTAACTTCGACAGTTCCCTTACGGAGCTGCGCGACGTCCTCGAAGACGATGGCTTTTGCGTCACGGCTGCTGCGGCTTGTGCCTGCGGTCATGTTTTTTCCAAGCGCATTATGCCCAACCGGCCTGATGGAACCGACCAGGAACAGCTTGTCGAAATGGCCCGGCAAATGGCCGTGAAAATCAAGTCTGTACGCAGTGCCGCTGCCTGTCCGCGCCCGGTGATCCGCGGCGACGCGCCGGTAGGACCGTACTACACGCCCTTAAAGGCCGATGGTACGCCGGCTCATTTCCTCAAGGCCAAGCCCCTCACAGAGGAAGACCAATGCGACCGCTGCGGCCTGTGCGTCACAGCCTGTCCCATGGGTGCCATTGACAGACGTAATCCCCTGAACGTACCGAGAACGTGCATCAAATGCCAGGCCTGCATCGCTATTTGTCCCCACGGGGCCAAGTACTTTGATGACGCCGATTTCTTCTCCCACGTGGCCTATTTGGAAGAACACTGTCAGGCCCGGCAGGAAAACGAATGGTTCCTGTAGAAAAAGACTATATCATACAAGGATGTGCCTAGATTGATCAATTTAACTAAACGCTTGTCTGCCGTAGCAGAGCTGGTGCCGCCTGGCGCCGTCATTGCCGATATCGGTACAGACCACGGCTATATACCCATTGCCCTCTGTGAGAGCGGCCGCTGTCCTAAAGCCATTGCTTCAGACGTCGTGCCCGGCCCCTTGACGGCGGCGAAGGAACACGTACGCCAGTCGGGCTTGACGGCAAAAATCGAATGCCGTCTCGGCAGCGGGCTTGAAACGCTGCAGCCCGGCGAAGTAACGGGCGCCCTCTTTTGTGGCATGGGCGGCCCGCTCATTCAAAACCTCCTGCGCCAGTCGCCTGGCGTCGTAGAAAAACTGGAATTTCTCATTTTCCAGCCTCAGAGCGACGTGCCCGTCCTGCGCCGCCATATTTACGATATGGCCTGGCACATTGAAGACGAACGGCTCGTCGAAGAAGACGGCCGCCTCTACGAAATTATCCTGGCCCGTCCCGGCCGTGCCGACGTTCCGCCGCGCTGGCTCTGCGAAATCGGCCCGTGCAACTGGGCCCGTCACGATGAACTCGTACCGCGCCTCCTTGCCGAGCTGCGGCAAAAGGACGAACGCGTCCGCACGGGCCTCCTGCGCAGCCAGAAAGACCAAAGCCAGCGCCTGGCCCTGCTGGAGCGGCACATCAACGAATTGGAGGAACTCCTATGTCAATACAACTCAGCAAAATAATCAAGGTTATGGAATCCTTCGCACCGCCGTATTTGGCGGAAAAATGGGATAACCCGGGACTCCTCGTAGGCAGCCCGAAGCAGGAAATCCGCCGCGCCCTGGTGACCTTGGACGTAACCAAGGAAACAGCTGCCTTTGCGGCCGAAAAGGGCTACGACCTGATCATCAGCCACCACCCGGTTATTTTCTCGAAGCTGGCCAACCTGCGTACAGACCGTTACGACGGCCAGCTTTTCCAAAAGCTCCTGAGCCATAACATTGCCGTCTACAGCGCGCATACGAACTGGGACAGTGCTGCCCGCGGCGTAAACGATATTTTGGCTGAAACCATCGGCCTGACGAACATTCGCGGCCTCGTGCCGGTTCATACGGAGCAGCTCTATAAATTTGCCGTCTACGTGCCGGCAGATTACGCGGAAGCTGTACGGACGGCTATGGGCGATGCCGGTGCCGGCTTTATCGGAGGCTACAGCCACTGCATGTTCAGCGTCGCCGGCGAAGGGCAGTTCAAGCCGCGCGCCGGTACCCATCCCTTCATCGGTACTGTGGGAGAACTCGAAAAGACGCCGGAAGTACGCATCGAAACGATCATTCCGGCGAGCCGCCTGAATTTGCTCTTATCGGCCATGAAAATGGCCCATCCCTACGAAGAACCGGCCTTTGATATCTATCCCGTAGCCAACGAAGGGACGGCTTACTATTGCGGCCGCATCGGTACGCTGCCCCAGCCGGAAACGGCACGCCATGTCCTGCGCAAGATCAAACGGGCCTTAAATCTGCAGATTCTAACCTATGCCGGCAATGAAGACCTCGTCGTCAAAGAGGTCGCCCTCTGCGGCGGTGCCGGCGCGTCCTTCATTGCCGATGCGGCAGCAGCCGGCGCCCAGCTCTATCTTACGGGCGACGTGAAATACCACGAAGCCCAGGATGCCGTAAAGCGAGGTATGGTCATTGCCGACGGCGGTCATTACGGTACGGAAATCATTTCTATTCCCGTCCTGGCCCAGCGCCTGCAGGCAGCCGCGAAGGAACGGGACTGGCAGGTCTGCTTCCAGGCAGACCCGACGAGTAAGGATATGTTTGGCCATTGCTAGAAGGAAAGAGGAGAGAGTTGCATGACAAGAGAAGAATGTGTAGAAATTTTCAAAAATGAACCGGTATACGCTATTTTGGGGGAAGCTCTGTCCTTAGGAAGAGGCAACGTAGAAACGGCCCGGCAGGTCCTGGCGGCAGGCGTCAAAATCATTCAGTATCGGGAAAAACATAAATCTTGGCGCGAAAAATACGCCGAAGCCAAGGTCATTGCCGACCTGTGCCGCGCTGCCGGTGCTGTCTTCATTATGAACGATTCGGCCGATCTGGCAATTGCCTGTGGCGCTGCCGGTATTCACGTCGGCCAGGACGATGCGCCGTGCACCTTTGTGCGCCGCTTAGCCGGGCCGGACATGTTCATTGGCGTTTCCACCAATACCATTGCCGATATTCAGGGAGCCATCAGGGATGGCGCCGATTACGTCGGCTTTGGCCCTATGCATCCGACAGAATCGAAGAAGGACACACACGACCTGGTCACGGCCGAAGCCATTGGCTACGCTACAGCCCAGACGCAAATGCCCTTGACCTGCATTGGCGGCGTCGGTCCCGAAACGATTCCTGAGCTCTATAAGGAAGGCTTCCGTTCCTTTGCCATGATCAGTGCCATCGTTTCCCAGCCGGACATTGCCGCTGCCGTAGCGCATATCCGTCAGGTTATCGCCCAAGCCGCCCATAAAGGCTGAAAAGTTTTTCTTGACGGCATCTCTGATTTATAGTATTCTAGAAAAGATGAGTATGAATGACAATCGCTGGCCATAGGTCAGAGGAAAGTCCGAGCTCCATAGGGCAGGATGCCGGATAACGTCCGGCGAAGGTGACTTTAGGGATAGTGCCACAGAAATGTGTACCGCCGCGCAAGCGGTAAGGGTGGAACGGTGCGGTAAGAGCGCACCAGCAGTACAGTAATGTGCTGGCTAGGTAAACCCCATCTGGAGCAAGACCGAATAGGGAAGGGATGAGGCGGCCCGCTGATCTTCCGGGTTGTGTCGCTTGAACATGCCGGCAACGGTATGTCTAGATAGATGATTGTCGCTGTCTCCGGACAGAACAAAACTCGGCTTACTGATTACTCATCGTTTTTTGCACGTGCAGGGATTTCCGATAAGGGAATCCCTTTTTTATGGAAGCGGCCAGACCGCCCGGGCCGTGCAGACCTTATTTTTTTATGTATACACGGCGAATGTCTTTACAGCGCGCCTTGCGCATGCTATTATTGCATAAGATAGTCGTAATGTAACGTTATTACAGACAACTTTTTTCTAAAAGAGAGGGATATACGTTGGCATTAATTGTTAAGAAGTTTGGCGGCAGCTCTGTTGCCACGCCGGACAAAATACGCTCCATCGTGCAGCGGGTTTTGCAGGGTTCACAACCGGATGATAAAATCGTTATCGTAGTATCTGCTATGGGTAAATCGACAGATAAACTGATCGAATTGGCTAGCCAGATTACGTCGAAAACGTACGGCCGCGAAATGGACATGCTCCTTTCGACGGGTGAACAGGTTTCGATCGCCCTCATGGCTATGGCGTTCCAGGCAGCAGGACACAAGTCGATCTCCTTTACAGGTGCCCAGGCCGGCATCAAGACGAGCGATGCCTTTAATAAAGGCCGGATCCTCGATATTCAGCCTGACCGTATCCTGAAAGCCCTCGATGCAGGCAACATCGTCATCGTCGCTGGGTTCCAGGGCATTACCGGTGAAGGCGATATTACGACGCTGGGCCGCGGCGGTTCTGATACGACAGCCGTTGCCATTGCCGGTGCTATCCATGCCGATGTGTGCGAAATTTATACGGACGTGGAAGGCATTTATACAGCCGATCCGCGTGTCGTTCCCAACGCGCGTAAAATGGACCAAATCACGTATGGGGAAATGCTTGAAATGGCTAAGCTGGGTGCGGGTGTCATGCAGCCCCGGGCAGTTGAAATGGGCAGCCGCTTCAACATGCCAATCCATGTGCGTTCTACATTTTCCGACAACGAAGGTACTATCATACAGGAGGCTTATTCCATGGAAATCAAGCAGTATTTAATTCGCGGCGTAGCCGATGATAAAAATGTAGCTAAAATTACGGTACTTGGCGTTCCCAACAAACCGGGCAATGCGTATAAAATCTTTGCTGCTCTGTCCGATGCCAATGTCAGTGTCGACATGATCGTCCAGAGCGTACGCTATGCCAACGAAGGCGTGACAGATATTACCTTTACCGTAGCCCGCGATGAATTGGCTGCTACGAACGATGTCCTGGCCAAGATTAAGGAAGAACTGGGCCTCGAAGAAATCCTCGTCGATGACAAAATGGCCAAGGTTTCCGTTGTCGGTGCCGGTATGGCCGGCCACCCGGGCATTGCCTCGGGCATGTTCGGTGTTCTCGGCGAACACGGCATTAATATCGAAATTATTTCTACGTCCGAAATCAGCATTACCTGCCTCATTGCCGAAGAACATGTAGAAGAAGCCGTCCGCGCTATTCACGCCTATTTCCTTGACGAAGCCTGAGGCACCTATGTCTGTATTGGATAGCTTTGTCGAAGAAATGTTACAGCCTGAAGTACCCAAACGGGTTCTTCTCGAACGCCTTTTGCAGGGCCTGGAGAAGGAGAAGCCGCCGCAATTTAAGATTCCGGCGCCAGCCTATACCTTTGAATCGAACTTACACGGTCTGATCTATGACTATCAGAAGAAAGAAGTAACCATTCACTACAAGGTAGCCCCTGCCGTTTATGAGGACCTCACTGTTTCGTTCATGACGTTTAAGGCGTTGCTCGAAGGCATTGCCATTTGTATCCGCATGCAGAAATGGTAACTACGTACAGCCGTGATTCCCTTGGGAATTGCGGCTGTTTTTTTAGAGGAGGGATTCTATGACCTGCGGTATTGACATCGTAGAAATTAAACGCATTGAAAACTGGGCCGTTACGCGGGGGAACTCCCTGAGCCGTTTTTATACGGAAGGAGAGCTGGCCTATTGTGAAAGCCGCGGTCCTGGCAAGTACGCCTCCCTGGCCGGCATTTTCGCCGCCAAGGAAGCTTTTTGGAAGGCTGTCGGTACGGGCTTTCGCCAAGGCAAGTGGCAAGACGTAGAGGTTGCCCATGATGATCTGGGTGCGCCCCGCTTTATCCTGCATGGCCCGTATTGTGCTGTCGCCGAGCTGCGCAGCCTGCCGGCTCTTTCCATTGCTCACGACGGGGCCTACGCTATTGCCCAAGTCGTGTGGCCTTGAATCTCCTTTAAATGAAAAGCCGATTTTGTGGTATAATAAGAAAGTTAAATGTGTCAATTTCGTATGCTTCATTTGAAGGAGAAATTAGGGTGAATAAGAAATATTTCGTACTGCCGCTCCTCGTCCTTTCGGGCTTTTTGCCACTGGGTATGACAACGGCTCAGGCGCGCACAGACGTGACGGCTGTCCGCGTCGTAACGCGTAATGATGCGGACGTTCCCTTTGTCCGTACGGTCGTAGAAACGGAAGAGCCTGTCAAACCGACGGCAACCCTTTCCGCCGACAGACGGACGCTCATCGTCACCATCCCCGGCACGGAACTGGAACGGGATGTAGACAAGCAGCCCCAGGCGGACCGCCATGTCATCAGCAAAATAGAAATCAAAGAACGGGGCTCCCGGACGGAAGTGCGTATTGACGTACCGCAGGCGCTCACAGCAAAGGACTACAAAATCTTTACCCTGCCGGGCAATGAAAAAAAGCATATCGTCGACCGCGTGGTCATCGATATTAACGATAAATCCGGCAAGATCCGCCAGTGGAACCATTGGCACGATGCCAAGGACAGTATTTCCAAGCCCTTCAACGATGCCATTAATAAGGATTTTAAAGGCACTCCGGTCATCGGCAAAGGGGAAATGATCTGGCCCGTCAAGGGCGTCATTACATCGCCCTTCGGCTACCGTATGCATCCCATTTACGGCCGCCAGATCCTGCACTCGGGCATCGATATTGGCGTCGATTACGGTACGCCCGTCAAGGCTGCCTTGGGTGGCGTCGTCCTCGAAGCAGACTGGATGAGCGGCTATGGCAACACGGTCGTCATCGACCACGGCAAGGGCCTCATGACCCTCTACGGCCATAACCAGAAGCTTGCCGTCAAGCAGGGTGACCAGGTCAAACAGGGCGATATCATCGCCTATGCCGGCTCGACAGGCAACTCGACAGGGCCACACGTACACTTTGAAATCCGCGTCAACGGTGAAGCCGTCGACCCGACGTTATACTTATAAGGATAGAGAGAAAAGGGGAAGCACATGCAGAAACTTAACACAGCCGCCCAGATGCGGCACATGGATCAAACGGCTATGCACGGTATCTACGCCATTGCCCCGGCAATCCTCATGGAAAATGCCGGCCACGCCGTCGTCGAAAAGGGTGATGCCTTCGTTGGCGGCTGGGGCGGTAAGGACGTGGTCATCCTGTGCGGCAAAGGCAATAACGGTGGCGACGGCTTCGTCATCGCCCGCCAGCTCCTGACGGCCGGCGCCCGGGTTTACGTCTACATCCTGGGCCAGCCCGAAGACTACAGCGAGGAAGCGTGTGATTATTTGACGACTCTGCGCCAGCTCGCCGACGAAGATCTGTGTATTCTCGAATTTTTCCAAGGCCGTCCTTGTGACTGGGGGCTCCTGACGAAACGCCTGGAAGCGAGCCAGGTCGTCATCGACGCCCTCTTGGGGACGGGCTTTCACGGTGATTTGCGGGAACCGATGAGCCGCATCGTCGCCATCGTCAACGCCGTAGCGGCTACGGGCTCCCTGCAGGTCATTGCGGTCGATATTCCAACCGGCGTCAACGCCGATACAGGTGCTGTCAGCGGCGCCGGCAGTGACGAAGAAAACGGGCCCCTCTTTGCGGACCTGACCGTCACCTTTGGCGCTCTCAAACGGGGCCTCGTATTCTATCCCGGCCGGGCCTGTGCCGGCCAGATCGAACTGGACGCTATCGGCATGCCATGGCCCCTCTTGCAGGCCCAGGAAGCTGACCCGGCGTATCTTCTCATGGAACAGGATATTGCCGAAGTCCTCGTACCGCGCCGTCCCGATTCCCACAAGGGGACCCACGGGACCATAGCTATCGTCACAGGCAGCAGCGACATGGCCGGTGCTGCTCTCATGGCTGTCCGCGGCGCTATCCGCAGCGGTGCCGGCAAGGTCTTTTTGCGCGTGCCCAAGGAAACGGCAGGCTATTGCATCGGTAAGGAAATAGAAGCCATGGTTCATGGCGTCGGTACAGGCGACCATTTCACGGCTGCCGATGCCGAAGAAATCCTCGCCGATTGCCGGACCAAACGCTGGTCGGTCATTGCCATGGGCCCTGGTCTCGGCGTCCACGAGGAAACGAAAGCCTTCGTCAAGGCCGTCATTGCCGGCACGACTTGTCCTATCGTCCTCGATGCAGACGCTCTCAACGTTCTTACAGGCGAACGGGAATTCCTGGCCCCTTATGGCAGCCGTCTCATTCTGACACCTCACTTGGCCGAATTCAGCCGCCTGAGCGGGTTCTCTATGGCAGACATTGAGGCGGATCCCCTTGGCAAGGCAAAGGAATTCGTCCGCCAGTGGCATGTCAACCTGGTCCTCAAGGGCGCACCGACGGTCATCGTTTCGGCCAAGACCTGCCATGCTTACGTCAATCCTACAGGCAACGCCGGTATGGCCTGCGGCGGTATGGGCGATATCCTCACGGGTATGACCGCTTCCTTTGCCGTCCACGCCGGACTGCCCGACCTGTGCAGCGCCGCCTGTGCAGCCGTCTATGTGCACGGCGCCGCCGGTGATTACTGCCACGACGAATACGGCTCGTACGGCTTTTCGCCTGTCGACGTAGCTGATGCTGTGCCGCGCGTCATCCGTCGCCTCGAGGAAAACATGGAACGGCCGGTCCTCCAGCGTCCCTTGGTAACGGAAGACTGAATTTGAATATATTTCTCACAGACTGTCTGAAACGTAGCTGTTCAGGCAGTCTTTTTTTGTCCGTTTCCCGTGGACGGCTGTAACAAAACTGTCACCGTTCCGGCCCGCTCATAACAGAAAAAAAGCTTAATTTACAGGGAGAGGTATGTTATAATAGTAACGTTCAAGTGAAAAGGAGTAGATAACAGTGTTCAAAAAATTACTTATGATACCGTTACTGGCCCTGGCGTGTGTCCTGCCGCTGGCTTCTGCTGCCGCCGCCAGTACGGAAATTTCGAGCGTCCGCGTGGCCACGCGTAATGACGCCAACACGCCCTTTGTGCGTACTGTCGTAGATGTATCACAAAAAGTGACACCGCGGCTGTACCTCGATAAGTCCGGCCAATACGTGACCGTTACCCTGCCCAATACGAAAATTGACAAGAACGTTCAAAAACAGTATGACGCCAACAAAAACGTCATCTCCCGTATTTGGCTCACTCAGCGGTCGTCGGCTACGGATGTCAATATCAAGGTACCGCGCAAGATCACGGCCAATGATCTCAAGGTCTTCACCTTACCGGCTGACGCCAAGGCCAAGACCAATAACCGCGTGGTCATCGATATTAACGACAAATCAGGCAAAGTAAAACAGTGGAGCCATTGGGGCGACACGAGCATTGGTATTCATCCCTCGCAGCAGACGAAAACGTCCTGGAAATCCCGGACGGATAGCGGCAGCGCAGTTGGTGCGGCTACGGTAACCATCCCGTCGTACGGCAAGAGCGCATCGTACAGCCTGACGAAAGGTCTCAAAGGCAAGACCATCTGCATTGACCCGGGCCACGGCGGCACCGATACAGGCGCCATCGGTTCTATGAGCCAGGAAAAGAACATTACCCTGGCCATTTCCAAGAAGGTCCAGCAGCTCTTGCAGGAAGCCGGTGCTAACGTCATCATGACCCGTACGACCGACGTCGACGTCTATGCACCGAATGACGGCGCTGTAGAAGAACTGCAGGCCCGTTGCAACATTGCTAATGCGTCCAAGGCCGACGTCTTTGTCTGCATTCACATCGATTCCTTCTCGTCGCCTGATGCCATGGGTGTCACGGCGTACTACAACCCGAAGACCCAGTACGATTTGGGCCTGGCCAAGTACATTCACCAGCAGAACATGAAAGCAACGAGCTTCCCGGACCGCGGTGTCGATACGGCAAACTTCTACGTGCTCCTGCACACGAACATGCCGGCTACGCTCCTGGAACTGGGCTTCATTTCTAACCCGGCTGAAGAAAAGGCCCTCAACACGGAAACCCAGCAGGATAATTTTGCTGAAAGTATCGTCAAAGGCCTGGCTGATTATTTTGATCACAACGGTCTCTAATCTATTTTATTAGTAAAAGCGGCATGCATCTTTACGGTGTGTGCCGTTTTTACGTATGTAAAATTGAGTACGTGCCTGTCTTTTTCTAATATTCATTATATGCATGATACGTGTTTTTTGATATAATGTTTTAATAGAATAAGTGCAGAATAGCTGCTGCAGGAGGGGAATAGACTTATGATGAAGCGCAACATTGTCCTGGTGGGCATGATGGGCAGTGGCAAAAGTCATATTGGGCGCAAGATCGCTGTGCATCTGGGCTGGCAGTTTGTCGATACGGACCGGCGTATGGAGCGCCAGACAGGACAGTCCATTGCGGACTTTTATGAAACAGCAGGGGAGAAGGCCTTCCGAGAGAGAGAAATCAATGTCTTACAGCAAGTAAGCCGCTATCACGAAGCGGTTATCTCGTTTGGTGGCAATTTCCCTATGAATATCGATACGTATCGTATTTTGCACCGTCATGGCTACATCGTGGCCCTGCGTTCGGCTGCCTTTCGCGTAGAAGAACGCGTGAGCCGTCACATAGGGAAACGGCCGACAGTCGATTACGATCATCTCCACGAATTCGTGCAACACATGGACGAGCAGTGGAAGCACGTCTATCCGTACTGTGATTACGTCGTCGATACGACCAACCACAGTGCCGAAGAAATCGTAGAGATCATTATTGGTCAGCTCGGACGCGACAAGGTGCAGTTTGCATCGAGGGAAAGAAAGGGGACTGAGCAAAAATGATTACAAAAATCGGGGTTTTGACGAGCGGCGGTGATGCGCCGGGCATGAACGCAGCCATTCGTGGCGTGACGCGTTATGCTATCGAACAGGGCTTATCCGTAACCGGTATCATCCGCGGCTACGAAGGTCTTTTGAGCCACGAAATCATGCCGCTCGACCGGCGTGATGTAGGCGGTATTATCCACCGTGGCGGCACGATGCTGCGCACGGCACGCTGCCTGGAATTCATGGAAGAAAAGACACAGAAGGAAGCCGCTGCCTATATCCGCGAAAATGACATTGACGCCCTCGTCGTCATCGGCGGCGACGGTTCTATGCGCGGTGCCCAGGCGCTGAGCAAGCAGGGCATTCCGACTATCGTCATTCCCGGTACCATCGATAACGACATGGATGGCACAGAATATACGATTGGCTTTGATACGACGGTCAACACGGTCCTGCAGTGCGTCAACCGCATTCGCGATACGGCGTATTCCCACGACCGCGTAGCAGTCATCGAAGTCATGGGCCGTCACGCCGGCTTCATCGCCTTGCACGCCGGCCTGGCTGCCGGTGCCGAAGCGGTCCTCGTACCGGAACACGACGTGTCCCTGGAAGACCTGTGCATGCACCTCAACGAATCGCACCGCATGGGCAAGATGAGCAGTATCGTCATCGTCGCCGAAGGGGCTATGAAGGGCTCTGATGTATATGATTATATAAAGGAACACACCTATCTCGAACCGAACCTGACCGTCCTTGGCTACGTCCAGCGTGGCGGTTCGCCAACTGCCCGGGACGCCATCATGGCCAGCCTCTTTTCGGAAAAGGCCATCGACTGCCTCCTGTCGGGGACGTACAACTGCGTCATCGGCCAGATCGGTGAAACCATTGCGGCTACGCCCTATACGGAAGCGCCGCGGTACCATTTCCCCCTGGACGAAAACATGTACCGTCTGGTTCACCAGCTGGGCCGCTGAGCGAAAAAATAGGAAAATAATAAGAAAAGCAACTCTGTACCGGCACTTATGGGGTCATTTACTCTGCCGGCACAGAGTTTTTTTCGTTAACATTCATTGACATTGAATATTGATACACTTATAATGACAAGTACTGATGAAATTATTTTTACCGCCATCTAAAGGAGTGTTTGGCATGACCTTTGATTTTCAGTTGATTCTGAATTCCTTGCCGTTATTGCTGCAAGGTGCAGCCGTAACCATTGAAATTACGGCTATGTCCGTCGGCATCGGCCTGGTACTGGGCTTGATCACCAGTATTTGCCGCCTGTCGCATATGAAAGTTTTGAATATCCTCGCCGTGTGCTACGTCAACGTCATTCGTGGCACGCCTATGCTGGTACAGATTTTCCTCATTTATTTCGCCCTGCCTATGCTCATTGGCGAACGGATCAACCCCTTCGTCGCTGCCGTCGGTGCCTGTTCCATCAACAGTGGTGCCTACGTATCGGAAATTTTCCGTGCAGGCATTCAGTCTGTCGACCGCGGACAAATGGAAGCCGGCCGTTCCCTGGGCCTTTCGTGGGGACAGACCATGCGCTACATCATTTTGCCCCAGGCCTTCAAGCAGGTCATTCCGCCCCTTGGTAACGAATTCATTTCCATGACCAAGGAAACGTCCCTGGTTTCCGTTATCGGCTTTGAAGAATTGACCCGCCGTGGCCAGCTGATCATTGCCAAGACCTATGGCTCCTTTGAAATCTGGCTCACAGTAGCTGCAATTTATCTGATCATGACGCTCGGCATTGCCCGGCTCGTAAGCTATTTGGAAAAGAGGTATGCAACGGATGATAGAAATTAAAGGCTTAAAGAAAAGCTTTGGGACGCACGAGGTACTGAAGGGCATCGACCTGACCATTCAGGATAAAGAAGTAGTTGTTATTATCGGCCCGTCGGGCTCCGGCAAGAGTACCATCCTGCGCTGCATCAACTATTTGGAAGTGCCTACAGGCGGCGATATCGTCGTCGACGGCATCAGCATGAACGACGCCAAGAGTATCAACGCCGTCCGTATGGAAGTCGGCATGGTATTCCAGCGCTTCAACCTGTTTCCGCACATGACGGTCTTGGAAAATATCATGCTGTCGCCTATGAAGACCCGTCATATCAGCCGTAAGGAAGCTGAAGAAACGGCTGTCAGCCTCCTGCGCAAGGTCGGCCTGGAAGAAAAGAAAGATGCCTATCCCAATACTCTTTCCGGCGGCCAGCAGCAGCGTGTGGCCATTGCCCGGGCTCTGGCCATGAAACCGAAATTCATGCTCTTTGACGAACCGACATCGGCGCTTGACCCGGAAATGGTCCGCGAAGTACTGGATGTTATCAAAGCCCTGGCTAAGGACGGCATGGCCATGGCCATCGTCACGCACGAAATGGGCTTTGCCCGCGAAGTAGCCGACCGGGTTCTCTTCGTCGATGGCGGCTACATCGTCGAAGAAGGCAAACCGGACGACGTCTTCAGCCATCCTCAGGAAGAACGGACGAAGGAATTCCTGTCGAAGATTCTCTAATAGCAAAACGTAAACCCTTGTAGTGGCTGCTGCAAGGGTTTTTATTTTTTTTGTCCACATAAAGCGTCAGAACCTAAGGAAACAGGCCCTTGTGAAAAAACTTTGTAAATTTTCCATCATTGACACGTACAGGCCTTTTTGTTACAATCATGTTGTATTTATATTTAGATATAGTTATGAGGAGATGCAGAATGTTCACAGGTTTATGGGCTGGCCGTAGTCGTAAACAGTTTGTAGATGTCTGTGCTATCCGTATGTCTAAATGAAAAACCCAAAGGGGGCCTTGTATCCCTTTGGGTTTTGTTCTTTTCTAAGGAGGGGTTCCGTTATGAAGGTTGGTTTGGTCATGGGAAGCGACTCTGATATTCCCGTAATGAAAAAAGCCTTGGAAGTATTTCATGATTTTGACGTAGAATGCGAAGTATTACTGGCTTCAGCACACCGCACGCCGGCGGCTGTCCAGGAATTTGCTTCAAAAGCCCGGGACAGAGGCTTGAGCTGCATCGTTGCCGGTGCCGGCATGGCTGCTCATCTGCCCGGTGTTATCGCCAGCTTTACGACATTGCCGGTCATCGGCGTGCCCCTCGAAAGCGGCAGCCTTAAAGGCATGGACGCACTCTTAGCCATCGTCCAGATGCCGTCAGGCATGCCTGTTGCGACGGTTGCCATTAACGGCGCTAAAAACGCAGCCCTCCTGGCTGTCCAGATCGGCGCTACGAGTGACCCCGAACTGGCTGCCAAGTACAAGGCATACCGCGAAAAGATGAGCCGCGACGTCATGGAAAAGAATGACAAGCTCCAGCAGCATCTCAATACGGCCGCGTCGGTTTACAACAAGGTACAGGACACTGTTGAATCCGTCGTCCGTACTGTCAGCGACGCCGTAGAAAAGAACAAGTAATACCATTAAAAACGTAGATTTCACACAACAGGGAGGTTCCCACTAATGTACGACTCGATTTGGGACAAGCAGCACGAAGAATGCGGTGTCATCGGTATTCTCGACCGGACACTGGACATACCGAGATATTTGTATTGGGGCTTGTTTGCTTTGCAGCACCGCGGCCAGGAAAGCGGCGGTATTGCCCTTACAGACGGCCACGATATCTTTACCTATCGCGGCATGGGGCTCATTAGCACCGTCTTTGAAAAAGGCTTGCCTGACGATTTAGGCGGACACATCGGCATTGGCCACGTCCGTTATTCGACGACCGGGTCCAACAACCCGCGCAATATTCAGCCTCTCGCCGTATACTCGGCCTTCGGCCAGATTGCCCTGGCACACAACGGCAACCTGACGAACACGCGCGAACTGCGGGAAGAACTCGACGCCAACGGCGTTACCTTCCAGACGACGATGGATACGGAAATCATCGTCAACCTCATTAGCCGCAGCCGTCAGACGACGGTAGTCGACCGTATCAAGGAAAGCATGAACCGCTTGGAAGGTGCTTTTTCCGTTACCATTATGACCAAGGACCATCTCTATGGTGTGCGCGATAAATTTGGCTTCCGTCCCCTCTGCATCGGCAGAACGACGACCGGCGGCTGGGTGCTCGCTTCGGAAACGTGTGGTCTCGACGCCCTGGGCGCAACCTACGTCCGCGATGTACAGCCCGGTGAAATCGTCGATATTACAGAAGCCGGTATGAAATCCATCATGTATGCAGAGCCCCAGCGCAAGCAGGTCTGCTCCTTTGAATATATTTACTTTGCCCGTCCGGACAGCGTTATCGACGGCCAGGATATTTACCAGGCCCGCCTCAACATGGGTAAGGAAATGTGGAACGAAACGCAGTATGATGCGGACCTCGTCATTTCCGTCCCCGACAGCGGCACGACAGCTGCCATCGGCTATTCCATGGCCTCGGGTATTCCTTTCAACCACGGCCTCATCAAGAACCGTTACATGGGCCGTACGTTCATCAAGCCGACGCAGAAGGAACGCGAGCTGGCTGTACGCATGAAGCTCAACGTCGTCAAATCCGTCGTCAAGGGCAAGCGTATCGTCATGGTTGACGACTCCATCGTCCGCGGCACGACGAGCGGCATTATCTGTAAGATGCTCCGCGAAGCCGGTGCTAAGGAAGTCTACATGTGCGTATCTGCACCGCCGATTATGTATTCGTGCTTCTACGGTATCGATACGTCGGTCCGCAAGGAACTCATCGCTTCGGCCCTGAGCGTAGAAGAAATCCGCAAATACATTGGTGTCGACAAGCTGCACTTCATCAGTCTCGACGGTCTCTGCAAGGCCATTCCCAACATTCCCCGCGAAGACCTCTGTCTCGCCTGCTTTAACAACGACTATCCCACTGCTGTACCTGTGACCAACGAGGAAGGAGAAAAATATGCTCTCGAATAAAAAAGGACTCACTTACGCCGACGCTGGTGTAGATATTGATGCCGGCAATAAAGCCGTAGAACTCATGAAAGACTCCGTAAAAGCCACGTATCGCCCGGAAGTACTTGGCGACCTCGGCGGCTTTGGCGGCCTCTTTTCGCTCATGAACAGCAACATCAAAAAACCGATCCTCGTCAGCGGTACTGACGGCGTTGGCACGAAGCTGCGCCTGGCTATCATGATGAACAAGCACGACACGGTCGGCCAGGACTGCGTTGCCATGTCCATTAACGACGTCCTCGTCCAGGGCGCAGAACCGCTCTTTTTCCTCGATTACATTGCCGTAGGCAAACTCGATCCCGTCCAGGTAGCGACCATCGTCAAAGGCGTAGCCCATGCCTGTGAAGAATCGGGCTGTGCCCTCTTAGGCGGCGAAACGGCTGAAATGGCCGGCTTCTATGCCAAAGACGACTACGACCTGGCTGGCTTTGGCGTCGGCATCGTCGACCGCGACAAGGTCATTACCGGTGAAACCATCGGTGCCGGCGACGTCCTCATCGGCCTGCCGTCTACAGGCGTTCATTCCAACGGCTTCTCCCTGGTCCGCAAGATCGTCTTCGAACGGCAGAAGATGCAGCTCGACCAGTACGTGGACGAACTGGGCATGACCATTGGCGAATGCCTGCTCACGCCGACGCGCCTCTATCCCCGTCCCTGCCTGCCCCTCATCCGCAACTTCGACATTAAAGGCATGGTCCACATTACAGGCGGCGGCTTTTATGAAAATATTCCCCGCGTCCTGCCTAAGGGTATCGGCGTAGAAATCGACGTCACTACGTGGCCGCAGCTGCCTATCTTTGGTCTCCTCCAGAAATGGGGCGACGTAGCCAAAGAAGAAATGTACCGTACGTTTAACATGGGTATCGGCATGATCCTCATCGTCAAAGCTGACGACGTAGATGCCATCATGGCCAACTTGTCCGAACGCGGCGAAAAAGCTTATATCATCGGCAAGACCGTCCAGAGTGACGTCCGCGTGACGCTCAAAGGGGGCGCCTTCGATGACTAAGAAAAAAATCGTCCTTTTTGCTTCCGGCCGCGGCTCTAACGCCGAAGCCATTCATGACGCCGTTGTAGAAGGCATGATCAACGGGGAAATCATGGCCCTCGTCTGTGACATTCCCGGTGCCGGCTGTATCGATCTGGCCAAAAGCTGGGATATTCCCGTCATCGTCGTTGACCGCAAGCAATTCGACAGCAAGGATGCCTTTGAACAGTTCATTCTCGACGCCATTGCGCCTTATGAAGCAGACCTCCTGTGCCTGGCCGGCTTCATGCGTCTTTTGAGCGGCAAGTTTATTTCCCATTACGAACATAAAATCATCAACATTCACCCGGCTCTCCTGCCCAGCTTCCGCGGCCTCCACGCCCAGAGACAGGCAGTAGAAGCGGGAGTTAAGATTGCCGGCTGCACGGTGCATTTCGTCGTAGCCGATATGGATGCCGGCCCGATTATCCTGCAGTCAGCCGTGCCGGTCTACGAATCGGATACGGAAGACACGCTGGCTGCCCGCATCCTGACTAAAGAGCACCCGACATATGTCCGTGCTGTAGAGCTCTTTTGCGAAGATAAGCTGACTATTGAAGGCAACCTGGTAAAGGGTACTGAAGACTAAGGAGGAATTCTCATGAAGGTAAAACGCGCACTGCTCAGTGTTTCTGATAAAACAGGCATCGTCGAACTCGGCAAGGCTTTGGCTGAGCTCGGCATTGAAATCATCTCCACAGGCGGCACCATGCGGGCCCTCCGCGATGCAGGTGTCCCCGTCATGGCGGTACAGGACGTAACAGGCTTTCCGGAAATGATGGACGGCCGCGTCAAGACGCTCCATCCGAAAATCCACGGTGCCATCCTTGCTGTCCGCGACAACCCGAGCCACGTACAGGACATGAAGGACCACGACATTACACCAATCGACTTAGTCGTCGTCAATCTCTATCCCTTCCAGCAGACCATTGCCAAGCCGGACGTTACGTTGCCGGAAGCCATCGAAAACATCGACATTGGCGGCCCCTGCATGGTCCGCGCATCGGCTAAGAACAATAAATACGTAGCCATCGTTACGAACCCTAAGAAATACGGCGAAATCGTCGACATCCTCAAGAAAAATGGCGAATTCACTGATGCCTATCGCCTGGAACTGGCCCGTGAAGCCTTCCAGCATACAGCCCAGTACGACACGGCTATTGCTGCCTACCTGACCGAACAGGTCGAAAAGGGGGACGCAAAATAATGAAAGTAGCTGTCATCGGTGGCGGCGGCCGGGAACATGCCCTGGCCGTAACGCTCGCCAAGAGCCCGTCTGTAGAAAAGCTCTACGCCCTGCCCGGCAGTGATGCTATGGCCGCTGTGGCCCAGTGCGTCCCCGTCGGGGTAGAAGACCTGAGCGGCATTGCTGCCTTCTGCGAAAAGGAAGGCGTAGACCTCGTCGTCGTCGGCCCGGAAGTGCCCTTGACGGAAGGTCTGGCCGACGTATGCCAGGCCAAAGGCATTGCCGTCTTCGGCCCTAATAAGGCTGCAGCCCAGATGGAAGGCTCCAAGGTCTTTGCCAAGAACCTCATGAAAAAATATAACGTACCCACAGCGGCGTATGCGTCCTTTACGGATGGCGCTGCTGCCAAGGACTACATTACAGCCCAGGGTGCGCCTATTGTCGTCAAAGCCGACGGCTTGGCTGCCGGTAAAGGCGTCGTCGTTGCCCAGACTGTAGATGAAGCCTTGGCTGCTGTCGATGCCATCATGGAAGACCGCATTTTTGGCGAATCCGGCGGCCGCATTGTCATTGAAGAATGCATGGTCGGTGAAGAAGCGAGCCTCTTGGCCTTCGTCGACGGCAAGACCATCGTGCCCATGATTTCTGCCCAGGACCACAAACGCATTTTCGACGGCGATAAGGGCCCTAATACAGGCGGCATGGGCGCTTACGCACCAGCTCCGGTCATGACGCCGGAACTGACCCGGACCGTATACGATACGATTCTCGTACCGGTCGTAAAGGGTTTGGCTGCCGAAGGCATTACCTATCAGGGCTGTCTCTACGCAGGCCTCATGATTACGGCTGACGGCCCGAAGGTGGTCGAATTTAACTGCCGCTTTGGTGACCCTGAAACGCAGGCTGTATTGCCCCTCCTCGACGGCGACCTGGCTCAGATCATGCTGGCCTGTGCTAAGGGCACACTCACAGCCGATATGGTGCACTGGAAACAGGCCTCTGCGTGCTGTGTCATCATGGCTAGCAAAGGCTATCCTGAATCGAGCCACAAGGGCGATGTCATCAGCGGTCTCGACAGCGTCGCTCCGGATGTACAGGTATTCCATTCGGGTACCAAGGTCGTAGACGGCCAGTATGTCACAAACGGCGGCCGTGTCCTCGGCGTCACTGCCCTCGGTGCCACCCTGCAGGAAGCCATTGACCAGGCCTATGCTAACGTACGGCGCATTTCCTTTGACGGCCAGCAGGTCCGTCAGGATATTGGCGCTAAGGGCTTGCGTCATTTAGGAAAATAACAACAAAGGGCAGACCCGGAATGGCTATCTGATTTCGCGCCTGCCCTTTCTCTTTTACCATCTCTTGGAGGTGATCCCTTTGACGGAATTTATTACGCCGGCCGAAGCTGCCGACCTCTTACTGGACGGCCAGCGCCTGGGAATTAGCGGCTTTTCCGGCTTTGGCACGCCCGAAGCCATACTGGCTGCCTTAGGCGAACGGTATAAGCGGGAACAAAAGCCGCGGAATCTCGTTCTTTGCAAGGCTGCCGGCGTCGGTGATTACCACGAACGGGGTGTCAACCACCTGGCCTTGCCGGGACTCGTAAAAAGCATTATTACGAGCTATATGGCCCAGGAACCGTCTCTGCGGGCCTTAGCTGACGCTAACGAACTCAGTGTCCACATGGTACCCTTAGGCACGCTCACCAGCATGTACCGCGCAATGGCCCGCAAGGACCCCGGCGTTTGGACCCGCGTCGGCCTTCATACCTTCGTCGATCCCCGCCTGGGCTGCGGCAAAGTAAACGAACGGGCCCGGCAGGAAGCCGATTTGTGTGAAGTCCGGTCACTCGAAGGCAGGGAATATCTCTTTTACCCGGCCTTTCCGTATTTCAACATGGTCTTTATCCGCGGCACCTATGCCGATGCAGACGGCAATATTTCCTTTGAAAAGGAAGCCCTCCTGGGTGAACAGCTCGAACTGGCTGCAGCCTGTCGTTCCGGCGGCGGTACCGTCGTCGTCCAAGTAGAGGATATCGTCCCCAAGGGCAGTCTCGACCCGCGCTATGTCAAGCTCCATCATGTGCTGGTAGATTACGTCGTCAAAGCGGACCCGGAGCAGCATCCCCAAAGCTTTGGTCACGATGGCTACTGGCCGGAACTGTGCGGCGAAGCGCGCAAGCCCCTCGTCGGTCTGGACCTGCTGCCCTTAGATGCCCGCAAGGTCTGCGCCCGCCGGGCGGCCATGCGCCTGGAAGAGGGCATGTTTGTCAACCTGGGTATCGGTATGCCTGAAGGTGTTGGCTCTGTTGCTGCCGAAGAAGGCATTGGCGATGTCGTCTTATCGACGGAATCGGGCGTCATTGGCGGCGTGCCTCTGACGGGCCTCGACATGGGCGCCAGCATCAATCCTGAATGTATTAGCAGTATGCCGGCTATTCTCGATTTGTACGACGGTGGTCTCCTCGATATGGCCGTCCTCGGCCTGGCTGAAGTAGACCAGCACTGTAACATCAACGTTTCCCGCTTCCACGGTAAGTTTACGGGCCCGGGCGGCTTCATCGATATTTCCCAAAATGCCAAGCGCGTCCTCGTCATCGGCACCTTTACGGCCGGCGGACTGCAGGAAACCTTCCGCGATGGCAAGCTGGTCATCCTCAAGGAAGGGAAGTACAAGAAATTCAAAAAGGACGTCGAACAGATTACCTTCTCCGGTCCCTTTGCCTACGCGCGCACGCAGGAAGTGCAGATTATTACAGAACGGGCTGTCTTTAACAATACCAAAGATGGCCTGACCCTCATGGAATACGCACCGGGTATCGATATTGAACGGGACATTATAGGCCAGATGGAATTCCGGCCCAAAATTTCAAAGGATCTGAAAGAAATGGACAGCCGCCTCTTTAAAGAACCGAAGATGGGCCTTGGCTGCCACAACGTAGCAGAGGAGCTGCACAACTTCTTCTATTCAGATAAAGGAATGGAGTAAATTATGGAATATCGTATAGAAAAAGATTCAATGGGCGAAATCAAAGTACCGGCAGATAAGCTGTGGGGTGCCCAGACCGAACGGAGCCTGGAAAATTTCCGCATCGGTACGGAAAAGATTCCCCCGGAAATGGTCACGGTCTTTGCCTATTTAAAAAAAGCTGCCGCGCTGACTAATAAAGAGCTGGGCGAACTGACACCTGACCTGGCCGACGCTATTGCCGCCGCCTGCGACGACGTTCTCGCCGGCAAGCTTGATGGCAATTTCCCGCTCGCCGTCTGGATGACCGGCAGCGGCACGCAGTTTAACATGAATATGAACGAGGTCGTCGCCCACCGGGCAGCCCAGATCCTGGCGGCAGCAGGGAAGGAAGCGAAGGTCCATCCAAACGACCACGTCAACCATTCCCAGAGCTCGAATGATACGTTTCCGACGGGCCTGCACATGGCAGGTGTACTGCTCATCGAACAGCGCCTCTTCCCGGCTATAGATGCCCTCTACGGCGCCCTGCACAATAAGGAAGTGGCATTTAAGGACATCGTCAAGATCGGCCGTACGCACCTGCAGGATGCTACGCCCCTGACGCTGGGCCAGGAATTTAGCGGCTGGGCCCGTATGCTCCAGCGCGATAAGGAAATGCTCATCCAAGGCATCGAGTACCTGCGGGATCTCGCCATGGGTGGTACCGCTGTCGGTACAGGCATTAATTGCCCGGCCGGCTACGACGTACGTTTTGCCGAAATCGTGAGCGAGCTCACGGGTACGACCTTCCACACGGCGCCTAATAAATTCCAGTCCCTTACGAGTAAGGACGAGCTGGTCGTCGTCCACGGCATGCTCAAAGCCCTGGCTTGTGACCTCATGAAGATTGCTAACGATATCCGCTGGCTTTCGTCAGGCCCGCGCTGCGGTATTGGCGAGCTCCTCATTCCGGAAAACGAACCGGGCAGCTCCATCATGCCGAGCAAGGTCAACCCGACGCAGTGTGAAGCCGTTACGATGGTTGCCGTGCAGGTCATGGGCAACGATGCCACTATGGGCATTGCTGCCAGCCAGGGCAACTTCGAGCTGAACGTCTTTATGCCTGTCATGGCCTATAATCTGATCCAGTCCATCCGTCTCCTCACAGACGCGATGGATTCCTTCCGCGTCCACTGCGTGACGGGTATTCGTCCCAATGTGGAACGGATCGACTACAACCTGCACCAGTCCCTCATCCTGGTTACGGGCCTGGTGCCCGTCGTAGGCTACGACAAGGCCTGCACCATTGCTAAGACGGCTGCCAAGGAAGGGAAGACCCTGCGCGAAGCAGCCATTGCCAGCGGCTGGGTCACGGCAGAAGAGTTTGACGCCCACATGGACCCGGCCCGGCTCGCCGGCGTCCGCTAAGCAGTAAAAAACGCATTTTTCTCGTATCTTTGCTAGTCTATAAGCAGGGTTTGTGCTATGATAAACCTGAGCTTTGAAAAAATTTCATTTCCCATCTGATGGAGGCGCACATAATGAAAGAATACAAACCATTCAAATCCGGTAAGGTCCGCGAAGTCTACGATATTGGCGACAGCATCATCATGGTCGCAACCGATCGTATTTCTGCATTCGATCACATCCTGAAAAACAAGATCACCCAGAAAGGTGCCGTCCTGACGCAGATGTCCAAATTCTGGTTTGATTTTACGAAAGACATTATCCCGAACCACATGCTCTCCGTAGATGTTAAGGATATGCCTGAATACTTCCAGCAGCCTCAGTTTGAAGGCAACAGCATGAAATGCCAGAAGCTGACCATGATTCCTATGGAATGCATTGTCCGCGGCTACATTACCGGCTCCGGCTGGGAAAGCTACCAGGAAAACGGCACTGTATGCGGCATCCAGCTGCCGGCAGGCCTGAAAGAATCGGAAAAACTGCCTGAACCGATTTTCACACCGTCCACTAAAGCCGAATTGGGCGAACACGACATGAACGTCAGCCTCGAAGAAGGCGCTGCTTTCCTCGATCAGACCTTCCCGGGCAAGGGCAAAGAATACGCTGAAAAGATCCGCGATTACACCATCGCCCTCTACAAGAAATGCGCCGACTACGCACTGTCCCGCGGCATCATCATTGCCGATACGAAATTTGAATTTGGCCTGGATGAACAGGGCAACATCATCTTAGGCGACGAAATGCTTACACCGGACAGCTCCCGTTTCTGGCCCCTGGCTGGTTACGAAGCCGGCAAGTCCCAGCCGTCCTATGACAAGCAGTTCGTCCGCGACTGGCTCAAAGCCAACCCGGACAGCGACTACCTCCTGCCGCAGGAAGTCATCGACAAGACCATCGAAAAGTACAAGGAAGCCTACGAACTCCTGACAGGCAAGAAGTTCTAAGCCTTTACAAGAAGAGCGTACTTATAGTATAATAAATGTTGTCGTACGGGCGCCGGGTGTCTCGAATCTCCGACGATCACGCAGCGCTTTGCGAATAGTATTTAAAAAAATGGAGGCATTACAATGTTAAGTGTTGAAGAAAAGAAAGAAATCGTAAGCAAATTTGGTGCAAATGAAAACGATACGGGTTCCCCGGAAGTACAGATCGCGCTCCTCACGAGCCGCATCCTTTACCTGACGGAACATCTCCGTAGCCACAAGAAGGATCATGCATCCCGTCGTGGCCTGCTGAAACTGGTTGGCCAGCGCCGTAACCTGCTCGCTTACCTGCAGAAACATGACCTCGATCGTTATCGCGCTATTCTCGAAAAACTGAACCTGCGTAAATAATCGCATACGTGTGAGGCTGATGTGTTGCACATCAGCCTCTTTTTTCAGAACAATTGTACGTGCATCAGGTTGGTAGGTTATAGGCCAGGAGCCCGGTGATGCGGCTTTTGACCTATGACCTACAGCCTGCATATAGATTGCAAGAACATTGCAAGGAGGATTTAAAAATATGGAAAAACAAGTATTCCAGATGGATTTTGCCGGCCGTCCCCTCGTCATCGAAGTAGGACAGCTCGCCAAACAGGCTAGTGGTGCCGCCTTGGTACGTTACGGCGATACAGCCGTATTCGTCACGGCAACGGGCTCTAAGGAAGCCCGGGAAGATGCAGATTTCTTCCCCTTGACTGTCGATTATGAAGAAAAAATGTACTCCGTAGGGAAGATCCCCGGCGGCTTTATCAAACGGGAAGGCAAACCGCCTGAATCGGCTACGCTTTTTGCCCGCCTCATCGACCGCCCGATCCGTCCGCTCTTCCCGAAAACATACCGCCACGACGTACACGTCGTCGCTTATGATTTCTGCGTAGACCACGACAATGCCCCGGAAATCGCTGCCATGATCGGCGCTTCCGTTTCCCTGTGCATGTCCCACATTCCCTTCGCCGGCCCGATTGCCGGTGTCCGCGTCGGCCGCGTTGACGGCAAGCTCATTTGCAACCCGACAGTAGAACAGTCCGAAGCCAGCGACATGGACATTTGCGTTGCCGGCACAAAGGACGCCATCCTCATGGTAGAAGGCGGCGCCAAACAGGTTCCTGAAGCAGACATCCTCGATGCCATCATGTTCGCTCATGACGAAATCAAGAAAGTCGTTGAATGGCAGGAATCCTTCTTGCCCCAGATTAGCGTACCGAAACAGGAATTCGTCGAAAAGGAACCGCCTGCTGACATCGTCGAAGCCGTACACGCGTATGGCGAAGACAAGATGAAGACGGCGATCTTCGACGCCGATAAGGTATCGCGCGAAGAAAAGATGAACACTGTCGAAAACGATATTTACGAACACTTTGCCGACATTTACCCGGACAACCAGGCCGATGTCGCTGAAATTACGCAGAAGATGATCAAGGAAATCGTCCGCCACATGATCGCCGTCGATAAGATTCGTCCTGACGGCCGTAAAGTAGATGAAGTCCGCCCGGTCAGCTGCGAAGTCGGTCTCTTTAAACGGACGCACGGCACGGGCCTCTTCACGCGTGGCCAGACACAGGTCCTCAGCTTCTGCACCTTGGCACCCCTTTCGGAATGCCAGCACATTGACGGCGTAGGCCTGGAAACAGAACGGCGCTACATGCACCACTACAACTTCCCGAGCTTCTGCGTCGGCGAAACGAAATCGTCCCGCGGTCCCGGCCGTCGTGAAATCGGCCATGGCAAACTGGCTGAACGGGCCCTTACACAGGTTATGCCGAGCGAAGAAGAATTCCCGTACGCTATCCGTGTCGTTTCGGAAGTCCTTGAATCGAACGGTTCCAGCTCTATGGGCAGTACCTGCGGCAGCACGCTCGCCCTTATGGATGCGGGCGTACCTATTAAAGCACCGGTTGCCGGTGTGGCCATGGGCCTCGTCACCAAAGGCGACGATTTCACGATCCTCACGGATATTCAGGGCATGGAAGATGCTTTGGGCGATATGGACTTCAAGGTGGCCGGTACGACGACTGGCGTCACAGCCATCCAGATGGATATCAAGATCAAAGGCCTGAGCCGGGAAATCCTCGAACAGGCACTGAAACAGGCCCACGAAGGCCGTATGTTCATCATGGGCAAGATGCTCGAAGCTATCGACGCACCGCGCCAGAATCTTTCCCAGTATGCACCGCGTATCATTACTATCCACCTCAACCCGGATAAGATCCGCGACGTCATCGGGCCGGGCGGCAAGATGATCAAACAGATTACAGAAGAAACGGGTGCCAAAATCGATATCGATGATTCAGGCCTCGTATACATCGCCTCTGTCGAAGCAGCAGGCGGCGAAAAAGCTAAAAAATGGATCGAAGACCTGACCAAGGACGTCGTCGTCGGTGAAACCTACGTCGGCAAGGTTACACGCCTCATGGCCTTCGGTGCCTTCGTCGAAGTCCTGCCGGGCAAGGAAGGTCTCGTACACATTTCCCAGCTCGCTAAGGAACGCGTCGAAAAGGTAGAGGACGTCGTCAATGTAGGCGATGAAATTATGGTCAAATGCATCGAAATCGATGAAAAAGGCCGTATCAACCTGTCCCGCAAAGCACTCCTCGGCGGTGGCGACGGACCGGCCCACCACGGCAACAACCATGGCGGCCACGGCAACCGTCCTCGTCGCGACGACCACAAGCGCTAAGGTGACGCTATGCAGACACGGGGATTTGAAGTAGTGTCAGCCTATGCTGACCAAAATATACAGCTGCCTGTACGCAAAACTGCCGGCAGTGCAGGCTACGACTTGGCAGCGGCCCGGGACATCGTCCTGGCGCCCCATGTTGTCACGGTTGTACCGACAGGCCTGAAGGCCTATATGGCACAGGGTGAATACCTTTCCATTTTCATCCGCTCCAGCCTGGCCTTCAAGAAGGGCATTATGCTGGCCAACGGCACGGGCATTGTCGATAGCGACTACTACAACAATGCCGATAATGAAGGCCACATCATGATTGCCTGCTACAACACGACAGACACGCCGTGCGCCCTGGAAAAAGGGGAACGTGTAGGCCAGGGGATTTTCATGGCCTATCTGACGGTCAGCGATGACGCAGCCGACGGAATCCGCAGCGGCGGTATTGGCAGTACAGGAACGAAATAGACAAAAAAGGGCGCCGGCAGTGCAGACTGTTGCGCGCCTTTTTCGTTAGGGGGTAATACAGATGAGTATCAGTACAGAAACTTGTATCGAACGGAAAGAAATCATGAAAGGCCACGTCCTGCACGTGACCGTTGACAAGGTCTCCATCGACGACGGCCAAGGCGGCGCCCAGACGACGTCGACGCGGGAAGTCGTTTGGCATAACGGCGCCTGCGCCATCGTCCCCGTCACGGACGACGGCAAAATCATCCTCGTACGGCAGTACCGCTACGCTGCGGCCCTGGCTATGCTGGAAGTACCGGCTGGTAAGATCGAGCACGACGGTGAATCGCCTGATCTCTGCGCTGCCCGCGAGCTCGAAGAAGAAACGGGCTTTAAAGCCGGGGACATGAAATTCTTGGGCTTTGTCTACACGTCGCCGGGCTTTTGCAACGAACGGATTTACCTCTATTTGGCAACAAACCTGCAAAAAGGGGAGCAGCACCTGGACGAAGATGAATTTATGAATCTCGAATACTATACGCCGGAAGAAGTGGAAGACCTCATCGACAGCAATGAAATCGTCGATGCCAAGACTATTGCCAATTTCCACAAGGCCATGAAATACCTGGCCAAACACTAAAGGGAGGGATTCTCATGCAATACAAGCGAATTATCGTCATCGTAACGGACAGCGTCGGCGCCGGTGACGCTCCTGATGCGGCAGCCTTTGGTGATGCCGGTGCTGATACACTGGGCCACATCGATGCCCGTGTGCCAGGCGGCCTGCGCGTACCTACCTTGCGCAGCCTCGGCTGGGGCCAAATCGCCCATATTCATAGAGAAGACACGACCTTGCGCGGTGCCTACGGCCTCATGGAAGAACAGTCGGCCGGCAAAGACACGACGAGCGGCCATTGGGAGTTCATGGGCAATATCGTAGAAACGCCTTTCCCGACCTTTGCCCACGCCTTTCCGCCGGATCTCCTGGCAGCCTTTACGGAAAAGACGGGCTATGATTACTTAGGTAACGAAATCGCCTCAGGTACAGAAATCATTGAACGCCTGGGAGCCGAGCATTTCCGTACGAAGCTGCCTATTGTCTATACATCGGCAGACAGCGTCTTCCAGATTGCCGCCCATACAGACGTCATTCCCCTGGATGAGCTTTACCGCATTTGTGAAATCACACGTAACGAAGTATGTGTCGGCCCTTACGAGGTAGGACGTATTATTGCCCGGCCCTTCGTCGGCACCTTGGGTCACTTCGTACGCACAGGCGACCGCCGCGACTACAGCCGTCTGCCAAAGAAAAAGATGGTCTTTTCCTATCTTTCCGAAGCCGGCTACAGCGTCGTCGGTGTCGGTAAGATCGGCGATATTTACGCCCACATCGGCCTGACCGAATCGTACCACACGCCGGATAACGCCGCCGACATGGCCATGCTCACAGAGCAGCTCCTGTCTCACCGCGACCGGCAGGGACTTTTCATGGTCAACTGCGTCGATTTTGACAGCCAGTACGGGCACCGACGCAATACGGCCGGCTATGCCCAGTGCTTAGAAGACTTCGACGCCATGCTCGGCGAGTTCCTGACCAAGCTCCAGGACGATGAACTGGTCATCATCACGTCTGATCACGGCAACGACCCGACCTGGAAGGGGACAGACCACACGCGCGAACGGGTACCTATTGTGGCCTGGAGCCCGTCCTTCACAGGCCCTGTCGATTTAGGTATTCGCAGCACCTATGCCGACCTGGGCCAGACAATTATGGAAAATTTTGGCACCGGTACTTTGCCGGCCGGTACAAGCTTTTTGAAGGAACTGAGGTGAGATTATGTGGCCCATCGATTGCATTGCCCATAAGCGGGACGGCCTCGTCCTGCCCAAAGAAGAAATAGAACGCTTCATCGACGACTACGTCCATGGCCGTGTGGCTGACTATCAGGCAGCTGCCTGGTGCATGGCCGTCTATTTAAAAGGCATGACAGAAGAGGAAATTGCCGACCTCACGTTGGCCATGGCCCACAGCGGAGATATGGTGGATCTGTCGCCTTTGGCCGGCATTCCTGTAGATAAACACAGTACTGGCGGCATTGCCGATACGACGACCCTTATCGTAGCGCCCTTGGTCGCTGCGGCCGGCGTCCCCGTGGCCAAGATGAGCGGCCGCGGCCTGGGTTTTACAGGTGGCACCATCGACAAGCTCGAAGCCATTCCGGGCTTTCGCACGACCCTTACAGAAGACGAATTTTTGCATCAGGTCCAAAACATAGGCATGGCCATCATGAGCCAGTCTGCCGACATTGCCCCGGCGGATAAGCTCCTTTATGCCTTGCGCGACGCCACGGCAACCGTCGAAAGCCTGCCCCTCATTGCCAGCTCCATCATGAGCAAGAAAATCGCTGCCGGCGCCAAGGCCATCGTCCTCGATGTCAAATACGGCGAAGGAGCCTTCATGAAAACCAAAGAAGACGCCCGTCACCTGGCCCACACCATGGTGCGCATCGGCCACCTCGTCGGCCGGCCGACCCATGCGGTCATTTCCTCTATGGAAGCGCCCTTGGGCACGGCCATTGGCAACAGCCTGGAAGTCGATGAAGCCATTGAAGCCTTATCCGGAAAGGGTGGCCGCCGTCTCATGGAAGTCGTCCTGGCTATTGGCTCGCAAATGCTTATCCTGGGCGGCAAGGCCAAGGATGATGCGGACGCACGGCACCAGCTGCAGGAACTCATCGATTCCCGTAAGGGCCTCGCCGTCTTCAAGGCCTTCGTCAAGGCCCAGGGCGGCAGCTATACGTGGATCGGCAAACGGCCTCTCACCAAAGCCGGACAGGCCTATACGCCTGTTTGCACGGACGCCGGCTGGATTAGTGCCGTCGACGGCCGCGGCCTCGGTGAAATCGCCATGTCCATGGGCGCCGGCCGGGCCTGCAAGGAAGACAGTATCGATCCTATGGTAGGTATCCGCCTCTATAAGGAATTGGGCGACCCCGTCCGTCCGGGCGAACCGCTCTTTACGCTCTATGGCAAGAGTGATGCCGACCTGCCGGCTCTGGCACAGCAGGCTGCCGACCTGATCACAGTGACGCCGCAGGAGCCGGAACACATCGATCCCGTCGTCAGCGAAATCATTACGGAATAATTTAAACGGAGATATAGATGAACGAGAAAAAACAACTGCCCGTCCAAAAGGGAAAATCCTATGAAATCGACATTACCCGCCTGGGCACAGGGGGAGAAGGCATTGGCCGCTACGAAGGCTTTACGGTCTTCGTGCCCTATGCCTTGCCAGGCGAACGCGTACGGGCCCGCATCGACCTGGTAAAGAAACAATACGCCACGGCCGTCCTGGAAGAGGTCATCCAGCCCTCACCGGACCGCGTGAAGCCCCTCTGTCCCGTCTACGACCGCTGTGGCGGCTGCCAGCTCCAGCACCTGAGCTACGAAGGCGAATTGCGGGAAAAACGCCAGCAGGTCCAGGATGCCATCGAACGCATCGGTCACCTGAAGGATGTCCTCATCCTGCCGACCTTAGGCGCCCAGTCGCCGTGGCACTACCGCAACAAGATGCAATTTCCCGTCGCGGCTGTAGGCAAGCATAAGGTAGCCATGGGCTGCTTTGCTGCAGCGACACACCAGGTCATCGATGTCAAAAACTGCGTCATTCAAAAGGATCAGAACAACCTCATTGCCGGCGTCGTCCGTCAGTGGATGAAGGATTTTAAGATTCCCGCCTATAACGAAGACCTGCGCACAGGCATCGTGCGCCACGTCATGGGCCGCGTCGGCGTCCATACGGGCGAAATTATGGTCTGCCTGGTCACGGCTGTCGACCAGGTACCGCACATGAAGGACCTGGTCCGCATGCTGCGCAGCCAGATTCCGGGACTTACGAGCGTCGTCCAGAACGTGAACACGCGTCATACGAACGTCATCCTAGGCCCGAAGACGCGCCTTATCTACGGTAAGAACACGATCCACGACTCCATCGGTCCCTTGACCTTCCACATCTCGGCCCAGTCCTTCTTCCAGGTCAATAGTGAACAGGCCCAGCGCCTCTACGAAACGGCCTTGGACTTTGCCGACCTCAAAGGCGGCGAAACTGTCGTCGACGTCTACTGTGGCACTGGTACGATCACCCTCTTTTTGGCCCAAAAAGCCAAAGAAGTCTTCGGTATTGAAATCCTCGCCCCGGCCATTCGTGACGCCGTCCGCAACGCCAAGGACAACCACGTCAAAAATACGCAATTCATCCTCGGCGACGCCGTCTACAAGTTGCCCGAGCTCATCCGTAACGGCATCCGCCCTGACGTCATCGTCCTCGACCCGCCACGCGCCGGCTGTGGTGAACCGGTTCTCGCCGCCATTGCCCAAAGCAAACCCAAACGCGTCGTCTACGTTTCCTGCAACCCGGCCACCCTCGCCCGCGACCTGGCCTACCTGGACGAACACGGCTACAAGACAGAAAAAGTACAACCTGTCGACATGTTCAGCCGTACGCACCACGTTGAGACCGTAGCATTGATGTCACGCAAGATGTAGTGTTATGTAAATTTACGTTCCACTATATATTGTAAAAAGCTTGAATTAACGCCCCTAGATAGGTTGAAGCTGTAGCAAAATTATTTCATCAATAAGCCCTATGTTTTTATTGAAGCATGGAATCGCTAGTGTTTGAAATGAATGTATAAAACAATATAGACATTGTATTCTGAAACTTTGAATTTGATGGTAGAGTAGGGGTTGAGAACTCAACATAGATGATTTTGTATGTCGAGTACGCCAGATAGATGCCAGAAAAATGAATCAGATAGAAAAAGAGCAGGTGCACCCTTTTTTGGTGAGTACCTGCTCTTATTCATTTATGTCTACGCTTATGCCAGATTTAAATTCAACAGTGAAGTGCGTTGGAAACACTGTAATTCTTTCAATGAGCTTATGAACTAATGATTCATCAAACATGGTAAGGTTTGATGGCTGTTTTTTTATGAATTCTTGCAGCTCTTTAATACGATCAACTACTTCTTTCTGGCTGCAAAGATTATTTTCGGCTTTTTCCTTTTGATCCCGTAAGCGGAAAATTTCATCGGCAATGGCATCATAAGCCTGACGATTGCTTGCCTTTGTGATGAGCTCTTGCTGTAATTCTTCCAGTCGTTTCTGTATTCCCTCCGGTGAAAGCGTGTCAGATTTCGTGATAGCTTTTGCAAGATTTTCCTGCAATTGTTGAATAAAAGAATCACTGCCTAGCAGAATCTTGTTCATAGCTTTTAGTGAGATTTCCTTGAGTAGTTCTTCATTTACTGTTCGATTTGTGCAGTTTGTATCTGCAGCAGTAGGTTCCAGCCTTGTGATACAACGCCAAACGATAGATTTGTGGCCATGATTATTCCAATGTACGCGCCGGTAAAGATCTCCGCATTCACCACAGTAAACAATCTGAGAAAAACAGTTATTACTGGAAAAATTACGCTTTTTTCCAGAAGGGCTAATATGAACCACGCGGCGACGGACAAGTTCAGCCTGCACCTGCATAAAGATTTCTTTAGGAATGATTGCTTCGTGATCGTTCTCAACATAGTATTGGGGGACGATTCCGGTATTCTTGACACGCGTTTTTGTCAAAAAATCAATTGTGTATGTCTTTTGCAATAGCGCATCTCCCATATATTTTTCGTTTCGAAGAATTTTGTTAATGGTACTGCTGTGCCACTTTGTTTTACCAGCTCCAGTACGAATACCGTCATTTTCCAAATGACGGGCAATCTTTTCCAGACTGTATCCTTCTAGATATTCGCGATAGATTCGTTTGACCACTTCTGCCTGCTCTGGATCAATGATAAGATGACCGTTTTCATCTTTGGTATAGCCCAGAAAATAATTGTGGTTGATTTGCACTTTACCTTGCTGATAGCGGTACTGAAGGCCGAGCTTAACATTTTGGGAAAGTGATTGGGATTCTTGTTGTGCGAGACTAGCCATGATGGTAATCAGTACTTCGCCTTTGGCATCCATAGTATTAATAGATTCTTTTTCGAAGAAAACGGGGATATTCTTATCCTTTAGCTTTCGTATGTATTTTAGGCAGTCCAGCGTGTTGCGGGCAAAACGACTGATGGATTTTGTGATGATCATATCAATGTTTCCAGCCATGCATTCGTCTATCATGCGATTAAATTCTTCACGCTTTTTAGTATTTGTGCCTGAAATGCCGTCATCGGCAAAAATACCGGCAAGGACCCATTCCGGATGATTATGGATGTATTCTGTGTAGTGGGAAACTTGTGCTTCATAGCTTGTTTCCTGTTCGTCTGAATCAGTACTGACGCGGCAGTAGGCAGCAACGCGTAACTTTTTCTGTTCCGACTTTTTTATGGTATTTCCCATTTGCTTTTTTGCCGGAATAATCATAACAGTCCCCATTATATTACCTCGCTTTCAATCAGGCTATAAAGATATTCAGCCTGTAATTTGGGATTTTTATAGTGCTTAGCCGCCTTGGATAAGTGGAAAGAGGTCGGTAAAAAAGGAGGATTTACGGTTGTTTTGCGATGTAATCTTCCTAGTACAGTGGCACGCCGAATGCTTTCCCTCGAAGCTTTATCAAATGTATCCTTGTCTATAATGGCAGGATAGAAGTTATCTCCTAGGTAGTGCTTATTTTCCATCAGGCGTTTTGCTGTACCATGATATGTTTCAATTCCAGCTTCAACAGCTGCTTTCGCCAGTGACATGCCAGATAAATAATTTTCATAGAGCTTTTTAATTTTATCGGCCTGATTTTGGTTAATGATGGCCCGGCCGTTTTTTATGGTATATCCATAAGGTGTGTGCCCCATATCATTACCTTCTTTCTGTAAGTGTAAGACAACATTTTAATATAAAGCAAATCTCGTTACGTGATCGAATGAGGATGTGATCTACAAATTGCTCAAAGAGCGTTTCATCAAATGCGGTCATAGCAGATGCTTTTTCCACAAAGTGTAAAAGATTTGTTGCCTCTGTTACAAGGGCCATACTATCGGAAACGGTATGATTCAAGAATTCAATCTCTTTTTGATAGGTATCGGATTGCAAGAGGAGTTCATTTGTTTCCTTATTGTAGATAATAGGGTCAATAATACCCTGGGATAGAAGCTTCATTAATATTTCTCGTTTTTCACTAGTTTGGGCCAACTGTGTATGGATTTCCTGAATTCTTTTCAAGAATTCATTATCGGGATCTGTTTTTAAAGCTTGTACATAGGGAAATAAAATGATTTTATGGAAAAAAATTAATTTATTCATCATGATGATAAAAGCTTGCTTTAATGTCTCATCACGGATAAAGCGCATATGACATTTATTTTTGTCTCGGAGATGTGTGCTGCAACACCATGCAACATATTTATGCCCAGCGTAACCGTGCATTCGCCGTTTGAAAGTATCACCACATTCGCCACAAATTACTTTACCGGAAAAAGCATAACGATTCTGATACTTTCCACTTCCTTGGATGACTCCTTTTTCTATGGCCCGTTGACGAACAAGACTTTGAGCCGTCTTGAAATCTTCACGGCTGATAATAGCTGCGTGATGATCTTTTACCAAATATTGTGTCGCTTCACCATGGTTATGATGGCGAACGAAGTGCGAATCTGAATATGTTTTTTGGAATAGGCAGTCGCCAACGTATTTTTCATTGGATATCATGTCGCGGATGGTTGTCGCAGTCCAGTGTCCACTTCGTTTGGATGCAACACTTCTTTGATTTAAATCATCGGCTATGGCCTGCGTGCTTTTTCCGGATAAAAGCATCGTGAAGATTTCTCGAACAACCTTTGCCTGTTCTGTATTGACAACCATTTGTTCACCATCCCAATCATAACCGTAAGGTGGGTAACATATTTTAAATGTGCCATTTTCAAATCGTTTCTGTATGGACCATTTACTGTTTTCTGAAATAGATACGGATTCATTTTCAGCTAACGTAGAGAGCAGCGATAAAAAAAGTTCGCTTTTCATAGATCCAGTATTGATGTTTTCTTTTTCAAAATAGATGGGAATATGCAAGGTCTGTAAATCTCGAACTAATTCTAGGCAGTCCATAGTATTCCTGCTGAATCGGCTGATGGATTTAGTCACAATAAAATCAATTTTGCCTGCTTTGCAATCAGCCATGAGTCTTAATAATTCTGGGCGTTTTTCTTTCTTTGTCCCGGTAATGCCTTCATCATAGTAGATGCCGGCAAATTGCCAATCGTCACGGCTGTTGATATAGGTTTCATAATGAACTTTTTGTGTTTCAAGGCTTTCAAGCTGGGCATCTGAACTAGTAGAGACACGACAGTAAGCGGCGACTCTAATTTTTCTCTTTTTAGTTTCTACATCTTGAGATTTTGCAATTTTTGTTACCTTCTTCAAATAAACCTCTCCTTTCCGCATCTATATATCACTCTGTTATTATAATATTTCAAGTGTCTTTGGCAATATTTCCGCAAATAACGGAGAAAATGTTTCACGATTGATGTTGGAGAGTATACAAAACTCTTTCTGGTTAATGAGTTTATCCTCTAACATGGCCTTAGCGATGCGTTGAGCCATATGGAAGTACAGTTCATCCTGAATGCGTTCCGCAGTGTAGTAAGAATTAAGTGTGTTTTCAACTGACTTGTTCATGAATTTCACCTCTACTTTCCTATGGAGAAAGCAGAGCTCTTTGAGCAAAGAGAATTTATATATTTCAATTAAAAAGCCGTAGGCTTCCCTTAGTGGAAAAGACCTGCGGCTTTTTTGGCTCAATCATAAATTTTATCTCCATTAGATAGTAGGAGGAGCGATTCAGATTAAAGGAGCGAAAAAAAATAAAAAAGTTTGCTCAAAACCAGATTCCTTCTCCAAAAGAAAGTAGGAGGTGTGATAAGGCCTCTGGAAAGGAGAGAAAAGTGATGAATACAAACTATCCAGATACTGACATATCCGTGTGTAATGTGGCTGAAGAAATTCAAGTCCTAAATGCTATCAGTCAAGTATCTGCCAGAATGGCAAGAAATTTATTATTCTTTGCCATGAATCATTTAACAATGGAAGGAGAGACAACCCATGACAAATGAAGAAACATCAAGACAAGTTGCACAATTACTACATGCAGCGGCAGACGCTATCAATCAAGCAGCAGACAAGGTGGCTCAAATAGCAGAAATGGAAAAGAACAAAGAAGTCAAGGCGAACAGAAATGAACAGAGTCCTCAGCTAACTCTGGAAGGTGTCCGCAAGGTCGCTGCTGACAAATCCCGTCAGGGATTCACGGACGAAGTCCGCAGCCTTATCCAGAAACACGGCGCCAACAATCTGTCCGGTGTTGATGCGGCACAGTACAGTGCTCTCCTGAAAGAACTGGAGGTGCTCGGCCATGCCGAATAAACACGCAGTATTGTCCGCTTCATCCTGTTACCGATGGCTGGCCTGCCCGCCTTCGGCACAGGAATGCGCCAAGCTGCCGGATACACCGAGCGAGTTCGCCCGTCAGGGGACGGACGCTCACGCGCTTTGTGAATTCAAGGTAAAGACGGCGCTGGGACAGAAATTGGAAGACCCAACGAAGTCCCTGACGTACTTCGATGAAGAAATGGCTGAATGTACCGATGAATATGCACAGTTCGTCATGGAATGCCTGGCAACTGCCAAGGCATCCTGCAAAGACCCGCTGATCATGGTGGAACAACGGTTGGACTTTTCTAAGTGGGTGCCTAGCGGGTTCGGTACCGGCGACTGCCTTATCGTAGCCGACGATACCTTGACCGTCATCGATTACAAACATGGTCTGGGGGTCATGGTGGATGCTGAGAAAAATCCGCAGATGATGTGCTACGCCCTCGGCGCGCTGAACCTGTTCGATGGTATCTATGATATCCGTCAGATATCGATGACCATCTTCCAGCCCCGCCGTGATAACGTCAGCACCTACACCATGGCTAAGGAAGAACTGCTACAGTGGGCAGACACGGTATTGAAACCCGCTGCAGAACTGGCGGACAAGGGCGAAGGAGAATACCGCGCCGGTGAGCATTGCCGCTTCTGCAAAATCAAGGCAACCTGCCGGAAACGGGCTGAGTACAACCTCGAATTGGCCCGGTACGATTTCGCCGTCCCGTCTACGTTGCAGAATGAAGAAATCGAAGCCGTTCTGGCCAAGGCCGATGAATTGGTAAACTGGGCTGGCGACGTCAAAGACTATGCCTTGCAGCAGGCCTTGTCTGGTAAGAAGTGGGACGGTTGGAAACTAGTCGAAGGCCGGTCTAACCGCCGGTACATCAGTGAAGACGCTGTCGCCGCCAAAGTAGAAGAAGCGGGTTTCGACCCATATGAAAAGAAACTGCTCGGCATCACGGCGATGACGAAGCATCTCGGCAAGAAGCGGTTCGAAGAACTGCTGTCAAATTTAGTTGAAAAACCGCAAGGCAAGCCGGTCTTGGTACCGGAATCGGATAAACGCCCGGTTATGCATACTGCGGTAGATGATTTTAATAGTGAAAATTGAGGAGGAAACCATTATGTCTAAAAATTATGTAAATCCCTGCAAAGTTATTACTGGTGTCAATACCCGCTGGTCTTATGCCAATGTGTGGGAACCTAAATCCATTAATGGTGGTACGCCGAAGTACAGCGTCAGCCTGATTATCCCTAAGTCTGATACAAAGACTGTAGAAAAAATCCGTGCTGCAATTAAGGCTGCCTATGAAGAAGGTCAGGGCAAACTCAAAGGCAATGGCCGTGCAGTTCCTGCCCTCGAAGCCATCAAGACACCGCTTCGTGACGGCGACCTGGAACGCCCTGGCGATGATGCCTATAAAGACAGCTTCTTCGTCAATGCAAACTCGGCTACCAAGCCGGGCATCGTCGATGCTGACTGCCAGCATATCCTGGAACGCTCCGAAGTCTACTCCGGCGTCTATGGCCGTGCTTCCATCACTTTCTATGCCTTTAATAGTAATGGCAATAAAGGTATCGCCTGCGGCTTGAACAATCTGCAGAAAATCCGTGATGGTGAACCCCTTGGCGGCAAACCCCGTGCAGAAGATGATTTTGCTACAGCTGACGATGATGATTTTCTGGCATAAGAAAGGAGCCTTTCAATGGAAACTACGATGCGAATGATTTTAGAGATGTTGTATTGCCTGGTGGCACTAGCTGCAAGTGGATTCTTTGTGGCCTTGATTTATACGGACCTCAAAAAAGACCAACGTGATGAAGAAGCAGCTCGGCACCGGGAAGAACGAGAAGCGGAATATCACCGCAAACAGATGGATTCTTTTAAGAAATAAGTATTGATCAATGTTGGCGGTGGGGCCTTGTGCCTCGCCGCTTTTCTCGAGGTGAATTCTATGAAAACCATCAGTATTGATATTGAAACGTTCAGTGACGTCAACTTGACTAAGTGCGGCGTATACAAATATGCTGAATCCCCAGCCTTTGAGATTCTTCTATTCGGCTACGCCGTAGATGGCGGCGAAGTACGGGTCGTTGATTTGGCCCAGGGAGAATCCATTCCGGATGACATCCTGGATGTCTTAACCGATGAATCGGTTACCAAGTGGGCTTTCAATGCCAACTTCGAACGAATCTGCCTGTCGAGGCACCTGAGTGAACTGGGGGTGAGCCTTGATCCTTTCTATGACCATCATCCACTGTCCCAGAATTGCGCCCGGTTCCTTAACCCGGCGGGTTGGAAATGCTCCATGATCTGGTCGGCTTACATGGGTCTGCCTCTTTCCCTGGAAGGCGTTGGTGCCGTTTTGAATCTGGATAATCAGAAGATGAAGGAAGGCAAGGAGCTTATTCGCTATTTTTGCACTCCTTGCAAGGAAACTAAGTCGAATGGCGGCAGGACGAGGAACTTTCCCCGTCACGCCCCAGATAAATGGAAGTTGTTCAAGTCCTACAACAAACGGGATGTGGAAGTAGAAATGGCTATTCAGAAACGGCTGAAGAATTATCCCGTCCCAGAACAGGTGTGGGACGAATATCATCTGGACCAGGAAATTAACGACCGGGGCATTGCTATCGATCGAACGCTGGTCAGTCAGGCCGTGGCTATGGATGCCCGGTGCCGGGCATCATTGATGGGCGAGTTGAAGAAAAAGACAGGCTTAGAAAATCCGAATTCCGTCATCCAGATGATTGGCTGGCTGGAACAGCATGGCATGAAGACAGATTCTCTGGGGAAGAAACAGGTGCAGGAACTGCTGAAAACTGCGGAAGAACCGCTGCGCAGTGTACTGCTGCTCCGGCAGAAGCTGGCCAAGTCATCTGTCAAGAAATACCAGGCTATGGAAATGACGGCCTGTGATGACAATCGGGCCAGAGGCATGTTCCAGTTTTATGGCGCCAACCGGACCGGGCGATTCGCCGGACGGCACATCCAATTGCAGAACCTGCCACAGAATCATCTGCCCGATTTAGCTGAGGCCAGGGAACTGGTGCGCCAGGGTAATTATGAAGCTTTGGAACTCCTGTACGACTCTGTCCCCGATGTCCTGTCCCAGCTCATCCGCACCGCCTTTGTGCCACGGCAGGGAATGAAATTCGTGGTATCAGATTTCTCCGCCATCGAGGCACGGGTCATTTCGTGGCTTGCCGGAGAAACCTGGAAATCAGAAGCCTTTGCGGCCGGTCAGGACATCTATTGCACGACAGCCAGTCAGATGTTTGGCGTACCGGTCGTGAAGCATGGAATAAATGGCCACTTGAGGCAGAAAGGCAAAATCGCAGAATTGGCCTGTGGCTATGGCGGGTCTATCGGTGCGCTGAAGGCGATGGGCGCACTGGATATGGGACTTTCGGAAGACGAACTTTATCCTCTGGTGCAATCCTGGCGCTCTGCCAATCCGCATATCGTCGATTTCTGGTGGCAGGTGGATGCCGCCGTAAAGACGACCGTCAAGGAGCATTTCCCTATGCGGGCAGGATGCATCCGCTTCCTTTATCAGAGCGGTATGCTGTTCATCCAGCTTCCCAGTGGACGGCGGCTTTCTTATGTGAAACCCCGGATAGGCGAGAACCGCTTTGGCGGGGAATCCGTCACTTATGAAGGCGTCGGCGCTACCAGAAAATGGGAACGGCTGGAGAGCTATGGCCCGAAGTTCGTGGAAAATATTGTCCAAGGCATAAGTCGGGACATCCTTTGCTATGCCATGCAGACGTTACGGTGCTGTGCCATTGTCGGCCATGTCCATGATGAACTGATTATCGAGTGCGACAGAGATGTCAGTGTCGATGCCATCTGTGAGCAGATGGGCCGGACACCGCCATGGGCAGAAGAATTGTTACTGCGTGCTGACGGGTATGAGTGTGAATTTTATAAAAAGGACTAATATTTTTGCTCAAAATAGATTTCCTTCTCCATAGGAAAGTAGAAAGAGCTTTTAGGAAGGAGAACTTGATATGAACAAATTCAATGATGAGCACTATTTGGATCCTACACCACAACAAGCATTGTCTACTATTGAAGCAGAGAAAAAGGTAATGAAAACATATCGGCCTCTGGTTTATGTGTGTTCTCCCTTTTCGGGAGATACTTTGAAAAACACGAAAAATACTCGTCGATATTCCAGATTTGTTTTCGAACAGGGATGTATTCCAATTGCACCGCATTTGCTGTTCACGCAGTTCCTAGATGACAGTGATCCGATGGAGCGGGAGATGGGCATGCATTTCGGCAATGTGTTGATGAGCCTGTGCCGGGAAGTGTGGGTGTTTGGCGATATTATTTCACCTGGAATGGATGCAGAAATCAGAAGGGCCAGGTGGAAGAATTACAGGCTGAAATTTTTTTCTGACGACCTCGAGGAGGTAGAAAAATGATTTTTACGATTTATACTGCTGACTGCACCGGCAACGAACGCAATGCTGTGTATCCCCATAAGACAGTCATTACGAATGGCGTAGAACTGAAAGGTGCAGTCGCCTTCGACCACGTATGTGCGGCTTTTAAAGAAGATTACCGCAGTCGGGAGAATTTCATTGCCTCAGATGTGGTGGTAATGGATTGTGACAACAGTCATTCAGAAAATCCTGCGGACTGGGTAACGGAGGAACGGTTCATTGATATGGTACCGGATACAGCTGTTGCCATTGTGCCTTCACGGAACAATATGAAGCCCAAGGACGGTAAGTGCGCCCGTCCCAGGTTCCATGTGTATTTTCCTGTTTCTGAAATTAAGGATGAAGCCATGTATGCGGAAATGAAGCGTGTCATCCATCACCGATTCCAATTTTTCGATGGAGCCGCGCTGGATGCTGCCCGGTTCATTTACGGCTGTGCGGTAGAAAATGTATTGTGGCAAGAAGGTTCTCAGTCTATTTTAGCAGTTATTGAAAGTTTTCCCAAATCATCCGGCAGTATCCCACAGGGGAAACGTAACAGTACCATGAGCCGGTTTGCCGGCCGGGTCATTAAACGGTATGGGGCAACAGAAAAAGCCTATCAGATTTTCTTTGAGGAAGCAGAGAAATGCGACCCGCCGCTTGAAGATGCAGAGCTGAATAGAATCTGGCAGAGCGCCGTTCGGTTCGGAGAAAAGGTAGCCAAGCAGGAAGGCTATATCAGCCCAGATCAGTATAATAATGAATTTGGAACACAGGAAAGCCTGAAACCCGGCGACTACTCGGATATCGGTCAGGCTAAGGTACTGTACAGGGAGTATGGCAATGAACTGCGCTATACGGAAGAAGCGGACTTTATCCGCTACAACGGTGTGCACTGGATGGAATCGCGCCAGGAAGCAGTCGGTGCAGCGGAAGAATTCCTTGACCTGCAATTGGCTGATGCGAACGACCAGTTGAATAAGGCGGTAAGGAACCTGGCACGTTCGGGGTTGTCAGAAGATATCATTCGTAAAGGCGGCCGGGCATTGGAAAAGATGATTAATCCAGGGCAGCATAAAGAGTATCTGGCATACCTTTCCGCAGAAGTGTACCGCACTTTCGTTATGAAACGCCGGGATATACGCTATATACTGTCTGCTTTGCAAGCATTGAAGCCGATGATTCTGCTTCCCATCCAACGCCTTGATGCGGATGAATTTCTGCTTAATACACCGTCATTTACTTATGATTTGCGAAAGGGCATCGACGGGCGTCGGGAGCACCGGGCAGAGGATTACATCACGAAATGCACAACTGTCGATCCGGGCGATGAGGGTAAAAACATATGGGAGAAAGCGCTTAACGAATTCTTTATCAACGATTGGGAACTCATCAGGTACGCGCAGGAAATCAGCGGGCTTATGGCTATTGGCAAAGTCTACGTAGAAGCTTTGGTCATTGCCTATGGTGATGGCCGAAACGGAAAATCCACTTACTGGAATTCTATCGCGCGTGTGTTGGGAAGCTACTGTGGTGGTATCTCAGCGGATGCGTTGACGGCAAACTGTAAAAGAAACATCCGGCCAGAGATGGCCGAACTTAAAGGGAAGCGCATGGTGATTGCCGCTGAAATGGAAGAAGGCGTCAGGCTTTCGACTTCTGTCCTGAAGCAGATCTGCTCTACCGATGAAGTGGGTGGCGAAAAGAAATATAAGGCGCCGTTCAAATTCGTGCCGACGCATACCATCGTCCTCTATACCAATCATCTGCCAAGGGTGGGCGCGACTGATGAAGGGACATGGCGTCGGCTGATAGTTATCCCGTTCAAGGCGCAGTTCGAAGGACAGGGCGAAATCAAGAACTACACGGATTACTTAGTAAAGAACGCTGGCCCGGCCATCCTGCAATGGATCATAGAGGGAGCGAAGAAGGTCATCGACAAAGACTACCAGCTTGAGCCTCCCAAGTGCGTTCAGGAAGCGATTGAGAAATACAGGGGGCAGAATGACTGGCTCCATCATTTCCTGGATGATTGCTGTGATCTAGCCCCGACATTTAACGAGAAGTCGGGTAACCTTTATACGGCATACCGGGCATACTGCCAGCAGATGAATGAGTATATCCGGAGTACGGCAGATTTCTATTCGGCACTGGAGAATGCAGGCTTCGAGCGTAGGCGCAATAAGGATGGAAGGTTTGTATTCGGGTTGCATTTAAAAGTGACAGATTTCTTGGAATAAGGCACTGATGACGGTCTATGACGGTCTTTCCTATAATTCTCCTTTAGGACTGAAAAATAGAAAATTACCTATAAGGAAAGTTTAAGAATAGATTGGCATAGACTGTCATACTGCCAGTAAACGAGGTGATGAAAGATGCGGGAACGCACAATAGAACAAAAATTGGTGACGGAAACTAGGAAACGCGGCGGGATGGCATTGAAGTTTGTTTCCCCGTCGTACAGCGGTATGCCAGACCGATTGGTACTAATGCCGAATGGGAAAATAATCTTTGTAGAAGTAAAGGCCCCGGGGCAAAGGCCAAGGCCACTTCAGGTAAGCCGTCATGCCAAACTCCGCAGGATGGGATTCAAGGTTTACGTCCTGGATTCCGTCAAAAATATCGCGGCAATGTTGGATGAAATTACACATACACGAGACGGAAAAGGAAGCGATGCCGGATGAAGTTTTTACCGCATGATTATCAGAAATACGCTATCGAATATATCAAGTCCCATCCAATTACGGCCCTGTTCTTGGATATGGGCCTAGGCAAGACGGTGACGACGCTGACGGCTATCCGTGACCTGATGTATGACACCTTTGAAGTACAGCGGGTGCTGGTAGTGGCTCCGCTCCGGGTGGCAAGGGATACCTGGCCGGAAGAAATTCGGAAATGGGATCACCTGAAAGACCTTACCTGCAGTGTGGTTGTGGGAACCGTGGCGGAACGGCGGCGGGCCTTGCAGAAGAAAGCCGATATCTATATCGTGAACCGGGAAAACCTGGCATGGCTGTACCAGAACAGCCGCCTGGATTTCGATATGGTCGTCCTGGACGAGCTGTCGAGTTTTAAAAATGCACAGTCTAAGCGGTTCAAAGCCATGAAGGCCATGCGACCTGAAGTGAAACGCATCGTGGGCCTTACGGGTACTCCAAGCGGAAACGGGCTGATGGATCTCTGGGCCGAATTCCGGCTCCTGGACATGGGCGAACGGCTGGGAAAGTATATCAGCCAGTACCGCAGCCTGTACTTCAAGCCGGACAAACGCAACGGCATGGTGGTGTTTTCCTACAAGCCGCTTCCGGGAGCGGAAGAAGTCATCTATCACCAGATTGCTGACATCACCGTGTCCATGAAGGCGAACGATTACCTGGAGATGCCGGAGCTGGTGAGCGTGGCGAAAGAAGTCACATTGAGCGAAAAGGAAAAGAAACGTTACGACGAACTAAAAAAATCACTGGTACTGGAGCTTCCTGGCGGCGAAGTCACAGCCGCCAATGCCGCGTCGCTTACGATGAAGCTTTCGCAGATGGCGAACGGCGCCATTTATACGGACGACAAGAACGTGGTGGGTATCCATGACCGGAAGCTCGATGCCCTGGAAGATTTAGTGGAAAGCGCCAACGGTCAGCCGGTTCTGGTGGCGTACTGGTTCAAGCACGACAAAGACCGCATTCAGAAGCGGATGGAAGCCAGGGAGTTGAAGGACTCGCAGGACTTTGCCGACTGGAATGCCGGGAAGATACCTGTGGCCCTGATTCATCCGGCCTCTGCCGGACACGGGCTGAACCTTCAGCAGGGCGGTTCTATCTTAATCTGGTTTGGCCTGACATGGAGTCTGGAACTCTATCAGCAGACCAACGCCCGCCTCTGGAGACAGGGACAGCAGAGCCGCACGGTCATCATACAGCACATCGTGGCCAAAGGCACGATTGATGAGCGCATCCTGAAAGTATTGGAACATAAAGACGGAACCCAGGCCGCACTGATCAATGCGGTGAAGGCGGACCTGGGGATGACGGAACCGGGAAACGGGGGTATACTATGAAGCGGGAAATAGAAAGGGAAGAGAAACGTATGGAAGCAAAAGCGTACCTGGAACAGGCACGGAATATCAACATCCAGATAGACAGCAAGCTGGAACAAGTATCTGCCTTGCGGCAGCTGGCCATCAAGGCGTCATCGACAATCAGCCCGGTGCCGCCAAGCGGGACGCCAGACCCGCACCGTCTGGAAAAAACCATCACTCGCATGATGGATATGGAACACGAAGTGGATGAGGACATCGACCATCTGGTGGATCTCAAGGCAGACATCATGAAGTCTATCAGCCGGGTGCCGGATGACCGGGAACGGGTTGTCCTGGAACTCCGCTATCTGGCCTTCAAAGACTGGGAATCCATTGCCGATGCCATCGGGCTCCATATCCGCCAGGTGTACCGTCTGCATGACGAAGCCCTGAAACACATCGAGATTCCTGACAAATGTCACTAAATGTCACTGAAACAGCACTTGATGTCACAGGCTTCTGTAAGATATACTATAATCAGCAAGAAAAAGATAAAGGACCGTGGTTTGAATGCCATCGGTCCTTTTTTGATGCAGAAAAAAGAGAACCTGTCAGTAACATCCAGCGCAAGCTGCTGAAAACAGCAACGGCATTCTGGCCATAGACGGGCTCTCTTATCGGTAAAGGTTGTGATGGTATCTCGGGGCCAAAATCTTCTGCAGCAGACCTCGGCTTTTCCGCCGACAACACATCCTTTGCCTGAAGAACGCGGGAGTTGCAGTGGGAGTACTCCTGTCACTAGCAAGCCAGACTGTTCTTGTAATCTTAGTATAACAGGTTTGTGCAGAGGAAGGAAGAATACTTTATGCCAAGAAGACCGCAGACACCGTGCAAGTATCCGGGATGCCCAAGGCTGGTGCCGTATGGGAGAAAATATTGTGACGAACATGAACAGCAGTGCCAGGGCGAACGGAAGAATGCAGTGTTGCGTGGCTACGGGAGAGAGTGGCAGAAAGCCAGAAAGTTCTTCCTGAAGCGTCACCCATGGTGTGTACGGTGCAAAGAGAAAGGCCGGCTTGTTCCGGCGACCATCGTGGATCATATCAAGCCGCATCGTGGCGACCCGGATTTGTTTTGGGACGAAAAGAACTGGCAGCCCCTTTGCAAGAGCTGCCATGACCATAAAACGATGACGGAAGACCGGGACATCGAGTACAAGTACTGAAAATCCAGGCAGGGGCGGGGGATGCAAATCTCGGCAGCCCTTCCAGCCATGACCGCCGCCCCCTCAAATGTGAAAAAACGCGAAATTCACAAGGGGGGATATAAGCAAAATTTTGGAATTGAATAATAGACAGCTTCAGGCTTTTGGCCCGGAGCTTTTTTGTTGTGCAGGAAGGAGACGTTTTTTATGGATGACTGCCAGCGTCGGCAGATAGAGACGATGCGGAAACAGGGGATGGGCTACAAGGCCATTGCCCGGGAAACGAAGCTGTCACGGGACAGCGTACGGAATTACTGCCGCTGGCATCACCTGAACGGATATGGTGCCGCTGTTGCCGCGGCTTTCAGAAAGGAAACAGTGTATGAAATCATCTGATATGGAATGGAAAGTCCTGCCCGTCGGGCAGCTGAGGCCCGCGGCGTATAACCCAAGGAAGCAGCTGAAACCCGGCGACAAGGAATACGAAAAAATCAAGAATTCCATCAAGGAGTTCGGTTATGTAGAACCCATCATCGTGAACTACGACATGACCGTCATTGGAGGCCACCAGCGGCTCAATGTACTGAAAGACCTGGGGTACGAAGAAGTGCAGTGTGTGGTTGTCCACATCGAGGATGAGCACAAGGTCAAGGCCCTCAACATCGCGCTCAACAAAATCACCGGCGCCTGGAATGAACAGCTCCTGGCTGACCTTATCGTGGATTTGCAGAGCGTCGATTTCAATGTAAACCTGACAGGCTTTGAGGCGCCGGAAGTCGAACAGCTCTTTTCCAAAGTTCACAACAAGAAAGTGAAAGAAGATGACTTCGATGTGGACGGGGAACTGGAGATGCCGACCTTTTCCCGGGACGGTGACATCTGGCTCCTTGGCGACCACCGCGTCATATGTGGGGACGCCACACTGCCGGAAACCTATGCAAAACTGATGGACGGGAAGAAGGCTAACCTGGTACTGACAGACCCGCCGTACAACGTGAATGTGGAAGAAACGGCCGGAAAAATTAAGAACGACAATATGCCGGACGATAAGTTCTACCAGTTCCTGTTCAGCGCTTTTGTAAACATGGAGCAGAACATGGAAGCAGACGCCTCTATCTATGTGTTCCACGCCGATACCCAGGGCCTGAATTTCCGTAAGGCATTCAAGGATGCCGGATTTTACCTGTCCGGGTGCTGCATCTGGAAGAAGAATGCCCTGGTTCTGGGGCGGAGCCCGTACCAGTGGCAGCATGAGCCGTGCCTGTTCGGCTGGAAGCTGAAAGGGAAGCACCAGTGGTATTCCGACCGCAAACAGACGACTATCTGGGAATATGACCGGCCGAAAGCCAGCAAGGAACATCCGACGATGAAGCCTGTGGCGCTGATGGCCTATCCTATCCAGAACTCGTCCATGAGCCACTGCATCGTCCTGGACCCGTTCCTCGGTTCTGGCTCTACGCTCATGGCCTGCCAACAGACAGACCGTATATGCTATGGCATTGAACTGGATAGGAAGTTTGTCGATGTTATCGTGAAGCGATATATCGAGCAGGCGGGGAGTGATAGCGTATTTGTGTTACGCGAAAATGAGAAAATTCCCTATGATAACATGCAGAAATGACTTGCTATTATCGGCGTTCAGAGTGATATATGTACTAACAAAACAAGGAGGTACATAGACCATGACAATCCAGACGACTATGAACGACCGCAAGGAACTGGCCAGAAAGCTCATTCCTTTCAACCATAACGAAAAGCTTCATTACGCCGGAACGCCGACATTCGCTTTTGAAGGGCAGGGCTTCCGCATCCTTCGTAACGGCGATATTGAATGTGAAGATGAAAAAACAGAAGCCGCCATGATTTGTTTCCTTCAGCAGGAAGGCATCCTTCCACAGCCGGAAGCGGTACAGGAACCACAATCGCAGCATGATGAAGAACCTGAACAGGGGGCAGAGCCGGAAATGATGGAAATCAAGATCCCGACTGACGGCATGGACGGGATGCAGATGCGCAACCTGGTATTCATGCTCCATGCCCAGCAGCACCTGCTAAACAGGGCCGCGGGACAAGAAAATATTCATGTGCCGGACAGGCTGATTGAAGACCTGAAAGATGAGCCTGTGGCGGACAGGACTTCCTTCTTTGCGGTCTACCAGAATTACAGCAAGGAAGGTCGGGGATTCCTGATTACCGCGGAAATGGTGACATTCTGCTTTGCCGTAACCGACAACGCCGTGAAGAACCGCGCTTTGGTCGAATTGGCGGCCTTCATGGTCAGCGCGGCGAAAAAGGCGAAACGGGTCAATCCCGTCACCCGGAAGCCGGAAAATGAAAAATACTACCTGCGGATGTGGCTCCTTCGCATCGGCATGGGAACCAAAGCTAGCCACGAATCGCGCATGGCCCTGCTGAAAGGACTGAATGGCTGGAGCGCTTTCCGCACAGAAGCGGAAGCCCATGCCCATGCCGAACGGCAGAAGAAACGCCGGCATCAGAACACATAAATTCTCAATTTAATTCATAATTATTCTCAAAAAGACTTGCTATTATGTGCCTTTAGAGTGATATATAGTGTACCGAAAGAACACACGCACACATAGAAAGGACAGAGATAATTATGAAAACACTGCACTTTGGAATCGAAATGGAAATGACAGGGATTACGAGAAACCGGGCGGCCAGTCTCATGGCCCGTTTCTTCGGAACAGAAAGCCGCCATGAAGGCGGAGCCTACGATACTTACACCGCCAAGGATGACCGGGGACGGAAATGGAAAGCCATGAACGACTCCAGCCTGATTCCGCAGAAAAAAGTGAATGGCGAAATCATGGATGCATCCACGAACTACCGCACCGAGGTGGTCAGCCCCATTCTTTCCTATGAAGACATTCCCAAACTGCAGGAGCTGGTGCGGACGCTCCGCAAGGCCGGGGCTTTCGCCAACAAGTCCTGCGGTATCCACATCCATGTCGGGGCGGAACGCTTTACCGCCAGGACCTTGCGAAACCTCGTAAACATCATGGCCAGCAAGGAGGACATGATTTACCGCGCTCTCCAAATCAATCCTTCAAGGGAACATCGGTACTGCCGGAAGACGAACACCCTCTTCCTGAAGGACCTTAACCAGAAAAAGCCGGACACGCTCAGCGGCATCGCCGACCTCTGGTATCAGGAAGATCCCTACGGACGGGATCATCACTACAACAGCACCCGCTACCACGGGTTGAACCTGCATGCCACCTTTACCAAGGGAACGGTCGAGTTCCGCCTTTTCAACGGCACTCTCCACGCCGGTGAAATCAAGGCCTACATCCAGTTCTGCCTGGCGGTTGCCCATCAGGCGCTCACGCAGAAGAAGGCCTCGGCGCGGAAGACAGAAACAGACAATGAAAAATACGCCTTCCGGTGCTGGATGCTCCGGCTGGGACTCATCGGCGACGAATTCAAGACCTGCCGGCTCCACTTCCTCAAACACCTTACAGGCAACTCCGCATGGCGCAACGCCGCCTGAAGGGGATAGCCACAAACGGGCAGCTTCGGCTGCCCTCGGGGTGGTAGAAGGGCATTCCCTTCGGAAAGGATGATTGTGATGAACGAAAGATTCTACATTGCCTATGGCAGCAACATGAGTGAAGTGCAGATGGCGCGGCGCTGCCCTGACGCCGTCCTTTGGGGAACAGGGAAAGTAAACGGCTATGAGCTTCTTTTTAAAGGCTCACTGACCGGATGCTACGCCACCATCGAGAAGAAGGATGATGCCTTCGTGCCAGTGGTTATCTGGCGCATCTCGCGGGCTGACGAAAAGCGGCTCGATATGTATGAGGGATTCCCGAAGTTCTACTACAAGAAAACCATTCCCGTTGAAACGGACGGCGGTATCCTCCACGGCCTCGTGTACATCATGCATGAGGAACGGAAGTTCGGTGAGCCAATCGACTGGTACTACCGTAACATGGAATGCGATTACCACAAGTTCGGCTTCGACCTCTCTGTCCTGCGGAAAGGGCTGACGGAAAGCAGGGCGAGGACGAAAGGCGCACGGGTGAGGCTGATTTCCATGGACGATATGCAGGCACCGCCTGCGGGGACGGAAGGCACTGTCCAGTACGTCGATGACGCCGGCACCATCCATGTACAGTGGGACACGGGCGGCAGTCTCGGTCTTGTGCCGGGCGAGGACGAATGGGAACTTGTCGAATAATCATCAAAAAATGACTTGCTATTATGTCCATTCAGAGTGATATATATACACAACAAAAGGAACAGAAAGCGAGGAATTTACGATGACAAAATTCGAAAAAGACTACCACGAAATGCTGAAAGGCGCAGGATTGTACATTTTACAGGGCCGCAGAGCCGAAATCCAGAAGCTGAAGAAAGAACAGCGGGCCTGCAAGAACCGGTTCCGGTTCCAGTGCATCTGCCAGGACCTCAGCCGGCTGGAACGGGAATACGAAGCGCTCGAAGAACTGTACTGAGGCATGGAGAAAAGAGGCCGCAAGGCCTTCTTTTTCTTGTAAAAAATACATAAATATTCAAAAATGACTTGCTATTATGTGCGTTTAGAGTGATATATATACATGACGAAGGGGACAGCCCCAAAGAACACAAAGCATATGAAAGCGAGGAATTTACCATGACAAACATCTACACACTCCGCAACCATTTTACCCTCCACGAAAACAAAACGGCCATCACCCGCGCCGATTTCGAAGCCCATTTCAAGGCCACGAAGGAAAAGGTGACCTTCACCTTCAACGGCTGGGACGGCAAAAGCTACGATGGCGAAAGCCGGACGGCGCGGGTCTACCGGACGGATGTAAAAGGCTATGAAAATGCCCGGTTTATCAAAGTCGGAAAGGGCCTGCACTACATCGAAGAAAACAGCCGAATCCTTGAAAAGGCAACGGGCGAATACAATGTTGGAGCCGAATGGTTGGTCGATGTTCTGAAAAGCATAAAATGAGAAAAAAGAGGAGAGCCTGAAAATGACTCTCCTTGTTCTGATTAGACTATTTCATTAGCAATACATATCGTCTAATGAAAGTATTCTTTTTAAGGATGCTTACCAAGAACCAGACAATCAAAATAATCGTGAGAATGTATATTGCGTAAAGAAGTAATCCTGTTCCCCAATGGAAGGCCGAACCGACAGGCATTTGCATGCCTGCAGCTTTTTCCAAAGCACGGCAAATAGCACCACCAACGAAAATATGCATCATATATACAGCAAAAGAAAAGGTGCTGACCTTGACGATAAGGAATCGAATTTTTTTATGCAATGAAAGAGCTTTTTCTGTTCGGGTGAGCAATTCAAAAGTTGCAATGGAAAGAATAACAACCAAAATGAAATCATAGTTTTGTACGGTATGCTTGGTAAACTCGATTGCATACATACAACTAAAAGGCAGGACTATTCCGAATAGGATAAGCATAGGAGCTTTGAACTTTTTCAGAAGTCCTTTGTAGATGGCGTACCCAGATAGTAAATAAATCATCCAGACGCTTTCACCCCAGACAGAAGCACCGAAGATATTCATTCGCAAGACGGAGTGGATTTGAGGGTTATGTCCGACAAGGGACGCCAATGGCGCTATAGATGGAATTAATGTGCCGCTTAAAATCAGAGCAATTAGAAGAACTTTTCGATAAGGCTTTGATGTGATATTGTGGCAAGCCATAGAAAGGATAGGCATACCCAGGTATAAGGCGATAGTCATTGGCAAATACCATAATGCTGATAGGGTATCTCCCATGAAAAATGCTGCTTTGAATATGGCGGACCATTTTTGAGGGTTTTCAGCCACATGGGTATAGCGTAAGATATTCCAGGCAACATTCCAAACTTCATAAGAAACTAAAAGTGGAAGAAGATTTCTTGATAGATATCTCTGCAAATAGGCATTGTCTCTATAATTGCGATCGAACATCAGATATCCAGTTAAAATAACAAAGAGTGGGACACCGACCGTTCCAATCACCTTAAAGAAAGCGAAAACGGCGAAATGGACATCAGAATTAAAAAAATTACTTTTGGTATGAACGATAATGACAAGTATCATAGCCAGTACACGAATAGCGTCCATAGAATAAACTCGTTCTTTCATTGTTGCCTCCCTGTGTCAATTTATTCTCTAACATGCAGAATGTACTTCTGTATTATACATGTTTATATGGGGGGGGACAAGAAATATCCGAAAAATGACTTGCTATTATGTGCGTTTAGAGTGATATATATACACGACGAAGGGGACAAGCCCCAAAGATAAAAGGCACATGAAAGCGAGGAACATACCATGAAAACTACAACAAACACCTACAGACTTCCACAAACGACAACACCGGAACAGCTCGAAATAAGCGGGATCCATATCCTGAACTTTGGCGACCGGGTTCTCCTGGCCGGCCATTGCTTCAGCAAGGGGAAGGATTACTGGTACGGTGCAACCTACGCATTCACGACTAAGGACCACACCTGCGAAGGGAAAATCAGACTGACGGCAGTCAGCGACAAACTTTTTGAAGACGATGGCCACGCCATCGAGTGGGCCATGAAACACTAAACTGAATACGAAACCAACAGGGAACCGCACAGCGGTTCCTTTTTTGATACATTTTTGAAGGAGGTGAACGGCCATGGCCATTCGCGGAAGAAAACCGAAACCCACAGCGCTCAAAGTCCTGGAAGGCAATCCCGGCCATCGGCCGCTCAACAAGAAAGACCCCCTGCCCAAAGGCCGGCTGCCCCGCTGCCCGGACTGGCTGGAAGATGACGCCAAGAAAGAATGGAAACGGCTCGGCAAAGTGCTGGCGGACATGGGGATGCTGACCAATCTGGACATGATGGCTTTTGCCGGCTACTGCCAGGCTTATGCCCGATGGAAAGGGGCGGAAGAATTCATCACCCAGCACGGGGACATGGTGCGGACGCCGAACGGCTACTTGCAGCAGGTGCCGCAGGTGTCCATCGCCCAGACGAACCTGAAGATCATGCTGAAGTTCTGCGAGCAGTTCGGCCTGACCCCGTCCGCTCGGAGCCGCATGGTCGGGGATGCAGAAGATTCTAAGGCGGCAGTCGATGAGATGGAGTTGATTTTAGGAGGATGAACATAAATGGCATTTGTATATAAACCGTCAGCGTTCATGCTGCCGACATCCCATTACGACAAGGACAAGGCCGACCGGGCGGTCGCTTTTATAGAGAACCTGTGCCACACGAAAGGGAAATGGGCGGGGAAACCATTCCTGCTCCTTCCCTGGCAGGAACAGATAGTCCGTGACCTGTTTGGCATCGTAAAGGAAGACGGAAACAGACAGTTTCTGACGGCTTATATCGAGATAGGAAAGAAGAACGGGAAAAGCGAACTGGCGGCAGCCGTAGCGCTTTATTTGCTTTATGCTGATAACGAGCCAAGTGCGGAAGTCTATGGCGCGGCCTGTGATAGAAACCAGGCTTCCATCGTGTTCGATGTGGCAAAGCAGATGGTGGAAATGAGTCCGGCGCTCATGAGGCGTTCAAAAATTCGGACTGCAAGCAAGCGGATCATCAACTACCGCAACGCCGGATTCTATCAGGTGCTGTCGGCGGAGGTCACATCCAAACATGGTCTGAGCGTTTCTGGCCTTGTCTTTGATGAAATTCACGCCCAGCCGAACCGGAAACTCTATGATGTCCTGACCAAAGGCTCTGGGGACGCCCGTGAACAGCCGCTCTTTTTCATCATCACTACAGCTGGCAATGACAAGAACAGCATCTGCTATGAACTGCATACCAAAGCACTCGACATCATGCACGGCAGGAAAAAGGACCACACCTTTTATCCAGTTGTTTATGGCCTGGAAGAAGGCGAAGACTGGACGGACGAAGCCAACTGGTATAAAGCGAACCCGTCTCTCGGTTACACTATCAACATCGAGCGTGTCCGGGAAGCGTACCGGAACGCCATCGAGAATCCTGCCGAGGAGAATGTGTTCAAGCAGCTGCGCCTAAACATCTGGACTTCAGCCAGCATCCGCTGGATTCCGGAGCAGGTTTACGACAAGGGCAATCTTCCTATTAACTTGGATTCCCTCAAAGGCCGGATGTGCTATGGCGGACTGGACTTGTCCAGTACTTCGGACATTACAGCTCTTGTTCTGGCTTTTTCGCCACGGACGGAAGATGAGAAATATATACTTCTGCCGTTCTTCTGGTTGCCGGAAGACACACTAGAACTCCGGTGCCGGCGCGACCATGTGCTTTACGATGTCTGGCAGAAGCAGGGATTCATTCAGACGACCGAAGGAAACGTCATCCACTACGGCTTCATCGAAAAGTTCATCGAACGGTTAGGCGAAACCTATAATATCCAGGAAATCGCTTATGACCGATGGAACGCCACCCAGATGGTGCAAAACCTGGAGGACATGGGCTTCACCATGGTTCCTTTTGGCCAGGGGTTCAAAGATATGTCGCCGCCGTCGAAGGAATTGTTCAAGCTCCTTATGGAAGGGAACATTATCCATGGTGGCAACCCCGTTCTCAAATGGATGGCGGGAAATGTAGTCATGCGGCAGGACCCGGCGGGGAACATCAAACCGGATAAAGAAAAATCCGTCGAAAAAATCGACGGAATCGTAGCATCTATCATGGCACTGGACCGCTGCATCCGTAACGGGACAGGCAGCGGCAGCGTCTATGATGAACGGGGCGTTATTGCATTTTGATTTTTGTTAACCAGCTACAGCAACCTGGAATTTCAGGTCTAGGGCTTGCATGAGTTTGACGAGTGTATCGAGTTTTGGCGTTGTTTTCAGCGTTTCGATACGGGCTATCGAGGATTGGGGGATGCCGCACCGTTCTGCAAGGGTGCGCTGGCTGATGCCAAGCTCCTGTCTCCGCCGGATGATGGAAGAAACAATATTGCTCACTTCTTCGATTTCTTCCATATTACGGCGTTCTTCTTCACTGATTGCTTTTACATGATTTTTATAGTCTTCCCAGGTTCTCATTGTTCTTCCTCCTTCTGACGGATATAGTCATCGCGTTCCGCCTTGGCGCGGGCAATTTCGCGTTTTGGTGTTTTCTGTGATTTTTTTCGGAAATAATGGAGCAGTACATACTGGCTCTCATCATAGTAGAAATAAAAGACCTGGTTATTTCCTGGACGCAGTTCCCATATATCTTCTTCCAGGTGTTTTGTGATGTTGACTGGCAGATTGGTACCATTTTTAGCGAGCAGGTCGATGTAGAAAAGAATCTGGTTGTACTGGATACGGGCATCTTTACTGGTTTTGCTTTTCACCCGCAAGGTTTCCAAAAAATCCCAGACTTCTGATTCACCACGCTGGTTCTCATAAAATTCAATCTTGTACATCCTAATCTCCTTTGTGTTCCTATTTAAATGATAGCATATATGCTATCAAAAGACAAGAGATGCAAAGATGCATTGATTCATCATACTTTTGATTTTATTTCAGGAGGTTTCCATGCATATTCCGTTTTTATCTCAGTTCTTCAAATCAAGGGACAAACCTCAGAACTATTATATCGGCACGGATTTCCGTTATCTGTTCGGCCCGTCTACGAGCGGCAAGACGGTGAACGAGTTCACAGCCATGCAGACAACGGCTGTGTATGCCTGTGTACGTATTCTGGCGGAAACCCTGGCAGCTCTGCCACTCCAGATGTACCGCTACACGCCAGGAGGCAAGGAACGGGTCTACGACCACCCGCTGTACCATTTGCTCCATGATGAGCCGAACCCGGAGATGACCTCATTTATTTTCCGGGAAACGCTCATGAGCCACCTGCTCATCTGGGGCAATGCCTATGCACAGATTATCCGTGACCGCCTGGGACGGGTACAGGGACTCTATCCGCTGCGGCCGGACAAGATGAGTGTGTGCCGGGACGACCGGGGCCGGATTTTCTATCTGTACACCAAGACCAGTGATGAAAATCCGAATATCAAACCGTATGGGCAGGTGGCCCTGCCAAAGGAAGAAGTGCTGCACATTCCCGGTCTTGGCTTTGATGGTCTGGTCGGGTATTCTCCTATCGCCATGGCCCGTAATGCCGTGGGGATGACCATGGCCTGCGAGGAATACGGAGCGTCTTTCTTTGCCAACGGAGCCAGTCCCAGCGGGGTGCTGGAGCATCCTGGAGTCCTGAAAGACCCGGCTAAGGTCCGGGATTCGTGGAATGCTGTATATAGAGGGACGGGGAACGCCCATAAGGTGGCTGTCCTTGAGGAAGGCGTGCGCCCAGATGGGCGTCATTGATAGTAGTGTTTGGTACTACCACCCACAATCATGGGTGAGTTGACCTGTCTTACCGCAAAGTGAAAGCTGATACGGGAACATAGCACGACAGGAAAGCGGTAAGTTACTCAAAGGCTAAAGGGTACGACTGAACCGCCACAACAATCGGATATGAGGTTTAAGGTATCTACTGAACGTGAGACTTGAGTGTCCATTTCCGAGGGGAATTGGGAAATTAGCCTGTTACCCATTCCGTGACTGACTGTCTTTACATCCTTCAAAGGCGGCATAATTGCGAATGTCACGGCACGAGCAGGAGAACCTGTGTTAAAGAGTCTAAAGCGGAACCGATAATTCGAGCATACCAAGCAATGACGCTAACTGGGGATACCCTAAAGGCGGATGCCGAAAGGCTATAGTCTATAGGACTTGAATACCGCCCATGGGTACGGAGCGTTCGTAGTAGTCCGAGAGAGTTAATAGCTCTTACATGGCGAAGGAACGCAGCTTATGCAACTCTAAAAGGAAAGGTGAAAGGGAGGAGAAACCTCAATGAAACCAACATCTGAAATTTTAGAACGAATGTACAGAAATTCTGAAGAGCATTCAGACGGTATCTACACGCGGCTCTATAGGTATCTTTTGCGAGAGGATATTTACATGACCGCATACAAGAACCTTTACGCAAACAAGGGCGCAGGAACTGAGGGTGTGGACAATGATACGGCTGACGGTTTTGGAAAGGAATATGTGAATCAGATTATTGATGAACTGAAAAACCAAACCTATGAGCCAAAAGCGGTAAAACGTGTCTACATTCCTAAGCGCAACGGAAAAATGCGTCCATTAGGTATTCCGTCATTCAGAGACAAACTGATACAGGATGCGATACGGCAGATACTTGAAGTAATCTATGAGCCTGTTTTCAGTACTCATTCGCACGGATTCAGACCGAATAGAAGCTGTCACTCAGCGCTGAAAGAAATCAGCCGTTCTTTCCGCAGTACGAAATGGTTTGTCGAGGGAGACATTAAGGGATGCTTTGACAACATTGACCACACGGTTCTGCTGAATCTGCTTTCTGAGAAGATTAAGGACAGCAAGTTCATAAATCTGATAGGAAAGTTTCTGAAAGCGGGCTACATGGAAAATTGGGAGTACCACAAGACATACAGCGGAACTCCGCAGGGCGGCATTCTTTCCCCGATTCTTGCAAATATATATCTGCATGAGTTGGACAAGAAAGTAGAAGCCATGCAGAAAGAATTTAATGCGCCTGCTGATTATGCCTATACACCTGCATACGGCAAAAAGGTGAGAGGAATTGTCAAATTGCAAAAGCGTTACGGCGAATGCGTTGATGAAGCGGAAAAGAAAGAACTGTTAAAACAGATTCATAAGCTTGAAGTGGAAAAGCGCAGATTGCCATACAAGGACGCTTCCGACAAGAAAATCGCCTATGTACGCTATGCTGATGATTTTATTATCGGTGTCAGCGGAAGCCGTGAGGATGCGGAGCGTATAAAGCAGGAGCTTACGTTGTTTGTGGCAACAAGATTAAAACTGGAATTGTCTGACGAGAAAACAAAAATCACGCACAGTTCCGGCAATGCTCATTTTCTCGGATATGACATCAACGTGCGCAGATGTCAGGAATCCAAAAGGAAAACCAATGGGGTTTTACAGCGGACGCTTAATAACTCTGTGGAATTGCTTATTCCCATGGAGCGGATTGAGAAGTTCATGTACGACCGTGAGATTGTCATTCAAGGTAAGGACGGCAAACTCATCCCATGGCAAAGAAACTCAATGGCGGGTCTTACTGACCTTGAAATTGTAGATACCTATAACTCGCAGACTCGTGGAATCTGTAATTATTACTGCATAGCCAGTAATTTCTCAAAGCTGACGTATTTCGTTTATCTGATGGAATACAGCTGTCTGAAAACACTTGCTAAGAAGCATAAAACCAGAATATCAGGCATAAAGAGGATATTCAAGTGCGGAAAGTCGTGGGGCATTCCTTATAAAACGAAGAAAGAGAAAAAGCGCATGATGATTGTGAAATTCTCGGACTTCAAACGAGGAACTGTCTTTGACGAACCAAGCATTGATACGGTGAAGAACCATATCCATTTCAACACAAGAAATTCTCTTGAAGCCAGGTTGAAGGCTTGTAAATGTGAATTATGCGGTGCGGAAGGTGATGGCATTGCTTTTGAAATTCATCACATCAACAAGATGAAAAACCTCAAAGGTAAGGAGCAATGGGAAATGGCGATGATTGCAAGAAAGCGGAAAACACTTGTTGTTTGTAAAGAATGCCATAAGAAAATCCATCATTCGTCATAGTGTAAATGGAAAGCCGTGTACATCGAGAGGTGTAAGCACGGTTTGGGGAGAGGCTTGTGCAAACCGACATTGGAAACAATGCACGGCGGCACTTGCCTACTCTACATGAAATACCAGCAGATCGGCATCCCGCCGGAAGAGGCACAGTTCCTGGAAACACGGAAGTTCCAGCTGGATGAGATTGCCAGACTGTACCGCATCCCGCCGCACATGATTGGCGATTTGGAGAAAAGCTCCTTCAACAATATCGAACAGCAGTCCATGGAATTCGTGAAATACACGCTGGATCCCTGGGTCATCCGCTGGGAGCAGGCTATGCAGAAAGCCCTGTTCCTGCCGGAAGAGAAGAAGCAGTATTTCCTGAAATTCAATGTGAACGGCCTTATGCGCGGCGACTACGAAAGCCGTATGACCGGCTACAGCATCGGCCGGCAGAATGGCTGGCTGTCTGCCAACGATATCCGGGAGATGGAAGACATGAATCCCGTGCCGGATGAGGAAGGCGGCAACCTGTACCTGGTGAACGGCAGCATGACCAAGCTCAAGGATGCCGGGGCTTTTGCACAGAAGGGAGAAACGAATGAAACATAAATTTTGGAAGTGGGTGACCAATGTTGCCCCTGATGCCTTTGGTAGTGATAGGACGCTGTACCTGGACGGCCAGATTTCAGACGAGACTTGGTGGGGCGATGAAGTGACGCCGAAGGCTTTCAAGGATGAACTGAACGCGGGCAGCGGCGACATCACTCTCTGGATCAACAGCCCGGGCGGTGACTGTTTTGCCGCCGCCCAGATCTACAACATGCTCATGGATTATCCGGGAAACGTCACCGTGAAGATTGATGGCCTGGCGGCTTCAGCAGCCTCGGTCATTGCCATGGCCGGGACGAAGGTCTGCATGTCGCCAGTGGCTATCCTGATGATTCACAATCCGGCAACCCTGGCGTACGGGGATAAAGCCGAGATGGAAAAGACCATCGGCATGCTGAGCGAGGTCAAGGAGAGCATCATCAATGCCTATGAAATCAAGAGCGGCCTGGCCCGCACGAAGATTTCGCATATGATGGATGATGAAACCTGGCTCAATGCCCGCAAGGCCGTGGAATTGGGCTTTGCCGATGAAATCCTTTTTGACCAGAAAGAAGGAGAGGAAGAGCCGGAAGCCATGCTGTACAGCCCGGTTACGGTGACGAATTCCTTTGTACAGAAAGTAAAACCGAAGAAACCATTACAGAAAGTGTCAGCCGCTGATCTGGAAAAACGGCTGGCACTGCTCATTCATTGATAGGAGGAAACGAACAATGGATACGATTTTAGCACTGCGTGAGAAACGCAAGAACCTCTGGGATGCGGCGAAAGCCTTCCTGGATACGGCACGTGATGAGAACGGGATGATTTCTGCGGAAGATGCCGCCCGTTATGACAAGATGGAAGCGGATGTAGTGAACCTGGGAAAAGAAATCGACCGTCTGGAACGTCAGCAGCGTATGGATGCCGAAATGGCAAAGCCTACGAGCGTTCCCATTACCGAGCAGCCGGGTTCTCCCCAGACGGAAAATGAGAAGAAAGGCCGCGCATCCAATGCCTACCAGAAGGCTTTCTGGGACAGCATCCGCCATAAGAACTTCATTGATGTGCAGAATGCCCTGAGCGTGGGTACGGATGCCGATGGCGGCTATCTGGTGCCGGATGAATTCGAGCATCAGCTCATCGACAAACTCCAGGAAGAAAACTTCTTCCGCAGCCTGGCAACAGTCATCCATACCAGCGGCGACCGCAAGATTCCGGTCGTGACGGGGCATGGCGAAGCTGCATGGATGGAAGAAAACGGCCTCTATCCGGACAGCCAGGATACCTTTGGCCAGCAGTCCATCGGGGCGTACAAGCTGGGCACGGCCATCCGTGTATCGGAAGAACTCCTGAACGACAGCGTCTTCGACCTGGAAAGCTATATCGCCGGTGAATTCGCCCGCCGCATCGGCACCAAGGAAGAGGAAGCCTTCCTCACGGGCGATGGCAAGAGCAAGCCGACTGGCGTATTCCCGTCTGCGGAACTTGGCGTTACGACGAATGGGGCTTCCATCACCTTTGATGATGTCATCGACCTGTATCATTCCCTGCGCATCCCGTACCGTCGCAAGGCCGTATGGCTCCTGAATGATTCCACCATCAAGGCCCTGCGCAAGGTCAAGGACAACAACGGGAACTATATCTGGCAGCCGTCTGTGACGGCCGGCACTCCGGATACTATCCTGAACCGTCCCTGCTACAGCACATCCTTCGCTCCGGAACTGGCTGCCGGCAATCGTCCTTTGCTCTTCGGCGACTTCAGCTATTACTGGATTGCTGACCGGGAATCCCGCTCCTTCAAGCGCCTCAATGAACTGTATGCTGCCAACGGCCAGATTGGTTTCCTCGCCAGCCAGCGCGTCGATGGTATGCTGATGCTGAAGGAAGCGGTCAAGGCCCTCGAAGTGAAAGCGAAGGCGTAAGACATGCTGGTCAGCCTGGAAGAAGCCCGGGAATATCTGCGGATTGATGAGGATGACACATCGAATGACGATGTCATCCTGTCATCCCTGGAAACGGCCCAGGCCTTGTGCCTGGACCTGGCCCGCTGCGAGGAAGCGGATGCCGAAGAGAATCCCGTCGTGTTCCATGAAGCCATTCTCTATGCTGCCGCCTTTTTATATGAGCATCGGGAAGAAGCGGATTATTCCGGCCTGCTGAAGATGCTGCGGTGGCTGCTGTTCGGTGTGCGGCGCAGCTGCTTTTGAAAGGGGGACGATGCAATGCAGGTGGGAAAACTGAACAAGAGAGTGCAGATTATCAGCCAGAAAGCACAGACTGACGATTTGGGGTTCGATACGTTACAAGATGTGGTCCACTGTACCTGTTGGGCTTCTATCGAGCCAGCTCGTGGTAAAGTGTTCTATGAGATGGAGCGCAAAACGGATAAGGAGTACAGCAAGATTACCATCCGCTGGCGGCCGGGTATCACTCACGATATGAAAGTGAAGTATCAGGACCATCTGTACGACATCGACACTATCGTGGATCCGTACATGCGCCACGAATCCCTGGAACTGTACTGTACGGAAGAAATCAGGGGGCAGGACAATGAGTAACGGAGATTTGGGACTTCACGGCCTTGACGAATTGTCCGGCAAACTGCTCTCTGCCATCGAGGAATTTCCGGGGACTGCCGAAAAGGGACTGGTGACGATTGGCAACAAGCTCAAGAAGGAATGTGTGAACCAGACCCCGGAAGGCAATACAGGCAAGCTGAAGAAGGGGTGGAAACACAAGGTAAAGGGCTATAACGGCTCAGAACTGACCTACGAACTGGTCAACAAGCACCCGGTCCATCACCTGCTGAACAACGGCCATGTCAAGAAAACGCCCGGCGGCAGGACTGTCGGTTACTACGAAGGGCAGCACTACACGGAAAAAGCTGTGAAGCTGTTTGAATCGCAGGACTTGCAGCCCGGCCTTGAAAAACTTGCGAAGAAACTCATTAAGAAAGCAGGCGGCACATGATCCATGATATCGACATCCTGCAGGCCGTACAGGAGAAGCTGAAAGGGCGGTTCCCGTATCCCGTGTATCTGCAGGAAGTGAAGGAAGGATTCCGACCACCGGCATTTTTCCTCAAGACGATGACGGTGACTTCGCCCCAGGGCAGCAAGGAAGTATACCGGGATACGGATATTTACATCACCTATATACCACAGAAACAGGCAGCCAGCACATCCATATATGGAGTACTGGCTGCCGTTGAAGACCTGTTCCGTGACGGGATTGCCGTTCAGGACAGGTTTTTTGCTGTCCTCTCTATGAGTGAAGAACTCATTGGGCAGGACAATGATGGCGGACGGGTGACGCTGACAATCCAGTACTATGATTCCGCCGATGAAACGGAAACCGCTGAACGGATGAAAGTACTGCATCAGCGATATCGGGGAAAGGAGACAATGAAACATGAAAATGCCATCCATTAACGTCGTGTTCAAGGAAAAAGGCATCAGCGCCATTGAGCGCAGTGAACGCGGCATTGTCCTGATGATTCTGAAGGAAGAAACATTACCTTCCGAAACGGAAGTGAACCTGTATACGGCAGATGATATTCCTAAGGAACTGTCGGACAGCAACCGGGAACAGCTGGAACTGGCGCTACGGGGTTATGTGAACAGTCCGAAGAAAGTCATTGCGGAAATTATCAGCAGCGAAACCGAGGACTATATGGACATCCTGAAAGTCATCGAGAACAAACGCTTCGACTATCTGGTCATCCCGGACATCGAAACGTCGCACATCGATACTATCGCCACCTGGGTCAAGGGGATGCGTACCAATAAAGACAAGATGATAAAGGCCGTGCTGCCGGAGTGTACAGCAGATACGGAAGGGGTCATCAATTTCGTCAACAAGACTATCCAGACCCGGACGAAAACGTATACGACGGCCCAGTACTGCGGCCGAATTGCCGGCATCATTGCCGGGACGCCTATGACGATTTCCTGTACTTATGCGCCGCTGCCGGAAGTTATCGGCTGCGATGTCTGGACGAAAGAGGAAATGGATACCATGACGGGTGCGGGGAAGCTGTTCTTTTTCTTTGACGGCGAAAAAGTGAAACTGGCCCGGGGCATCAACTCCCTGGTGACGACCGTCCAGGACAAGGGGACGAGCTTCCAGAAAATCAAGCTCGTGGATCTGATGGATATGATGCACGACGATATTCGCACGACGGCCCAGGACCATTACCTCGGCAAGTACGCCAACAGTTATGCGAACCGCTGTCTGCTGGTAACGGCTATCCAGGGCTATCTCGACCAGCTGGCCCAGGAAGGACTGCTGGAACAGGACCAGAATACCGCCTATATTGACGTGGAATCCACGAAAATCTGGCTGGAGTCCAACGGCAAATATACCAAAGAGGAACTGGCGGATATGTCGGAAATGGACATCAAGCTGGCCAATATCGGCAGTAATGTGTTCATCGCCGTCAAGGCATCGCTGCTGGATGCCATGGAAGATGTCACGATTACCATCAATATCTGAGGAGGTGAAGCCGGATGAACAGTATGGAAGCCAAACGGGTCATGAATGGCAAGTACGCTGACCTGTATATCGACGGTGACCTCATGGCCGAGGCAACGGCGTTCAAGGCCGAGGTCACGCTGACCAAGGAAGAAGTGAAGATGCTCCGCCATGTGGGTAAAGGCTATAAGGTTACGGGGTATGACTGCAAGGGCGAATTGAAGCTCCACAAAGTTTCTAGCTACATGATCAAGAAGATGAACGACAACATCAAGGCGGGCAAACAGACCGTGGTGACTATTGTATCGGTTCTCGATGACAAGGATGCCATCGGCAGCGAACGCATCGTCATCAAGGATGCCACCTTCGACAGCCTGATTCTGGCAGATTGGGAAGTGGATAAGATGGGCGAGGAAAGCTACAGCTTTACCTTCTCGGACTGGGATTTACTGGATTTAGCATAAGGAGAAAACGACTATGAATATGGTAGACAGGCTGCTGAAAGCAGACGTAGTAAATAAACTGGCCGAACGGCCTACTAAAAAGGTGAAGATGGAACGGCTGAGTAAATTGTTCGGATTTGACTTCATCATTACTTTGAGAGCCATCGACCCGGAACGCTATGCCGACATCCAAAAAATGGCCGTGGATTTCACGAACGGCAATGCCGATAATGTAGACATTTATCAGATGCAGACCCAGACGCTCCTGGCGGGCATCGCAGATCCCGATTTCAAGAACAAAGAATTGATGGAAAAGTTCGGGGCAGTCCTTCCGGGCGACATCATCAGGAAACTGTTCCTGGCAGGAGAAATCGCTGACCTCACGGCGCAGATTACCGAACTCAACGGCTACACCACGCAGAAGAAGGCGGATGAAGCCATAAAAAACTGATCCAGACCGATGGCGAAGTGCAGGCGATGTACCTCCTGTTCCGGGAACATCACCTGCTGCCGTCAGCGGTCATGAAATTGGGATACGGCGAACGGCAGGTGCTGTATGCATTTGTAAGGTATGAGATGGAAGAAAAAGAAAAAGTCACACCATTATAAAAATTAATGTGACTTTTTAACATAAATTCCTTTAAGGTAACAAGTTGTAGCGTTTAACGTAAGACATGACACTGCTATTTCCGTGACGATTTGCTTGATACATAATAAGAACAATTCTTTTTGTCTTTTTGTTGATTACAAAATTGATTCCTTCATTTCTAGGAGAAACGTATTCTATGTATCCATAATTACGATAGTTTTTAGAGAAGCGATTGTCATAATACGTGCCATACGTTTTCGTATAATCTCTCGGCTCGCTATTAGAATGATAGATAGGCCCATAAGCATATTCAATGTCATTTACAGTCATGCCAACTTCAATGTCTTTATCCGTTTTGTAACCTGGTGCAAGAATGAAAATCTGTCCTAAGCGATCTTCCCATAAATCAATGGCTACACATTTGTCTTTTGATAAATAGAGGTCATTATAGCTGGTGGGAGCGTATTTATGATTGGATTGCCAAAGGCTGTATGGATAGGTGTTCAGATAAGTAAAAATATCAGTATACTGATCAATGCCACCTAACACTCTGGCATCATCTGTTCTTGCTTGAGCAGTGTTTAAATTAAAGAAAGAAAATCCTACTAGTAAACACATTAACAATTTTGAAAGTGTAGATTTTTTCATTATAGTATCATCTCCTTAATTTACATTACTTTAAAAAATAACGATATATGATAACAAAATTGTAACATATTTATATGCCTTATTCAATTGATGGTAAAGGTAGGTGAAACAGCATGGCTAATAACGTCATCGATGCCGCCATCCGGCTGCGAGATTTGTTCACGCCGACCGTGCGGAGCGTCAATGCCAGCCTGGATACGATGAAAACCCAGATGGCGGCGGCGAAACAGTCGGTCAGCGGCCTGTCAGGGAAACTGACGGAACATGAGCGCATCCAGAAACGGACGGCGAAAAGCATCGAGCAGACCGGGGGCAAGATTTCCGGCCTGTCAGATAAGTTCGCCCTGCTGTCCGCTCCGATTCTGGCTGTTGCGACTGCTGGCTTCAAGCTGAACAGCGATTTCACGAATGGTCTGGCTAAAGTATCTACCCTGGTAGATACAACGGTGGTATCTATGCAGAAAATTCGTGATGAAATCCGTGCGGTGAGTGATGAAACAGGCGCTGGCGTAGCCGACCTTTCCGAATCGGTCTATCAGGCCATTTCTGCCGGTGTCGATGCCGGTCATGCGGTCAGTTTCGTAAAAGATATGACGATTGCCGCTAAGGCCGGCTTTACCGATACGACGACTGCCGTCAATGGCGTTACGACCGTTCTCAACGCCTACGGAAAATCGGCAGAAGAAGCAAGCCATATCACGGACCAGATGTTATTGGCGCAGAACTTCGGCAAGACCTCATTCGGTGAGATGGCCCAGTCCATGGGCAACGTCATCCCGATTGCTTCGCAGCTCAACGTTACTACGCAGGAACTCTTTGGCTCCATCGCTGTCCTTACTAAAAACGGTATCGCTACGAGCGAAGCCATCACGGGACTCAAGGCGGCCTACAGCAACATCCTGAAACCTTCGTCACAGGCGGCGACCTTGGCAGAACGGCTGGGTCTGGAATTCAACGCCGCTCATCTGAAAAGCGTGGGCTGGGTGAAGTTCCTGGATGAAGTGAAAACGGCGACCGGTGGCGATGCCGAGCAGATGGCGCAGCTCTTTGGTTCTGTCGAGGGGCTCAACAGCATCCTGGTCCTTACGGGCAAGGGAGCTGGGGACTTCGACAAGGTCATGAAACAGATGGCGGATTCTGCGGGCATGACGCAGGAAGCCTACGAGAAGATGCTGACCCCATCCGAGCAGATGCAGATTGCCATGAACCAGCTGAAGAACGCCGGGATGGATCTGGCCGTATCCTTTACGCCGTACTTCAAGGCCATGTCGATGCGCGTCAAGGAACTGGCGGCCTGGTTCCGGTCGCTTACGCCGGAGCAGAAAACTCTCATCGGCCAGGTCGCTTTCGGCATCGTGGCCTTTCAGATGTTTGGTTCTACGTTAGGAAGATTGCTGACAGTAGGCGGCAAAGCTTACGGTACTTTTACATCTATTGCCACAGGCATCAGCAAGGCCGGGAGTGTGTCTAACTATTTAGCGACGCAGTTCAAAGGCATCATCCCGGTAGTGAAAGGCATCGGTCTGGTCGCTAAAGGGCTGGGGAGTACGTTCCTTTCAGTCGGAAAACTCATCATCACAGTCATCCGGGCGGTCGGCGCGGTAGCCATGGCCAACCCTATCCTTATCATTATCGCCGCTATCATCGCCGGGCTGTATCTCCTCTGGAGCAACTGGGATACGGTTTCACAGTACATTGAGCAGGCGGTACAGACCGTATCGGATGCCGTGGATGCCGGGATGCAGTGGCTTACTTCAGCATGGGACGGGGCGATGGAAAGCATTGGCAGTACGGCATCCGGTATCTGGGAGGGAATCAAGGAGACTTTCCGCAGCGGCGTGAACTGGGTCATCGACCAGGTAAACGGACTCATATCCAGTATCAACGGCTTGTCCATCGACATCCCGTCCCTGACGGGCGGGACGCCGACCCATGTGGGATTCAACATTGAACCCATAAGCCATTTCGCCGGAGGGGTCGAGAATTTTGGCGGCGGCTTTGCTGTCATCAACGAGGACCGTCGGGGTGAGCTGGTCCACCTGCCCAATGGCAGTACCGTGGTTCCTCATGACGAAAGTATCCGGCAGGCCTTGAATGCAGGTAGTCATTCCATCACTATCCGCATCGATACGATGAACGTTCGCAGCGAGCAGGACATCGACGCTATAGCCGATAAGCTGGTGGAAAAAATCAGATTGTACGGCATGAACCGCATGAAAGGAGCGACCATCTGATGGCATCATTTCTTGAATCTATCTTAAACGCTATCGGGCAGGCATCACAGAATCTGACGATTTCCCTGTCCGCAGGCAGTTCCGTCGTGACCTTTCCCGTGCTGCCGGCAGAACTCATGGTAGCCGTCAATACGAATCATGGCACGGTGAACATCAATAACTACGGGGACTATCTCATGAAAGGCAAGACCGGGCTGAAGTCTTTGACGCTGTCCGGCTTTTTTCCAGCCCAGGATTATCCCTTTGCCATGATGATGGTATCCCCATATACCTATATCGCTGAACTGGAAGCTATGCGTACTGGCGGCGAGGTCTGCCAGCTTACCGTCTCGGATACGCCGCTTTCCATGCCCTGCCTGATCAGTTCTTTCAAGTTCGGGGAAAAGGATGTCAGTGGCGATGTGTACTACGAACTGGGGCTGATGGAATATCGCTATGTGGAAGCAGATGCGGCCTCCGCCAAGACTGACAAGACCACGGGCCTTGCCAAACGGCCGGAATCGTTCTGGCAGAAGATGAAGAAGAACATCACCTATTATCCGGGCGACAGCATCGGCAATGTCGTGGGCCGGGCTGTCGGGAAATCGGTCACGCTTAACAATGAGCAGTTCTCTAAGTTCCAGGTCTACCGCAGCATCATTCGCAACGGCGGGCTCAGGACGGGCGACATCATCCGCCTGACGACAATGAACCTTAAAAGGAATGAAGCTAATGTTCCAGTTAGTAAAAATCAATAAACAGAATACGGAAACCCGGCAGGATGGGAAGGAAAATGAGCAGCCGAAAAGCACGGACTTGTCAGTTTACGTCATTTCCTATACCTGGTCCGGCGATGTAGAGCAGGCCGGGCGCAAGCTGGAATTCGACATTGCCTATACCACGAAAGATAAAGACTGGACGAATGCCGTACTGGAATTGGGGGATGAAGTTCAGTTTTCCTTCCTGGATGATAAAAACCAGGAAACGTTTCCAGTCTTTCGGGGACGCATCTTTTCGAGGAGCCGGGACAGCGAATCCTATACCATGCATTTCGTGGCCTTCGACAACATCATCTATCTGGCTAAATCCCGCATTACCCGCAAGTACACCAATGTGACCGTGGCCGATGCTATCCGGCAAACTATCCATGACTTTTCTATTGAAGCCGGGACGATGCCGGATCTTTCTGTAGTGTGCAGCTTCATCGCCGATGACATCTCGGCGACCGATGCCATCAAACAGGCTCTTTCCTACCAGTCCGCTCAGGACGGCAAGGGATACCACATCTATATGACAGATGGGAAACTGAATGTGGTCTGTACCAATGACCAAGTGGTGGAGAACTTTCTCATCAGTGATGAAACCAATCTCACCGGGGCATCCGTATCCGAGTCTATCGAGGACATGGTATCCAAAGTCATCGTGGTGGACAGCACGGGGCAGACGAAAGGCGAGATGCCAAACAACACGGACATTCAAAAGTTCGGTACTATTCAGGCCATCTGCAAGGCCGACCCCAAGCAGGATGATGCTACTCAGGCGCGGGCCATGCTGAAGACGGTAGCTCATGATATGGCTGTTCACGCCCTCGGTCATATCCAGTGCATCGCCGGTTTTTCCGTAGACATCCAGGAAGAACAGCTCAAGGGGCGGTTCTTCATCAAGTCCGACAGTCATCGGATGGAAGGCAACAAGCACACGATGGACTTGAATCTGGTTTTCAACAAGCTCCTTACCGAGCAGAAACAGGAACTCGACAGTGCGTCCTATAATGCCAACCCGGATTATGTGCCGCCTGCAAATTCCGGGGCTTCAAAAGGCTACTCAGGGAACGGTACGGCAGCGAGTGGCGATACCGTTGACCAGTGCATGTCCAGTTTTGATGGCACTGTTTCCCCATACGGCTCAGAAGGCTGTGTGGACCGGGCAACGATTGCGGCGGCTGGGTATTCGCCATTTGCCGCTCAGGAATACAATAACAACGTCAAAGGGTGCGACCAGCTCCGGGCCGATGCCGAAGCACAGGGGCTGGCGATTCCCTACGACCCGTCGCAGCTGGAGAAAGGCGACATCATCATGTACAACCGCTACAGCAAGCCGGACCCGAACTGGCATGTGGTGGTCTATGACGGCAGCGGCGGCTGCTGGGGCAACAGCTCCAATGTCTATGGCTGTTTTCATCACTATGAAGGCAGCATCGATATGGGGAGCGACTATTACCCAGCGACCATCATCAAGACATCGAGGGGGTGACGGGCGATGCAGAAAAATCCATACATCAGCCTGCTGAACCTCATGGAGCAGGTCTCCCGGAGCAGCAACAGCCCGTCCATCCAGATTGGCGAGATACTCCAGTCTCCGCCGGACATCAAGGTGAAATACAATGGCATCGTCCTGACGAAAGAGGAACTGTGGATTTCCCATTACCTTCTGGCAGGCTACGGCAGGACAGCCAGGGGCCATCTGGTATCGGCGACCCAGAACCGGGCAGGCGGCAGCGGGGATGCGGCCTACCAGTCGCATAACCATGATATCGACAATGACTACACCGATTCGGTGATTACCACGGACACCCTGAAGCCGGGCATGAAAGTCGCCATCATGCCCATGCTGGTGAACGGGAAAATCCAGCAGTATGTGATTCTGGATGAGATTGTGAGGTTGGATGGGTATGGCTGATCCTTTTGTAGCACTGGCATCCGGAGCGGATGCCAGTACCAGAGAAACACTGCCGCTCCTTTCGGAATACGGCTATGACTTTGAAAAGCACCGGTTCCGCTACGACGAGAACGGGAACAATATCACCGTGACGGAAGATGAAGCCCTCAAGGTATGGATCTATAAAGCACTGATGACGGAACGGTACCGGTATCTGGCCTACCACGATGAGTACGGCGTAACTATCGAACCCTATCAGGGGACGATGCCTAACAACGTCTATACGGCAGACCAGATCCGCCAGAATATCCGGGAAGGGCTTGCTGTCAATCCCTATATCGCCCGGATCAACCGGGTGGATGTGGAAAGGCGGGAAAAAGATGATTTGTTCATTGTCGTGGATGTGACATCCATTTACAGCGATGAAAGCATCACGATTACCGCAGAAAGGAGCCTTGCATGAGCAATTTGTTTGATGCCCAGACGAAAGACCAGATTGAAAACCGCATGGTGCAGACCTTGCACACGCTGACCGATACGGACAAGACCTCGATAGAAGGCTCTTTTGCCCGGGACATGATTGATACCAATGCCGTGGAATTCGAGAACAGCTATGCCGAGATGGCGATGCTGCGGGACGCGGCTTTTGCCGAAACCGCCTGGGGCGACTATCTGACGCTGCGGGCGGAAGAATTCGGCATCCAGCGGAAACAGGCCGTGAAAGCCAATGGGAAAGTGACGGTTAACGGGCAGTCCGGGGCCTACATCATTCGCGGTAGCCTGTTCCAGACCAAAGACGGGCTGCGGTTCTACACGACCGAATCCGCTACGATTCCATCTGATGGAACCGAAGTGGAAATCGCTGTCCAGGCCGCCGATACAGGCGTAACGGGGAATGTGGCACCGGGTACGATTACGGAAATCCCGTATTCCATACCTAACGTGTACAGCGTGACCAACCAGAAAAAATGCACGGACGGGGCCGATGAGGAAACAGATGCCGCATTATTGGCAAGACTTCTATTTCGTGTCCGCCAGCCCATTACGTCTGGCAATGCCAACCATTACCGTTCCTGGGCCATGTCTGTCGATGGCGTGGGGAACTGCAAGGTTATCCCGCTCTGGAAAGGGAACGGTACGGTGAAAGTCATCATTGTGACGGCGGAGAATGAATCGGCCTCGAACGAGCTGATTCAGAAAGTGGCCCAGTATATCGAATCCCAGCGTCCTATCGGGGCGACTGTGACCGTGGTGTCACCAGCCCCTCTGGCAGTGGATATCACAGCTGAGGTCTATGGTACGGCTAATATGGATGCCGTGACGGCAGCTGTATCGGCTTACTTCAAGAACACCGGCTTCAATTTGTCCTACGTCAGCCTGGCCCAGATTGGCCGACTCATCCTGGGCGTCAACGGGATTACGGATTATCGTAATTTGAAACTCAATGGCAAGGCGGAGAACATCAGCCTGACCAATGAACAGATTCCGGTAGCCGGGAAGGTGGTGCTAACCCTTGTCAGCGAATGAGTGGATGAGACAGAATCCTATTGATGTCCTGAATTATCTGCCGAAATTTCTGAGAAAAGATCCGATGTTCAAAAAGACGGCGGATACCTGCAGTACGGAGCATAACCGTTTGCGCCTGGCCTTGCAGGATTTGGTGGATAATTTCTTCGTGAATACAGCCACCTGGGCGCTGCCGCTTTATGAGTCTTTCCTGGGAATAAAAAGAAGTGACGGGGACACGGATGAATTCCGCAGGCAGCGGATTCTGTTCAAGTTGCAGCATGTGGATGTGTCCACGGTGGATTTTATGAATTCCATCATCAATTTGTACAGTGTCGGGCATATAGAAGAAGTGAACGAAGAATATTATTTCAAGGTGTACTGCATTATGAATGACGAGGATACGGAAACGCTGCAGAAACTGATTGACCAGCTTGACATCTACAAGCCGGCCCATCTGGGTTATGCCATCTACCTGGGGTATTCCTGGAACGGGAAGATTTACTGGAATGGCGAAGCTACGTTCTCTACGGCGACGATTGTATCCGGAAAAGGAGTGAAGGCCAATGTCTGAGTATATCAAAGAGAAGTGGTCAGCGGATTTCCCTGACCGTGCCGGACAGGAAGTCCGGCCTGCAGAAGCGGTAGATAATACCCTGGATTATGATGTGCTGTTCCCGCAGTATCTTTCAGAAGACCCGGTAGTCTTTAACCAACAGAACAAGACCGTGTCCCAGCTGGTCAGCAATGACGCCCGTCTTTATGAACGGATTTCCGCTACGGCAGCCGACATCAATGCTCACCTGACGGATGCAAAGGCCCATGCCAGCGGTATCAGCGGCAATGCAGCTAGTGCTTCGATGCTGCAGACGGGACGGAAGATTCATCGGGTCCTGTTTGACGGTACAAAAGATATTACCCTGCCGGATTTTAGCGGCTGCGGTGAAAAGACAGCGGGCCAGAGCGGCATGGTCCCGTCACCAGCCGCGGGAAAATTGAACACGGTTCTGCACAGCAATGGTAGCTGGGGCAAGGTCACTTATGCCGATATGGATGAGGAAGCCGTGGCTAAGATTCAGGCCTGCCCGTTCCCTGTCAATGCTGTCTACATCTCCACAGACGGGAAGAATCCCGCAACCTACTGGCCGGGAACGACCTGGGTGGCCTTTGCCATGGGGCGGTGCCTGATCGGCGCCGGGGCGGCAGACAGCGGAACCATGTACAAGGCCGGGGACAAGCTGGGAGAAGAAAAGCACAACCTTACGATTCCGGAAACTCCGGCTCATGATCATACGGTCGGAAATAGCGGAAATCATCGTCACTGGTCCTGCGGCGCGCTTCCCAGAAATTTCCAGTGGGACGCTTGCGATGGAAATGACGCACCTGTGGCGGTAGGCTATGGCGATGGCTGCTGGCATGGCAACCAGGTGGACGGGCATACGTCCTGGGATGGGAATCATTCCCACAGCCTTTCACGGACAGGTGGCGGCCAGCCGCACAACAACATGCAGCCGTCTATCGTCGTGTATATGTTCCAGCGGACAGGATAGGGAGGTGAACAGTATGGCTGAATGGGTACAGATGGCGGGTTCCCTGGTATCCGTCCTGATGCTTTGCGGCATCATTTTTAACTTTAGTGTCATCAAGCCGCTGAACCAGTCGGTACGGAGCCTTCAGGAATGCATCGACCATCTGCGGCGCCAGCTTTCTGAAACAGAAGCCAAACGCCAGGAGATGGCGGAACGCCTTTCCAGGGTGGAGGAGGCCACAGACCATGTGCAGCACCGCTTGGATGTAATCGAGCAGCGGCAGAACGAATAGGAGGTGGCAGGATGGGCTTTTCAGTCATTCGGAACCGGATTTCCATCACACGCGGGGATTCGGCGCAGATTACGCTGGCCATCCGGGACCGGGTGACGGGCCAACCGTTCGTACCGGGACCGGATGACCGGCTCACCTTTACCGTCAAGCGGGAGCTTTCTGATGAAGCTCCTTTGGTGGTGAAAACGCTGGATAACGGTATCGTGCGCCGGGAACAGGAATGTATTCTGCTTCTGGTGCCGGAAGACACGGCACAGCTTCCTTTTGGAACCTATCGATACGACGTGGAGCTGGTGCTGGCATCCGGCTATACGGATACGGTTATCCCGCCCAGCCCGTTTATTGTGACCGGGGAGGTGACGGCGCATGGAGAGATTTAAAGGAACCGTGAAGGGAAAAAGCACACTCTATGGCATCCTGTCCATGCCTGTATCGCCGCCCTCAGCGTATCAGGATAAAGCCGTGATTCCGACGGACACGGAGCAGGTCATCGAAGCGGATAAGGGCTATACAGGCCTTCGAAAGGTCACGGTTGCGGCCATCTCGTCGAACTATGGCAGAATCAGTTTTAACGGCTACCAGCTCAGGGTAGAGTAAAGGAGAAAGAATCATGGCGAAGAATCTGAAGATTAATGGCGTTACATATGAAAGCGTCCCGCAGGTATCCATTCCTCTGGCGACTGGCTCCGGGACGGCGGAATTCTATGATACGACCTCGGCTACAGCAGTGGCGGGGGACATCAGAAATGGAAAGACAGCGTTTTTAGGCACTGGTTCGGTGACTGGCACGATGTCGGATAACGGCGCGGTCACAGGAACTATCAGTACTGTCAAAGGTACGTACACGATCCAGTCTGGCTATCATAACGGCAGTGGCACGGTAGGCATTGCTGCCAGCGAGCAGGCCAAACTTATTGCGGGCAATATCAAGGCCGGAGTGACGGTGCTCGGCGTGACGGGCAAATCCAGCGTGGTCGATACAGCTGACGCCACAGCGGCGGCGAGTACGATTGTATCCGGCAAGACGGCCTACATCAATGGTGCCAAGGTTACTGGCGCGCTGACCTCGGTAGCTGTATCCCAGGACAGCCTGACGAAGGTGCTGACGATTGAATAGAGGTGATGGTGCATGAAAGTCGATGTGAAGATTGCCGGGGCCAGCTACAGCGAAGTGCCGTCCATCCTGTTGCCGCTTACAGCAGGCGGGAAGGCCCGGTTCTGCGAAGTATCGGATACGACAGCCGTCGCCGGTGATGTGGCTAAGGGAAAGAAATTTTATACGGCGGACGGGGAACTGGTGGAGGGGACGGCTTCCGGCTCATCGGGAGACAGCAGTAAGAGCATCACGGTCATCCAGAAAGAGCATCAGACATTAACTATTTCGTGCAATCACCCGGATTTGTCTTCTTCGACAGATGCATCCGGCAACACGGTGTACAAGACGGAATATCAAAGTACGGTGAGTATCAGCTTGCAATCCAACAGCGACTATACTGTGGGAAAGATTACAGTGAACGGTGTCGAACAGGAATCCAGCGGCTCCAGTACGCAGAGCGCATATGCAACGGTTGACATTACGGATGGAATGGTTATCAGTGCCACTGACGCGGTAGTCATTCCGACCATTCCCTTTACGGATGTCGGCCTGACTTTGAAGGGCCAGGGAAGTCAGTTGTTTTTTGGCTATATCCTGAAGACAGAGAACCAGTCTCCGGATACTCCGAAGATAGAAGGAATCCTGCTTATCGAAAGCGGAGATACCAAGGGTTTGATTTTGGTAGTCGATGCCCATTATGCAAGCTGTACAGTCTCTATCACGACAAGTACCGGCATCTCGGAAACTATACAGATTGCATACGAGAAGGATACAGACCTTGGAAATGTCATGGTCGGCACTCTGCCGGATACCCTTTACGAGTATTTGAAAGGCTGCGCAACGGATAACGCAGAAGTGACACTGAATATCAAGGTGGTGTCTTAATACATGTTTGAAAAAATCAATATCCCCGACTGTATCGTCATTATCGGGCTGGTCACAGCACTGATCATGGCGATTTTTTATACCCTCAACGAGCTGGCCATGTCTATCGCCTCTGGCTTGCTCGGCTACATCGGCGGTACTGTGAAGTCCGCCGTTCATCAGAAAGGAGACGAAAAAAATGAAAGTATTCATTAACCCCGGTCATGCGCCGGGCGGCAATCCCGACCCGGGCGCCGTCAATGAAGAAACGGGCCTGCGTGAATGTGATGTGGCCCTGGCTGTCGGAAAGGCAGCAGAAAGTTATTTGAATGCTGCGGGCGTCGCTACGGAACTGCTCCAGTCCGACAGTCTGGCAGAAATCTGTGAAGCCGCCAATGCCAGTGATGCCGGCATCTTTGTATCCATCCACTGCAATGCCGCCGAAGCCGAAGAAGCCAACGGCACAGAAACCTGGGCCTGCGCCGACAGTTATCGTGGCAGCATGCTGGCCAACTGCATCCAGAGCCAGCTTGTCGATGCTCTCGATACTACTGACAGGGGCGTGAAGATTGCCACGCCCGGCGTCAACGGACTGTATGTCCTGACCAACACCGATATGCCTGCCGTCCTGATCGAGCTGGCCTTCATCACCAATCCAGGTGATGAAGAAATCCTGGCCAACGCCCAGGATGCCCTGGCAGGGGCGGTGGCCCGAGGCGTAACCGATTATGAACAACTGATTTTAGGAGGAAAATGACTATGAACCGAGAAGAAATCAAGAAAGCCGTTGCTGACACTATCGTATCCTTCGCCAAGAGCGAAGCCGAAGCGGCTCTTAAATTCATCGACCTGGATGATGTACAGAAACTAGTGGAGGTACAGATGAAGAACCTTACAGACCCGCTGGAAGCAGAAATCCAAACCACTACCAGCTGGTGGGTGAAGATTCGGAACAGGCTGTATATTACCTTAATGCAGCAGGCGGTCAAAGCTATTGTGGCTGATGTAAAGCAGAAGATGGAAAGATAAGTAAAAATCCTCTATGGGGCATTATGAAAAGTGCCCTATAGAGGATTTTTTTGATTGATAAATTGTTAGGCATGATACTAAAAGAGAATTACTTCTTCTTATTGTACCGGGATTTTTTCTTTTGGCTCAAAGGATACTTTTAAAACCATATCCATGCCGTCTGCCAATCGTTGTAAAATCTTTAAAGATGGATTTCGAGTGCCATTTTCTATACGGCTGATTTCAGCTTGAGCGATGCCGGTTTTCTCAGCTAGTTCTTTCTGTGTCAGATTTTGTGCAATTCTTGTATCTACGATGGCACGGATAATATTCATTTCCGGTTCCAGCTCTGCATAAGCAGCGGCAAAATCAGGATCTTTCAGTTGTTCTGCCTTAAATTCTTTTAACGTTTTCATGCTTTACCCTCCATTCTCTGAATATAATCAGCTCGACGTTCTTGCGCTAGACGAAATTCTTTTGACGGAGTTTTTTGTGTCTTTTTTGTAAAACCATTAGTAACGATAATTTTTCCACCGATGTAAAAGAAAAATAAAGCACGGGTAATATTGCTAGCCTGTTTACATCGTAATTCAAAAATTCCATCTCCTAACGGTTTAGTATATGGTTCGCGGAGTTCAAAGCCTTTCTCTTCGAGGATTTCCATCATTTGAACCATTTTAGCACGCATTTTTTTATCGAGATTTAATAAAAATTCTTCGACAGGTTTTTGCCCGTCTTCTGTTTCGTAGAAGATTAATTCAAAATTCATTTATGTCCTCCTGTTTATATAATATGAGATATATCTCATAAAGTCAAGGGATATTGCTGATAAATTCTGTACCGGCTGTTTATGTTTTACAGGCAAAAGTTAGTCGTCAATCAGGTGACGGTATTTTTTCCGAAAACGCATCATTTCATATGCGAAGGTGCGCTGAGGACGCCCCAACATTTTGGCTAATTTTCGATCGGAGATACCTTCTGGATGATCTCTCCAGATGGCGATTAGTTTATCAGCTTCTGGGTCCAGTTCTCGCAGTTTGGCGAAGAGATACTGCAGTAGATTGCGGTCAGAAATTATTTTTTCTGCGATAGCTCGTGAATCTGCAACACGGTCTAAAAGGGTGCCATTGCTGGAACCGTCATCATTGAAAATGGGTTCATCTAATGAGTCTGTTGATGAAATATAGAATTCGCAATCCAGACAGTGCGCATCACAAAGCCACCATTTGCCCTTTGGGCAACAGCAGCGGCCTTGGTACTGCATCCGTTTTCGCGTCGTATTGCAGTGGCGGTCATAGGCAGTGTAGAATTCATCAGAAACTGTATACCATTTTTTGCAGGCCTTGTCATAAATCTTTTTGCATTTGTTTGTCATCGCTTGTCCTCCGTTCGTTCCCGAACCGGAGGATTAGCAAAGTACAAAAAGACATGGCTGACCTGGCGGATCGGGATTTAACTCGATTCGTTTGGCCAGCCATGTCCGTAGGCTGGTGTTGCTATTTACTTGTAACCGTTAAAGCAGTTCGGGCCACCCGTGTACTTGAGGTGAACCACTATAGCGATAGGCAGTTTTTTGACTTGCCTAGGTCAATGTTGCTTAGTTATCGTTGATTATGAGCTCCAGGTCACCGAAGACCTCTTCATAGTAGGAAGAATTGAGATTTTCGAAGCATGTCGCATCGTAACGTCGAAATATTCTGTTGACTGCGGCATTACCATATATAGAGCAGACTTCATTCATATCGTTCTCAATATTGATGTGCCACATTTCCTTTTCTTTTTTTGTCATAACTTTTTCCTCCATGCCATAATGTGGCGGCCATGCCCATTGACTCACCTTTTCGAATTACACTGCACTCTGGTGCGTGGGCCACTGGAGATCAGGCAGTGCACAGGCAGAGTGGATCGGTCATTGAAAGTGAATAAAAATAATATTTGTGTTCGCAGAATATTTATTAGCGAAAAATATAAAGATGTTGAAGCCCACTTTAATTTGTGGTACACTTAAAAATAATTTCTCAACATCAATGACTGATTTTCTTTATTGTAATGGATATGATGTTTTCAGTCGAAATTGCGTTTGACTTCGCTTTGACCTTTTAGGTCAAAAGGAGAGTGAGAATAGATGTATTTCCATGAGATTGCAGGTGAATTAAAGGTCCTTATGAATCCAGCCGGACGTGGAGGAGAATTTGTCCGTACGCTAGTAGGTCTTTCACTGCGCCCTCCGATGACTGACGAAGAGGAGCAGGCACAGTATTTGCATGAATACAATCCAATGGAAAAGAACATATCACTGAATATGCTTGACCAGATATTTGAGGGGAGAGACAAATTTATTTCAAAAGCTCGTGCTGGAAATATTTGTAGTTTGTACGATGGCTCTGAAATTGTGGAACAGGTTGATGCACTTTTTGATGGAAGCAAAGAGCATTTACAAAAATTCCTTTATTCAAAAGGACTTGATGTTGAAATTGACGAGCTCGGATCAGCTGTGCAGGATATCTTCGACCAGATTTTTCATGGCTTGGCAAAAGGCATTCATGATGTTGAAATCCGGCTTACAATTCATGATTCTCGACCAAATATAAAAAAACTCGCAGAAGATCGAATCTACTGCGAGGATGGAAAATTGTGTATAGATGGTGATGTTATTGAATTACCAATCAAACTAAGTGATGCACAAATCTATGATTTCGAGGCGGGATATATTTCTGCATTGTGTGACGCATACGCAGAAGCATTATCTCGTGATTCAGTATCGGTGGATGACATACCGACGTTGCCTAAGAAATATCGGAAGAATTTCTATGATCAACGCAAGGCATATCTTAGTGCAGAAAGCATTCAGCGTTCTATTAGCGAGGTGTATGAAGACGGTGAGAATCAGTTCGATATATTGAAAGGAGATGCCTACGATGGCATTAAAACGACGTATTTTGACGATTACGACAACGGATATAGGAGATTGCTAGAAGTACTGAAGAAAATATCAGATGTTCAGCTTACGAAGTCAAAGCTGTCCCTGATTAAGAACTTGATAGGAAATTTGGAAAGGCTTGGAATCGTTCATATTTTGGTGAATGATAAGACGATTGCATCGTGGGTAGATCCATATGAGGAGTAATGTTTTTAATACTACTTTCGAGAACATGCTGCGTGTTCTTCTCCTTACAGATACATTGAATATTCCGGTAAATGCAGACAGGTTAGCAGCACTGGATTTTATATGCATTTACGGGAAGATGTGTAAAGTGCTGGATAAAAATCTTCATGGGGACAATGATTTCGGATTTGCCGAATTTGCGAGCAAGCGTGAAAAAATAACCGAGGCTTTGAAACTCTCAGTTAGGAATAATTTTATTAAAGTGGAACATACCAATCAGGGATTTGTGTATAGCATCAATGAGCGAGGACATCAAATTGTAAAAAACATTCAATCGCCTTACGCCAGATCCTACATTATTGGTGCCAAAATCGTCTGTCGTCGTTTCTCAAATGTTACAGACGAAGGCGTTCTGCAATATATCAGCGACAGGGCTACAAAGTCTGGGGAGGTGTAAGAATGCAGAATTTTATTATAGAGCGCTTGCGCGTATCCGGAATGGGGAAGATAGATGGTATTGTTAACTTTACGGATGGTCTGAACATTATTCAGGGCAGATCGAATACCGGGAAAACATGGATATTGAAATGCATTTACTATCTTTTTAGCTCAGACACCCGGCCGTACTCCCCTTTAACAGGCTACACAGATATAGAGGGTACCTTTCTAACTAAACGCTTTGGAAGGATAACAATCTCAAGAAAGTTAGATGAGGAAGTCGTTACTGTTACGGCTGAGAGCCAAGAAATCGAAAATGGCAAGTACGCAACTAATTACAAGAAGGAAATCAGCCCCAGGTACCTTAATGATCTTTGGCTTCGCATCATTGGATTGAACGAAACAATAGAAGTGCCAAAAACGGCACGTTATGCCAGAGAACGTATGTCGTGGACGAATATCGCTAATGTTTTCTTTGTCGACGAAAACGAAATAGACAAATCGGAATCTATTGTAATTAAGGATTCACGATATGAAACGCCGTTGATTGCTTCCTTATTTTTCTTGCTTACTGGTGACTATAAAAAAGGCGTGCCAGAAATAACGAAGCCAGAGGTATCATCCGCAAAGAAAAAAGCCGTGGTGGATTACATTGATGAGCAGGTTATCGCGCTCACTGAAAAAAGAGTCGACTACATAAGACAACTGGAAGAATTGTCTGATTTGGATATTGAGAAGGAGATGCAAGAACTTTCTGATCATATTCATAACGTCCAGCTTGAAATTAAAGAATTAATAGAAGAAAACACAGCTATTGCTAAACAGCTGTCTGAATATCAACAAGAAGATACTAATTGCCATGTCCTTTTGGATCGCTATGAAGCACTTATCAGTCAATACAAAGCGGATTTGCAACGTCTGGATTTTATATCAAAAGGTGAAGAGACGGTTAAGAAATTGCCTAAGAATGGCATTTGTCCGTTTTGCGGTGGAGAATTACACCCAGATAATGATGAGGGCTATCTGGAAGCCATCAATGCTGAAATAATGAGAATAGCTTCGGAGCTTACGATTATCGTTGCTACTGAGAGCAACATCCGTGACGAACAAAAAAACATCAGTAAACGCATAGATGAACTGAGAATCCGCCACATTGAGATTAACAGGACGTTGGATCAAAAAAACCATGAAATTCAAAACTATAGATCTAATTTGCAACGTTTCAAAGATTATACGAGGCTGCGAAGTGGCATTGATTTTGTAAATGATCAGCTATCCGCTCTTGGCAAAAAGAAAGAAGAGGAGTTGAAGAAGAAAAATAAATCACCATTGTACCATGCTAAAAAAGAATTCGCCGATGAGGTAGGAACCGGTTTTAGCGATATCCTGAACAAGATACTAAAAGAATGCAACTATCGTTCAGTGGGGTATGTGAGTTGGGATTTTTCAACATTTGATATTCTTATGGACGGAGTCCCGAAATCAGAGGATCAAGGCAAAGGCTATCGCTCATTTCTAAATTCAGTAGTGGCATTGATGCTATATGAATACTTCAATAGAGACGGAGTTTATATAAAACCCGGATTTCTAATGATAGATACGCCTCTTTTAGGGCTTGACGAAGATGAAGATACGTTCGATGGCGAGACTATCAAAATTGGACTCTACCAGTATTTTATAAACCATCGAGGCAATGGGCAGGTTATCATTGTGGATAATTTGAATATGGTGCCATCAGATGTTGATTTTAAAAGTAATGACATCAATGTAATCACATATCATAAAGACGAGAAAGACGGACATATTTATGGCTTTATGCCAAGTTGGAGAAAGGATCTACCAAAGGAGACAGCATGAAATTATCTTATAAAAAATTATGGGTAATGCTTGTAGAAAGAGATTTAAAAAAAACAGAATTTGCAAGGAAAGCTGGTATTAGTTCAGCTTCCCTTGCAAAACTCGGTAAAGGAGCCAATGTCACAACGGATATTCTAGTAAAGATATGCGAGACACTGAAGTGTGATATTTCAGATATCTGTGAGATTGTTCCAAATGAAGCTGTGGAGAAAAAAGATTGACATTGCATCATAAGGAGTTTACTGTATGAAGATATTTGATAATGTCACAAATATTGTTCGTGATGACATAAAAAAAACAATAAAGAAGAATAGTAAGGTTTCTGTTGCTGCCGCTTGTTTTTCTATGTATGCATATAGCGAACTAAAGAAACAGCTGGAAAATATTGATGAATTTCGTTTTATTTTTACATCGCCAACTTTTATTACAGAGAAGGCCCAAAAACAAAAACGCGAGTTTTATATTCCTCGTCTTACACGTGAGCAGAGTCTCTATGGCACGGAATTCGAAATCAGGCTCCGTAACGAAATGACCCAGAAGTCAATTGCTAGGGAATGCGCTGACTGGATACGCCGTAAGGCTACGTTTAAGTCCAACACTACTAATGAAAATATGGGCGGTTTTATGACAATCGACTCTGGAGAAGAGAAAACAGCTTATATGCCACTTAACGAATTCACGACGGTGGATATTGGATGCGAACGTGGAAACAACAGCTACAACATGATCAATAGTCTTGATACCCCATTTGCTACGCAATATTTACAACTCTTTGATACCTTGTGGAACGATAAGGCCAAACTACAGGACGTTACAGATGTTGTTTTGGAGAATATCACGACCGCTTACAATGAAAATTCTCCCGAACTTATCTATTTTATTACGCTTTATAATGTGTTCAACGAGTTTCTGGAAGATATTTCTGAAGATGTACTGCCAAATGAGGCAACCGGGTTTAAAAACAGCAAAATTTGGAACACACTTTATGATTTCCAGAAAGATGCCGCTCTTGCTATCATCAACAAACTTGAAAAATACAATGGCTGTATCTTGGCTGATAGCGTTGGCCTTGGCAAAACATTTACTGCTTTGGCAGTTATTAAATATTATGAAAACAGGAATAAATCCGTTCTCGTCCTCTGTCCTAAAAAGCTGGCTGAAAACTGGAACACCTATAAAGATAATTATATAAACAATCCGATTGCTGAAGACAGACTTCGTTATGACGTTCTCTTCCATACCGATCTTTCCCGAGACCATGGCACTTCAAATGGGCTTGATCTTGAACGACTGAACTGGGGAAACTATGATCTTGTTGTAATCGATGAATCTCATAATTTCAGAAATGGTGGTGAATTATCTGGTGAAGACCAGAAGGAAAACCGCTATCTAAAACTTCTCAATAAAGTAGTACGTGCAGGAGTTAAAACGAAAGTGCTCATGCTTTCTGCTACGCCAGTTAATAATCGCTTTGCTGATTTGAGGAACCAGCTTGCCTTGGCATATGAGGGGACACCTGAACTGATTGATGAAAAACTGAATACATCAAAATCCATCGATGAAATTTTTCGTCAGGCGCAGACTGCATTCAATGCATGGAGCAAGCTTCCGACGGAAGAACGGACAACAGATAATTTACTGCGTAGACTGGACTTTGATTTCTTTGAAGTGCTGGATTCAGTAACTATCGCCCGTTCCAGAAAACATATCGAGAAGTATTACAACACAGAAAAAATCGGAAAATTTCCAGAAAGACGTAAGCCGATTTCTCTGAGACCAAGTCTTACTGATCTTCCAAGTGCGATAAACTACAATGAAATATATGAGCAGCTTTCACAACTTCAACTGGAAATCTACACACCTTCTGCCTATATCTTTCCCAGCAAGATGCAGAAGTATATTGACTTAACGCATCATAAGGGAAATAACCTGACGCAATCCGGACGTGAAGAAGGCATTCGCAGACTGATGAGTGTAAATCTGCTGAAGAGGCTGGAAAGTTCCGTATCTTCTTTCCGCCTTACGTTAGAGCGTATTAGGAACTTCATCGTAGAAACCATTAATAGCATCACTCAGTATGAGAAGTATGGTGAAGCCAATATTGATATGTATGAAGCCAATTCCGATGACTTTGATATGGAAGATCAGAACACAGACTACTTCACCGTCGGACGAAAAGTAAAAATCAATCTGGCAGATATGGATTACAAGAGCTGGAAAGATGTACTGCAAAAAGATGCTGATACACTTGAGCTACTAATTCTCATGATTGCCGATATCACGCCGGAGCATGACACTAAGCTACAGGAACTTTATAGAATCATATCGCAGAAAATCGAAAACCCGATTAATCCGGGAAACAAGAAAGTCCTGATTTTCACCGCGTTTTCTGATACAGCAGAATATCTTTATGAGAACGTAAGTAAATATGTATTAAACAAGTATGGCTTGAATACTGGTATGATCAGTGGCACAGTTGATGGCAGGACAACACTGAAAGGATTCAAACCTACATTCAATAATATCCTGACATGCTTTTCTCCGGTCTCAAAATCCCGAAACGGCCTGATGCCTGGAAGCAAAAAGAACATTGATATTCTAATTGCAACTGATTGTATTTCTGAAGGCCAGAACCTGCAAGACTGCGATTACTGCGTTAACTACGATATTCACTGGAATCCGGTACGCATCATACAACGTTTCGGGCGAATCGACCGTATTGGAAGTCGTAATGAACAGATACAGCTTGTCAATTTCTGGCCGGATTTAACGCTTGATGAGTACATCAATTTGAAGGCCCGTGTTGAAACCAGAATGAAGATTACTGTCTTGACTTCCACCGGTGATGATAATCCAATAAGTCCAGAGGAAAAAGGTGATTTGGAATATCGCCGTGAACAATTAAAAAAGTTGCAGACCGAAGTGGTCGATCTCGAAGATATGTCTGGCGGGATTTCCATCATGGATTTGGGCTTAAACGAATTCCGACTCGACCTGCTGGAGTATATCAAGACACATCCAGACCTGGATCATATGCCATTCGGACTTCATTCCGTAGCGAGAAAAACCGATGACCTACCTGAAGGCGTTCTCTTTGTATTGAAAAACCGCAACAACGGAGTGAACATCGACAGTTTAAACCGCATTCATCCTTTTTATATGGTTTATATCGGGCTTGATGGAGAAATCGTATGCGATTATTTGAATCCGAAGAAACTGCTCGACGATATGCGCCTTTTGTGTCGTGGGAAGAGTGAACCAATGGCAGAGGTCTATACGAAATTCAACAAGGAAACTGATGACGGAAGAAACATGAGCGAAATGTCTGCCCTGCTCTCAGAAGCCATCAATTCAATTATAGATACAAAAGAAGAAAGCGATATTGACAGCCTGTTCAAGAGTGGTGGAACTTCTGCCCTGCTTTCTGAAGTAAAAGGCATTGATGATTTTGAGTTAGTGACTTTCCTTGTCGTTATGTAAAGGAGAAAATCATGCTTGGACTGCCAAAATCCACAGAATTTAACAAGCGAATTCCCAAACAGAAATTCTATGATAATCTGAATATCAGTCCACTATTGAAGCGCAGTTTTATCAATCAAATAAAAATCGTATACTGGGCGAATAAAATAGCGCCGGCTACTGTCAACCTTGCAGAAGGAAAAAACGTCACGGAAATAGAAGTATTTCTTGTAAGACTGAATGAGAAAACACTAGACGAAAATGTCCTGAAACAAATTGACAGAGAAATCCCGTATCACATTCTGTTTGTTCTGGAATATGATGGTATTTACAAAGCTGTAATCGGATATAAGGAAGCCGCAAGTAGTGGAAAATCAGCCTTCAAAGTAGACCGTTACTATCAGACGGACTGGATGACTGAATCAGAGCTGCCATCGCATCTGGTCGGACTGAACATAGACGCTGTCTATGAGAACTTAGTCCGACAAATTGCTGGGAATTCCTTGCCAACAGCCGTGCCACAAGAGACGCTGGCAGAATCAGTTGCAAGGAATGAGCGCCGGGAAAAATTGCAGAAACGGATTACTAAGCTACAGTCAAAAATACGGAAAGAAAAACAGCTCAACCGGCAAATGGAAATGAATGCAGAACTAAAAAAAATTAGGAAAGAACTGGAGGATTTGCACTAGATTAGTGTAGATTAATTTCAGAAAGCAATTAATCTATTTGATGAATTCGACAAAATTAAGATAAAACGGAGGGCACAATAAAATGAATAGCTGGATTATTCCTTGCAACCTAAAATATTTCAATGTAGTAAATTACCTAAAAAATCATTCATCACTTGTATGGAGAAAAACTCCCAGAATTAAAAAGGGAGATATTGTTTATATTTATGTGGGCATTCCAGTTAAAGCCATTAAGTACAGATGTATGGTAGTAGATGAAGATGTAAAAAAAGACGTATTAGATCAAAATGCGTATGCAAAAGTAGGAGATATTGAACACAATCGAAAATACATGCAACTTAGGGTAATAAATGAATATGCTGATGAAATCAATCTTTCTAAGATTCAAGAACTAGGTATGTTCATGATTAGAAGACAGATAAAAGCCGATGGAAAAGTGAAACGGTATTTGGACGTAATAAACCAAAATTACAACTAAATCATATAAAAGTAAAGGATAATTAAAATGGATAAAATGCACATGGAATCAATTAATATTCATCAAAAGAATGTTGAAAAAATAAAGGAGCTTTTCCCTGCTTGCGTCACAGAAGCACGTGGTGAAGACGGTAAACTGAAGGAAGCAATCAATTTTAATCTGCTAAAAAAAATGCTGTCTGATGAAGTGATCGACGGTGATGAAACTTACGAATTTACCTGGGTAGGCAAAAAAGCTTCTATCGTTGAAGCGAATAAACCGATACGCAAGGCTCTACGCCCATGCAAGGAAGAAAGTGTTAACTGGGACTCCACGAAAAACCTATATATTGAGGGTGACAATCTTGAAGTACTGAAACTCTTACAAGAAAGCTACCTTGGCAAAGTCAAAATGATATACATCGATCCTCCATATAACACAGGTCATGATTTTATTTATCCAGATTCCTTTGTTATGGATGATGCTGATTATAATAACGGAACTGGTTATTTTGACAATGAAGGAAATATAAATTATAAACGTGAAAACAGCGTAGCTGCAGGAAAATATCATTCGGATTGGTGTAGTATGATGTATTCTCGTCTTCTCCTCGCAAGAAATTTACTCAGTGATGACGGAGTAATTTTTATTAGTATCGATGACAATGAAATTGAAAATCTTAAAAAAATATGTGCAGAAATATTTGGAGAATCGAATTTTATTGCAAATGTCATATGGAAACACACTCAGCAAAGCAAAAATGATGAATTTTATTTTTCGAGACAATACAACTATACATTAGTTTACGCTTATAATAAATCATCCGTTGCCCGATTTTATTTTGAACGTACTGCCGAAGACAATAAGAATTATAGTAACCCTGATAATGATCCCAAAGGTCCATGGAGAGCGGGAGATGTTAGATCTCCGAACTATCGACGCACATTGTGCTTTGATATTATTGCTCCAAATGGAAATGTTATAAAGGCACCAAGTAATGGGTGGAGATGGTCAAAAAAATCAATAAGAGAGAAGATATCTACAGGGGAAATAAAATTTAAAAATGATTGCAGCGGAATAATAAGAAAAATATATCTTTGCGATCAACCTGGCAGAACCCCTGAAAACCTATGGGAAGGATCTCGTTTTGGTACAACCAGGACTGCTGCGGCTTTAATAAAAGATTTATTTGATGGTATTCAAGTTTTTGATACACCTAAGCCTCCTGAACTTATTGAAGCTATGTTACAACTGGCTTCAAATAGCGATTCTATAATTATGGATTTTTTTGCTGGTTCCGCCACCACGGCACATGCAGTAATGAATGCGAATGCTAAAGACAATGGAAATCGGAAATATATTATGATACAAATTCCAGAGCCATGTAACCCAAAAAGTGAAGCATATAAAGCAGGATACTCAACAATTAGCGATATAGCTAAAGAACGTATTAAACGCTCGTCTAAAAAAATTCATAAAGACAATCCTGATGCAAGGTTTGATGATGGATTCCGCGTTTTTAAACTTGACAGCACGAATATGAACGATGTCTACTACGCCGCCGGAGATTACACGCAGGACATCCTCCTGAATATGGAATCCAACATAAAATCAGATCGCACGGATTTGGACTTGCTTTTCGGATGCCTGCTAGAGTGGGGACTTCCGTTGTCGCTTCCATATACATCAGAAACTATTGAAGGGTACACAGTTCATAACTATAACGATGGAGATTTGATTGCCTGCTTTGATGAAAATGTTCCAGAGTCTGTTATTAAAAATATCGCAAGGCGTCAGCCACTTCGTGCCGTCTTCCGCGATTCCAGTTTTGCTGACAGTCCGGCTAAGATTAATGTTGGCGAGATTTTCAAGCTGCTTGCACCGGATACCAGAGTTAAAGTCATTTAAGGAGGTGGCATAAATGAAACTACAATTTAAACATCAAAAGTTTCAGGCTGATGCCGCCAAATCTGTAGTCGATGTATTTGCAGGGCAACCTTATCTGACACCGACCTATATGATGGACAGAGGTACGGGAACTTATCAGCCGGTACTTGATGAGAATAATGATTTTACAGGCTGGTCTAATGCAAAAATTGTTCCAGCGCTCTCCGACGGGGAAACTCTGGAGCATATTCGCAAGATTCAGCGGAATAATCAGATTGAACCATCTGAGGCACTAGAAGGTAAGTATAACCTGACCATTGAAATGGAGACCGGTGTTGGAAAAACTTATACCTACATCAAGACGATGTACGAACTGAACAAGGCCTATGGTTGGACAAAATTTATTGTCGTCGTTCCAAGCATTGCCATTCGCGAAGGGGTGTATAAAACATTCCAGGTGACGCAGGACCATTTTGCCGAAGAGTATGGAAAGAAAATTCGATTTTTTATCTACAATTCTTCCCAGCTAACAGAGATTGACCGTTTTGCATCAGACAGCTCAATTAATGTTATGATTATCAACTCGCAGGCATTTAACGCTAAAGGCAAGGATGCACGGCGTATTTATATGAAGCTGGATGAATTCCGCTCTCGCCGCCCTATCGATATTATTGCCAAGACTAATCCGGTGCTCATTATTGATGAGCCGCAGTCCGTCGAAGGCAAACAAACGAAGGAACGATTGAAAGAGTTTCATCCACTTCTGACACTACGTTATTCAGCTACACCCCGGGAATACTACAATCTTATCTATCGTCTTGATGCCATGGATGCCTACAATAAAAAACTTGTAAAGAAAATATCTGTTAAAGGCGTTACCGAAACAGGCACTACAGCAACAAATAGTTTTGTATATCTGGAAGGACTGAATCTGTCCAAGTCCGATCCGACTGCCACTATTCAGTTCGATTGCAAAGGAAAAAACGGTATCCGCCCGATAAGCCGAATTGTAACAGAGGGTTACAACCTATTCGATAATTCCGGAGAATTACCGGAATACAAAGACGGCTTTGTAGTTAAAAGAATTGATGGCAGAGATGATTCGATTAAATTCCTTAATGGTGTAAAGCTTTATGCCGGCGATATTATTGGTAAAACAGACGAAAACCAACTGCGCCGTATTCAAATCCGTGAAACGATTATCTCCCACATCCAGCGCGAACAGGAACTTTTCAATAAAGGCATAAAAGTGCTCTCGTTGTTCTTCATCGATGAAGTAGACCATTACAGAGAGTATGATGAGAATGGCCAACCTCATAATGGCTTATTCGCAGATATGTTCGAACAGGAATATGAAGATGTCGTCGGGCATTTACAGCGCAAGTTCGGGGATGAGGAATATATGCAATACTTAAATGCAATCCCCGTTGAAAAAACTCATGCAGGCTATTTCTCTATAGATAAAAAAGGTCACATGATTAATGGAAAAATAAAAAAGAAAGAGAAAACTTCAGATGATATTGACGCCTATGATTTAATTATGAAGAACAAGGAATTGCTTCTTGACCGCGATCCCAAACGTTCTCCGGTACGCTTTATCTTCTCTCACTCTGCACTCCGTGAAGGCTGGGATAATCCGAATGTATTCCAGATTTGTACGCTAAAATCTTCAAGCAGTGAAGTCCGTAAACGTCAGGAAGTTGGCCGTGGTATGCGGCTTTGCGTAAATCAGGACGGTGAGCGAATGGATGCTAGTGTTTTAGGAAACGACGTCCAGAATATTAACGTACTAACCGTTATTGCCAGCGAAAGTTATGAAAGCTTTGTAAAAGGCCTACAGTCTGAAATTGCAGATGACATTGCAGACCGTCCCCGGGCTATTACGAAGGAACTGTTCCTTAATAAAGTCATTACGGATGCCCGAGGGAATGAGATGACGATTGATTCTGATACCGCGGATGCAATCATATATGGCTTGATTTGTAATCGCTACATCGACAAAAAAGGGGCACTTACCGACAAATATTATGAAGACAAGGCCAATGGTGAAATCAAGACGGCTGATGAAGTGGCTGGCTTCGAACAGTCAATTGTAAAAATCATTGATTCAATCTATGATCCGAAAGCTATGCAACCAGAAAATGCTCGCAGCAACAATGTAGAACTGCACGTTGATGAAGAAAAACTGAACAGTAAAGAGTTCAAAGCGCTTTGGTCAAAAATCAATGCTAAATCTGTCTATGTAGTAGATTTTGATACTGAAGAACTAGTGAAAAATTCGATTACAGTCCTGAATGCCAAACTTCGCGTGCCGAAAATTTATTTCAAAGTTGAGTCCGGCTCAATGAACGAAATAAAATCTAAAGAGCAGCTGAAATCCGGATTTGCCTTTGTAAAAGATGGAAATGACCCTGGAAGCTATGGCACAAATAATGAAATGGTAACGAATAAAAATGTTACTTACGACTTGATTGGAAGAATCGTAGAAGATACTGGCCTCACCAGAAAGGCTATCATTCAGATTCTTACGGGCATTAACAAGGCCACATTTGATCAGTTCAAATATAATCCTGAAGAATTTATTTTAAAAGCTTCGCAATTGATTAATGATCAAAAGGCAACAGCCATTATTGAACATATTACCTACAGTGTCCTCAATGACCATTATGGAACGGACGTTTTCACAGAACCTACTATTAAGGGAAAACTCGGTACAAATGCCATGAAAGCGAAAAAACATCTGTATGATCATATCGTTTATGATTCTACAAATGAACGAGATTTTGCTACAGAATTAGATATCAGCAAAAACGTAGCAGTATATGTAAAGCTCCCGGACGGATTTTATATTTCAACTCCGGTTGGCCATTACAATCCAGATTGGGCTATTGCCTTTTACGAAGGCAATGTGAAACATATTTATTTCGTCGCCGAGACAAAAGGCTCTTTGGATACGCTGCACTTTAACCACATTACTCCGACTGAACAAGCAAAAATAGACTGCGCCAGAAAGCATTTCCAGGCTATCTCTGATGGCAGTGTGGTCTACGACGTGGTAGACAATTATACATCATTAATGGAGAAGGTGATGAAATAGAAGATGGCAGTACCTAAATATGATGAACTAATGAAACCGCTATTGATGGCGGTACAGGATGGAAAAACTTACACAATTAAGGAGATTACTTCAACATTAGCAAAGCAGCTAAAATTATCTGCTGACGATCTTGCAGAGATGCTTCCAAGTGGACGGCAAACCGTATTCAAGAACAGAATAGGATGGGCTAATACCTACCTGAAGAAAGCTGGTCTTCTTGACAGTCCAGCTCGTGCAACTATTGTAATCACAGATATAGGAAAGCAGGTTGTCGCAGATAATCCAGAAAAAATAGATTCAAACTATCTGAAACGCTTTCCTTCGTTTGCAGACTTTAAATCTACAGCTGAGAATTCAGATGAAGATGACCATACGTCTGTGAATCCAAAAGCAGATGACTTAACACCGGATGATCAGCTTGAAGAGGCATATAAGCAAATCAATGCCAGCCTTGCTTCGGATTTGTTGAATGAAGTTTTAAAGCTGACACCTCATACGTTTGAAAGGTTCGTTGTTGATTTTCTTTCCAAGATGGGCTATGGCACTGTAGCTTTTGGAAGTCATGCTACACAAGCTTCAGGCGACGATGGAATCGATGGCGTCATCATGGAAGACAAATTGGGTTTCTCACTCATATACATGCAAGCGAAGAAGTGGGCGCCGGATAAAGTTGTCGGACAGCCTGACATTCAAAGTTTTGTCGGCGCAATTGCTGGAAAGCACGGTGATGGGCTTTTTGTTACAACAGCCAGATTTTCACAAAA